>Ga0302122_10002846_pt1 | contig 10609 bp, 7 predicted proteins | sample CB21_SCM_MG_FD_203115 | JGI IMG/M metagenome (GOLD analysis project Ga0302122, IMG submission 203115) | Marine microbial communities from Western Arctic Ocean, Canada - CB21_SCM | ecosystem: Environmental > Aquatic > Marine > Oceanic | place: Canada: Western Arctic Ocean | collected 2017-09-28
TGTATTCATAATCGCCACCAGTGACTAGCGCCATACCTTCAGGTGGTGTCTCGCCGAGTACAGAAGAATAAATAAGGAATGAGAAAAATACCGATAACGGCGTATTAGTATGCAACTTTGATAAGAGCAACATCTCTGACCTCCCTGTTATCGTTCCGATACTGTATCATAACATACCCGTCTGTGCTGTATTCAACTGTCTGATCGTCGAAGCGCAATATTTCAGTAGCAGCGACTTCTGGTCCTTCACGGTTACGCAGAGTAATATCTACGCCGATAAGCTCTAGCGTACCAGTTTTAGCGCCCGGCACCGAAGCCTTCCACCCGGTATCGAGCTTTGTTACTTTTATCAATTCCGGCATAGCTACAAAACAACCTGCTGTATCAGGCATTTCATCGCGCAGAAATGCTGCTTTCTTGCCATTCACTTGTTTGATATCAACGGGTCGCTTGTTCCAGACATCCACCATATGCCAACCATCTGGCACATTTAAATTAAACATGGCTCCGATTGGTCGATTATCCAAGAAGCGCTGGATCCGTTCTCTATTTGGATAAAGGAGAGTGAACAATTGCATGTCGTCGGAAAAGAATCCGTTAACATACAACTCCTTATGGTATGTCGGCACTAGAGGCATGTTTTTCTGTGTGGAAAGAACATGGGCAAAATCATGCATGGTGCGATTGAATCTACTGATTAGGATCTTTTCATCCCATGTGTGCATATTCACTTCACCAAACACATCATCCCAGACGGCATATCCAATGGCGTTGAAAAACGAGTTGTATATTAGATTATGCCGATCCCGGTGTACTCGTTCAATTTTGTAGATTTTATGCTCTGGTAACGCGAATCTGAGAAGGTCCACGGCGTGCGCCGGTCGCATGTTGAAGTTCTCATTATAATGAGCAGTCGTAATCTGCAAACTCTCTAAATCTGGCCTGAATTCTGATAGAAACTGCGCACTCGGATCGAACTTGTTAACCTCCTGACGGAACAAATTATCGCCGCCGCCCATGGTATCAAGGAATAAACCATCGGCGTTTACAGCACCCAGGTCTTCCGCCTGTCGCTTGTACATATTCTTTCGTTTCCTGATCTTGTCCCACGGATTATAAGGCAGGTAAACCTTGGTGCCCATAGCGTTTGCCGTGGCAATAAAATCCTTAACTCCATCAATGCCCCCTGGTAAATCCTGTAACAGATCAAATTGATCACGCGGGTCTGTACCTACGCGATTATAGGAGTGCCAGAATACATACTGGTCAAAACCATCGTACTCCTTTTTGGCCTTCTCCAGATATTCATCAATGATCCATTCGTTATTCTCGGCATCGTAAATATTCCGATCATAAACAAACGACCACACGCCCAAGAACATATGATCGAATTTCTCATGGCCCGGACGTTCATAGTTGGAGAAGTCAAAATTTTGGCGCCAATTTTCCTTAAACCATTCAAACCCATTTTGCCATGGACCTTCAAATACCCGAAGCGTCCCAGTAAAGATTGTCTTCGCTTCTCCATGTTCTACAAACAGCTTTCCAGAAGGCCATAGGGCTTCTTCAACTGTCTCAAAGCGCCAAGGGATATCTGACTTTTCTCGGTATAGGAGCGCTGATATATTATTGGCTGGAAAATGGACGATTGTTGGCACAAGCGGATCAGACGGATTGCCTTGTTTGCCGTTAAACTGCATCTGAACCGGGTCAGGGTCGGCGGGGCGCTCACCTTCAATTACTGGACGATAACCGTCCATGAATTGACGATTTACCGTTAATAACTCATAGCCATCAATCTTAGGATACAGAACTTGTCGCTCTTCACCCTTGTTCGGTTCGAGAAATGCCAGCCAGGGCAATCCAGGGATAATTCCAGGAAGTGTTGGAGGATTATTTTCCCGGTACAGATCATGATATCCAGCCTCAAGTTGATCCTCAATTTGTATGTCCACCTCAATCTCAGAATCGCTACCGAGATCAAGTTTGACGGTGACACGATAAGGATTCTCTAGATATCGCGAATAAGCGTGGATGGTTACTCCCACCCTTTCTTTACTACGACGAATATCGACTTCCTTGAGCTCGTACCCAACATTAAAAAGAGTCCAACGATTGTCAGCTCCAAACAGCGGTATTGGTCGATCTGCTTGAACAAGTTCAACGCCCGTAGGTTTGTACTTCAATGAAGAAATTACAGGAGTCCAATCAACTTGGATTTCTATATAAAGACTGTCATTTTCCAAGATCACCTGTTTGGGTGTTACTTCGTTGGGAAGTACCCGAATATCTACGACGCCGTAGCCTGGGTATGCCATGAGAGCCGCCAATAAGACACCTCTAGAGATATTTCTGAATGGTATCATCGGGCTCCTGCTGATAGGAATGGGTGATGTCGCACAAGGCTCGGTAGGTCGATGTCGCTAGGTTTGATATAGCGGCGAAGGGGATAGGGGGAGGAAAAACACTGGGAGCATTGATAAGACGATTTGATTATTTTTGCCCTGTAACAGATCCGCATTTTGGTGTGAACGCTTATTTAGACCTAAGAACGCTCTGAAAGTCAAACTGTTAGGAATTTGTTTGGTTGATGTCGGGTGAAGCTTGGCGGGGTGATGGAGTCTACTACTTCAAGGCAATGCGGAGAGTACGTATTCCGAGAATTATTAATTGTACTCATAAGTCAACTACAATAGTTGGCTATTGACTTGAGCTAATCAGGTCGCTTCAGGAGATAGATAACAGCTAGTGGAGCGGCGGTCGCCATTCTGGCGCGCTATCAGGATTTTCCCGTAAGCGTAGCGGATTGAAGGTAGGGCAGCATCGCCGAGGCTACAGTAGAATCTTGGTTATTCTTTTGGGCTTTGCTGCGGCCACGGCGATGGCGCCCTACCTTTTGGCCCTACTATTTGTTGCTAACGATCGGTTGTGGGCGATTATTACTCGTCCATTAGTCGGGTGATGTCGCCTCTAAAGCGGTAGTCGCTGGATGTGACTACGGCAATGGCATGGCATTCCACTCCGGGAATTGGGACTGCGGCGTGATTGACGTCGGAGTTTGAGTAGAGGCAGTCGCCTTCATTCAGCTCGAAGGTCTGCTTGCCGTAGCGGTAGTGACAGCTGCCTTTGGTGATGTAGATAAATTCTTGTCCGGTATGCGACTGAACGGGGGGATTTTCCGAGGCCGCTGAGACATTGACCCAGATGGGCTCCATTAGTTTGTCGATTTTCTTGTCGGCGAGTAGGCGGACTTGTACGCCTTTTCGGGAGCGCAGGCGCATTTTGCGTCCTTCTCCTGCACGAGTAATGGTGATTGGAGTGATCGTTTCGTTGGCTTCGAAAAAAGTGTCAATGGCAACTGCGAAGGCGTCGGCCAGTTTCGCCAAATTGGCGATAGTGATGGCCGTTTTACCGTTTTCGATTCGAGAGAGGTAAGGCTCTGAGAGGCCCGACGCATCTCCGAGCGTTTTTAGGGTCATGCCCGTTTCCTTTCTCAGGGAGGCGATCTTGCGGGCAATATTCAGCTCTAGGGTACTAGGGTTGGAAGCTATTTTCGGCATTGCATTGGATTCTTCATGAGTTCCTCGAATTTACGCAAGGAATTTGCATAGTAAAAATTACTTAATATGCAAAAAAATGCATTAAAATTAAAATATTGTTTGCAATTTTATGCTGCTCGGGTGTTAATTCGAATTCGAATAATTATTTATTTTTAATGCAAGTAGTTACTTTATAAGTATACGCTAAGCTCCAATTGCATTTCGGTAAATGCCCCACCTGAACTACGGCGCTCTTAGTGTCGGGAATCAGAATCTACGACCTCAGAAAGTTAATATGCTTGTTATGGAATTTAGTAATCAGACTCATAATTCCCAAGGCCATTGGGTCTTGAATGTGAAATCATGGAAGTTAGCCTGCATTATTGCGGGTGGGCTATTCCTCTTTGGAGAAGGTTCCGCCCGTTTGTCAGCTCAATCGTCGACTGGAGAGGCCGACCAGGAAATATTCGAATTGAGCCCTTTCACGGTGGATGCGTCGGACGATACCGGTTATCAGGCTACTAGTACGTTGGCGGGGACTCGAATAAAGACCAACTTGAGAGACCTGGGATCGTCGATCTCCGTGATCACTTCCCAGTTTCTTGAGGATACGGGCGCGACGGATGCGGGAAGTTTGTTGTCCTATACTTCAAATACGGAAGCGCTTTTCACCGGTTGTCACGCGACTTGCCTCTGAGCATGATATCGATCTTAACGCTATCATGGGAACGGGGCGCGATGGGCGCGTTACCAAGAATGACGTCCTTATCGCTGTTGAGGCCGGAAAATCTTCTATCACGTCCTCATCGCCTCAAGAAACGGCGGCAAACGGAGATCAAGTAATCCAGCCTACGACCCTAAGACGGACGATTGCAGATCGCATGGTCAAATCCATGAGCGAGATTCCGCATGCCTGGTCTGCGATCGAAGTCGACGTGACTGGAATGGTTGAGTGGCGGACAGCGAACAAGTCGTTCTTCGAGCAACGGTATGGGGTACGCTTGACCTATTTGCCAATAACGCTTTTCGCCGTATCCAAAGCATTGAGATCCAATCCGCGGATCAACTCAAGTTGGGTCGATGGAAACATTGTTCTCAAGGTCGCGATAAATGTGGGAGTGGCAGTAGCGGCCGACCAAGGACTGGTGGTTCCCGTTATCCGGAATTCCGCGGATTCGTCGATTCCTGATATAGCCCGCCAGCTCGATCAGGTGATCCGCCGGGCCAGAAACGGAAAGATGACTCTCGACGACGTCCAAGGGGGTACGTTCACCCTAAACAACACGGGCACGCTCGGTTCGGTCTGGGGTGGCGCTATTATCAATCACCCGCAGGCGGCGATTCTCACAACAGAAGCCATCGTGAAACGTGTCGTCGTCATCTCGAAAAACGGCAAAGACACGGTTGCCGTTCGTTCGATGATGAACCTTTGCCTATCGTTCGATCACCGAATTATTGATGGCGCCGATTCATCGAATTTCCTCCAGGCGATAAAAACGGATCTTGAGGCGAAAACTCTGTATCCAAGCGTCGGGTCGCTTTTTTAATCCGCTCAAAAGTTCAAAAAACCGCTCTTGAGGTTGAATGGAAACTTGCGTCCTTCTGAATGGAATTTGACTGTCAGATAAGCCTCGAGTTGTGAGGCGCTAGATATAATGATCTCGTTAAAGCTTCAAATGCTAGCTTTCCCTTTCGAACTGTTTTGACCGATCATATCCTGGAATTAAGAGGGGTGAGTAAGCGTTACCCTGGCGTATTGGCTTTGGCGGGCTGCAGCTTTGATCTGCGTCTCGGAGAGGTGCATGCCATCGTGGGGGAAAACGGGGCCGGCAAATCGACTTTGATTAAGATTGCGACGGGGGTTCAACAAGCGACCGACGGCGAAATCCACTACGAGGGGGAGAGGGTCGTCTGGCGCAATCCGCAGGAGGCGATCCGGCGGGGCGTAGCAGCGGTTTATCAGGATCCGGCAACCTTTCCTGATTTGAGCGTGGCCGAAAATATTTTCATGAACCACCAACCGCACGGCGCGGTTTCGCGGCGTATCCGCTGGAGCGAACTGCACGAACGCACACGGGAGCTATTGCGATCGCTCAACTCGGGGATCGATCCGCGTACCAGCCTCGGTCGTTTGTCGGCCGCAGAAAGACAATTGGTTGAAATAGCCAAGGCGCTATCGGTCAATGCGAAGGTGTTGATCCTGGATGAGCCGACTTCGACCTTGAGTCGCTCCGAGTCGGACGAGTTGTTTCGCATCATCTGCGACCTTCGGGTTAAGGGGGTGGGCATCGTATTTATTTCTCATCGCTTGGATGATATTTTCAGTATTGCGGATAGGGTGACTGCCTTGCGCGACGGCGTTCATGTGGGCACTGAGGACATCGGCAATATCGATCACGACAAGTTGGTCCAAATGATGGTGGGACGAGAGGTGAAGAACCTTTTTCCCAAGATTGAAACGACGCCTGGCGAGGAGAGATTGCGGGTGGAGAAGCTCAGCCGGAAGGGCGAGTTCGAGGAGATTTCGTTTCGTCTGCGTGAGGGAGAAATTCTGGGATTGTACGGATTGGTCGGAGCCGGTCGTACGGAATTGGCCAAATGCATTTTCGGTATGACGAGAGCGGACTCTGGCCGGCTTTTTCTAAATGACGGAGAAGTGACTCTTAGGGATCCCCGCGCGGCCATTTCGGCTGGCATCGCGTATGTCCCTGAAGACCGGGATGAGGAAGGCATCATCCTAGACATGGACGTTCGGGAGAATATCACACTGCCGCTGCTTGAATCGTGCAGCCGGATGGGTTGGCTGAACCATGAGCTCGAAACGCAAACCGCGGCGAAGTACGCCAAGGCATTATCGGTTAAATCGTCCGGCCTTGACCAGAAAGTCGGCGGGCTGTCTGGGGGCAATAAGCAAAAAGTGTCGCTGGCGAAGTGGTTGGCCTCGCATTGCAAGGTCCTGATTTTGGATGAGCCGACCAAGGGAATCGATGTCGCGGCAAAGGCGGCCGTTCACCAGTTGATCAGCGAGTTCGCAAGCGAAGGTTATAGCATCCTTATGATATCGTCCGATTTGCCTGAGATTCTCGGCATGGCGGATCGGGTTCTGGTTATGCACGAGGGCGTTCTCAAGGGCGAATTCGATCGCGAGGGATTGACTGAAGAGAAAATCTTATCGGAGGCGCTCAGTGGGTAATAACGCGCCATTGGAATCCTGTGACGGGTTCTTTCAACGACTGATGCGGGCCCGGGAGGTCGGCATCGCTGTATTGCTGGCTCTTGTAGTAGTTATAATGTCGATACGAAATCCGGCGTTTATCGAGTTCGGCAATCTCTTGGATATCGGGATGGATAGCTCCGTGCTGATATTGGTGTCCATCGGTATGATGCTGGTTATTCTGACCGGGTGCATCGATATTTCGGTGGGATCGATTATGGCGCTTTCCGGCATGGTGGTGGCCTTGGTTCTGATGAATTTCCCGTGGATCCCGACGCCAGTGGCCCTATTGTTGGGGGCGGGGATCGGGGCTTTGGCTGGGGCGGTCAATGGGGGATTGGTGGTCTTAGGCAAGGTTTCGCCGGTGATTGCCACGCTGGGAACGATGAGCGTTTTTAGGGGGCTGACCTTCATGCTTTGCTACGCCTTTAACGAAGGACGTTCGGTCAGCGCCGACAAACTTCCGTTTGCGTTCAAAGAGTTTACCCGCGTCGAGCATTTTTCGATACCGAATCTGCTATGGATCGCTGCCATTGTTTTCGTGGGCTTCTATTATTTCCTGAATCACACCATGACGGGCCGAAAGATCTATGCCTTGGGCAGTAATCGCGATGCTGCCAGGATGGTGGGGATAAATGTCGATCGAACGACCTTTCTCGTTTACCTCTTGTCGGGCGCTCTGTCGGGTGCGGGCGGGGTGCTGTGGGCGTCTCGTTATTCGGCGGCGGAGAGTTCGGCCGCAATGGGATTCGAATTTCTTGCCATCACGGCCGTGGTCCTTGGCGGCGTCAAAATCACAGGCGGTTCCGGATCGATCCGAGGGGTGCTCCTAGGAGCGCTGCTGATTGGGGTCATTGCGAACGCCCTGAATCTCGCCCGAGTATCGCCGTTCTGGAAGCTCGCCATGAATGGAGGCATCATTCTCGCTGCGGTGATAGTGGACAAAGCCTTGTCTCTCAGGACCGATGCCAGTCGGGGCGAAGCGGTGACGGTGATGACGGGCCGCCCGTTGATCCGATGGGAGCATGTTCTCTTGGCCCTATTTATCATTTTCAACGGATACATGGCGTTCACGACTCCGTATTATTTGGACCCTGTGAACCTGCTGGACATGACGGTTGTGTTTTCGGAAAAGGCCATCCTGGCCTTGATTGTCGCCTACCTGATCATTACCGGAAATCTGGACTTGTCGGTCGGTTCGATCATGGCGCTCTCGGCTGTGGCCATGGCAGTCCTATTCGATCATGGGGTGAATGTGTGGATCGCGGCGGCTGTTGGTGTTGGCGTGGGGGGGCTGTGCGGCTTCGTCAATGGCGTCATTGTCGCTCGACTACGGATTTCCTCGATTATCGTCACCCTGGCCACCTTTTCACTGTTCCGCGGGATTGCGTCCGTCATGCTGGGAGACCGAGCAGTCAGCGGCTTTCCCGGATCCTTTGGCTATTTGGGCTCTGGGTATATTGGAGACTCGATGGTGCCGTTCTCGCTTGTTTTCGTCATAGCGCTGGCCGTGGCGATGGGGGTGGTTTTGTGGAAGACGCGCTTTGGCAGAGCCATCTACGCTATCGGCCGAAACGAGCGGACCTGCTATGCTTCAGGCATTCCTGTCGCTCGGGCGAAGATATTATTGTTCACTCTGTCTGGGGTTTTCGCGGGTGTTGCCGCGATGTTTCTCGCTTCGCGCATCAATAATGTTCGTCCCAATATCGCGACGGGGTTTGAGCTGGAAATCATCACCATCGTTATTCTGGGTGGCGTTATGATTACGGGTGGGGTCGGCAATATCTGGGGCGTGGTTCTGTCGCTCTTTCTGGTCGGCACGATTCGTTATGGACTCGGGCTTCATAACATCAATGCTCAGTATATGCTTTTGGTGATTGGTGGGTTGTTGATTTTTTCGGTATTGATCAACAATCTTACGACCTATCTGACATGCAGACGAGAGCTCCTGCTTGAGAGTAGGGGAAAAATGGAAAAGGATTCAAAATTATGAGCAAAAATATAATAACAAGTTTGATTCTCGCCGCCTGTTTGGCGGTTCTCGGCGGCTGCTCAAAGGGCGGCGATGCAAAGTCTAGCAAGCCGGGGGAAGAGAAGGCGATTCGCTTGGCTCTGGTGGTAAAAAACATAGGCAATCCATTCTTCGATGCGGTGCATAAAGGGTGGAAGGAAGCGTGTTCCGAGCTGAATGTGGAATCCATTTATCGTGGACCTGAGCAACCGACTCCGGAAGCGCAGATCGAAATCATGGAATCGTTGCTGGCCCAGCGTGTCGATGGGATCACTTATGTGGCTAATGATCCGCAGTCGGTCGTAAATGTATCCAAAAAAGCAATGCGTAGGGGTGTTGCCATCGTGGGTTGGGAGTCCGGTATCGTACCGGAGAGCCGACATGTTTCAACGGAACCTGTCGCGGCCAGTCGGATCGGCGCTGAACAGGTGCAGATTATGGCGGAGCTCATTGGCTTCAAGGGGGATATTGCGATTCTCAGCTCCGCAGCCACGATGGATAATCAGAATACCTGGATCCGGTATATGAAAGAGGAATTGAAGAAGCCCGTCTATGCGGATATGAAATTGGTCGCGGTGGTTTATGGGGATGATGTGCGGGAGAAAAGCTATAACGAAGCTCTAGGCCTGTTTAAGTCCTATCCTGGGTTGCGCGGCATTATCAGCCCGACTTCAGTAGGATTGGCGGCCACTGCCCGCGCGGTTTCGGATCAGAAAAAGATTGGTCAGATAGAAGTTACCGGATTGGGATTGCCCAGCGAACTGGCTGAATATGTAGGTAATGGGGCCTGTAAAGCCTTTGGGCTGTGGAACCCGATCGATCTTGGCTATCTGAATGCCTATGCGACCTACCGGATTGCGCAAAAGGATATTACCGGCAAGCCTGGCGATGAATTCGATGCAGGACGTTTGGGCCATTATGTCATCGAAAAGCAGGAGGGCGTCGAAAACGGACTGATCTACCTAGGTTCGCTCTTTCGTTTCGATAAGGACAATATCGAAACCTACAAGACGGTTTTCTAGGGGGCGTGGCCGGTATTCAGTCTTTTGGAGGGGATTCCTCGAATTTAGATACGATAACTCAAATCAAAAACGAAAATGAAAGCAGGAATATTCTCAATCGGTCTGGATACTTATTGGCCACAGTTTGACGGTCTACTGGATAACTTGAACGGCTATCATGCCGAGATTCGCGGTCGTATTGCGGGTATGGGGATCGAGCTCGTCGATGCGGGCATGGTGGATAATGTCGAAAAGGCAGCCGGAGCGGCGTCGCTGTTTAAAAAAGAGGAGGTGGAGATTATCTTTCTGTTCATTTCCACTTATGCCTTGTCTTCAACGGTGTTGCCGGTGGTGCAGAAGACGAAGGTTCCCGTAGTTATGCTGAACCTACAGCCGGTTGCTCAGCTTGATTACGAGAAGTTCAACGCCTTGGGAGATCGCGGAGTGATGACCGGCGTATGGCTGGAGCATTGTCAGTCTTGCTCGGTGCCTGAGTTGGCCTGCGTCTTCAATCGCACCGGAATCGACTATCACTTAGTGACCGGGTATCTACACGAAGAAGCGGCTTGGAGGGAGATCGAGGACTGGGTGGATGCGGCTAAGGTCTTATCTGGAATGCGCGACAATCGAGTCGGCGTCTTGGGACACTACTATTGCGGCATGCTGGATGTCTACAGCGACTTGACTCAGCAGTCGTCGGTCTTTGGGAACCACTTCAAAATCCTGGAAATGTGCGATCTCTTCGATTTGCGTCAAGCGGTGACCGACGAGGAAGTCGCAACGAAGCTTGGCGAGTTTGAGGAAAGGTACGATGTTTCCGCAGAGTGCGAACAAGCCGAACTGG
>Ga0302122_10002850_pt1 | contig 10600 bp, 5 predicted proteins | sample CB21_SCM_MG_FD_203115 | JGI IMG/M metagenome (GOLD analysis project Ga0302122, IMG submission 203115) | Marine microbial communities from Western Arctic Ocean, Canada - CB21_SCM | ecosystem: Environmental > Aquatic > Marine > Oceanic | place: Canada: Western Arctic Ocean | collected 2017-09-28
CTATTTGCGCGAGGCGTCGTCATGGCCACTATTCTTAATTGGATCTCGACCGCAAATCTTAAAATAGCCAAGGCCTGGCCTTCGTAGTACGCCGCGTCCCGTCCGCTCAGGGAGTCCCACAGCACGAAGCGCCGCACGAAAATGTCGTCCTCGCCGTCCTCGGTCTTGCCGTTCTTGTTGACGCCCTGGGCGTCCCTGGATTTCAGGGCTTTGTTGAGCACGGGAATGGGTACGAGGCACTCCGGCTTCGCGTCGCCCTCGTAACTCGAGCAGCCGGCGCGCACCGTGTCCACAACATACAGTTCGTGGAAGACCGGGTCTTTTCTTTGAAGTAATGTAAGGTCGCACTTGAAGTTGTGCCTGACCGAGTACCCGTATCGTAACCAGGACGTGTCAGAAGCCGGCCCGCCGCCGCTCCCCGTCCGCGGCTCCTTTAAGCCGCAGTAGGCAAGCTGCGTACTTAGGGCTTCCATACCCAAAAAGGTGCCGTTCATGGCGTACGAGGCCAGCCGGAACCTGAGCTTGTGCTCCTCGGCCTCGTCGGCCGCGTCGAAGCTGAGCTGCATCTGGACCGACGCGTCCTTGCGCAAACTCAGGCCGTCCCTGACTTGGACGCCCCCATCTCTTGTATAAGCCAGCCAGGGCAGCTGCTTGTGCGCGCCCAGGTTGTTGGTGGCCGGTCGCCCCGCGGCGATGTCGTGGTACGCCTCGCACGCGGTCGAGCTCAAGTCGTACTGCGTCAGCACGCACAGGTTGGCCAGGACCTGGCAGGCGTCGTCACTTACTTTCGTGTTGTCGTGGTACCTACACCGCGTCGCCGCCTCCAAAAAATAGTGCTGGTGCAGGACGCTCTGCACGTAGTCGACCCCAGAGGCGTCCCCGTCGTGCTTGGTCTGGATATTTCGAAAAGCGACGTTGGCGGCGCTGCTCTCGGGGTAGAGGCTCACCGTGTCGTCGTGGTGCGCGGCGTCGACGCAGTGCTGCGCCCCGACGGCGGACACGCCCACGCGCGCGCCCGTCTCGCACACGCAGGCCTTTTCCGCGGAACTGTAGGCCATATCCACATCGGGGCAGGTTTGACAAACGTAGGGCGAGCCGGCGTAGAACTTTCCGGAAACGTGCGTCGAACTTGTAATAACGAACTGGCCCAGGGGGCAGCTCTCGCAGTAATTAGTGACCACATTTCCTCCATCGTCCCGCTCGACGAGGCGGTGGTGCGCCGCGCAGGCCGTCTCCCCGACCGTGCAGAGCGAGCTGTCCGACAGCGACGTGACGGGACATTGAGAACACCGCATCGCTTCGCACGTGCCGTCCGGCGTGCACGTCGCTACGTCGAGCGCCTGGACGAAGCCGACGGGGCACCGGCAGCCCAACGTGTTGCCGTGGTGATCGACCTGGCGGGGGTCTCCTACTAAATTGGCGTCGCCCATCAGGGCGCACGGCGCGCACACCAAGTCGATCGTGTCGAGGAACTCGTGCGTGCCGCACCGCAGCGTGGCGGGGTCCCGCACGACCCAGTCGTGGGCCTCGTTCGCGCCGACGGCGGCGGCGGTCCAGAGGAGCAGGCGCGCCCGCACCATCTTGGGGAGGCTGCCACCACTCGGGCGCGAGGCTGCCTCGAAACGTTCTCGCCTTGCCACCGGAGCACCGCGATTTGGCAGGTGCTGGGCCGGCAAATGAATTTGGGGGGTCGGATGGAGGGGCGTGCGAGGTGTGCGGGACGCCCCACGAGAGCTAGCAGGGTACCCGAGTAGGGCTCGAGTTCATGCATTCGAAGCGTGCGGGTCTTGACGCGCATGCGCTGCAGTGCGCTCTGCTGGGGCCAGCCTCCTTAGCACGCGAGTTGCTTACGTGGTGATACTCCCTTGGAACCGTGCTCCAGCCCTCCCTGCGAACGACTAGAACCGAAAGTAGTGGCGCCAACGCAGGACCACAAGGTAGTGTTCCACCTGCTGGCATCTTGGGGCAGCAATACTGCTGGGACATAAACAGTATGGGAGGCGCATGCACAACGCCAGTCGAGCAGGACTACGAAGTGGCACTCCACACCTACAACGCCGCGAGCGGGCCTGCGCAAGCATTCCTCGGTCTGCTGGGCGGTGGAGGTGCCTACGTATCAGGAGTGGAAGTAGACGGCGCCGAGTATTCGTTCGATGATCGAGGCTGCCACAAAACGGAGCCTGGAAGGCCGGCCTCGAACGCGGCGGCGAAGGAGAAGGCACGGCTCGTGCTCGGCACGGCGACGATGACGCCGGCGCGGCTCCAGAAAACTATACAGTCAGTGCAGCGCGAGTTCACGCCCGCGCGGGAGCAGGGCCTCACGTCGCAGACCTACGACCTCGTGACGCGGAACGGCAACCACTTTTCCGCCGCGTTAGCCGAGGCGCTCGGGGTGGATCCACCACCACGAGACCTGAACGCGCTAGCAACAACCGCCAGCGCCGCCGCGAACCTCCTGGGCAGCCTCGCGGGCAAATTTGGCGGCGCCATGGACCGAGCGTCGGCGAGCATGCAGGCGCCCGACGCGGTCGCCGTGCCAATAAATACGCAGGCGCCGGTGGCGCATGCTGTGGCGAGTGACAGATGACAGTGCCGCACCAATAAATTTCCCAGGCTACTAGTGGAGTCTCGAAAACAACAGTCCCTCGCCTTACACGGCGGATTCGAGGGGGGGGATAGTGGGCGCTGGCGCCGGCGCATACGAGTCCGTGTCCGCGGCAGCGGTCGCGGCGGCCGCCTCGCGCAGCTTCCCCTGGCGCACCCACTCGGCCGGCGCCGCGTCCTCCCGCAGCAGGAAGAGCAGGTAGGGCGCGCGCGACGGCGCCGAGACCTCGTCGTCGTCGCGCACGCCGACCGTGGCGTCGTTGAAGAGGCGCCAGCAGCCGTCGTCGCGCGACCGCGCGTAGGCCGTGTAGTGCCCGAACTCGATGGTCCCGAAGTGGTTCACGACGGCGCAGAGGTAGTACCGCGTGGAGGGCGTTTCGTCGTCCTCCTCCTCCGGCGCGCATATGTAGGGCCCAATGTCGATCGCGACGTTGCTGGGCACGGTCACGGGCGTCTCGAGCTTGGCCGAGTGGTAGCCCAGCATCTCGAAGCGCTTCAGGTGCAGCACGAGCACGGGCGGGTTCGGCGCCGCCAGCCGCAGCCGCTTCACAGCCCGCACGCGCGTCTCGCACCCGGGGCACCGCCACGCGTCCGCCGCGTCCAACCGCTCCCTGCAGGCGAAGAGCTTCAGCAGCCGGTCCACGGTCAGCGGCGTCTCGTGGCGCTCCGGGCCCCGCTGCGCGTCCCGGGCCAGGGCCTCGACGCGGTCCCGCGCCCCGTCCGGGTTCCCCGCAATTAGGTCGCAGTGCTGGACGTCCCGCCACTCGCACCGTAGGTACTCCACGCAGGGCTGGCACGGCGCGTCGCGCCGCGCCGGAACTAACGGGTCCTCGCCCCACCGTTTCCTTCGCTCGTGCCAGTTGCTGGAGTAGCCCCAGGTGTTTGGAGCGTACGGGTCCTCGGCCTCCTCCTCGGAGCTCAGGGCGTCCGCGTCCGTGTCCGTCCAGCACTTCATCCTATCATCATTAAGATACCGCCCGTCCTTGTCGGTGCGGAAGAAGAGGCACGGCGCCCGCGGCAGCGGTAAGGGCGGGTCGTAGTACCGCCTATTATCTTGCGGGGAGGGGCTCCGCGACCGCGAAGACGACAGGTCGTCGTCCGCGTCGTCGGCGTTCCCGTACCTATAGCGCTTCGTGGAGTACCGGTCCTCTTCAGCATAATTCGTCCCCCCCGTAATTAAGGGCGTGGTCTTCTTGCGGCGGCGCCCGCGCGGGGGCTCGGGGTCCCGGGCGTCGACGGGCGAGGCAGAGCGCCCGTAGTCGTAGCCCGACGAGCCGCCCTTCAGGCCGCTGTCGAACTCGCCGTACACGTGGCGGTCGTCCCAGTCCCGCTCGCGCCGCTCCGCCTCGGCGTCCGGCTGTGGCGCGTCGTCGTACCGGCGACCACTGCCGTACGTGTTCGCGTCCCGCTGCGGCGACCAGGCGTCCCGGTCATTCCAGGACTCGCGCGCCGGCGTCGGCGACCGCTTATAACGCTCGTCGTACCGCGCGTTCGGGTCGAAGCCGCCGCTCTGGTCGTCCAAAGAATTCACGTCCGCAGCGTCAGAGCGCTGGCTCTCCTCGTCGTCGTCCGTCTCGTGCTGGATGCGCCGCCGCCTATGGCGGGACCCGCGCCCCCGCACCTGATAGTTGTCCGGGCGCCGCGCGGGGATCTGGTACGGCGGCGGGAAGTGGCTCGACGACCGCGGTTGATAAGGCTGTTGAAGGGGCGGGTCCCGGTGCGCCGCGGGGTGGTACGGTTCTGGTGCATAACGCGTGCACGTCTCGTACAAGTACTTGTACGTCGCCCGCTCCCGATACGTCTCGAGGCCGTGCTCGTTGTACCGGGGCAACGTAAACAAGGTCGGGGTCCCGCGCAGGGGCTGCCTCTGGCGGTGGTAGCCCTGGTCGTCCTCCTCCGCCAATCTATGGTACAGGACCATTCCAATGGAAGCGCTCGGGCGCGCGACCTCGTCCTGGCGGGGCGGGTCCGCGTCGCTGTCCACTTCTTCAGTGTCCTGCTGCCAGGGGTTCCCCTCCAACTGGTCGTCCCGCTCGCTCCAGGCCCAGACCACGGCCGTGCCGCACTGGTCCACACAACCTACTAATCTAGGATTTCCTGTATGATCACCACCAGCAACCCTAAGCGTCATGGGCACCATGGTCACGGCGTTCTTGTCCGGCTTCTTGATCCAGCGGATGGGGTGCACCCGCGCCTCTTGCGTGGTCGAATCGTAGGTGCCCTCGCACGAGTAGGCGCCCTGGCCCCCGTTGCCCGTGATAAAATCGAATATAATCTTGATCCGGGCGCAGGGTAACAACGACCGCGGTGGAGGCGGTTTGCGCTCTCTTTCGTCCTCCGAATCCACGCACTTCTTCTCGTCGACCACGTCGTCCACCGACGGTTCTAGTAGCGTACACCCGGTAACTTCGAACCGACACGCCCGGGCCTCCTTGGAGCAGTTGTACTCGCCGTAGTACGTGCCGCCGACATTGAACACGGCAGAAGCCAGTAAAACATTCGTCTTCCGGGCGTCCTCGCGCGCGTGGTAGCCGTCGACGCGGTCCTGGTAGGGGACGCACAGGCGCCGCAGCCACACGGGCTGGCGCGCCGTCCAGGGGTAAAAGGCCTGGGGGTCCCGGACTTCGTAGGCGACGACGTCGTCTTGACTGGTGACTTCGTCGACGGGGTCGGTCGCGCAGAAGAAGCGGTGCACCTTGTTCTGCCACACGTCCGCCAGTACAAGGTGCTGCCACCGGACTTTGCCATGGGCCGCGGCCGCCGCGTGCAACAACTCGGAGATGGGCGCGTCCCGTCGCACCAGGACGCTCTCGAACGTCGTCCGACGCGTCGAATTCGACAGCACGCTCCGCTCGATGCGCACAGAGACGCGCCGCGGCGGGGGCGCCCCCAGGGCCTTGCGCAGCGGCAGAGACACGCACACGAAGGGCTCGTGCGTCACGCTCCGGTGGCTGCACTCGTCGCAAATTAGTTCGGACGCGAACTTTCCCCCTAGCAATTCCTCGACGCGCGTGTGGGCCGGCACGGCCGCCTCTTCCTCCTCGGATCGGGGGGACGCGGTCGCCGTGCCCGGCGTTTGCGGGGCCAAAAGTTCGGCCACGGGCGACGCGGGCGCAAGCACCGCCGCGGCCGCGGCCGCGGCCGCCGCCTCCATATCAAGGCGCTGCGCCTCCCGCGCCTGCCACCGCCTCTCCAAATTTCGGCGCCGCTCCCGCACCAGGTTCTGGTCCTCGTGCAGCCCGTCCAGGAGCGCCGCCAAAAATTCGTGCGCGTCGTGCTGCGCGTACCCCGAGAAGTCGGGCCGCCACCGGGCCATGACCTGTTTCATCTTTTGTGGCTTGCACGCGTACGGCGAACTGGAGCAGGTCAGCTCCGCCGCGACCTTGGCGAAGGCGTCGCTCACCCTCCCACCCGAGCCCATCGAGTTCGCCCGCGCCAAGCGGTCGATGTAGGGGGGCCTCGTGGGCCCGTACATGGCCGCCGCCCGGGCCGCCTCCACGACGCGCCCGGCGTTCACGAGGCTCGACACGTGGTCCGTGGCCGTCGTGAGCGCGTCCAAGCCGGCGCCGCCCGTCGGCGATGGTGCTTGTGCCCGCGCTTGCCTCCGCGGCGGCGTCGCGGTGGGGGGCGGCCCGGTCGTCCGGGGCGGCGTCCCGGGCACGACGCCGTCGACGCTCGCGCCGCGCGGCCGCGCTAGGCCGGGCGGCGTCCGCGGCGAAATCGTCGCGTGGTGCGTCTCCGGTTCCCCGAGACTGCCCAAACTGCCCGCGGAGTCGCCCCGGGGCCGCCGGTCCTCGGCCGCCACGTAGAAGTCCCGCAGGGGCGGCACGTGGACGAGCGCCTGCAGCACGCTGTTCATGTAGCACGTGTTGCCCAGGTTGCACAGGCCGACGGCGTCCCGCGCGGGCTTCTGGCCGCGGCGCTTCCGCCGCATCGGGCTCGGCGCCGCGGCCGGGCTCCGCGGCGGCAGGGGGCTCCGCGGCGGCAGGGGGCTCCGCGGCGGCAGGGGGCTCCGCGGCGGCAGAGGGCTCCGCGGCGCGTTCGGTGGCGCGTCCGGCGAGGCGGGATACATCGTGTGCGCTCTCGCTGCTCTGGTTTGATTCCTTGGCGCTCTCCCCAGCTCTTGCCGGACTGCTGCGTTACTGCTTCGCCGGGCTCGCAGCCAGTTGAACAGAGCAGCTGCCGTCAACGTTTGGCACCGTCTGCTGCCGTCTGCTACAGCGGTTTACTGTCTCGCGAGACGCGAGCGCGACCTGAAAGGTGAAACCCGGATTGATTTGAAAAAAAAATTTGCCGCGAATTCGCGGTTTGACAACGGATCTTTGATCCACAAGCCTGGATAGCTGCTCGCGCGACATTTCGGGACGCAAAACCAATTTAAAAAAAACCTTTGAAAACTTCTGGGGAGTCCTCTCTCACCAGATCCACTGAGTCGCAGGAGTTTAAACTGCTCGTGCTGCGCGCAGTGTGTTTAACTGCCTCGTGCTGCCCGCAGTGTGTAGGAGCCCAAGAAATATGCAGCCCGGTATGGTAGAACGGCCCACCTACAACCCCACCTTCTATGGAGATGTCCAGGGGGAGGTCGTCCAGGGGACGGTCGTCCTGGCGGAGCCGATGATGGCTGAAGCGCCCCTCGGCTACCAACCGCAAATGATCTACGGCGGCGAGGGCATGGAGCTGACCCGCACGAGCAAGGTCGCCCCCCAGAGAATCGTCGATTCGGGGCTGGTGCTCGTGAGGCAGGGCAGCCCGGGCGTGCTCCGCTTCGACCAGTGGCAGGCCCTGCAGGCCGGGATGGCGGCGCCCTTGACTTGCCACGCGTCGCACCCGGGCAACGGCATCGGGAAGATGTACCCCGAGGAAAGAAGGTACGGGGAGTGGCGTTACACTGAGTCCAAGTGCGTCGCGGCAGAGGACGCCTGCAGGGTCCAATTAGTCTAGGGAAAGTTCATCAAGCGGGTCGACGCGGACCTGGTGCTCGACGTGGCCTTTTGGAAGTTTCACGAGGGGACCGCAGTCAATTGGGTCGGCGGCGACCGCGATGACCGCACGTACCTCGACGGCGGCGGCCGCGACTTCCGCGTCAATTCGGACGGGTCGATTTGCCTGGTCAACCACCCGCATTTGTGCCTGGGCGTCTTCGACCGCGAGACCGTCGACAAATACTCCGGTCCGCGGACTGACGGCCTGCTGAGCAGGGACGAGATCTCGGGCAACTATTGCTGCTGCTGTTTCCCGCTGGGCTTCGGCTCGGCATCGGTTGTGCCCCGCGGGCCGGACATCATCGAGCAGTGGGGCTGGTGCTGCTTCATGACGCTCTGCCTCGGCGGCGAAGTTCGCATAAGAAATCCGGGCACGAACAGCTTTCGGCACTGGAAAGACCCCAACAACGTGACGACGTTTTCGAAGGGCGGCAATGCCTCGAACGGGCCCTCGTGCCTCTGGAAGACGGGATCGAGCACGACGCCGCTGGCCTTTGAACTCGTCGACACGAAGGATATCGAAGGGTCGTGGTGCTGCTGCTGTTGGATGCACACGATCGCCTGGTCCCGCTTCACGAAGAAAGCTTTAGACAAGGACCGACTCCAGCACTCGGGCTGCGCGTGGATTCCACTGCTGCCATTGCTACCGTTCACCGAAGTGCGCACGCGCCTCTACGTCAACGGTTATCCCACCAACGGATTCTACGGGCCCGACCCCAACAACATCGACTGGTACCGCAACGGCGGCTGCGTCGGTAACGGCGCGTCGTGCTCGCGAAAGTGCTAAAGCGAACGACCCCGGTAGGGCCCCGTCAGACCCCGGGTAATTCTTTCGAATAAGAAATTGACCCTAAGAAGATGAATTACCCTGCGAATCTTAATACTACGCGGAAAGAAGGCTCGAGGAAGAACACCCGCCGAAGTAAGCACATGATAGCCTATTTACAACTCCCCGCCCCCCCCGCCAACAACCTCCGAGTGCGCCTCGACCTCGGCCGCGACGAGGTCCTGCAGGCGCGCCGCGAGCGAGCCCGGCGCGTTGTCGAAGGCGCTGACGAGGTCGCCCGCCTTCGAGGGCGCGCCCTCGGCCGGCTGGTACAGCTCGTCCACGGGCAGCAAGAGCCGCGACGTCGACGAGATGAGGCAACCCTCCCACTTTGCAACGTCCTTCAGGTCCGGAGGTTCTAAAACAACCGGGATCCGCTCCCGTGCGCAGACCTCCAGCGCGAGCCGCCGCACGGTCCCGAAGAGCACGCCGTCGCCCGCGGTCACCAGCGTGCCATCGAGGATGGCAAAAAAGTTCGTCTGGGCGCCCTCCAGGACCCTTCCCTCGGCGGCCAGCAGCAGCTCGTTCACGGCGCCGACCTCGGTCGCGGCCTGCAGCGCCTCGAGGGGCACCCGTTCCGACACCCAGGCCGAGTCCTTGGCCGCGGCGTTCGCCCGCGGCGCGCCGCGCGTCTCGACGCGCACGGGCCGCGGCGGCAGGGGCGGCAGGGGCGACGCGTGCGCCGCGACCGTCGTCGCGCCCGTGTCGTCCCAGGACACGAGGAACGTGAGCTTGAGCTCGTCGGCGGCGTTTTCTTTGCGATAGGCCTCCACGACCGCCCCGGCGGCGCCGTCGAGGCGGCGGCGCAGCAGGCTCGGGTCCTTTGCCAGCGCCGCGGCGTCGCCGACGGGGGCCATCTGGCCGATGCTGTCGGCCGTGCGCTGCACGTGGGCCGACCACTCGAAGACCTTGCCGCGGCACGTCCGCGCGGTCGTGTAGGCGCCCGACGGCGACTCCTGGAGCCAGGCCTTTGCGGTCTGGGCGGTGGGCTGGGCCACGGCCTCGACAGCTTTCACGAAGGGTGCGGATGCCGTGGACATGGCTCTCACAGCTGTCGAGAGCATTGAGAGCAAAAGTTGGCGCTGACGCATTCGTGCTTTTTGAAATGTTTGCTGGTTCGTTCGTTGGCGCCGCAACAATTTCGCGGCTGCTAAGGCGTTTATAACGCGACGAGTCTATCCGTGCTCTCTTGTGGCTGCCGTGCCAGCTAAGGCCTAGAGACCCGTTTTGTAATCATACCGGTGCTTTTTTTAGCCGTTTTAGGAAATCGTTGGCAGAAAGTAAGGCTTGCATAGCCGGCGCACAGCCTCCTGCACAGCGCGGCAGCCTGCAACGAGTCATTGAGTTCAGCGTCGCGGCTCCTGTGTGAAAGCGCGACCAGGACTGCCTGGCACCGAGAAATTGACGCGGAGACCAATGGCCCAATGCGTCGTCTGCTCGGAGGACCTCGACGCAGCCACCGCGAAGCGCTTCGACTGTTGCGACGCTGAGTACTGTGACGGCTGCCACGCGGAGACGACCGAGGCTGGGACCTGCGGCGAGTGCTTTGCGGACATATCCGCAGAGACGGTTGCTGCGGCAACCTCCGCGTTTGAGAGTGAGGACGCAGCTGCCGCACGAGACGCAGCGCTGCTCGAAGCGACAGATCGCGCGGCACGGGCGCTCGAGCTGCCGCCGCCGCCGCCCGCCGACCACACGCCCCAGCTGGCGCCCGCGATGCGCCCGGTCACGCCGTACGACGCCGTCGCCGCGGCGCCCACGTTGGTCGCCTTGGGCACGCCGTCCGACGCCGGAACGCCCGTCGACCCGCGCGCGCGGTTGGTGGGCGACATGCGCCGCGTCGTCCTGCGCAAGGTCGACGGCAACTCGCCGCGCTCGTCGCCGCCACACGTGCCGTCGCCGAAGGTCGTGACGGCGTTGCAGTCCGGCGCGCTCCGGTCGACGGGCAGCGACGTGACGCCGCGGACGGGGACGGTGAACCGCTTCAGGGACGCCGAGGTCGCCCGGACCGCCGCGGTGCGCGCGTCCGCGGCGGCGGCGCGGTCGGCCACCGCGGCGCGTGAGACGGCCGCCGCCGCCCAGGCGGTGCAGGAGGCCGCCGTCGCGGAGGCCTCCGCGCGGCACCGGGCCGCGGTGAGCGTCGCGGAAGCGCGGGCGGCGGCCGCGCGCGCCCGGGCCGGGGCACGGG
>Ga0302122_10002856_pt1 | contig 10589 bp, 6 predicted proteins | sample CB21_SCM_MG_FD_203115 | JGI IMG/M metagenome (GOLD analysis project Ga0302122, IMG submission 203115) | Marine microbial communities from Western Arctic Ocean, Canada - CB21_SCM | ecosystem: Environmental > Aquatic > Marine > Oceanic | place: Canada: Western Arctic Ocean | collected 2017-09-28
GGCGGCCGCGCCGCGTCCTCGAGCGGCGGGAGGTCGTCCCGGTCCTTCCGCCGCCGCGCCTTGCGCTTGGGCGCCGCGCTCTGCCACTCGCCGTCCTCGTCGTCGCTCAGGTCCGGGAGCGGCGGCGGCGGCGGCCGCGCGGGCGGCGCGGGCTCGGGCGACGGCGCGCGCCGCGGTGCGAGTAATAACTCCAACGATTCGTCGTCGCTCCCGTCCGAGTCCGCCAGGGGCAGCGCCACGGGCGCGCGCGGCGGAATAAACTTCGCGGGCTTTTTCTTGCGCTTCTTCGGCTTCTTTGAGGAGACCTCCGCGGCGAGGTCCGCCAATAGCTCGGCGCGCGCGGCCTCGGCGGCGGTGCCGCGCTTCGAGAGCTCCGCCGCAGAAGGTTGCTGGGCCTTGAGCTTGGCCTCCTCGCGCTGCTTCCTAATCTTGGCGCGGCGCTTCTCGTCTGCGGTCTGGGGGCCCGGCTTGATCGAGGCCATGGTCGATTTCCCGAAGTTGTGCAGCATCTCCAAAGCCTGCTGGTTTTCCGCGGACGGCGCCTTGGAGGCCACGAGCGTGTCCAGGGGCGCCTCGTCCTCGTCGAGCAACCCTGAAGGCAGGCCCCGCTTCTTCTGCTGCGTGGCCTTGTGCTTCTGCAGGATCTGCGCGAGGGACTCGCGGGGCGCCTCCGGGCTGAACTTAAGCGAAAAGTCCGACGAGCCCGCCGACGAGCTCCGGCTGTCGAAGGCGAAGGCCCGCCCCAGCCCCCGGTCCGCGTCCTGCACGATCTTTTTGAGCGCGGCCTCGCGCGGCCCGGCGCCACTGGCCAGCGCCTTCTCGGCCAGGGCCTTGGCCTTGGCGTAGTCCGCCTTGAGGCCCGGCACGGGCTCGGCCCCGTCCGCCCCGCCCAGGTGCACGCGCGCGGCCCGGGCCAAGGCGTCAGGGACCCCCAAATTCCCCGCGCGCTCGGCCCACAGGGCCCCCTTGCGCCCGTCGTCCGGGCTCTTAGTCGAGATGGCCCGCTGCAGGAGCAAGCGCGCCAAGCACCACATGCTCGGGGCGTCGTCCGTCTGCTGGGCCCCGTCCGTGAGCCACCGCTCCGCCAAGCTCACGTCTCTAGGAAACGGCACGCTCTTCTGGGAGGAGGCGTTGTGCGGCAGCAGGGGCGAGGCCCGGCCGTCGGCGTAGATGGTCCCCAGGTGGCACTGGGCCCGGCCGTGGCCCTGCTCGCAGGCCGCTTGCAACCAGGCCACGCCCACGTCTCTAAACTTCTCCGCCTTGGCGCCCATCGCCGGTAATTGCAAACAGGCCTTCCGCAGCGCGAACTGGGCGAACCAGTACATGGCTCTCGAATGCCCCCGCCGCGAGGCCTCCTCCAGCGCGTCCACGTCGAAGGTGAACGCCTTGCCGCCGTCCGCCGGGTCGTCGTGCTCGAGCCGCGCGACCAAGTCCCGCACCTGCTCGTCGGTCACGGGCTTGGCCTCGCTTACCAGGGCCCGGGCTCGTTGCAGCGCGGTCTCCGCAACCTTCTTCTTCTTGGGCTTCTTGCGCTTCTTTTTTTCGGCGGGCCCGTCGTCCAGCTCGTCCTCGATACTAGTTTCCGGCCGCTTCGCCTCGGGCGCCAGGGACGGCATGGCGCTGGGCCGCATAGGCCGCATGGGCATGTGCAGGTTCGTCGGCGAGTCTGCCTCGGGGAACTGTCGCTCGGCATTCTTCTTCTTCTTCTTTTTCTTCTTCTTCTTCTTCGGCTTCGTCGAGGGATTCTCCTTGCCCTTCTCCTCGAGCATGGCCTCCTCCGCTAATAAAGCCTTTGCCTGGGCCTCCGCATAAGCTACTTTTCTTTTACGTTCGGCGAGGTCTGGCGAAGGCGCCGTCAATTCGTCGGCGCTCTTCGTGTCCATCACACTTAGTAATTGAGCAGCATCAGCGTCGCCCTGGGTCGCGGCGACCTGCAAGAGCGCTCGCGCCTTGGCCTCGTCCTTCCGCAGGCCTCGACCGACCAAACAAGCAGCACCCAAATTGACCATGGCGTCGGCCTCGCCCTGGTCCGCGGCCTTCTGGAAGTACTTGACCGCCAGGGTCAGGTCCTTGGGCACGCCCCGGCCCTCCTGCAATAAGCGGCCGTAGTGGTTCTGGGCCGGCGCGACGCCCGCGTCCGCCGCTCTACTCAACCAGGACGCCGCCAGCCGGTCGTCCGTCGGGACGCCGTGGCCCAATAAATGCAGTAACCCTAAATTGCACTGCGCCGAGGCCAGCCCGGCCTCCGCGGCCTTCGAGAACCAGAGCGCCGCGGACACGTGGTCCGGGGCGACGCCGGCCTCGGGCACGCCCCGGTGGTACATGACGCCCAGCTGCTGCTGGGCCGTGGCGTCCCCGGCCTCGGCCTGCGCTAAGACAGCGGCGTGGATCTCCTCGACGTTGCCGGCCTCGAAGGGTTCGGTCGCCGGGAGCACGTCGTGGAGCGGCCGCACGAGCATCGTCGCGGCGGGTTTGGTTGTAGGCTTGGTGGCCTTGGCCTTGCGCGGGCCTAGACAATCCTGCCAGGACAGCAGCCCCGGCTCGAGCGCGGTGCGCGGGCCGGCGTGCAGCGGGCGGACGCCGCCCGGGCGGCGCGTCACAGGCGCCGTCGCGGTGCGCGCCTCGAGGGGCGGCTGGGTGGTCCCTGTCGCCTCCGGCGCCGCGGACGGTTCGGAGAGGACTATTGAGCCACAAGGCGACCGGGCGTGGCCCGCGGTTTCGGGTGCCGCTCTCCTAGCGTGCGAAAGCTCCCGTGCTCCTGGAGGCCGTAAACACGCTGCCGGCGCGTCACGGAGCCGCAATAGACCGCTGGTCGGGCGATTGATGGCTTCGACAGGGCTTATACGTGAAACCCGCACGAACTAGTAGGTTTTTTACCCACTAGACCATGACCTCCCGCCCACTAGTCCTAGCACCGTAACAAAAACTACCTCCAGGATGTAACACCAGATATTCTAACTAGATATATATTAGAATATATATATGACACTACTATCAACAAAAGAACGAGCGTCCTTCACGCCTTCTCAACGACCTCCGCGAACACCTCAAGCGCCAAATCAACACCGTCGTCATCGACCTGGTGATGCGTCACGATGCGCATCCGCCCGACGGCGCCCGGCACGACCAGCAGGCGCACGCCCCGCTGGTCGCAGGCCGCGACGAACGCGTCGGCGGCCAGTGTCTGGGCGCTCCCGACGGAGAAGTAGAGGAGGTTCGTCGTCGGGGGCTCCACGGAAAACCCCAGTGCCGCCAGGCCCTCGGCCAGCTTAGCGCACCGCTCGTGGTCCCCGCCCAGGTTCGGCAGGACCTCGTCGAGCGCCACTAAGCCAGCGGCCGCTAGGACGCCCACTTGCCGCGTCGTGCCGCCGAGCCCCTTCCGCAGCTTGCGGCAGCGCTTCACGAAGTCCGCCTCCCCGACGACGACGGACCCCACCGGCGCGCCCAGCGCCTTGCTCAGGCAGACGCTCACCGAGTCGAAGGGTCTCACGTACTGGGCGATCGGCACGCCGAGGGCCGCGGCCGCGTGCCACGCCCGGGCCCCGTCCAGGTGCGCCGCCACGCCGTGTGTATGCGCCATTTCGCAGACGTCGTCCACGTAGTCTTGCGATAGGACCGCCCCCCCGCACAGGTTGTGCGTCGACTCCAACGCCACGACCTTTGTCACGGGGAAGTGCTCGTTGTCCGGGCGGATCGCGGCCTCGATCGTGGCCGCATCTCCGACCGTGCCGTCCGGCGCCGTCACTAACGCGCGCGGGTGGCAGCCGCCGAACTGCGCGGCCCCGCCCTGCTCGAAAATGTAAATGTGCGCCTGGTCGCCCACTATATATTCCGAGCCCCGCTCCCGACAGTGACTGAGCATGCACACCAGATTGCCCATCGTGCCCGAGGGTACGAAGACCCCGGCCTCCTTGCCTAAGAGGTCCGTTATCCTCCGTTCCAACTTTTGCACCGTGGGGTCGTCCCCGAACACGTCGTCGCCGACCGCCGCGCACTTCATGGCTTCGCGCATCGAGGCGGTGGGCTGCGTGACCGTGTCGCTGCGAAAGTCCACGGCCCGAGCCGCCGTCGGTGCCAGGGCCCCGACGCCGCCGAGGAGGCCTAGGACCAGCGTGGCCGCGACGCGCCGGTAGACGCGCATTATCCAGGTCGGTGCGTGGTGGCACTCTAGAGTCTTGAAGGTTTGACGGCGGAATGCGCGTGAATGCAGCCGCGTTAATGGCTGAACGTGTGCGTGTGAGGGATTGCAGCCGACGAATGCAGCCGTGAACAACTGGTTAAACCCAGCTTAAAAACCCGTGCCGGGAACCGAGATAAAACCCGTACACAGATCGGCTGCCCAAAAAAAAGCTTGTGCACAGAGCCGGAGGCTGCCCATACGTGTCGAGCCGTGAAGGCCACGAGCGGCTTGGCCGGTCGTGCTCGCGCGCCAAGCGCCGCCAGACATGGCCCTCTTCACGGGCCTCGATGGGGACCTCGTTTCCAACCTCGTGGAGCTGGCGGAAAGTGACCAATGCCCCGACGCGGAATTAGTTATAGACGAGGCGCGCTATGTTCTGGCGCAGGACCGCCACGTGTACGCGTCCTTCGCGCCCGGCGCGTGGCCCGCGTCCGGGGACGGCCGGACCTGGGTCTCTGAATTGGTCTGCCGAATTGGTCGAGGGCGGACCTGTGCAACGAGAAGATCTTTGTGGGCGCGCCTCCACTTCGGGGGCAGCAACGGGGAGGAGGACGACTATGTATTAGGCATGCGCGTCGACGGCAAACAGAACGCGGAGTGGTACGAGGAGCAGCTGAGCCGGGGCCTCAAGCGGCACACGGGGGTGTGCGAGGTCTGGGTGCCGCCGCCGCCGCCGGACCCGCGCGCCTGGTGGTGGAAGCATTACATGGAACCGGGTTTAGATGACGGGACGGTGTCCTACAGGACGCACAAAACGTACCTCGACGACGCGGTCCTGGCCGCGATTTCTGACTTCGACGCCTTACCTCCAAACGGCACGGTCTTCGAGCTCTGCGCGGGCGACGGCGCCTTCGCCGCGCGTTTATTGGCGAAATTTACGGACGTGGCCAAGTACGTTTTCGTGGAGCGGGACGCGGACCTGTGCCGGGCTTGTGTGGACCGGTGCGCCTCGACCGTTGTGGAGGCGTTATGCGTGGACGCTTGCTACCCCGCTCTGTGGCCTTCTATCACACCGCCCGACGTCATAATTGCGTCGGGAAGCGTGCTCTGCGGGTCGGTCGGGCCGCCGGCCGCGGCCGAGCCCGTGCTGCGCGCAGTTGCTACTTTGCTGAAGTCGGCGGGCCTCTTCGTGGTCACGGGCTTCACGCAGTCGTTTATACACCCTGCGCTACTCGAGCGGCACGGGCTGGAGGTGTGCCGGGGCTCGATGTCGACGGACGCCGTCGGCGGGCTGAGCTCGGGCTTCGGGCGGTTCCACCTGCTGGCGCTCCGAAAGCGAACAGTTCCATCTCCACCGTCCCTTCGCGACGCGCTCCTCCCGAGGCCCCCCGAGGCGGGCGTAAGCGACTAAGTTTTGTAACAATTTACCCCCACACAATATCCCGTTCCGGCCGGAACGCGACGACGACGCGCTCGTCCAGGGCATCCCTCGCAATTTCATAGACGTCCTCCGCGTGTTCGCCATGCGGATTATCCACACCGCGCTGCGCCTGCCGCGTCTTCGGATAGACGTCGTCGACGACCCGTACTGCTCGCTCCGCGTCGACGGCGTCGACCTCTTCGTCCCAGACGTAATCGATGCCGTCCTCATCGAAGCAGCACAGCGGGTGGATACGGCCGTTATCGAGTACTACGCCGAGACCCAGCCCGTCGTCCGTCGTGTATTCGACGACGTCGTGTTCTGCTAAATCGTTTTCCAGCGCGTGTATTCTTCGGTGGTTTTGGGGTGCCGGCCGCATGAATGCGGCAGCGCTCGCAATAATGAGTGCACACAGCTGTGGGCGCATGGCGAAGTGTGCAGTGCTTGGCTGTGATAAATTTACTTTTGTTGGTTGTTGGTGTCGGAGCTCTACGCAAGGGACTCAGCGGAGTTCGCCCAAGCTGCGAGATAAGCTTTTTTTTGCACCGCTGTGTCGTCGTCGTCCGCTTCTGTCGACCTGTAGACTGCCTGTCGTGCCAAAAAAAAGCACGGCTGTAAAACCCGTCTATTCACAAAAGCCCGAGGAATCATCATGAACGTACTTCTAGTAGTTACGCGCTCCGCGTCCGCCGGAGGCCCCCGGAGAGGAGCTGCCCGACGCGCCCGAAGGCGATCAACGGCAACGACACCAGATCACTCACAAGCCGCCCGCGCCCCGGGTCCTTCCGCGCCTCGAGGAAGTGGCGCCGGTCCACGCGCCGCAGCGCGTGAATTACCAAAGGATTGACCGCCAACAACACGATCGTCGTCGACAGGACATCCAAGTAGGTATGCCTCGCTAAAAGTTCCAGCTCGTGCGCCCGCGCCGCCACGAAGAGGGCCACCTCGCTTACCTGCGCGAAGACCGCCCCCGCGCCCGCAGAAGCCTGCCGCGAGAACCCCAAGCAGTAGACGACCGGCGCCGTCACGCAGACCTTCACGCAGACCACGAACAAGACGTGGGCCACTACCAACGACGCGTGGTTCTGCAGGTACCGCGGCGACACCACTAAACCCAAGGAAGCCACGTACATGCCCCCGAACAACGCGGCCAGCGGCGCCACCGCTCGTTTGGCCCGGTCCACGTGCGGCGTGCCCACCAAGACGAGCCCCGCAAAGAGCGCCCCGGCCTCGTGCGAGAGCTTCAGGCGGTCGCCTAATAAAGCCATCGCCAAAGCATAACCAACAACACAAAGCCCGAAGGACGCCGTCGTGGCCTCCTCGTCGCCGTCCCCGCTCTCCCCGATGCGTTGTAACGCCCCCAACGCTCTAGGTAATGCTCGCCTAGCGACCAACACCACTAACACAATGGCCGCCACGTACCCGCCGACCACCGACGCCAACCAGGCCACCATGGAGCTCTCGGGGTGCTTGCGCTGGTCCCGCTCTCGCAACTCGTGCACGGCCGTCGGCAGGGCCAACAGCGGCGCCAGGACCAAATCCTGCACGCTCAGCATTTCCACAATTGTATGGCCGAACCGCGTCCCCTCCAGGCGCGCCTCCCTCAACGTGGCGAGGACCGTGGAGCTGGACGAGAGGGCAAAGGCCGCGGCCACCATGCCCGCCTCTAAGGAGGACTGGTCGCCGCCCAGCGCTAGAGGTACGAGCAGCGCGAACACGATGCCTAGTAACAACACTAAACCGAGGCCCCACGCAAAAGCCGCATCCCTAGGCGCGTCGTCCTCGTCCTCGCTCTTCGGGGAGGGGAGCTTCTTAAGAGGGTCCCGTTTCCGTTTCTTCTTTCTCCTATCCAGGTAGTGCGAGTACATCAACCCGTGGCTGAAGAGCAAAAAGATGGAACCGAACTGGGCCACAGTCTCCGTCTGCTCCAAATTGCGCACCAAATCTAAACCGCTCGGCCCGACGACGACGCCGCCGACCATGTAACCTAAGGTATGAGGGGCGTGCACCAAAGCGGCTCCGAGCCCGCCAATGGCCGTGGCCAAACTTAACACAACCACATCCTGGAGGAACTGCGCGTCCAGATGCAACTTGGCCGGGTCCACGCGGCTCCGCGCCTTGACGAACTTACGACTTCCGCCCTGCGAGAAGGACTCCCGCAGCAGGTGCGCCTCCAAGGCCGTGGCGTTCGTGCTCCCGACCTGAGACACCAACCGTCGCAGCTCGTGCGGGCTCAGCAAGCCCACCAGACCCGCGACCTCGCCCGACTCGTAGTCGACCGCGGCTCTCCCGTCCCGTAACCGGTCCGCGAGGCGCGCGCGCCGCTCGGCCCCGCGCGCCGACTCCAAAGCCCGCTCCGTCGTGCCCACGGCCTGCCGCGCCTCCGCCAGCTCGTTCCGCGTCGCGTTGATCGTTTTCACCAAAGCGGTCAGATCGTCGCGCATCTCCATGAGGCGCTTCCCGAGCTTCCGCTCGAACCCGTCGTCGTGGCCAGTCCTTTGTCTCCGCCGCGAGAAGGCCCGCGTCCCGTTCGTGAAGGCGCTCAGGACCACGTCCAGATCGCGTTCGACGCGCCGCTCGCTCCGCTCCAGGCGCCCGAGCTCGTCCTGCACGTCGCCGATTTCGCGCACCGCGCCCCGTAATCGCTTGCGCGGCTCGGAGCGCGTCGTGGCGACGAGGCAGGCGACGAGGAGGGTGCGCATGGTTGCACGAAACTTTTGGTTTGAACAGCGGTGCTGGGGCGCTTCGCGACGGCAGCGTTTGGCGGCAGCCAGTGCTGGTGACGCGCGTCGGAGCAATATAATATATGCGAACAGCGCTGTCCCAATCTGCCTACGCCGGTGCTTGGAGGCACCAAAGTTTATTTGAGCACGAAACCCGCCTAAAAATCACGACAAGAAGTCTCGCGAGCGCATCCTAAACGCAGTGCCGGGTTCTATGAGAGGTAGGCAGCCATAACGGGGTTTGAGACCGGTAGCGCCGCCCGAACACCCATTCAAAACAGCAGAGCAGCCCGATTTTGCAAGTCGGCACGAGCGGCCGAGCTTGCAGACGCGTACCACCACGGCACAGCCCCTCGCGCATCGCTCCAACAGTGCAGCCCATCACACCACAGACGCGAGTCCACGGAGCAGTATACAGACGACAGAGCCATGGCAGCAGCAGTGGCGACGGCCCCACCGACCGCCGACGAGGCCTCGCCCTCGTCTATTGACGACCTGCGCGGCGCGTTGCGCGAGTCGCTCCAGCAGCGCGGCGTCCTAGAGAGGGTGCGCGCCCAATTGCGATCAGAAATCTTCCACACGATCGACTCGGGCGCCGATGCGCCGCCGCCCCGCGTGGACCCGTCGACCTCGACGCTGGTGGTCGAGGAGCTGGTGCGGGAGTACCTGGCCTTCGCCGGCTACGGCCACGCGCTCTCGGTCTTCGAGGCCGAGTCCCGGAGCGGCGAGCGCGGTTCTTCGATCACGCGCGCGCAGATCCAGCACGAGCTCGGCGTGCGCCAGGACGCCGAGAGCGCCGCGCTGCCCCTAGTGTTTGGGGTCGTGGAGACGCTGCGGGCCCAGTGCCGCGCGGACCGCGGCGCGGCGGAGGACGCGTAACCGTTCTAGTATATTTCTTACACCTTCCAACTCCTCACGACACCGTCCCGCCCACCGGAGACGAGCGTCGACGCGTCGGTCCAGCACAGGGCGTTGCAGTAGTCCGTATGGCCTTCGATGGTGCGTTTGTCACCCGACCCGTTCCTCGACACGATCTGTATCGATCCGTCGTCGGAGCCCGCGGCGTATTTCCCTGTCAAAGGCTCACCCAAATTGTAAAATTCGGCGAGGGCTCCAGCGCCGGCGCCGGGCGCAAATCGATGCCATTCACAACTGGCGTGAGGTCCGTCAGTCGCTTGTCGGGTGTCCCAGCGCATGAGCGTGCCGTCGCCGAGGCCCACCAGAATGAGGCTTTCGACGCCACCACTGCGCTCGCCATCGGACATCACCGTGAGCGAGCGCACGTCGGAATTGAATGTGCGGATCGCTGCGGCGCGGGGCGAGCGCCCGTCCCATATCCGCACAGTGCCATCTCTACCACCCGACGCAATGGTGTCCGCCCCACACCAGGGCGTCTCACTGTTCGTTTCCTGCAAGAGCGTGACTGCGAGACACGCGTCTGTGTGGCCGTGGTGCTCGTGTACGAGCTGCTGGCCTTCCCGCAGATCCCACCGACGCACGACGCCGTCGTCTCCTGTCGAGGCACACGAGGCGTCCGTCACCCTCGTGACGGCTCGGACCGCGCCAGCGTGGGCGACGACCGGTGCCGCGACTGCCGCCGCGGTCTGCCGGTCGTAAAATCCAAGACAGCCGTCGTCGCGCGCCACGACGATGACGCCGTCCGCCCAGGCGACGTCGGCGGCGCCGCACTCGAGCACCACGCTCGCCGTCGCCTCCAGCGTGTCCGCACGTAGCAGATCGAGCGCGCCGACCCAGTCGTCGCCGTCGAGCCGCGAGCGTACACAAGCGATCAATCCCGCGTCGCCCGTCTGATGGAGGGCGAGGCCGTCGACGCTCCAACCGGGGGGTGCGCGATATTCATGCGCGAAGGCAGCCATCTGTGTAGTCGCTGTGCAAAGCAGTCCCTTGTTGGCAGTGTTGCGCGCCTTCACTCAGCACGCGATTGCTGCCACAGCTTTAGCGAACCCAAAAAACGATTTATATCGGTTTGCGGCAAGCTGTGCGATTGCCATTCGGTCCACGCGGTGGCAAACACGGCGAGGCGTCGATTGTACGGGTTGTGTGCAGTTCGCGTTAAAGCATCGACAGCAGTCGATTAGCCGGCACTACGCTGCACCGCGCGTGTGGTCTATTGCTTCGGCGAACCACTCCTCGCAGCGCTGCGAGTAAGTGCGCGAAACGATGCTGCGCCTCCTCGCCGCGCGCACACTACGAAGTGCACCTGCAGCGCCACGCCACCGAGCGCTAGCCGCGGGCGCGGACTCCAGCGTCAGCGCGCCGGCGGCCCCAGCGCCAGCGAAGCAGGCGCCCAAAAAGTCAGAACCCA
>Ga0302122_10002857_pt1 | contig 10589 bp, 22 predicted proteins | sample CB21_SCM_MG_FD_203115 | JGI IMG/M metagenome (GOLD analysis project Ga0302122, IMG submission 203115) | Marine microbial communities from Western Arctic Ocean, Canada - CB21_SCM | ecosystem: Environmental > Aquatic > Marine > Oceanic | place: Canada: Western Arctic Ocean | collected 2017-09-28
AGTTCGTCTGACTTATACCACGCTCTTACACTTGTTTACACATTCTGACCCCCGTATTACACCTTGTTACTACATAATGCTCCCGGGCCACGAAGAGAAACAGGTTACTAGCTGGATGTACAATAAATAAAAAGAGTAACGATTTCAAGGGGTTAGACAACAGATGCACACGATCGGACAGATGTACAGGTTTTTTTTAGAGAGCATGCAAAAAAAGTGGTGTACAGGTATATATGACAAAAAGGGTAAAAAAAGTTGACTCCAGGGCGCGCAAAAGATAATCTCGGCATCGACTGCAGCAAAAAGCGGGTGCAACGGATTTGCAAATATATGCCCATATGGGTGTACACTCTTCGCCGACGGTGTATATTATAGACATGTGGAGGCAGTTACATGGGTGATTGGTGGCCTGAGAGAGGCAGCCGAGGACCGGGTCTGGCATATCTAGACTCCTTGCTCTTCTGTATTAGCATTGCCGCGACGGCAGTGTTACTATGGTGCGTGTTGTAACACACCGATATATTGTTCTTCTTCGGGCGATGCACCTCGCCGGTTGATAGAGCTGTTCACCTTGAGTGAACCATACTAAAAGTAAACAATTGAAAAGTGCGAGAGTGGAGTCCAACGGGTCCGGTTTCTAGCTTAGGTGAATTCGAGCGGGGTGCAACGCCGTTAGTAACCACACCTTCGGGTGATATTTTATGCGCAATACGATGGGATATGTGCAAGTGCCTTGACAGTGTGATATAATGGTATCATAAGGTGAGGAGGTAAAGACATGCCCCATTATTCTAGGGAACAGATACAAGAGGCTCGGCTTCAAGCACGGGCAAAGAGACAAGAAGAGATTGACCACAAGCACGCCGCTATTGCGCGTGCTCGGGAAGCGGGGGACGATACAGAGGGGCTGGAGCGCGAGTTAGAGGGGCTTTACAACGATTTCAACGACAGGCGGAACGCAAGACGCGACGCCAAGAAGGCCGCGAAAGAAATGCGCGCCAAAATTGCAGAGGGTATCGGGAACGCACCTGCAATTAGTTGGAACACTTCCGAAGAGGGACGCTCTGCACGAGATAGCGTCAAGGAAGAACGTAAAGCTGGGATGACATTCGCGCTCCAGCCGGGCCAGATGGTGAGATTAGTGAACGACGCCAGGGTCGCTCATGAAGGTCAATGGGTGTTTGAGAAGACGCTACCCAAAGGCACCATCGGTATCCTTATCGATCCCCCGACTTCCCACCTGTCAGCAGTGATGTTCGGCTCGGACGTATGGCGTGTGCCTACGAAAAAGCTGAGAGCTGCTGATGTCTAGGTTACCCCGGAGGGTGCAAGCCGCAGTAACAGTTCGGCTGACTCGGCTTCGCCCCTCTCATTTCTTTTGTGGAGTGTCTCATGTCTGTTGAAAACCTCAACATAATCAATACCTTAGCTCACACGCTAGACGATGCAGAAATTGCCGAAGCAATCAATATTCTCATTGCAGCGAGAACAGCCAGACGGTCAGACCAACTACAAATTATTAAGTCCCAGCTACATGTAGGCGATATGGTTGAGTGGTTGAGTGGCCGCAGCGGCAACTATGAACGTGGTGAGGTTACCAAGGTGAAGCGCAAAAAAGCGATCGTACTGGAATCTATCCATCAGCGTCACTGGGATATCCCCATGGGCATGCTTAAAAAAGTGTAACGATTTCAAGGGGTTAGGCGTATGGATTGTACAGATTGTGTGAGTATGTGGGATATTGTGTCGGCAATTGCACTGAGTGTCGTTTGTAGTGGCTCATTGGTCATGGCACTTAACTACTATTGTGACGTTAAGCGTGACCGAATGATCATGGCACTACAGAGATCGTACGCAGAAAGAAATAAAATGAACAAAAAGTTATAAACGCGTGCAAAAGAGCCCCTCCTGTGGTATTATAGCTATGTGGTTGGGGAGGTACCTGGTCACAGTTTCTAGTCAACAACGTTCCTCGCCAAGGAGTCTCTCAGATGGATATTCAAACTTTTAAAGCTGTCGCAGCTAAGCTTCCCCCGGAAATTGCAGTCCTTATGCGGGGACCGACGGGTATCGGTAAGTCTCACCTGGCTCGTGCAGCCGCAGATGAGCTCGAGCTACCCTTCATTGATGTGCGGCTTTCAACCATGTCCGAAGGTGATGTTGGTGGTTATCCTGACATCGAGGGTATGAAGGAGACAGGCGTCATGACGTTCTGTATGCCGTCTTGGTTCATGCGAGCTACTAAAGAGCCAGTGGTGCTCATGCTCGACGAGATGAACCGCGCTCTTCCTGGCGTTCAGCAATCAGCCTTCCAGCTGGTGCTTGACCGGGAGCTTGGCAACGACAAGGACGGTAACCCTTATAAGCTTCACCCACTGACTCGGGTATTTGCTGCAGTGAATGCAGGCGCTGAGTATGATGTGAATGACATGGACCCGGCTCTTCTCCGACGTTTCTGGACTATCGACCTGGAGCCGACCAACGCTGATTGGATTGACTGGGCTATGACTAATGCGATTGATGACGTCATTATTGACTTCATCCGTCAGAACCCGGCTCACCTTCGAGTTGATGTGGCTACCGTTGAGCCTGGTACGATTTGCCCTAACCCGGCGTCGTGGCATCGCCTCAACGATTCCCTCGCTCACATGGGGTGGTCACCTAAGAACGATTCTATCGCTGGTGGTGATTGCCCTCCTGGATTCTACGCTGTCGCTCAAGGCTTCGTGGGTACAGAGGCTGCTATCTCTCTGGCTACGTTCGTCAAGGGCTACGAGCTCGTGGTGACAGCAGAGGATGTGCTCGAGCGCTGGGATGATGTGAAGGACCGGGTGAAGGAGATGAATGCTTCGGATCAAGCTACGGTCATCGATCGGCTGTCTACGCACTGCAAGGACAACAAGTGGAGTGACAAGCAGGCCAAGCGAATTGCTGGCTTCTCCGAGGAGCTTGGTGGCGAGATGCTCATCGCGCTTTGGAATGGCATCTCACAGAGTGGCAACCTGCCTAACATCCAAAAGGTTCACAAGCTGATTGGTTCACGGGTGGTCTCGGTTGTACAAGAAAGCCGTAACGCTTAACGCTTAATGAGTGGCACGACTCATGGTAACGTGCAGGTCGCGTCTCACACAAAGTGGGGCGCGGCTTAAAATTTAAAAAGTGTAACAAGATCAAGGGGTTATGATGGGAATTGGGCGCTTAGAGACGGTTACGATTACAGAGGAATGGCACTGGTCATCGGGCACGGGTTACCGTTTCCCGGCGGGCACTGTCTTCTTCATGGCCAGGCGAGACAAAAATGGGGCGACGCTATACGAATATGCTAGCCCACTCGGCGACATGGGACGCATTCTGCTCGACGCAGGTGAGGTACCCGGGCAGAATAAAATCACGCGCTAGATAAATAAAGTGTAACAAGATCAAGGGGTTACAGTAGCGTTGAGAGAACAGTGAAGGGTAAGGGAACAGAGATGAGAGTAATGGAGATCGTCAGGCTTGCTGGAGACAGATACGACGACGGACCCGAAGGGAAGATCATCGCAGTGGGGGGGAGACGGAGCACGACGATCACAGTCAAATGGGACGACGGCAAGATCACAGATCACATCGCCCGAGATCTGCGGCTCATGTACAGCCCATTCAGCAGAGCGCAGGTTTAGCAGGGAATGTACAGGCGGATGAAAAAGTGTAACAGAATCAAGGGGTTATGAGCACAGGGGGCCCTATATAAGGGGCCGCCAAAGGGCCCCTCAAAAAGGCCCATTTAGCCCCCCTCTGCAGCCCCTCCCTGCATACTCAGTGGGACCCCTGGGGGGATGATGGCCTAAGTCTAAGTACACTTTTACTTCGCGGGAAAAGTTGAAAAGCTTTTTATTTAACACTATGAACGATGGGATACAATATGAGTACACTACGATTCAACGACGGTATATCGTTTGACACAAGCGGGCCACTACGAATTATATGCAAGCGAGACGGAATGTATGTAGTAGGTGAGGGAATGATGGTACCGGTAAGAGATCAGGACGAAGGCGTGCAACTAATTGAAAACATGACTAAATTTAGAGTACAGGATAATGAGACACTTTCTAAATAGCACAGTGTACCGAGACGGTGCACCTCTACGTCTAGGCGACCTGGTATACGTGGATGACCTGGAAACAGGCATAGTGGTAGAGCCGGGTTACATCACATCACATGTCATGGGCGAGCATGCAGGTATACTAATGTCTGATGATTTCACGATTGACGAGATTGAGATTAAGCGATGTCACTTGATTAGTCGATCCCCTGGATCGCCCTACCATGTGACACCTTTTCCGGGCGAGCGTACGCAGGACAAAAGCCCCCAAGTTACAAAATTTTCTTCCCAGAGTTTTCAGGAACTCTCAACCCTTACCATCGATGAGGATATATACACATGATCACCGGCAAAGAGAGTCAACGGATTAGCCACACTCCGGCTCCTAAGAAGCGCCCTAACTGGTCGCAGATACAAAAAGCAGCAGAGGAAGCGCAGGCTCTTCGTACGCAGAATCCAGAACAATACACACAGCGCATAGGGGCAATCCGTGAGATGCATGGTGGGGGAGACTGCGGCCAAATAGAGCCATGGAGCCCTTTCAGTCTGCGGGACACGTACTATGATGGTTGGGCTAATGGAGACTTCGGGACAGTATTGAGCATGCTTGGAGAAGGAGACCCTGTTAACAAGCACACCCAGACGCCATTATGCAGCCGACCCGGGCCCAGCAACACCCAGTGGATACGATGACTCGTCGAATTAAGGGTTACCGAGGGGATCACCCTAGTCTATATAGACGTATGGTATCGGAATGCAGGAATATGGCTAGCGGGGGAGACGGCGGTCCGCATCGGATGGGTTACACATGGACTACTGTTAGACATGCATATTTCATGAACTGGACAGACGCTATGTTTGTCCGGGTACTAGAGGAACTAGGAGAACATATATGAATACCAACGGAACAAATAGTAATACTCAAAGAGTAAACGAGGGCGGACCAGACGCCATTCGACCAGACGAGACAATACCAGGTATGACGTCTGAACAGATTCAAGCGGAGCTTTTCAGCATCCTCGAGGGTATGGGAGTCTCAGTACCGGCAGGCTTCAGTGCAGTGCGTAACGAACACATCCGGGATATCATGTCGAGCCTGACGCCTTTTAAAGCTGATGGTAACCCGCTTAGCGCCAACCGAACTCGAATGAACCGTGTCCTGGTGCTCATGCTCGAGCTCAGAGCCCGGTGTATGGGGCGTCTTGATTGATTGGTTGCGCAAGGATTGGGTTTATAAGCTGCTTTCATTGATATTGGCCCTATTTCTATGCATAGGACAAAGATTAGGCTATTTCATGCATTAGAGCTTGCACAACCCATGTATGGCGTATATAATTTTGTAGGGGCGTTTTCTGTCCTGGGAGAGTGAAAATGATTGGATTTGTAACCGGTAGTGATGGAGATGCAACCCTAGCTGAAGGCTTAGGTGATTTGTCGGATAGCCACTCGGGCGTTGTATTTAAGGGTGGTATGGCTCGTGTAGCCATGTCACCACCCCCTTCTGAAGCTGAAGGTGATGAGAGCTTCTTGGATTGGTCGGATGCGTGTGGGCTGCTTAGCTTCGTTATGTACGCCTTGGACCGCGAAGACTGGATGGCCGAGTTTATTGAATATGAGAACATTATTCGAGAGACCCTGGTAGACGCAGTAGAAGAGGCGAGATGCAACGATATGCGCAGTAAATTAACTGTTATCGAAGGTGGCAAGGGTCTAGAACCCGGGGACGACGAGGATGAGAGCGAGTGATGCGAAGTCCGGAGATATCCTACGTGGTATTGAACAGATGTATCTCCGCGATATCGAGCTCACCGTCTACGAGCAGAACAGCCTCGAGGCCTTCGGACCTAACCCACCCAACCGAGTGCTTGTTTGCCATCGATGGATGGCATGGTACGCCGAGGGTGGGTTTAAACCAGGTGGTGATGATGTTATTGTCTACATTGGACATCGTTGGATCTACAATAAGCTGGGTAAAAAGGTCCGTCGCAAGATTGTTCGCGAAGTTCTATTTCGAGGGCGTCCGTGTTGGGTCGACCCTGCTGCCTGGAGATACTTGGAACCGGTTCCAGATAGTTCTATATAAGGTACCACTATGTGAGGTCACGGAGGAACTCTCGTGCCGAACGTATGTGTGTCCTAATTTAGTACCCCTTAAGAGTTCATAGTGTATTCATAGAGGGCCGACGTTTGCTCTCTGTGTGATTTTAGAGGATGATATGATTAGTAACCTTGTTTTGGACCCGATGCGCTTTAAGGGTCTTTCTATACACGAAGCCCAGCAGGCTTTTTATGATTGGACTTGTAGTCTGAGCTCGCGCCGGCAAGGCCGGTGGGGGAAGCCTCTACATCAAGTTACCCTTCAAGACCTGGCAGTTCATAATGTGGGCATGCCGAGCAATGGCATCTATATCTTCTATAGAACAGAAGGTATTTTACCTCACGTGATGTATGTGGGTAAGTGTACTAGCCGCAGCTTTCTCGAGCGAATACCCTCTCATCTAGAGGCGCGCGAAGAGTGCTGGTTCAATACTCTTACAACACGAGCCATGAAGTGGAATGAATCTATTGCTGATCGCAAGGACGCATCGAATTTTTGCCTGGCTAACTTTTCTGTTGCCGTTATCCCCATTGATTGCGGTGACCGGGATCGCGAAAAGACTTCTCGAGTAGCCCTGCTCGAACGTCGACTCCGAGACCCAAAAGCGCTTAATCCGTTGTGGAATTCATGCAATACAAAGGTTGCTGGAAAAGTGCTCAATATTGAGAGCCCTCTGGTCGACGATCTGCTGTACCTAGAGCCGCTCGAGCCGGGCAAGCCGGCTCTATGAAGGATAAAAGAATGATGCGTGGTTTGCTTAGTGATATGTACGAGTCCGATGCATGGGTTAGGGCGTTTATGGATGAATGCTTTATTATGTGGGGGCTGCCGTGTTCTACCATGGCGTGTATGTCTCAGAAGGATCGTACACTGTTTGCATGGGGAATGCTCCATATTACTCAGTCCATGTCTAAAGACAGAGACATCTGGATGGGTATGAAAGAAAAAGTCCTGCCTAGTAAAGCAGCCTGGGAATATTCTAGACGATTCTGGACAACTACAGGAATGGACCTGATCCCGCCTATGCCCGGGCCTGAGGCTCAAGAACCTCAGACCATCGCCTTAGCAGGGCCAATGAAGGTCGACGGAAAAGACACACATGTCAGTGGTTCATCATAAAGCTAAATAAAGCTATACAATTCATCAGAACTAATATAATTACCAGACTTACATTGGAGAACTCACTATGCGCTATGCACTTATCATTATCTGTTTACTCATCTTGGCTGTTACAGGACTGCAGTGGCCGCCCGCTGAAACTATATCAGCTATTCCCGAACTAGAGACCCCTGCAGGTCCCGTCTACTATCAGACTATTCCAGTAGAATACATTGACTTCGAGCCTCTGCATATCGACGTAGTACGTCATGTTGCTGATGTGCATCCCGGTCAGGATGTACTCTATAGCGAAAATTAAATCATCTTTTGTTTCTTTTTTATTAAACCGCGTGCAAGTTTTGTGCAGTTGTAGTATAATATAAACATAAGGAAGGAGGGGAAACAACATGACAAAATTCACCAAAGAAAATCTAATCACCGAGGGCAAGTACCTCACCTACATGCCACAGGGTTACAACACCCCCCATGCAGACCGAAAGTTCGTAGCACGATTCAGGACTGCAGGGGTCGGAAGCTTCGCAACCTGCCTTCGCAAGAACTTCACCGTTGAGGAATACTTCGCTCGGCTAGACGGTGGTGAAAGCCCACTTCCTATCGCACAGAGCAAGGGGTATCTCCTTCCTCACATCAAGCGATGGATCAAGAAGGCTGGATATCCGGTCACTAAGGCTGGACATGATGCCTGGTGGGCCGAAGAGATGCGGAAGGTTGAAGCCAGGTACCCAACAAATAATGCAGCTTAATTCTGCCACGTACGTGCAAAAAGCCCTTGCATGTGGTATAATATAAACATAAGGAAGGAGGGGATACTCCTCTTCTTCAAAAAGCGGTAGGTAGGAGAGAGATAAGATGTCTGTAGAAAAGAAGATTAGAAAGAACGGCTTGGTTCAACTGAGCTCAATTGGTGTGGAACGTGCAGAGCGCCTGGTGCGTTACAACAGTGGAGATGCTCCGGTAATCTGGGGAAAGTCAAAGTTTACTCAAGATGATTATGAAGCTTGGACCGCCGATCGACAACGTCAGATTGAAGAAACAAAGGCAGCCGGCGGAAACACATTCAGCATCACACATCGCGATGATGGAGAGAGTCGTCTATCACCCACTTCGACCAACGTCAAGATTCACCCAGGCAAGGTGTATCAGGTTCTTAGGGCACGTATTGTCGGCCACTGGAACTACCGCGAGTACAAGGGACAGACATTGATTCTCGACCCTATTACCGGTCGTGAAGTATATGTTCCACGTGATTTCGTCGAGGCTGTATAATGAATATCGGTGACAAGGTTTATAATTCCGCTCTGGGCAAACACTTCAAGGGTGTGGTCGTTCACAAGCGAGAAGCAGGTCGACGGCTGTTGATTAAGTGGGAAAACGGTGTTACTCGTGAACATGAGAGTGGAGTCATTTTAAAATGGTCAAAGACGAAGCGCGTAAATTGAATATCGGTGATATGATTGAGACTAACAGTGGCGAGTCCGGTTTGATCCTGGATAGGGAGTTGGTATATCCAGATCAGGCTAGCTCTCCAGTTCGTATGTATACTGTCATGTGGAACGACGAATGTCCAGCGTACGCTATTCCAATATCACAGAACAGAAATAAGATTTCAAAGGTTAGCGCATTTGCTATTAAAAAACTAACTTAAGTATGACATTAAAGGGGGATACCGGTTGTGTATCAAACTGGGGCTTACGGCCCACCGAAAGTGTGGTTAATACAGTTTGATATCAATTGAGAAAGCATTCTAGGCCTGTGAATATCGGGCCTAGATAAGGCGGTATCTAGATGGGGTAGTAGGGAACCCCGTTACGAGAGAGAGGCGGCCCTTCGGCAGTTTGTGTACACAGCTAAAACGCAGTGAACTGGTCGTGGTAACCTCTCTCTCACTTTTTATATATAGATTGCTGGGGTGAGGTCCTACAGGAAAGGACACCGGGTTGTTACCCCGGAGGTTGCTGGTTCAAGTCCAGCCGCCCCAGCCATCTTAGTTTACGGTCCTATCGTCTAGCGGTCAGGATGTCGCCTTTTCACGGCGAAGACAGGGGTTCAATTCCCCTTAGGACTACATACATTAACATTGTCTAGGAGGCAATACTTTGCGTAGATATTTTGACAATTCTGATATATTCTTTTTCAAGGTCGTGGGTGTTATCGCTCTCATTACTCTATCTAATGTTTTAATGTTTTTATAGACAACCGCGTGCAAAACGCCCTGCTATATGGTATTATAGCTATGTAGATGGGGATTGACCCAGAGGAGCTATAATGACTGTTGATATTGGTATTGGTGATCGCGTTCGATCTTTTGACTTTTCTACTTCACCTGGTGGTCGTGACCTTGAAGGTAAACGTGCATGCTATGTCGAAGGTCAAGTTGAAGAACTAGTTACTATCGAAGGTAGTCTTCGATATCGTATTCTAGTTAAGCGTGATATTTTCGGTGGTGAGGATTCTACTGCTCGGGTAGGTCGCTATGCGCACCCTCCTGTTAACGGTACCCCACGACTTATTGGTTCTTCTTCTGTTACTAACTTTGTAGAGTTACTATCATGATTATTCGACGCCAGTCTATTATTACTAGCAATATAAACTCAATGAATATTGCTGTCACGGAAGAGCAGATTAAAAAGTGGCAGGAAGGGATGATGATTCAAGATGCAATGCCTGACTTGACTGCTAATGAGAGAGAATTTTTGATTAACGGTGTCACTCCTGATGAGTGGAAAAAATATATGGGGGCTGAAGATGAATAATGCAGAACTTAGTTCGGAAGTAGTTCGAATGGTTGGTAACTATAAAAGTATGAGAGAAATCAGACCTGCTAGTAGCATGTATCGTGAGGCCATGTGGCAATACGGTAACATGGCACATGGAGGCACTGGCGGAGATGCTAACGACGAAAGTGGCAACAATTCTACTATTCGTGAAGTGTATTACTCGGGATATCCTGATCAGTTTTTCTTCATGGTGCTTTCCGGTCTTGGTGAGTTTGAAAAGTTTTGCAAGACCGGCTCTTCACCTATCGGTATTCCTTAGTTTTTTAATTGCCGGCGCGTGCAAGTTATGTGTCGCTATGGTATAATGTACATGTATTGGAGGTTGAGGCTTACACTGCTCGCACACACTGCTCGCGCATTAAGTTGCCGTCTGGAGCCGAAAGGCTAGGTGTCGTCTGGAGTCTTAAGACTAGGTAATCTCAACTTCCTCTACTCATATATTTTAAGAAGGAGTAAATTAATGGGATATCGAAACAGTCAAAGCTCAAATGGCAGCTACGATTCTACAGGCCGG
>Ga0302122_10002858_pt1 | contig 10586 bp, 16 predicted proteins | sample CB21_SCM_MG_FD_203115 | JGI IMG/M metagenome (GOLD analysis project Ga0302122, IMG submission 203115) | Marine microbial communities from Western Arctic Ocean, Canada - CB21_SCM | ecosystem: Environmental > Aquatic > Marine > Oceanic | place: Canada: Western Arctic Ocean | collected 2017-09-28
GATTTCTTGGTTGAAGGCTATAGCTACGGAGCCATCAGGTCCTTCAACTACCAGGTGTCTGCACCCCTCCATAGACTTAATACCTATACGACTTTATTGTTTAAGTTTCAAAAAAAATTAGCACTTGATTTTTGTGTTCACTTGTTTGTTTGGTTCAGCGATTTGTTTGAGATGAATCGTGTGATACGAGAAATTGTATTTGGGAAATGTTTCTTTTATTTTATTTGATAAGAGACTACCCTGAACTATGTAAGGCATACCTGTACACACTGATGTTCGCTCAATTCCGAGAAGACGATCCTCGAATTGAACAAACATCTTTAGCGCGTCACGCCCTAACCCATCCTTGTGCATCTGAAGATACACCGCCTTTGACGCACCATCGCTTACATAGAAGTTTTTGGAACCCTCAACTTCCTCAGACTTTGTACGCTTCTCGTACATCAACGCTAGGAGTATGATCGCAAGGATAATGTAGATCATTTATATTTACGGAGAAATTAGTTTACAGAGGTCATCAATCTTCTGAAGAATGTTTTGGAACTTGTAAATCGAATCAACATCTGAGGGCTTGACAATCTCCAACTCAATCTGATAACTCGCCTCCTCCTCAGAATCCATGTCAACATTGTCACCCGAAGAGATTGTCATGTCGATGCTCAGGTTCTTACGCACGAAGGAGTGACGAGTTTTGCTCCGCTTACGATCCATCTCATACTCCCCAGAGGTGGGGATCTCACGAGCGACACAAAAACGCACATCGAGGGGGTCCCTTTTGAAGTCTTCCTTGATCACACTGATTTTTTGGATCATGATCTGTTCACCAGACTCTTCGTCACAGGTTATACGAACATTGTTCGCATCGTTGTAGTATACATCAGCTGTCGTCATCTTCACACTTTCCCATCCATCATACTTCTTGAGACCCTGGAGCACTCGTTTCCAAGTATCTTTACCAACATTCGTATCAAAGAGGGATCCATTATGTTTCCCGAGACGTATTTCAACCTCGATATCACCTTGACCCTTATGGGCTTCGAAAATCGGGAGTACTCTTTCGGTGAGATTCATTTTTCTTAACTTTTTACAAATGCGTCTTTCTCTTAAGCCTTTTTTATACATAAAATTCAATGAAGGGTCTCGAAAATAGTGGAAATACCTGTTATTTCAACACGGCTCTTCAATGTCTATTGCATATCCCTGCTTTGACAAACTACTTCCTCAAGAATCCGTATACAGGTGATTGTATATTTACCCAAACGTATGGGACACTCGTGAAAACCTTTTGGACTAGGGGTCAGGATACTGTCGACATCAAAACACTTCTGTCAGAGTTTCGTAAGAAGTTTCCTCGTTTCGGATCGAATGAACAACATGATGTTCAAGAAGCTGTGTTGTGTATCATAGACATCCTCGAAACATCTCAACCCGAAATCAAACACTGGTTTTACGGGAAAAAGATTCAGGAAACAGTTTGGCCGGGTGGAAAATCATCAAACGAAGAGGACTTTAGCGTTCATTTGATAACATCTGAGGGAAAGGATATGAGTGAAATGCTCAAAAAAAGTACAAATTGGAATGTACTCGAAAACTTTGAAGATACAACGGGTAATGTGCACAATGTCGCGACAACTCGTATGCTCTTTTCAAAGTTGCCACAAGTTCTCATGGTTTCATTCGATCGCAAGAGTCATGTTCAAATCATCGAAAATATCATCATCGACAAGTATGAATATAATCTCATCGCGAGTGCTGTACATGTCGGTAATCAAAACGATGGTCACTATGTGGGGATGATAAAGCGTAGAAATAAATGGTTTTTAGCGGATGATGACAGTGTTCGAGAACACCCACTTCCTGACGAGGCTGGATATTATTTCATGGTCTACAATCTAAAAACTCTTTCATCTTAATATTCTCTTTGATGTTCACGATGGTTCGGTAAAATGTTCGGCGGTTATTGGGGTGTGTCTTATCCGTCCTCCTCTTTAGGGGTTTCCACCACATCGGCTCTTCCCAAGTTACATATTTACATTCAACTATGGCACCATCTTCGAACCATGGTTCATCTTCCATACGATTGTGAGGAATCTCACTCTCAAAATAAAACTTTCCCTTTTCCTGTACATACAGACGCCAAGTTGGTATACCAGGTTTAAACCCAGGTGTTTCTCTCGAAGGTTCTCTCTTCATGAGAAAGTCCACTGTATTCTTCTCCTGTGGCTTCCATTTGAACATCGTCTCATGTGTTCCAATACGTATCGGGTCATTGATAGGGGTGAACACAAGACCGTCAATCTTCTGATCAACTGTTGGGAGATACTTATCCATGAACGTCTCAAAATCTCTCATATGATGAAACGTCTTACATTTGAGACGATATTGATCGGATTTCATGTAGATCACAGACTTCATCAAACCCCTTGCGGCATCAAGGCGTTCTGTGAGATTCTTGTTCCATACAGATTGTCCCGCCACGAGGACAGCATCATAGACCATCAGTGTCCCTTCATAAAGTTCACCATCAAGGATCGTTCCATCGTATACATTCTTCTTCAAGTTGATAGAAACTTCAAACATATTAAAAGCCCGATTGACAAATAGACATTTTCGTTTTCCTTCATACGTGAGCGCAACCATCATGTGTCGTTCTCCATCTGTCTTTTCGCAGACTACATAATCACCCCCTTTGAGTATAGGGAAATGTCTATGTTCGATCGAGATTGGCTGTGGTCCAGGAAAGTAATCTTTACTTCCCCATCGAGCATGTATAAAGTCTATGACATATTTGTGAAGTGGGGTGGACATGTTTTATGTTCAACCTTAAACTTTAATTTACTTTGACACCTGCGGCGTTGAGAATATTACTCACACATTCATGTGTATATATCATTGTCAACTTAGCTGCCGTAAATGCATAAATTTTAACACCTTGTTGTAAAAGTTTATGAAACATATCTGGAGCGAGTTTCCAGTTTCCAGTTTTTTTATCCTTGATATTTTTCAAAACATTCTTTGTGTTCATCATCCACGCTTTTGCTGTTGTAGAATCAACTTTACGAATATCTTTAGAAACTGAATTACCTACAACAGTGTCAAAGTGAAGCCCCATCTGTCCAACTGGTTCAGTGGAATTTTCTCGAACCTTTTTTTTGAAAAGATCCCAATCAATACCATCCTTCACACCCGGGAACACGAGGCACCCTACACCGTCGTGTGGTTCAAAAAGTTGAATAATCGATTCGTCATCCATATGAATACCAAAATCTATGAAGACGATACGATCGTGAGATTTCATATAACTTTGAATTTTTTCAATCTTATCCAATGTGTCATCATTGACATACTCAATTTGATTGTCTATTTTTCTTTCGAGACATTTAACATTCAAACGTAAAACGGTATGAAGTGTTTTCACATGGCAAGATTTGGATCGAGTGACTATGATTGTCACAAGTTTCATAGCTCATTCTATACTCTAAACCTTAAGCCTGTCATTGAGACATCCAGAAAAGGGTAAATTTCCGACATGACCGAGTGTGGTATTCACATCCGCGTAAATTTTCCCATCGGCTTGCTGCCAACGACGACAAAACGCAAAATCTTCTGACAAGTATCGTCTATTCCCGGGATCGATCATACAATCGAAGCATGCATGATAATCGTCGAAGTCTCGGTTCTGGTGATCATTCTTACACCACAAGTCTGGAAACTTTTCCTGTATGGTTTTGAATACTGACCTCTTGATAACCATAAATCCCGTGGGTCCGTCGAGAATTTCGATGAATCCATTCTCAATAGGGCGGTTGGTTGCACCAAAGTTGATCACGAGACTTGAGGAAAGCATGGACATATCACGATCGTCACCCCTCTTTACAGCATTCGCAGCTTGATCCCACATGACAACCTTCTTTGGGTAACACGCGACGGAAACATCATGACCAGAATTAACGAGACGCACAACCGCTTCGGGGTTGAAATGAACATCTGCATCGATAAACATGAAGAATTCACAGTCAGTCTTTTGCATAAAACGTCCTACAGATACGTTACGAGCACGATGTACGAGAGATTCGTTTTCAGTGGTGTCTAGTAACAATTGAATACCTTCTTTTATTAAAAGTAATTGAAGTTTAATAATACTGGTCATATACTTCTCCAAGCATAATCCACCATAGCATGGTGTCGCGAGAAATAGTTTCCTCATATATTATTTTTCACACGTAGCCTCTAAGTGTTTTTTTATAATAACCTCAATCTTATTCAGTGTCGGAATGGACACTGAACATTTCTCACACATTTCATTTTTCGTCACCTTATCTCCTAGTATGATGTAAATAATCGCAGAAGCCACACTGTTTGGAGTCTTACTCATAAGATCTACACAGTCCTCTGTGGCATTACACATTTTGTTACATCCGAGGCGCTCTTCTCGTGTGACACTGAAAGAATTTAGAAGTCGTTGCATCACATCAAACGCTTTCGTCACATAGTTCTTTTTGGTCGCACCGAGAATATTGTCTTTGAATATTTGGGTTGTTCGACTTACATCTTTGGATTGAATACCAAACATATCCGCAATTTCTTTAGTTGTTCGAGGAATTTGGGCAAGACGACATGCGTAAAGTACACAATTCGCCTTGATACCTAGACGCACTGCACCACGGGTCAATTTTTCACCATTGAATTTTCTGTACATCATCTTTGCATCTTTGAGTACCGAATCTGGTAAAGTGTGACACGCTTCATCGATGTCTTTGTACGCATGGAAAAGAGATCGATCCTTATGATTCATAGACATATGAAAGTTAATCTTCGCCATCCTCTTGTTTTCATATGTAGATCCACGTTGCGTTGCTATGACAGTTCCTTTGCCCCAGTTCTGTGAAAAGAGTTCTGGGTTTGCATTTGGATTGCCACATCTCGACGGGTCATTCACTTTTCCGTCATCGGTCACACCACTGGTCCATTCTGCGGTATCATCCACAAAATAAGAATCAACGAGTCCACATTCTGAACATGTTGGTAATCCTTCTCGGGTGATAACTTTTACACCTGAGCATTTTTTACATAAATGAGTATTCATTGGCTTTTCATCGAGTTTTTTTGGTAATAGGGCGTCCAGTTCGGACCATATAGTTGCCAGCATTGTTTTTGAATGTAGCAACCTTTTTTAGAATTTCAAAAAACGCATCACTGACTTAGGCGTCTGACACGGGTTTCAATAAGATCGATAGTTTCCTTGAAACTCTTTCCACCAGAAGTGGTGGGTTCCCATTCATTCCATTCTTTATCAATTGCTTTATGACCAGGGGGTAACGTAATATCTTTACCTACGACTTCACTATCAGAGACGACAAAGCCTTCGAGGTCGGATTCGTCTTCAGCACCTTCATCATATAAGTCACTGTCACTGTCTTCAACATCGATTTCACTGTACATTGCAAATCTGTTCATACCAAGGGATTTCATCTCAAGATCGGAGAATGTTGTTCCACTTGGGTAGTGTTCCATCAAACTTTCATAAGGTGCGGGAGAAAGAGTCACGGGTTCCAGTTCGTATACACAAGCATTCTTATAAAAAAGTTCAGTGGGGTTGAGATATCTCAGGCCAAGAGTATTGCCAGTGTTCATACCAACAATCCCGTACATTTCGTCTTCGACACCATCTTCGTTTACTAATACTTTGACTATATCATTTTGATTTATTTCAGAGGGCACAATCATGCTTAGAGTTTTCAGCCAAAAAAATATAAGGGATAATATCACAGATGAAAGTTACTATTTATTCGAAGGAAGGATGTCAATATTGCGACCACGCGAAGACCCTGTGCGAATCAGAGGGTCTCGACCACGAAAAGGTAATGGTGGACAAAGATGAACTCATGAAAGTTTGCGGTCCGGGAGCGGCAACCTACCCTCAGATATCTATTGACGGACGTCACATCGGAGACTACTTTCAATTTCAAGAATATATCGAAGACGAATACGAACCAATTCTCGCCCCCACCCTAAACAGATTCACCGTCTTCCCCCTGAAGTATCCTGAGCTCTGGGAACTCTATAAGAAGGCTCAAATGTCCAATTGGACTGCTGAAGAGGTAGATATATCTAAGGATATGGACGACTGGAAAACACTCAACGATAATGAACAGAAGTTTATAAAGTATATCCTGGCGTTTTTTGCTGGGTCCGATGGAATCGTTTTTGAAAATATTAATAACAACTTTGCTGATGAGGTGCAAATATCTGAAGCTCGCTCATTCTATGCCTATCAATCTCACAATGAAATGGTTCACGGTGAGACCTACTCTAAACTTATCGATAAATATATCAAAGATCCTACTGAAAAGAAACAACTCTTTGAGGCTATTCAAACTGTACCCTGTATCGAAAGAAAGGCCAACTGGGCCCTGAAATGGTTCGATACCAAATCTAAGACTTTCGCTGAACGTCTCTTCGCTTTCGCTTGTGTAGAAGGCATCTTCTTTTCTGGAAGTTTTTGTGCCATTTACTGGCTAAAGAAAAGAGGACTCATGCCCGGTCTCTGTTTTAGTAATGAACTCATTTCACGGGATGAGGGGCTTCACCAAGAGTTTGCTGTCGAATTATTCAAACAACTCCGTAACAAACCGTCGACGGAGACACTTCATACAATCATCAAAGAGGCTGTCGAAATTGAGAAGAATTTCATTTTAGATGCACTTCCATGCAACCTGATTGGCATGAACTCCGATAAGATGTCAGAATATATCGAGTACGTTTCCGATCGTTTACTTAAACAGATTGGTCAACCCCCAATTTGGAACTCCAAGAATCCTTTCGACTTCATGGAAAACATTTCCCTAGATGGGAAGACAAACTTCTTTGAGAAGCGGGTGGGTGACTACGGAAAGATGGATGACACCTCAGATGAAATCGGTTTCGATGAAGAGTTTTAAACATTTTACATTCAATTTATCCAAATTGACTGTAAAATATATGAGTAGGTTATATTCTATTTAATTAAAGAGGACCCCATCCGATGACACGTCCATGGACCCTAGGGTACGACCACTGTTGGTCAGTTCGATTTGGGGTTCACCGAAATCGGGTTCAGGGTCGGGTGCATCAGCCATGCTAGGTGGGGCAGCCACAACAGTCTTGGTACCACATCCACACCCAGCCTTTTTCTTTTTACCACAACTTCCACTTTCCTTCTTGATGTTCATCATACCCCAAACAATGAGGATGAACACGAGGGTGTGTACGAGGAGACCACGGGTCGAGGGGCACCCAGTGGGGGTGGAGATCCAAGAACCCAAGATTCGCCTGACAATGCGAAAAGTCTCAGGGTTCGCAACGATGAAAAATGTGAGACCCGATATGATGGAAATGATTAACTTTTCTTGCTGCTTCTTGCCATTGCAGCCACAGCCACAGTCTTTAAATAGACCCATGATTACTTTTGATATATATCAACAAAAAAAATAACTTAAAGTCGAACCACCTAGTATATATATAACCAACCAACAATGTCTCTCTCTATTCAGCAATCCACCGAATTCTCTGCCTCCTCTGTGCAATTCTCGAAACTTCGCAAAAATAAAAATGGCGGTAAAGCCGTCTACCTTAACGCCGGCGACAACAAGAAACTCTACATTCAGTTTCCCTTCATGCGTTCTCCTTATGGTTTGAGTGCCTTCACCGATGAAGGTACTGGACGCACTTCTTACTCTCTCGATCTATCTTTCGATAGTGACAACGCTGAGGCTATGGAGGTTCACGACAAGCTCAAGGAACTTGACGATATCATTGTGAACACCGTTGCTGCCAACTCTAAGGAGTGGCTCGGTAAGGAGTTCAATGTAGCAGTCCTCAAGGAGGCGCTCTACAAGCCTATGATCCGCCCTGGTAAGGAGCAGTACCCCTCTACTATCAAGCTCAAGATCCTCACCAAGCCTGACGGTACCTTCGTCCCAGAGGCGTATTCTATGAATAAGCAGTCGATCTCACTCGACACCATTGAGAAGGGGCAGAAGTGTATGGCGATCGTTGACCTCAACCAGATTTGGTTCATCGACAACAAGTTCGGTGTGACAATCCGCCTCCAACAGGTTCTTCTTGAGCAGTCTGCTAAGCTTCCCTCCTTTGCTTTCCAGGGTCTCAATCTTCCCAATGAGGAAGTTGATGTCGAGGTCGAAGAGGAGGAGGAAGTTGACGAAGTTGATGACCAGTAAGTTCCCGATTCACAAGTCCTACAGATTTTGATTTATTTCCCCTATTCGTAAGTTGAAACAATCTTCTTACGAATATAATAATGAACGCCCAGGTGAAGAAATTGCTGAGGGGTAAGAAGGCCTGTGACCCAGCGTCCCACCTCTGGTTGAAAAAGAAAAATGGAACCATGACCAAGGGTGCTGTGAAGCTTGGTGAGGGTCAGTATGGTAAGGTGTATCGTGGATGTATTGACGATGGATGTGAAAAGTACATCGCTTACAAGGAAATCAGAACACCATCATTGACTGAAAAGACGAACAATCTGCCACTCGCGAAATTTAAAAGGGTACTCGACGAGATGAACCCAAAGATGGAATTTACCATCGCAAAAAAATTGGAAGGTTTTGGGGTTCCCAAGATGTACCTGTACAAAACCTGTGACAATAAGGACATTCTTTATACTGAATACGTGAAGGGTAAAGAGTTGAGGGAATGGATGGTGACGCAACCCACTCTACCCGCTATAAAATCCGTGATGGCTCAGGTACTCTACAATCTCTACCGTATCCAAAAGAAGTATCCAGGATTCCGTCATCATGATCTTCATGGTGGAAATATCCTCGTTCGACCAGTCCCTGTGAAGGATATGAAAATCATGGGGTCTACGATTTCGAATGCGGGTTTTGAAGCTGTCATAATTGATTTTGGATTTTCTGTATTCCCTCGGATTAATAATCCTCTCATCAATGCGAACAATTACAAGAACATTGGCATCTCGAGAAAGTCTGACAAACATTATGATTTACACTTCTTCCTGAATTCCATCCATAACATGGTTCTTCAACCACGGACGCGCACAGAGCGAGTGGTAAAGACATTTATCGAAAACCTTTTACCCCCAAATTATCTTGTGAGTAGATCGAATGTTGTCAAGAACATGAGATTGAGGGGTAACAAGACTGTAAATTTGAACTTCAAGGAGGTTCTGTCGAAACCCTTCTTTACGGGTGAGAAGACTATGGTTTACATTTCTATTTCTAAACCTAAACCTGTCATTAAAATTCAGGCTCCTAAACCAAAAACACCAGTAAACAAAGAGGCTGCTAAAGCGAGGGCTGTTGCTATCCTAAAGATGGGCAAAGCGAAACCCAAGAAACGCCCTGGTATCGTTAGAGCACGACCTTGAAGACTCGCTTCGTACCCTCGTCAACTTGGGAGAGTACTCTAAACTTTGGAGTTTTCACGAGTTTATCACCATTCTTAGTGACGAATGATTTCATCCGTTCAACTTCACCACGAGGCATTTTCCTGGTGTACTTGAGCGTCACATTTTTGTTTCCAATAGTGAATATAGTTGAAGACATTTTAATATTTACCTATAATAAAATATGCAGCGCTCGACAATTGTAATTGGTATAGTAATTCTTCTCGTTGTGTTCTTAATCTACAGGAACAGAACCAAGGCCTCCGCGACTGGTAAAAAGTGGACCGTTTACGGTACTATGAGTTGTGGTTGGACACGGAAACAACTTGACTACATGGAAAAAAATGAAAAGCCTTACACATTTGTGGATTGTGAGAAAGATGGGTGTGACGGTATGAATGCTTTCCCACTCCTCAAGGATCCCAATGGTAAAACGATTGTTGGATACACTGAGATGTAAACATTTATTATTCAAGAGTTGATTGTATCAACTTATCAATAATGAAATTAGATGCCACGCACAATCTGGAGAGAGAGGGCGAGGACGAAAGCGTCCAACATAGTGTTGATGGGCTTGAGAACAGAGATGTGCTTCACGAGAGAACGGTTCCACACGACGCGGAGAAGGAATGTGCTGATGAGAATGGTCAGCACGAACACGAGAAATTCCATGAGTGCTTCGGATCGAGTTTTGGCCTTGGTTACTTCTTGAATCATTTATTACAAGTGGAGATTTTTTTCTGTATCAATTATAAATGAAGGTACTCCCTCTGAGTGGTTCTGAGAGTAAGTACACCAATCGGAGGTGGGGTTCCCATAAAGGTATAGGAAATAACAACTGTTATGCCTATGCTGTTGGTGACTATGAAGCCTATAGGTGGCAAAAATCCATTCCTGGTGATCGGTCTGGACTATCGAATGGAAATCATTCATATACACACTGCACAAGTCTCCCAAAGCGCGTTGTTTCAGACAATCCCAAAATTGTCTACAAAGCAGGAGCTAATGAGAAATGTAAAAGGGGATACTACAAAGTTATGATGTTCGTCTCTCCTGGGCGTCCATCAAACTATATCCGTCAAGGAGATTTTCACTTCTACAAACAGCATGGGGTTGTTGAATACAAGATCAAACCTGGGGACACTGTGGCATCTGTAGTCAAATTTTTTAAAGTTCCAGAATC
>Ga0302122_10002859_pt1 | contig 10585 bp, 8 predicted proteins | sample CB21_SCM_MG_FD_203115 | JGI IMG/M metagenome (GOLD analysis project Ga0302122, IMG submission 203115) | Marine microbial communities from Western Arctic Ocean, Canada - CB21_SCM | ecosystem: Environmental > Aquatic > Marine > Oceanic | place: Canada: Western Arctic Ocean | collected 2017-09-28
ATAGCACCGGCAATAACAATGCCAGTCGCAAAGGCGGTGGCTCACGCAACCAATCATTCGACAGCAACGGACCGGACGTCAAAGTCCGCGGCAACGCTCAGCAAGTGGTGGAAAAATACCTGACCCTCGCGCGCGACGCATCGGTTGCAGGTGACCGGATCACTGCCGAAAGCTACTACCAGTTCGCCGAGCATTACTACCGCGTCATGAACGCAAATGCGGCGAACGAACAGCAACGCCAGCAGCAAAACGCTGGACAGCAATCCGATGGCGATAGCACGTCGGACAATAGCCCGGCAGAAAATAGCGTGCCGGAAAGCCGTATTGAGCGAACTTCAGATGCCCCAGAGGGTGCGGAATCCAGCGAAACCACAGAAACCATTGAAACTATCGAGATTGCGGAAACCGCGAATTCGACGGATTCCATAGAAACTGCCGGGGCGGTTGAGGCAATTGCCGAAACATCGCCGCCGACCGGCGAGGGGAATGGCCGGGGCCGGCGGCGCAACAGCCGGGGGGCCGGTCGCAGCAAAAGTGCCGAGAAAGACCCGGCCGAGCAGCCACAGCCTGAAGTCGCCGCGGCAGACGAACCGGCGACAGAAGATGCCGGCGAGGGCGCCAACGTCTGATCGACGTTGGCCCTGATCGGGGTTTGTTGCTGGTTTTGTTAACCCCGTCTTAACGCAGATCAAGTCAGAATCTGGCAGGACGCCCGATAATCCGCCCGGTACCTAATGATGTGCGGGACTTGTAAAATATCGATTTTTTCCCATATCCGTGATGGACGCGGGTATCCGGGTCCAACGATATGCCTGCCGCATCGCGGAGGCGTCTGTCGCAATGTCTAAAAGTGGAGTTGCAGACGATGGAACTAGAGTCCTATACGGTAAGGGCGCGCGGATTCGTGCGAGCGGCACAATCTTCGGCGCTCACCAGCATTTCAAGCCCGAGCACCTGCTCAAAATCCTTCTCGATGACAAGGAAGGTCTGGCATCCAACCTGATATCTGCTGCCGGCGGCGACCCGAAAATTGCCCGGACAGAGGTGGACTGGCGCTGTCAAAGCTGCCCAAAGTCGAAGGATCGGGCGTTAGCCAGATATATCTCGCGCCCGAAATGGCGACCCTGTTCGAAAGCGCGAAGAAAATCGCCGATAAGGCGGGCGACAGCTTCGTTACCGCCGAGCGCCTGTTGCTCGCACTCGCGATGGCGGCCGGTACCCCTGCGGCAGACGCCCTGTCGAAGGCCCGCGTCACACCCCATTCGCTGAACACGGCGATCGAGGGTGTCCGCAAGGGCCGCAAGGCCGACAGCGCGACAGCTGAAGATTCCTGCGACGCCCTGAACAAATATGCGACCGGTCTGACCGAACGCGCGCGGTCGGGCAGAATCGACCCGGTTATCGGCCGCGATGAGGAAATTCGCAGAACCGTCCAGGTTCTGTCGCGGCGGACAAAGAACAACCCGGTTTTGATCGGCGAACCCGGTGTCGGTAAAACCGCCATCGTCGAAGGCCTTGCCCAGCGCATCGTCAATGGCGACGTGCCCGAAAGCCTGCGCAGCAAGCGGCTGATGTCGCTCGATCTGGGCGCTTTGATCGCGGGCGCTAAATTCCGCGGCGAATTCGAGGAACGCCTGAAGGCAGTTCTGCAGGAAATCACCGCCGAGAAAGGCGAGATTATTCTTTTCATCGACGAGCTGCACACATTGGTCGGCGCGGGCGCAGCGGAAGGCGCCATGGGTGCGTCCAACATGCTCAAGCCGGCGCTGGCGGGGGGCGAACTGCACTGTATCGGTGCGACCACGCTCGACGAATACCGCAAGCATATCGAGAAGGACGCGGCGCTCGCCCGCCGGTTCCAGACCGTGCTGGTGTCCGAGCCCACGGTCGAGGACACAATCTCGATTCTGCGCGGGCTTAAAGAGAAATACGAGGTTCATCACGGTGTCCGTATTACGGATGCCGCGATCGTCTCGGCAGCGACACTGTCCAACCGCTATATCACCGACCGGTTCCTGCCGGATAAGGCGATAGACCTTATTGACGAGGCATCGTCGCGGTTGCGGATGGAGATCGATTCAAAACCCGAGGAAATCGACGAGCTCGACCGCCGGATCATTCAGTTCAAGATCGAACGCGAGGCGCTGAAGAAAGAATCCGATAAGGCGTCCCAGGAACGGCTCGAAAAGCTGAAAGAGGATCTTGTCGAGCTTGAGGGGAAATCCGCGCAGCTGACGCGGATCTGGCAGTTCCAGAAAGATCATCTCGCGGATTCTCAGAAGGTGAAGGAATAACTCGATGCCGCGCGGATGGTACTGGAGCGCGTGCAGCGCGACGGAGATCTGAGCCGGGCCGGCGAGCTCGCCTATGGCATCATTCCTGATCTCGAAAAAAAGCTGGAAGACGAGGCCGCCGGCAAGGGCGCCGGTCACCGAATGCTCGACGAAGAGGTTACCGACAACGACATTGCCGCCATCGTTTCGCGCTGGACCGGAATCCCGGTAGACAAGATGCTCGCAGGCGAACGCGAGAAACTTCTGCGTATGGAACGGATGATCGGCGATCGGGTGATCGGCCAGGAAGAAGCCGTCATTGCCGTCAGCAATGCCGTCCGTCGCGCGCGGGCAGGGCTTCAGGATCCGAACCGGCCGCTAGGCTCGTTCCTGTTCCTCGGCCCGACCGGTGTCGGCAAGACCGAACTCACCAAGGCCCTGGCGGCATTCCTGTTCGACGACGAGTCCGCGATGCAGCGGCTCGATATGTCGGAATACATGGAAAACATTCCGTCGCCCGCCTGATCGGCGCGCCTCCCGGCTATGTCGGATATGAGGAAGGCGGCGCACTGACCGAAGCGGTCCGCCGGCGTCCCTATCAGGTAGTGCTATTCGACGAGGTCGAAAAGGCCCACCCGGATGTTTTCAACGTGCTGCTGCAGGTGCTCGATGACGGCCGTCTGACCGACGGTCAGGGCCGCACGGTGGATTTCCGCAACACGCTGATCTTCCTGACGTCGAATCTGGGCAGCGACGTGTTGGCCAATCAGCCCCGAAGGGGAGAGTGTGGATGCGGTGCGCGAACAGGTGATGGACGTCGTGCGTGGCGCATTCCGGCCCGAATTCCTGAACCGGCTGGATGAGGTGTTGTTGTTCCACAGGCTGACCCGTGATCACATGACAAATATTGTCGATATCCAGCTTGACCGGCTGCGGGCCATGCTCGCGGACCGCAAAATCACGATGGATCTGGACGAAGATGCGCTGACCTGGCTCGGCGACAAGGGGTATGATCCGGTCTATGGCGCGCGGCCGTTAAAACGGGTGATCCAGCGCAGTCTTCAGAACACGTTGGCAACCATGCTGCTGGAAGGCCGTATCGAAGATGGCGAAACTGTATAAGTCGATGTCGTCGATGGCGGGCTTGTGATTAACGACGCTGTGGCCCGGCAGATCGCTGCGGAATAGGCGCCGCCATCTGACGCGATCAGCGCTGCGTGATGAGGGTCTCTTTCCGAAGACCGGCGACAAGTGCGTCGATACTGACACGTCGCGCCTGGTATTGGGCAAAGCTCTTTTTGCCCAGCTTGATTCCCGACGGCATTTTGACCGACAACGGGTTGACCTGCCTGCCAGCCGACAATATTTCATAGTGCAAATGCGGGCCAGTCGACCGGCCGGTCGACCCTACATATCCGATCACCTGTCCCTGGCGGACGCGGCTACCCTTTGAAACGTTCTTTTTGAACCCGCTCATATGGGCGTAGGCGGTGTTGAAATGGCCGGCATGGCGGATACGGATATAATTGCCGTAGCCGCCTTTTCGTCCGCGATAAGAAATAACCCCGTCGCCCGCGGCATAGATCGGCGTGCCCCGCGGGGCGGCGAAATCGACGCCGCGATGAATTTTGGTATAGCCGAGAATCGGATGCCGACGCCTGCCGAAGCGCGATGACAGACGGGCGCCGTCTATGGGGGTGCGCAACAGCGGCCGTTTAGCGCTGCGGCCTTTCTCATCGAAATAGTCGACGATGCCCGGACGGGATGCGAAGCGGTACAACGCCTTCGTATCGCCTGACAAATTCAGCCTGGCGTAAATAATTTCGCCGTGCCGGACCACGAGGCCCGCATCGTCGACAAAGCGTTCGTAAGCGACTTCAAACCGGTCGCCGGACTGGATTTCGCGCTGGAAATCGACATCCCAGCTGTAAATCCGGATCAGTTCGCCAAGCACCGAAAGCGGCACATCCTGTTTGACCGCTGCCTTGTACAGGCTGGATTTGATCACGCCGTCGGCAAAATTAACGCGGCGGCTGAGGGTTCGCTTGGTTTCGAACGCGCGGAACGACGTTGCAGCGTCGCGGCGCACGGCGATGCGCCGCACCACACTCGGATCGAGCTGAATTTCCTTGAGGATGTCATCCTGCGATAGCGTCAGGCCGACGCGCTGGCCGACTCGAAGGTCCCTCGGATCGTAAACCGCGCGGAGCGCGCTGACGGCGTTGTGCGCGTCGCCGCGGGCAATGCCGGCGGATAGCATGATAGACATCAGCGTATCGCCGTTGCGAACTTTCAGGTTGCGCTTTTTCTCCGGATTGGGTTGCGCTTTTTCCGGTTCCGGCAGCACGATCGAAGCAAGGATAAGTTCCGGCGGCGCTACCAGCGCCGGCGCCGTCTGGAGATGGATATCGTCAACGATTGCCACCGGTGCGGTCGTCGTTGCGTAGCTATTGCCGGACGGCCCCGAAATCAGGCCGATAGACAGCCCCAGGACCAGGACACTGAGGGCGATATGCAACGTCCCATGCCCTTCGCGGCCAATATAGGAAAACGATTCAGATCGCATATTTTCGGACGTGGGGACGGACACTCTGGCCTTTCGGAAAGACTGCTCAACGGGCCTTAACCACTAGTGTATTAACCTTAACGAATTATTACCTGCATGTCCATAAATATGCATATTTTCAACGCCTTTGGGATGTTTCTTAGACATGGCATGCGGATGGTTAACGCCTTGGTTGCGTCCGTTCACGCCGCCTCGGCCCGTCTCTCGGTCAGGCAGTCGGGTTGACCGGTCACGATCCGCCCGAAATACTCCCGTTGCCGTTTCGGCCATGCCACAATCTGTCGGGGAGAAGAATGTTGTTCCGTCCGGTCGAAACCTTTTTTAGACCGCAGACGATCGCCATTGTCGGCGCCTCGGAGACCGGCGGGGCCGGCTGGCCCAAGGGTATTTACGATAATTTTGCCCATGAGGGGTTTCCGGCCAGGGTCTATCTCGTCAATCCGCGGCGGGACGAGCTATGGGGCCGAAAAGTTTATCCCGATTTCGCATCGCTGCCCGAACCGATCGACCTTGCGATTGTCATTATTCCTGCCGAGGCCATTCCCGATGTTCTGGCCGAAGCGTCCGCGGCTGGGCTGCGCAATGCGCTGGTCTTTGCGTCACGCTTCGGCGAGGGCGGCGATGAGATTGGGGCCCGGCGCGCGGCGGTTTTGCGGGAAATCTGCGACCGGACTGGGCTGCGCATCTCCGGGCCGAATTGTATGGGCTCAATTTCCCTGCCCGAACGCCTACTGTTTTATCCGACGCCGCGAGTGCGCGGGCTGCCGAAAGGACCGGTCGGGGTTGTCTTCCAGTCGGGCGGCACGTTCCAGTTCTGGCTTGAACAGGGTGCCGCCCGCGGGCTTGGCTATACTTACGCGGTGTCGAGCGGCAATGAGCTCGACCTCGACATGGCCGATTACATCAACTTTCTCGTCGATGACGATCATACAAAGCTGATTGCCTGCATGGCTGAAGGCGTTCGCCGGCCCGACGCCTTGATGGCCGCAGCCGAGCGGGCGTTCGATGCCGGCAAGCCTATCCTGATGCTGAAGGTCGGACGCACCGCCGGCGGGCAGGCAGCGGCGCAGAGCCATACCGGTGCGCTCGCCACCGCAGATCACATTTTTACCGCCATGTGCCGCAAATACGGAATCGTTCTGGTCGATACGTTGGACGGGCTGATCGAGGCGTCGCTGGCATTTTCCGCCGGCCGGCTGCCGGCCGGGAACCGCGTCGCCATGGTCGGCTATTCCGGCGGCGCCAAGGGTTTGTTTATAGATATCGCCGAACGGAGCGCCATCGATGTGCCGGATTTCACCGACGTGACAAGGGCGGCGCTCGTCCCGCTGATTGATTCCGGGGTGGCGCCGGACAATCCACTCGACACCGGGGCCGGGTTGGCGCGCCGCTTTACCGAATTTGCAGACGTCTGCAAGATCGTGGCAGCCGACGACAATATCGACATGATATCGGTTCAGGGACAGCTGCCGATGTCCGATGGCGCGGCAGGCGATCCGGATCTGTTTCGCCAGATTCGCGATTCCACGAATAAGCCCGTCGTCGCCCATAATCGTATGTCGCAGAACATCAACGATGTCGGGCGGGCTTTTCAGGACACCGCCGGCATCCCGTTTCTGCAGCGCCTTCCCGAACTCGGCCACACCCTGACCGCCCTCGGTGACTATGCCGAGCGCCGCCGGCGCGGCATTCCGCAATTCGCACCGCGAGGCGAGGTTGCGCGAATAGGCCCGGTAGAGGCCGGCCTGACGGCCTACGGCATCGCCGGACCGGCATCTGGCTTTGCGGTCGATGCGATTTCGGCGGGAGACGCGGCGACGCAAACCGGCTTTCCCGTGGCGGTTAAAATCATTTCGCCGCGGGCGGTCCACAAAACTGAGATCGGGGGTGTCGAGCTGAATATCGCCTCGGCCGAAGAAGCCGCCGCCGCGGCATCGCGTATGGCAGACCGGTTGCGCGCCGCCGATCCCGATGCCGCGATCGACGGGTTCCTGATCCAGAAGATGGTCTCGGGGCTAGAAGCTATCGTCGGCGTGCGGGACGATCCGCAATTCGGTCCGGTACTGGCGCTCGGGTTCGGTGGGGTTTTGGTTGAGGCTCTTGGCGATGTCGCGTTCCGGCTTTTGCCGGTCACCGCCTTGGACGTCGTGGACATGATCGATGATTTGCGGGCGAAGGCGCTACTCGGCGAATTTCGGGGCGCGCCGCCGCGTGATGTCGATGGTCTGATTGACTGCGCCGTTCGCTTGTCCGATGCCTATCTGGATTTGCGCGCCGAAGTTTCCGATATAGAAATCAATCCGCTGATGGTCGGTGCGGTGGGCGACGGCGTTTGCGCCGTCGATATCCGGATGATCCGGCGCGACGGATAAGAAGAAACGTACAGGGAGAAATTCATGGATTACCAGCTGCCCGAAGAACTGCGCATGCTGCAGGAAACCGTCCGGCGTTTTGTCGACCGGGAACTGATTCCGATCGAAAACGACAGCCTCGACGGCCCCAAACTCAAAGCCGATCTGCAGGTCGACCTCGAAGAAAAAGCGAAGGCGATCGACTTGTGGCTCTACGACGTGCCGGAACAATATGGCGGGCAGGGGCTGGGTCTGCTGGCCCGCGCGGTTGTCTGGTCGGAACTCGCCCGTACCGTGGCGCTGCCGACGCGCAATGTGAACATCTTCGGTCCGATCGTCAGCCCCATTCTGTATTACCTCAACGACGAGCAGAAACAGCGCTACTTGTATCCGGTGCTGGAAGGCAAGCTGCGCCATTGTTTTGCGCAGACTGAACCCGACGCGGGCGGCGACCCGGGCGGCATGCGGACCACCGCCGTGCGCGACGGCGACCATTACGTCATCAACGGCATGAAGCGGTTCATCACCGCGGCGGGAGAAGCGGATTTCGCCCAGGTCATCGCCGCGACCGACCGGGAAAAAGGCTCGCGCGGCGGTATCTCGGCGTTTCTCGTTGATATGGATACGCCCGGCGTCAAACTGCTGCGGGCGCAGGAAACCATGATGCATGACCGGCCGTGGGAAATCGCGTTCGAGGATGTGCGCGTGCCGGTCGAGAACATGATTGGCGCAGAAGGCGACGGTTTCAAGTTCGCCCAGAACTGGATCAGCGCCGGGCGGATACGCCATGGTGCGCGCGGTATCGGTGTGATCGAACGCTGTCTCGAGCTCGGCGCGTCTTACGCGCAACAGCGCTCGACCTTCGGGCAGAAGCTGGCGGAGCGTCAGTCGGTGCAGTGGATGCTGGTTGATTCCTACGCCGATCTGCACATGCTGAAACTGATGGTACACAGCGCTGCGGCAAAGCACGATGCCGGGGAAGACATCCGCTACGAGTCCTATATGGTGAAATATCTCGGCGATACAAAATCGTTCGAAGCGGCCGATAATTGCATGCAGATTCACGGCGGCATGGGGCTGACCACCGATCTTCCGATCGAGCGCATGTGGCGCGACCAGCGCAGTTTTATCATCACCGAGGGGCCAACGGAGATTCTCAAAATGGCCCTCGCCCGTCACGTGCTGCGCCAGTACGGCGGCTGATGGCCGTTAACGGATTGCTTACCTGTATCCGCGATATTCATCTGCGACTGCAAAATGCGGCTTGCCCAAAAAGGGCAGATCCGCGGCGACATAAGCGGTGGCCTCCGGGCCGCCGCTTTTCGTTGCCGGCTTTGACTCCCTCCGGGGATTCCGTCAAATTTCGTTAGATAACGAACAATAACCAACAGAAAATGACCGAGAGGGAGATGTGATGTTCGACCATTTCGAATGCGTCAAAGTGGAGCTTCGCGACGGAATTGCCTGGGTTCAGATGAACCGCCCGGAAAAGCGGAACGCAATGAACCCGCAGCTCCATGATGAGATGGAAGAGGCGCTGACGCATCTGGAAGTCGATCCGGACGCCAAGGTCGTCGTGATTTGCGGCGCTGGCGGCAATTTCTCGGCCGGGCAGGATCTCAAGATGTTCTTTCGCGAAAACGAAAACAATCCGCTGGGACGCAAAACCGCTCAGCGGGCAGCCAATCGCTGGCGCTGGGAATTGCTGTCTAACTACGACAAGCCGACGATCGCCATGGTCGAAGGCTACTGCGTCGGTGGCGCCTTCATGCAGCTGCTGGCGACCGATTTTGCGATCGCCGCCGAGGACGCGACGTTTTCCCTGTCGGAGGTAAACTGGGGCATCCTGCCGGGCGCGCTGGTCGCCAAAGTGGTCTCCGATGCCGTCCTGCCGCGTCACGCGCTTTACTATTGCTGCCTCGGCGAGCCGTTCGACGGCAACGAAGCCCAGCGCATCGGGATGATCAATTTCGCGGTGCCGGCAGCGACGCTTGAGGCCAGGGTTGAAGAACTCGCGCAGAAACTGATGGCGAAAAGCCCCCGGGTGCTACGCGCCACCAAACAGGCGGTGCGCAACGTGCGGACCATGGATTACGGTCAGTCCTACGATTATCTGGCGGAAAAGGGTGCGGCCATCAGGATCGGCGATCAGGAAGATTCCTACCATACCGGCATGCGCCAGTTCCTCGACGAGAAGAGCTACAAGCCGACCTTCGAGCCCTTTAAAACCGGTACGCTGATCGAGAAAAAATAGCCCGACCGGGCTCTATACCGCGCGCAGGTTTGTTCCCTGCGCATCGCCGGCTTCCTCGGCGATCAGCCGCGTCATCAGGCGACGGACGTCGAGGACGCCGGCATCGGCGCCCACATCAATGGAGGATTGCGCCGGATTCCAGCGGTCCTGCTGTCCCTCGATAATCACAATGTCCTCGTTGAAGGCCTGCATCGACGCTGCGTAGATCTGGTCTTCCTGCTTTGTGGTCAGCGCGTCGGCGCCGTTGGCCATCGCCCAGAAATACAGGGTCGAATTCTCGGTCTCCGGCATCATCACGTGCAATGTGTGGCGGTCGAGCAGGATATCATCGGCCGCGGCGTCGCGCCCGCCCGTGCCCGCCTTGGCCGAGCCGACCTGAAGCCAGACGAAGCCGGGCGGCGTGAATTCGATGATCTGCCAGCGGTCGACATTGTCGGTGTATCCCGTCACCGCGGCATGCGCCGGTGCAGGCGCGATGTTTTCCATATACCGGGTAATCCGCACATGTTCGCCGTCGCGTTCGGTCTGCGCCGTCGCGTCTTCGGCCACTCCGGCTGCGCCAATAGTGGTTTTGTGCGCGTAGGGCAGGTGGGTAATGTCCATCAGATTGTCGATCAGCAGGCGGTGGTCGAAGTTGCCGTGAAACCTGGCGTAGCGAACCCGCCAGGCGGGATCCGAGGCAAAGGGAAAATCGTAAGGCGCAACCGTGTCGCAAAGCGCCGGATCGCCGGTCCAGATATGGATGAAACCCTGATGCTCGCGCACCGGATAGCGCCGCACCCCGGCGCCCGGCGGGATGCGGGACTGGGTCGGAATCCGGACGCATGCTCCCGAAGTATCGTATTCGAATCCGTGATAGCCGCATTGCAGCCGGTCGCCGATCACCTCGCCCAGCGACAGCGGTGCCTGGCGGTGCACGCAGCGGTCTTCCAGCGCGACGACCGCGCCCGATGACGGCCGGAACAGCACGATCGGCTCACCCTGAATTCGGCAGGCGAAGGGACGGTCGGCCACGTCTTCGGCCAGCGCGCCGACATACCAGCGGTTCTTGAGATAGCGCGCCTCGGTCATTTCCGATGTCCCTGTCCTGCAGATCCTTGCCGGGCGTATCCTAACCGACCGGGCGGCGATGAAAAGCGGA
>Ga0302122_10002860_pt1 | contig 10582 bp, 7 predicted proteins | sample CB21_SCM_MG_FD_203115 | JGI IMG/M metagenome (GOLD analysis project Ga0302122, IMG submission 203115) | Marine microbial communities from Western Arctic Ocean, Canada - CB21_SCM | ecosystem: Environmental > Aquatic > Marine > Oceanic | place: Canada: Western Arctic Ocean | collected 2017-09-28
GGATTCTTGCCATGGTCCAACTCATGCGTGACTATTGTTCATTGCTTGAACAGCTTAATCGATATTGCGCTCCCCAGCAGGCTGAGCACACCTTATTAATCGACCTGTAAAACCCGTCATGATCAAAGGTGGCACGGGTTTTACAGCTCCGCCGGAGATCGATTTTACGCCGTCTACTCCTCGTGAGAACATAATGATGCGCTGCGCACACGCATTGCTGCTCTTAGCCGCCGCCGCACACGCCGGCACGAGCCCCGAGGGCAAGACCTGGCTCGAGGCGAAAGCGAAGGAGGACGGCGTCGTCACGCTCGAGAGCGGTCTGATGTACAAGGTGTTGAGGGACGGCGATGGAGAAGAGCACCCCAAGGCGTCGACGAGCTGCGAGTGCCATTACGAGGGCAAGCTCACGGACGGGACAATTTTCGATAGTTCCTACGAGCGCGGCAGCCCGACGTCCTTCGCGCCGAACCAGGTCATCAAGGGCTGGACGGAGGCCATGCAGCTCATGGTCGAGGGCGACAAGTGGGAGATGTACATCCCCTCGGAGCTGGGCTACGGCGACAGCGGCTCGCCGCCGAAGATCCCTGGAGGTGCCCCTCTAGTGTTCCAGATGGAGATTTTGAAGATCAACGGCCCCGCGGTGCCGGCGGATCGGTGCGACCCGGCCACGAAGAAGGGCTGCGCCGAGCGCGAGGCCGCCTACGTCGACAAGCAGGCGTCCAAGTCCAAGGCCGCCCGCGCCAAGGAGCTCAAGCGGCTCCGGGGCATGAAGACGGCGGGCACCAAGCCCGAGCTCGCGTCGTGGATCGCCAAGCGCACGAAGATCCTCGCGAAGATGGAGCTGTAGGTTTTAACAACAACATGTGGTACTTAGATGCGCGGCCCGGCGGCGAGGTCGCGCTGGCGCGCCGGCGCCGCGATGGAGATCGCGTCCGGCGTCGGCGCGCGCGCCGTCGCGGTCCGCTTCGCGCGCGTCTGCGTGCGGTCCACCCGGGCCTGTGCGTCCAGGAACCTATCCAGAGACCGCACGGCGTCGCAGCTGTCGGGAAACAGCACGTACAGCACCGCGGACCCGTTCACGTAGGCGCTCTCGTACCGCCTCGTGCTGCCGTTGCGCAGCGTCTGCGTCGCGTCGCGCAGCGTCGCGTTCATGTTCGCGTCGACTTCGAAGAGCGCGCCGGCCACGGACGTCCCGTCCTTCATCTCGAAATTCAAATGTTCGTCGCGCACGGCCGCGAGTAGCACAGCGAGCGAGCGGTGCATCCGGGGGAGGCGCTTCCGCGCCGCGCGTTTCCGCTTCGCGTCGCTCGGCGCTTGGTGCGCGCGGCCGCCGCGCCGGCGGCTGTAGATCAGGTCCGGCGGCGCCGGCGGCACTGGCACGTGGTCCGGGACGCGCGGCGCGGCCGGGGCGCGCGGTGCGGCCGGGACGCGCGGCGCGGCCGGGCGCTGCTTCCTGGGGATGCGCTGCTGCTGCGAGTCCATCGTCTGACGGCCTGCTGTCGTGTGATACGAGCTGTCTGCTGTTCTGTCTGTCAAAGTGTTGAGCTCTCGACCTCACTGGCTGTGTGTCAACCTCTGTTATATGTCAGAATTATGCCTTGTGTCGACCTGTAGCCACACGCTGTAGTCGCAATTCAGCCCGCCTTGGCAGCTGTGCGTACACTGCAGGCTCTGCAGGCTATGTTTGTCTGCAAGGCCCTGAGAAACCCGTTTTGACCATTTTAGTGCTTTTCGACCCCATCCCACATCTTTCTGTGCGCGACCTTTCCGCCCGCACTCCTCGCCCCGATAATGGACGGTTGTGGAGGCGGAGGCCGCCGGGCATCGGTTGGCCCATCGGTTGGCCTGTGGCCATCAAGCAGCAAGACGCAGCGAGCGCACCAGTCGCGCGACGCGCCACGCGAGTTCCCATCACAGCTCTTGCACCGCGTCGAAGGCGTGCGGCATCGGTGCGAGTGGGCAGCCCCACACCGACAGCACCACCACACGCCATCGACGTATAACAGCACCATGGGCGCCGGCGCCTCCGCCATGCAAGCTCTCCCGGACGCGGTGTCGAAGAAGCAGGCCCAAGCTTTAGCGGCAGCAACGCCCGGGCTGCACTGGGACGATAAAATTTGGGCCGAGATCGCGCAGGCGGACGGCACTGCCCTCAAAGTGGACATCGTGGGGTTATTGGACCAGCTGAACCTAAGGGTGCGCATGGCCGAGGAGCAGGGCGAGGAGCTGCTGGTCGTCAACGGGTCGATGGACTCAGAGGGGCCGGGCGCGTTCTCGCCCGACGAGGACGAGGACGGCCTCCCTGCTTTAGTGTTTGCCGACGGCACGGGGGGGCTCGTCGTGGGCGCGGCGCATACGGCGCCCGCGCGCCGGAAGCGCCCGCCCAAGCCGCGGGGCGACGTCGAGGAGACCTTTGCGAGTGAGGGCCAGGCCTTCGCGGAGCTCACGCCCGAGGCGCCGGGCACCTTCGACGAGGACGCCGAGTTCTTCGGGTGGGCCGCCGACGCCAAGGGCGGGCCCGACTTGTCGCTCGTTGGCGCGAAGTGTTGCTCGCCGTAGGTAATCTAGTTTGTTTCCGAAGCTCCGCGGGGGCAACAGGTAAGCGGGCACGCCTCGACGGCGCGGGGGTGGACGCGTTGAGACGCGGTCAACTTTTAGCCGGGTTTAGCCGGGTTTTGCTCGGGTCAAGACTTTGAGGTAGCGCGCGCGGATTACCTGATCAAGGTACTCGCGCGTCGTCTTGCCGTGATTATCGAAGACAACAAGGTCCGAACGCAAACGCTCCGCACGAGAGCTCCGCGTTCCTTCAGTGGCCCTGATATTAAAATTATGCTTAAATTGATAGCGGCGGCCGCCTTGGTCTGTTGCATTGCGGACGCTGTTAGGATTGAGCGAGAGTGGGCTCTTGAAACCCCTGATCAAGGCTATAATCTCGCGCGATACGGACTCAGCGCGGACATTGCTCGAGCGCGGCGCCCCCCCCAACGGTTTATATGAAGACAGCGGGGAGAATTCAACGCCACTTATCGCTGCGGTTGTGAGCAACAAGCTCGCGATAGTGGATCTTGTCATCAACAACGGGGCGGAAGTTAATGCTCAGAATTCAAAAGGTTGGACTGCGCTCCACTATGCCGCAGAGTTGTCCATGAAACCGGTCGTGAAGAGGCTGCTGGACAGCGGCGCTAATATCGACGAACCCACGAGGGATCACGAAAATAAGACTGCGCTACATCTCGCGGCCGATTCCCGCACGTTAAAGCTATTGCTCGAGTGCGGAGCTAGACACATACCAGACGCTTCGGGTGAATTACCTCTCCTGGCCGCGGCTAAAGAAGGCAATACCAAAGTTGTCAGAGCGCTCCTCGAGTCTGGAGTCTCGGCCAACGATCCAACGCGGCGCGCCCGTCGGCACGCGCGTCGTCGAAGGCGTCCTTCAGGGCCACGGCGCCCCGTGCCGGCGGTGCCGGCGCTCGCGTGTCTGTCTCCGAGATCCTATCCAACGTGGCAACTCGGAGGGGCGTCAGTTTGGCCCGAGGTCTGCGGGGCACGTCGAGGCAATCGAGTTAATGAGCTGCATCGTGCTAATAGTGGTAAGAATGGTGATGAGGTGATGGTGGTGGTGGTGGAAGAGAGTAGTAACGTTGAAACTTCTCGCAGAAAAGATGTGTCCGGTTTTTGGAGACGCCGACGATCGTGTCATCTTTAAATAAACCCGTCCCCACCTCAAGCGCGTGGAGGAGCGGAAGGTCGAAGGTCGGTGCGGCGTTTTGGGAACTAGCTACATATATATTACATCAACACTACACGTCCCGCAGGTGCGGCGGCAGCCAGGGCACGCCGAGCAAGCGCAGGACGTCCTCCTCGGTGCGCGGCACGGGCGTGCCCGGGTGCGTCTCCTGGGGCACGAGCTTCGGCCGCCCCGCGCCCGAGGGCACCGTCATCAGGCAGTGCGCCGAGAGCGGGCAGCCGATCTTGTTCGCGTAGTCGCGCAGCAGGCGGTTGTAGACCTTGCCCCCCGTCCAACTCAACAAAGCGAAGGGCCACTCCAGGTGCGCGCTCACGACGATGTCGATGCGCCGCCGCCGTTTCCCGGCTTTGGTGTAGAAGACTCCGAAGTGCCGCGCGAGGTGGTCCCAGTGCTGCCACCCACTTCCCGTGCCCGTGATCTCCCGCCGGATCTGCTGGATCACGGGAACGTTCGCCAGTTCTTCCGCCGTATTTTTAGATAGGACGGACCCGACGTGCGCCCCGAGCCCTTCCGTGACGGGCAGGTCCTGCTGGCCCGACCCGTAATCCACCACGGTCCGCTCCGCGTTCAGCCCCACTAGTATAGCATCTAAAACCGGCTGCAAGCTCGAGTAGCTACAGATCTGCGGATGCGTGACCAGGAAATCCATGTCGTGGCCGCAGTCGCCCGCGAGGCGTCTCCGGGCGCCGCCCACCCTTACCACGACCCACTGATCACCATCATAATCCTCCACGCAACTGCGCCACAGCGCGTCCCTTGCTCTTAATCCTCGCATGATCAGCGCGTGGCCCTCCAACACCTCGGCCTCGGAGAGCGGCGCGTCGAAGAACTCGGCGTGGCGGTCCAAGCCGTGCGTCGCGAACTGCGTCAGCTTCGCGCGGAAGGCCGCGTCGCCCCGCATGGCGTCCACGGCGTCGTCCACACTGGGTCGTTGGCCGTAGCCCGCCTTTCGTAGATACTGCACGATTTCATACGCGCCCCGCAACTTCCGGTCCCGTTCGTCCCCCGTGTCGACGACGCCGTCTCCAATAGAAATGCCGAACACCTTGGACATTCTAGCTGCCGCTATAAGAGCGTCCGTCTCGAACGGTTCATTTAGCGAGGACTCCCGTAAGGAGTCCGCGCAGGCCTCCCACGAGTCGAGCTCGCCGTTTAACGCGCGCGCCACCGTCTGGGCCGGTCTTCCGTCGACGGACATGTACGGTCTCGACGGCACGAGCTTCTCGTAGACGTCCTCGTCCGTCTTCAACTGGCCGGGCCAGCTCAGGACCATGGCGTGGGCCCGCTCGAACATCAGGACTTGCGTATTGCATTTTCCATGATCCTCGCCGGGCTTCCGGGTCTTCCGGTCGCCGCCTAATCTCGCGCCTTCTAGTTTAAAAACCTTGGCCAACGCGGCACAGACGCGCCGCGTCGTCGGTAAGGGCGAGTGCTCCTTCAGGGCCTCGCTCGGAAAAGCCTGGATGTAGCCCTTCCGCGCCAACGTCCGGCGGCCGGCCTCCTTCTTGGCGTCGGACTCGGTGTCGCCCTCGAACACGACGCCCGTCGAAGCTTTAGGAACGTCGTCACAAGGCGCGCCCGGGCCAAGGGCCGTCCGGTGCCGGGCGTCCAACGCCAGGACGCGCCCCCACGTCGCACAGTGCTCCGGCGACGCCGCGCAGCAGTCCAACAACCGGTGGACGCCGCCGCCCCAACTGGAGGTCCAGAGCTCGGCGCCGGTCGATGGGGTCGTGGACGGCCGTAGTAGCGGGTTCGCGTCCCCGTAGCGCTGCGCGAAGAAGTCGCCGTAGCGTAAGGAATCGCACGACGCGTGCAGTGGAGCTATTGATGGTACGCGCCGGCCCGGCCGTAGTAAAGCGTAGGCGTCCCGGAGACCCGCCTTATCCAATTGCTGGGCGGAGAAGACGGTCAGCACGTGGTGCCGGGGCTGGTCCGCGGCCCACTTGACAACATCATCCACGACGGCGAAGGCGTCGCCGGCCGCCGATCGCCACGCACTACAACCTGCGGGCGCCTCCATACTTGAACCGGCGCACCGCACCAGGACGGCGGTGGAGCCCGTGACGGCCGCGAAGCGCCACTTTTCGCCAAGGTCCGCCTTGCGGAAGTGCGTCGGGGTGTCGGCGCGTAACAGGACGACGTGGGGCCGGTGGTCCCGTATCAACAACCGGACCGCGTCGGGCCACCGGTCGTCGCAGTCGTACGCCACGCACCGTATCGGTCGTTCATATCCGGGCGGCGGGGGCGGCGCGGCAGCTCGGGCGACGCTCACGGGCCACGCGTGCGCGTCGGCGCTCTGGAGCGCGTTCCGCTCGATCGACGCCGTGAGCCAGCGGTCCGTGACGACGCGCGCGGTTCCCGCATGCACGAGACCGGCGTCGAGGCCCGCGCAGGCGATCACAACGAAGTCGCGATCTCCTGTCAACTGCGAGACCTGGCTCGGCTTGAGGAAAGTCGGCGCGCCGCACTTGGCCCAGATCTTGCGCTGCACGGGGTTGGCGCCTATTATTGTCAGCCGCGCGGTGGCGAAGCAGGGCAGCGCGGCGGGCGTGGCCGTTTTGGCCTTCTTCTTGGGGGGCATCTTGCTTGCTGGGAGAGGCTTTTTGATTGGTGCTCGCTCAGGTAACGCCACAGCGCGACAGCGTTATGCGCTGTCGTGGCCGTGTGTGCTGTCCGCTGAAGTCTGCGTATCCTGCAGCTAGATGAGCACTCGTGCGAATATCGATCGGCACCCGTTTTGCAATGGTGACGGGTTTTTCCAGCCCGGGTGTGCAGCCATTTACACGAAGTCTTGTCAGCAGTGGCATTACGGAGTCTGATTGCTAGACACAAGACCTCTCTCCGTCCCTCAGCAACAAGCTGGATGGCGGCAGTGGCATCCACGCCGCGGCTGGTCTATCTGCCGTTCCGCGCGATGGCGGAGACGTCGCGCATGATGCTCGCGCACGGTGGCATCGCGTACGAGGACGAGGCGATCTGGGGCGCAGAATTCCAGCGGCGTAAGCTGAGCGGCGCTTTTCCGTGGGGCAAGACGCCCGTGCTCGAGCTCGGCGCTGGGCGCACAGTGGCGCAGTCTGGCGCCATTGCGCGGTGGAGCGCTCGGCTGGCGGGTTGCTATCCGTCGGACCCCGCGCGCGCGGCGCTCGCGGACTCGGTGTACGAGCTCGGGCAGGAGTTGTGCACGATCAACCCGCTGGTGAACTGCTACACCGGCTCCGACTTCGAGCGCATCCGCCGCCACTACTTCTCGGACGTCTTGCCCCAGGCCCTACCGCAGCTCGAGCGCGAGCTGGAGCGCGCCGCTGCCGCCTCGTCTCTGCGGCCGGGCGAGGCCTTCTTTGCCAGCGGGAGCCTGGGGGGCGGGGCGGCCGCCGACGAAGCGGCGGTGGAGGATGGGGCCGGCGCTGACCAACCGAGTCTGGCCGACTTTAACATCTTCCACCACCTCGACAACGCGCAGCTGCTTGAACCCGATTTATTGCACGGCCGGCCGGCTCTTGAGCGTTGGCATGAGGGCATGCTTGGACTTCCACGCCTACAAAAATTCCTTGAGAACCGACCGGTCCTGAACGGGATCGGGGAGGACCCCGGGCTGGAGGACAGGGAAGGAGTGCGGGTGACGCAGCGGAGCCCCGAGGGGCGGGCGTGGTTGCGGGATGGACTCTGGTGTTTCGACGACGAATAACAAGCCAGCAGCTCAACTTATGTTAATGTTAATTGTGTCGTATCTCTAGATAAGTACTTTACTCCTCGGCGTCGGCCATGATCCCCGAGATCTGCGCGAGCCACGCGTCGTCGGACTCGTTCTCATAGTTCGCGTTGCACAGGTCGTCCAGGATGTCGCACGGCGCCGCGAGCTCGGGCATCTTGTCGTGAATGAGGACCTCGCGCTGCGCCGCGAGCGCGGCGTCCTCTGCTTGGGCCCGGACCGCCGCCGCCGCGTCCGCAGCGGCCTGGGCGGCCTCGGCCTCCCTGAGCTGCTCCGCCGCGATCGATGCCTTGAGCGCCGCCTCCTTCTCGGAGGGCCGGGCGATGTAGGCCGCCTTCTCCGCCTCCGCCTTGGGCGCCGCGCCGCCGATCGCGGCGAAGGCCAGGCCCAGCGGGATCGCCGCCAGCAACCCGTCCTCGGGCAGGAGCTCGAGGCTCTCGTCCTGGGCCGGCTTCGCGAGCGCCTGGCGCAGCGGCACGGGCGCGGCCTTGGCTTTCGGCGTCGACACGGGCGCGGCGACGGGCGCCTTCTCGCGCACCACCGTCTTCTGCGGCGACATGATGCGCTTTCGGTCGGCCTCGACGCGCTGCGCGCGCCGCTCTCTTGCAATACGCTTCCTATCTTCGGCGGCGGCGTTGGTCGCCGTGTTTTTGGCCTTTTGCGCGTCTACAGATGCTGAACGGGCGGCGGCCTGCGCGTCTAAATTAGCGGTCCGCACGGTCTGGTCCTGGAAGTCGTCGATCTGGCGGTCGACGTCCACGTGGGCCCGGGACTGGGCGCGTTGCACCAGCTGACGGTCCGCGTGCGCCCGCGTGAGGCGGTCCCGTTCCGCTTCCGCCCACTGGGGACCCGGGTCGTCGCTCTTCGTGACGCCAGTCCAGGGTTTCGCGGTGGCGGCCATGTCCCCGAAGTGCACGACCGCGCCTGGTTCGTGCGTCGCCGCGAAGTGGTGTCGCAAGTCACTCCCGTGCAGCATGGCGGAGGCGATGGTGAGCATGTCGGCGCCGGGCGCCACGATCACGATCTCCTCGCCGCACCGCGACGTCTCGCAGTTTGATAATACACTTCTAATACGGGCGTAGACGCACTCGACGCTCTCCGCGTAACTGCCGTCCTCGCCCTCTAGGGGCTTGAGGTAGCGGCTCCGGGCGTCGTAGTCCGCGTGTAATGTATCGAGTTTATTCAGGTCGTAGCCCTCGTGTGCGCCGAAGCCGCGCGCGTCCAGCATGACGTACTCGGGCATCATGCGGTCGTGGGGGATGCCCAGCTCCTCGCATAACACGTCGGCCGTTTGGGTGGAGGACCGCCCGGTGCAGTACCAGATGAACGGGTTGCCCTTGCCCAGGTCCTTGAGTTTTTTGGCGGCAGTCCGTGCTTGCTCTCTGCCCTTCTCCGTGAGCGAGTTGGAGACGGCCATCTTAAAGGCCGGGTTCGTGGCTAGCACGTGGTTGGCCTCGGCCTCGTCCTCGGCCGCGCGGATCCACGTGTAGCTGTTCCGGAGCGGGGCCACGGGTGGTAGAAGGAGTAAACCGGTCTTGCCCGTGGAGAACTCCTCGAGCACGGGCGTCGGCGTGGAGTTCTCCAACGCGAAGGCCGGCGCGGCGAGGCTGGACGCGCCGCCGGCCAAAAGCTGGCGCCGCGACGGGATCGACAGGGCGGCGGCGGTCCTGAGCACGAGGAGGGTGTGGCGGGGAGCCATTGTGGCCGTTTCCGTGCAGCGCGTGGCCGAGCGGGTGCGCTACCAGGGGATTCTACAGCGCTTTCTGTAGTGCTCTAATCTCAGTCGCGGGCGGGCGGCAGTGCAATTTTTTTCGCGGCGTGGCGATCTGTGATATCAATGATGTGTTGTGAGGTATTGGTTTTGCACGAGAACCCTCACTCCCTCCGTGATCTAATTTGCAGTTCAGTGCGGCTGCGTGCTTTTTTTAGAAGCTTTTGTTTTTTAGCGCAACGCGCGTGCCCCAAGCGTCGCGTGATCGACAGGGCGAACGTTACTCACTGTTCGGGTGCTTTCGCCGAGGCGGTCTTGCTTAGACGGACGTATGCTATTATGAAAGACGCGACCCGCGCCCGCCGCCGCGGTGTCTCCCCCCTGGATCTCCCCCCAAAGGGGCTCCGTTGGTCCTCTGGTGCGAACTCGAACACAAGAAACACATTATACTACAACGACGCGCGGAATCAGTATCGCGACGAGCCCGATTAGTTACAGTCGGAGGACGCCTCGGAGCCAGAGGCTTCCTCCTTCGCCCGCTTCTTCGCCGCCCGCGCCGCGCGAATCGCCGCAATGTCCTCGGGCGTTCGCGCTTCAATCGCCGCGCGCTCCCCCGGCGATCGCCGCTTCCGCCGACGATTGCCGCGGCCGCAGTACCGCTTCTGCTGGGCCATCAAGTCGGCCGCCCAAGCGGGCGGCTCCGCCGGCATGCCGCGGAAGCGCCGGCGGCCTCGTTGAAACAGTCTCCTCAAGCGCCAGAGCGGGGCGCGGCCCAGAGGCACCTTCTCCATGATCTCGAACTGGCCGTCGCGCCCTTCTCGCTCCAAGAGATGCACCGCAGCAACATCAAATTCGACCGGCTCGAACGTCAACGCCTCGCCCGCGGCTTCTGCGGCGGAGAGCGAGTCGAAGTGCGCGAGCGTAAAGTGTGGGACAAACGGCAGCGACCGCTTGCGCGCCGCCGGCGTCTCGTAGCCCAACGTTTCGCAGAGCCGCGACTGCAGCACGGCGAGCGAATCCTCGGCGCCGTCGACCACCTCGGGTCGCAGCCACAGCACGCCGCGCCGCGCACCGCCGAAGGTGCCGTACGCTGATAAACGAATGCGAAACGGCGTCACAGTGGCGCAGGCGCGGCGCGCGTCACAAGCGGCGAGCCGCGGTTTCGCTGCAAACGGATAGATGAAATTGCAGTGCGGCGGCCAGCGATAGACGCCCGCGTCGCGCAGCTCCATGCGCGTGGCTTGCACCGCGCGCCAGGCGGGCGAGTCGTCGGGTGGTATGATGCATAAGGATGTCGTGTGCGTGAGTGACTGCTGCGATGGCGTAGCGGCCAGCATCGAGAGGCGTAGTAATAGCATGGCCACACTGATGCACCACAGTCGCTATACTTGCGCACGGCTGCACAGCACACCGT
>Ga0302122_10002864_pt1 | contig 10564 bp, 8 predicted proteins | sample CB21_SCM_MG_FD_203115 | JGI IMG/M metagenome (GOLD analysis project Ga0302122, IMG submission 203115) | Marine microbial communities from Western Arctic Ocean, Canada - CB21_SCM | ecosystem: Environmental > Aquatic > Marine > Oceanic | place: Canada: Western Arctic Ocean | collected 2017-09-28
GCTTCTCGATAAGCGACGCGCCGCCGCCCGTCGCACCGGCGCCCCCGGCGCCGCCGCCGCGGAAGAAGGACGTCTCCAACCGGTCCAACCACAAGTGGGGCAAGAAGGGCCGCAAGCAGAAGGACAAGGACCCCTACGGGAATTACGAGGTCGAGGACGGCCTCGACTTCTGATCGCCTGACGAGAGTAATGACAGACACTGTACTATAAATAAGGGGTGGGCCGGGCGTACGGTCACGCGGGCCGCCGTCGGAGCAGTGGACAATAAACAAATTACACATTCGAGTCGAGGACGGAGGACGCTAGAGGATCACCTCCCTCCGGTTGTGATCGTCGAGCGTGCCCCTCAGCACCCACATCGGATCAAAACAGCCCTCGACGCCTATCCGAAAGTCAAGCGAGACGCGCGTTTTCGTGGAGGCGTTCGGCGGCACGTAGTGGCGGCAGAGCGTGCCGTGGAAAACGCCGCAGCGCCCCAGATCCGCCTGGAGGGGCGCGAAATCGTCTTTGCCCGACGCGCTCTCCAACCAAAGTGTAGTCTGCGTCTCCGCTAGCGACGTGAGCGGCAGCCAAAAGTTGACCTCGCCGGCCTGGTGGCCGTACTTAGCGTCGTTGTGCCGCCCCACGTGCCGTTCGGACGGGCCCGGCTGCAGGCGCAACGTGGGCGGCCGTTGACAAAAGAATTTCACCGGCGCGTCCAATTCACAAAAGCCGCAATCCGCCAGCCGCTGCTTCATATGCACGACGCAGACCTTGCGCACGAACCGATCGTATAAATCGAGAAACGCGTCGTCCGCCAGCACCGCGTCCGTGAGCTGGCACTGCAGATCCTTGCTGGCCCACGCGTCGGGCGCCATGGCAAAGTCCTCCAACGTGTCGCCGCTCGTGCCGACGCTCGGCACGGTCTTCAACAGGTCACAGACGCGGCCGCGCAGGTCATACGCGGCCTGGTCAAATGTGAGTAATTGTTGCGTCCGCAGCTCGCGCGGCAGCTCGCGCTGCACGTCGGGCTTGCTGGCGTTTGGGCGCCCGCGCGAGTACTTGGTGCGGTGCAGCGACGAGCGGACGACCATTTGTTGTGACCGCTCGGTGGTTTGTGCTTTAGCTTAGGGATGCAGTTTTTGTTTTGCAGCAGCAGTGCCAGCACTCCAGCGCGGTGCGTTCGCAGCTGCTGGAAGCGCTCCGTTGCACGCACTGCCGTACACGGCAATGTATGCGCACTGATCCAGGCCTTTATGCCTCTGTATGAACGCGCAGGCGGCCGCGGACCTCAAAACCCGTTCGACACTTTGGGCGTCGCGGACCGCGACGGTGTGTCTTTGGCTTCTCTTTGGCTCGCACTGTGTACCGTGGTCCTTAAACATTTTTTTAGAAAAGTAGCCGCGCGCGCACCGCGCCCGCCGTGCCGTCCACCGCGTAGCGGTGGGGCACCGACAGACCGCCACACAACAGCCGTCCACGTCAGACGCTTAGAAGATGTGGAAGTCGGCCGCGAACGGGGCCATGTAGTCGCCGTCGTACGGCAGCGCGATGCCGCCGAGCGCGGGGACCGAGCCGGGGAGCTTGGACTCGGACAGGAAGCCGAACAGGCCGAGCATGGCGAGGCGCCCGTTGTTGATCTCGATGAGGCGGCCGCGCTCCTTCTTCTCCTCGCTGGAGTTCTTCGTGAAGCCGACGGGGTCCCAGAGGTCGAGGGGCACCGGGTGCGGGATCTTGAACGTGTCGCCGGCCGCCGGCGAGTTGAACGAGGGGAACGCGCCGGGCTTGCCGCCCTTGGTGTAGTGCGCGCCGCCGGCGCCGGACTCCGAGAAGAACTCGAGGAAGCCCACGAACAAGACGATCTGCCACTTGCCGGCCTCGGGGACCTGGTCCCAGAGCTCGGCGGGGGACTTGGTGGAGTAGTCGCCCGGGATGTGGATGGGGAACTGCACGCCGTTGGCGTGGAGGCAGTAGCCGACGAAGCCGGCCATCGCGACGCGGCCGTGCTTGATCTCGGCGTGGCGCAGCCAGCCGATGGTGTACTCGTTGCCGCGGCCCCAGAAGTCCGCGTCCGCGAGGCCCAGGGGGTCGTAGAAGCCGACCACGGGGTTCAGCTTGACGGCGAGGGCCTCGAGGTCCGCCTTGGACTCCTGGACCTTCACCGACGCGCCGACGGGCGCGACGGGGGCGACGAACGCCGCGGCGACGGGGAGGCAAGCGAGGGCGACGGTGAGCTTCTGCGAGGGGCGGGCGGTGAGTTTGTTTGCGTTGTTGGGCTGGCGTAGGCGTGCCGCGCGTTGTGTGTGCTTATGCGGTCGCCGCGGCGGCGCGCCGCTGCAGCGCGCCTGGCTCTTGCACGGACGGGTGAAGTCCGAGCTCAAGCCGACCGCGCGCACTGCTAGCCGCATTTTTTGCACGCCAGCCAGCGCGCAGGCTGCGCCTGGGCCTAGGAACCCATGCCGCTGCCGCCTGGCGGCTGGCAGGCGCTCCGCCGCAGCGGGTGCAGCACGGAGGCATGTAGATCCTTTGGTCAAGCGCACTAATATAAAGCGCGTCCGCGCCGCGCACGCTTTGGAAGCAATCAGAATTGCATGAAAGGCCCCGCGCGGCAGGCGGTTGATTTATCTGGCTCAGAATGGCACCATAATTGCTATTGAAATGAGCTCGCTGCGATGGATTGCCAAAAAGCGTGCTCGCGTCATCCCTAGTAGGGGGGTACTGAGTGGCGCCGGACATAAACATCCGCGCCTTCAAGAGGTCTCCAAGCACGCGATTGAAGCCGAAACCCCGCCCCAAAACAGCCCAACCCAAAAAAAAACCCGGGCCCATTGGCCACAGAGGTCACAACGCCATCGAGCACCAGACGACCGGGCGCCGCCCTAGGGTTGAGGACCGAACCTCTACAGAAATCACAAAAACCACGTTACTCCCCCCCCACCCGCCACACGCGCACGACGCCGTCGTCGCCCGCCGTCGCGAGGAGCTCCGGGGCGGCGGGGTTCCAGCGCACCGCGTTCGCGTCGCCGGCGTGGGCGCCCTCCACCGACCCCAGCTTCGCCAAGGCCCCTGAAACAACATCGAACGAGAACAGCACGAGCGCGTCGTCGGCGCCGCACGTCGCGAGGCTCCCCGCACCAACGTCGCACGAGTAGACCGGCCGCCGGTGGGCGTGCTCGAACATAGATAATTGGACCCACTTCGCGGCGTCACCTGACAGAGCTTCGGCCCAGACCCGCACGGACAAATCGGCCCCGCACGACACGATGCGCCGCTCACCATTCACAGTAGCACAAAAGCGCGCGTCCCACACCGTGTTGGTGTGGCCCGCCAGCGTGCACCGGCAGCTCCAGTCGTCGCCCTCGTCGCCCCAGACCCGCAAGGTGTCGTCGTACGAACACGACACGAGCAAATCGTCGTCCGCGAGCGCCGAGCACGTGTCGAAGACGCTAGCCTTGACGTCGCCCTCGTGCCCGTGCAGGACCGTCAATAACTCGAAGGCTTCATCATCAACAAATTCCCAGAGCCACACGCTCTTATCTCTTGAACACGTCGCTAATAACGTCGCGGACGCGTTCCAGGCGCAGCCCTTCACCTCGTTCTCGTGGCCTTCTAGTGTTGCTAAAATTTCCCACTCGTCGTCGGACCGGCTGCGGCGCCACACGCAGCACGTCGCGTCGAAGCTCGTCGCCGCGAGCATCGTGCCGCAGGGCGCCCATGCCACCCGGCGCACCGTCCTATCGTGCGCGTCATCCAACGTCGCGGTCTTTTCAAAGTGGTCGCCGCTCCGCCTCCAGATGCGCACCGAGCGGTCGCTCCCGCAGCTCGCGAGCTGCGTGCCGTCGTTGGACCAGGCGCAGTGCCAGACGCGCTCCTCGTGGCCTTCTAGCGTGGCCACGCACCGCGCGATGGCCTGCGTCGGCGTGGCGGCGCGGCTGGCCGCGAGCGCCATGGCGGACATGGCTTGCTCGATGGCGTGCAGGTAAATTGCTGTGTTCGGCTAGTTCGGCTTAAGCTTAAATTGTCTGTACGGGTTTTTTTCGTACGGGTTTTTGTCTAAAGTTTTATTCCCTTCACTACGCCTAACGACGAATACATGTCCCTCGCCACACCTTAACGCGGACCCGTGCACTAGGGCGCGGGGTGCCAAGGATCAAGCAACTTCCAAACCGGCTCCGGTGGCTGCCCGACGCAAACTAGCCGCCGAGTCACTGAGAACGAACTGACGCGCAAGCACTTGCACGCCACCGGTCGGCTGCCCGCAGTAAAAGGAGTCGTACAAAGCTGTAACAGCACAACATGGGCAACTGCTGCGGCCCCCAAAAGGCCTACAACGAGCTGCCCGACCCGGCGCCGATATCAACGGAGGCCGTCCTAGCACCGCCGGGACCTCTAGCGCGAGAAGACGAGACGAGCGTCGTGCTCGTGTGTCTAGATGAGCCAAGTGATATACTCGCGAAACGTCTGAGGGACAAACCTGACTTAGAAAAAGTGAGAGTAGAGGCCGCGTCGCTCGGCGACGCGGGGGCGACCTACCTCGCCCGGGAATTGGTGGAAGGAAAGAAGTTAAGGGAGCTGACCATTGCCCACTGCCGCGTGGGCGACCGCGGGTGTCTTGCTTTAGCAAAGGTCATGCAACGGATGCCGCTATCATTGATATTGATAGACCTGAGCGGGAATCGCATCGGGCCGGCGGGCGTCTCTGCTTTAACAAAGGCCATCAAAGCCGGCCCCGCGCTCACTTTATTGTTAGATGAAAACCCCTTGGTCGGCACGCCGCCGCACCAGGGCGTCGCCGCCCTGGCGGACCTGTGCGCTTCACTTTCATCTGTAAAGGAGGTCACGCTGGGCCTCTCCGCGTGCGGGCTGCGGTTTGATTGTACTACGTCCGCCAAGGGCCGGGCACTCCTCGACTGCGTCTCCACTTTCAAGTCGATAGACCTGTCGTTCAATGGCTTGGACGACGCGTGCGCGTCTCATCTCGCCCAATGTTTGGTGGAGGCGCCGCTGCGGCTGGACCTGCGGCACAACCCGATCGCGCCTGCGGGCGAGCGCGAACTCGTGGAGAAGTGGAAGGCCTGCGGCGGGGAGGGCCGCATCCTCGCGCTGGACGCGGCGCCCATGAACGCGCCGGCGACGCTCGCCGACGTCGCGATCGAGACCTTCGACGCCGCGGGCGCGGTCTCCGCGGCCAAGGCGCCGCGCGTCGTCGTCTCCGCGGCGAAAGCGCCGCGCGTCGTCGTCTCCGCGGCCAAGGCGCCGCCCGCCGAGCCCGAGGCCGCCGCCGCGTCGCCGGCGGGCACGGACTACGGCGACGACGACTTCGAGGGGTCCCCCGCGACGCCCGCTGCGCCGACCGCGGCCGCACCGACCGAGGCGCCCGCGGAGCCACTTACCGCCGCGCCGACGCTGCAGCCCTTCAAGGCGAAGACGTCGCTCAAGCTGGCCAAGCTATTGGTGACCTTCGAGGCCGGCGGCGGCGACTTGAAACAAGCCTTCGGCCAGTTCGACGCAAATGGTGACGGCATACTAAAAGTCGAGGAGCTCCACGCGGCCCTGCAGAATTTGGGCGACGCCTTCGCCGGCCTGAGCCCCCAAGACGTCGATGAATGTATAGCGGACTTCGAGCTGGACGGCGACAGCGTCGTCTCGTACGACGAGTTCCTGGCCTTCGCGCGGCGGGGCTGCGAGCAGCTCGCCGCGGCGGGCTGGGCGCCCCCGGCGAGCGAGGAGACCAAGGAGGCCCCCGCCACCTCTCCGCTCTCGGCCCTGTCGCTGCGGGTCGGGAAGGTCCTGAGAATCTACGAGGACGGCGGCAACGCCCTGCGGACGGCTTTCGACCGCTTCGACGTGGCGAAGAACAGTAGGTTGACGGTGGACGAGCTGCTCGCGGGCCTCCAGGGCCTCGGCGCCGCGTTCGAGGCCATGACGCGCCCGGAGGTGGAGAAGCTCGTTATCGACGCCTTCGACAAGGACCCCGACGACGGCTCCACGATCGCCTACCCCGAGTTCGTCGCCTTCGTCGCGCGGGCGCGGGGGCAGCTGGACGCGGCGGAGGCGTAACCACAACAAAACTTAGTAACACAAGATCTCACCGCTGCTCCGTCGCCTTGTCCAGCCCTACCCCGGCGACAATGCCCACGGCGAACCCGGCTTCATAGCAGAGGACTCCCGTCACGGCGAGCACGACGAGCCGTCGGCGCGCGTCGTCGTTGTCGTCTAGGGCGGCGCGGAGAGTGTCGATTGTTGCGCGCCATTGCACGGTGTCGATCGAGACGCACACTAGCACGCCCGCTAGAGCTGCCGCCGAGATCTGTCCGACGGCGGGGGCCAGTACGAGCCCGAAGAGCACCATCGACGACGCGTAGGCCGCGACGGACGCGCTTCCGGCGCCGCCGGATTGGAGATTCAGGACCGTCTGTGGGACGAGGCCACACCCACCGAAGCCCCCCGTGACCGCCGAGACCGCGTTGCCCAGGGACAGGGCCAGGACGGACGACGTCGGCACGTCGAGCGGTCGGCCGTCGCCCTCTAGCACGACCTCGCCGTCCTCGTCGTAGAAGAACGTGCACAGCTCCTCGCACCGGTTGTCGTCTACTACTCGCGCCGCCAGGAGCGTCTCCAAGATCGATATGAATGCGATCCCAAAGGCCGCGGGCAGAGCTATGGCTACGGCGTCCGCGTTGAGGAGCGGTACTAGGTCGGGTGGTGTGGGTAGGGCGGCAAGTCCGCCCAGAAATGCCGCTGGGTTCGCTACGGCGAGCCCGTCGAGACCGAGCGCCGCGCCGGCCGCGGACGCGACGGCGAGCCCGACGAGGGACGAAGGTATGGGCTTCGACGGCAGGAGGCACGTGAGCGCGACGCAGAGGGCCGCGACGCCCGCCGCGTAGGGGGAGGAGAGGTTGGCAACCTGCGACGCCAGGAGCGCCGCGCCCAGCGCGTTTAAGAACCCCGCCAACACTTCCGCCGAGACCAGGTCCACGGCCCGCGCGAGGCCTAGCGCGCCCGCTACGCCCTCCAGCACCGCGGCCAGCAAGACCACGAGCGGGACCAACGCCGTGCCGTGCGCCGCGGCGAACGCGCCAAGCGGCACGGCCACCACGGCCGCCGAGCCGGCGACGACGCCGGGGCGCATGCCACCCACAAGGCTCGCGCCGCCCAGCGCCACCGACGACCACAGGCCCGCCAGCGGGTCCACGCCCACAATGACGCTGCATGCCACGGCCTTCGACAGCAACGAGAAGGCCACGTTCACACCAGCAAGCGCTTCCGCAGCGAGCGTGGGTGTCGGCGGTGGCTCCTGCGATGCGGCACCGATGCGTACCTGCAGGGCGTTGCGCGGTGCGACGAGTGCGCTCGTGCAGCATGCCAGGGCGGCGGCTGCGAGCCATCGTGCGTGCATGACGCCTGCAGCTCTTACGTTCCAGTGGTCTAATCAGTTCAAAGTTAGTCAGTGCAAGCAGCCAGCGCCTGCCCAGGCATATCTATACGCACTGTCCAAACAAGGGGGGATAAACATGGGCAACCAATGTGCCAAGGTTAAAATTCGAGCTTTGAAACGTGCGGGTTTTATCTACGTCCCGGCTATGTATATGGGGGCGGGTCTATGGGGGGAAAGTAAGTCCACAGCGTCCCGACGCCTCTTCCATATACGCTACGGGTTTTTGGCGCAAAGGGTCATTTTGAGCGCGCTGCCCAGGAGAAGGACATGATCCTATAAGAGCAATGGTTCTGTCATGGTACGACACTGAGCAATGTCGATCTGGGCTGCATAATGGCAAAGCAGCGCCTGCGCGCGCGACAGCAAGACAGCAGAAGGGCAAGAGGAGGCCACGGCCCGCACGCGAGGTCGTCGATGGGCCGGTCTGGACCGCGGCGGCCGTGCGACCAGCGGTCTTGGTGCAGCGCAAGCCACCGGTCCCGGTAGTGGCGCGCCCGCGGCCCGCGGCGCGACCGCTACGGCGCGTGCCAAACGTCGTGCCGGTGCCTGCGACCCCACCGCTCGACGAGAAGGCATTGAAGCAACAGTTCGACACCATATTTTCTGGCCCGCCGGCTCCCGCGACCCCGACGACTGCACCGGCGACTGCGCGGGCCGCCGACGCGCCGCCGACGCCGCAACCCCTCGCGCGGTCGCCGCGGCCCACCAGCGCACGCGCGGCGCAGACGACGGAGCGCCTGCACCGCGAGGCCGCGGCCCGACGCAAAGCGCTCGACGCGAAGCGCGCCCGGGCGGCGACGCACGACGACACGGGCGCGCTTCTCTTCACGCCGCGCCTCACGGCGCGGTGGCGACCGACCACGCCGCAGCGGGCGTCCAGCCCTGTGCCGCCCGCGGCGCCGCCTGCGGCGGTATCGCCTATCCCGGCGGACAGCCCCGCGCGTGACCCAGCGGCGGTGTCGCCTATCCCGGCGGACAGCCCACCAGCGCCCGAACCGGATCCAACTTTGCGGCTCGACCCGTCGCCGACGTCCGTGTCGACGCCCAAGCTCGAGGCCTCCGCGACGAGACTGTCGCCTGCAAAGACGGCGACGCCGCGACGGGAGCGCGAGCTCGCAACGAAGACGACGCCGCGCCGGCGCCCGCCCCCGGTCAAAATGGCGACGGCGAAAACGCCGCCACCAACGGAGCCATCGCCGCGCCAGATGATCGCGCGCGCGCGCCGCAATAATGACGCGGCGTCGATCGAGCGCGCGCTCGTCGCGGCGTGCCGGGCCCGCGACGACGGTGAGGCCGGAGAAGCCGCTGCGATCGCCGGCGTCGTGGCGCAGCATGACGTCGCGTTTCTCTGTCTGGCGTATCGCCGCTGGGGCGCCGTGGGCCCGGACCTCGGCGGCGGCGCGTGTGACGACGAGGGCGCCTGGGGGGAGCGGGCCGCCTGGGCGGTGTGGGCGGCCGCGGAGCTCGACGCCGCCAAGGAGACCGTCGCGGTGCCCGCGTTGGCCCGCCGCCTCGTCGCGCAGCGCGCGGGACCTGCCGCGGCGTTCGCCGCCGCGGCCGTGCGCCACGGCGCCGCGCTCGTCAAGGCGCGCGCCGAGGAGCGCGCGCGCGACAAGCTGGTGGCGGCCGTGCTCCCGTTTGCGCCGTCGTTTACGACGCCGGCGGCGCGACGACACGCGCTGGCCGCGCGCGCCAACGCCCGATCTGGTGCTGTGGGCCTCCCGTTCGCCGACGCGGCGCGCGTCAAGGCGGAACGGGCCCAGATTATTATCGCGGAAAAGCGCGTCGAGCGCGCCCGGCGCGAGGCCGACGAGTGCACATTTTCGCCGCGTCCGCCCGCGAAGCCGCGAGCCGCGCGGGAGTCCATCACGCCGGTCGCGCGCGCGAAGCCGCCCCGGGGCGAGCGCCCACCACCGCCTCCGCCGTCGCCGCCTCCGAGGCGAGACGAGGTCGAGTTAAGCGAGCGCCAGCCAATACGGAAACGGGACGTCGAGGTCGACCTGGGCTTCGTGCGAGTTCGCCTCGCTGCGTCGGATGGGGACGACCTGTCCGCGCTCGTCGACGCGGCGGCGGCGGCGCACGGGCTCGACGGGGCACAGCAGGATCGCCTGCTCGTGGCGTTGGCGGCGGCGGTGCTTGAGTAGAATTACTATAGTCAAAATTAGTAAGCGAAGTCCTGTGGCGATTGTGACCGGGCACTCGGAGCCGCCTCGTCGTCATCAGGCGGCGCCGCCGGCGGCGCGGCGGCGTCGTCCCCCACCTCCTCCTCGGCGTCGTCGCCGCGGTACCCGAGCGGCGCCTCGTTATAACCAGGCGCGCGCGGCGGATCGTCCGCCTCGGGCATTGGAGGAATAGTATCGTCCTCGTCGTCGTACCCCTCGACGTCGTCGGCGCCCGCCGTCCAGTCCAGGGGCCAGTTGCCGTTCCTGGCCAAGCGAATGCATTCCGCGTAGTCCCCGTCGACAATGGCCAGGGACATGGCGTCCAGTTGATTCGCCGCGTCCTTATGTTGCGCGAGCAAAGCTAGTTGCCGCGGCGTCCGGCCCTGCCCGCACTTGATGGTCGCGTCCGCGCCCGCCTCCAAAAGCGTGGCGATGGCCGCCCTGGCGCCAACCCGGGCCGCCGCGTGTAACGGCGTGATGCCGTCGCAGTCCCGCGCGTCCACGACGCTCCGCACGACGTCGCCGCCGCGCTCCGTCTCGAGGCGCGTCGCGAGGCACCGGACCACGTTGCCGTGGCCCCGGTGCGCCGCGTGCCACAGGGGGCCTCTTCCTCTGGCATCGCGTATAGATGCGTCCGCGCCCGCATCTAACAATAAAGCACACGCGTCCGCGTCGCCCGAGGCCACTAGAACACATAAGGGTGTGGCCTTTACCACCCCATGCCTGACGTTCACATCAAACCCGTCGCCGGCGTGGGCCACCAGCGCTCTTAATGTTGCCAGGTCCGGCGCGGCGCACGACTTCCACAACGCCGTCTCCGGCGACGACGCGCTGACGGGCGCCAGCGCGTCCGCGCCGGCCGCCAGCAGGCGGTCCACGGCGTCCGCGTCTCTTAACCGGACCGCCAGCACCAAGGCCCGGCCCAGCAGGGACCGGTCCGTGGCGGACAAGGCGTCGTCGTACGAAGGGGTTGTCGGTTGTGTTG
>Ga0302122_10002870_pt1 | contig 10555 bp, 12 predicted proteins | sample CB21_SCM_MG_FD_203115 | JGI IMG/M metagenome (GOLD analysis project Ga0302122, IMG submission 203115) | Marine microbial communities from Western Arctic Ocean, Canada - CB21_SCM | ecosystem: Environmental > Aquatic > Marine > Oceanic | place: Canada: Western Arctic Ocean | collected 2017-09-28
CTTAGCCTGATCAGCCGGTCGCTCTATGCCGGCAGCGCCTGATTACGGCGCCGCCCCTGGTATCGGGAGATCAGGGTATAGGGAAATCAGGATAACTCACGGACATCAGGTACAATCCGTCGGGCGGCGCGGTTTGTCCAGCTGCGGCGCGGTCGCAGGCATCGAGCGCCACCGAAACGTCATCCGCCGTCCACCTGCCGGCTCCGACGCGTTCGAGCGTGCCGACGATGTTGCGCACCTGGTGATGCAGGAACGATCGGGCACGGGCATGTATGTGAATCTCTTCGCCATCGCGCTGAACATTCAGGACATCCATCGTCTTCACAGGTGATTTGGCCTGACAGTTGGCGGCACGAAAACTGGTAAAATCATGCGTCCCGACCAGGACCTGCGCGGCTTCGTGCATGGCGTCCACGTCGAGCCGTACAGGAACGTGCCAGACCCGCCCCCGCTCCAACGCAAGCTGCGGACGCCGATTGACGATCCGGTAAAGATAGACGCGCTCACGCGCTGACGCGCGCGCATGAAAATCCGCGGGAACGAACGCGGCATCCAGGATACTGATACGCTCGTGGCGCATATGCGCATTGAGGGCATCGCGTACCGTGTCCGCGGTCGTCGATTTTTCGATATCGATATGGGCGACCTGACCGAGCGCGTGCACCCCGGCATCGGTTCGCCCTGCGCCATAGACGCGTACGGTTTCGCCGCAGAATTTGTATACCGCCTCTTCGATCGATTGCTGGATCGACGGTCCGTTGTCCTGGCGCTGCCACCCGACATAATCGGCGCCGTCATATTCGATTGTAACGCGCCATCGGGTCATTGCAGGGATTGTCCCGGCGCCACCGGATTGCCGCGGACGTAATCTTCCGCCGCCATCGCCGATTTTCCGGCCCGCTGCACCCGGTCGAGCCTTAATGCGCCGCTGCCGCAGGCGATGGTCAACGGGGACGCGATCACAACGCCCGGCGACTCGGACCCGGCAACAGGGGCCGCTCCGAGGACGCGCAACCTTTCACCGTCGATTTCGCACCACACACCGGGCCATGGGTTCAGCGCCCGGACCTTCCGGTCAAGCGCCGCCGCGTCTTCGGTCCAGTCGATGCGGCCTTCGCCGCGGTCCAGTTTGGATGCGTACGTTGCGCCGTCTTCCTGCTGCGGCACCGCCGCCGGCAATTCACCCGACAATATATTCACGACAAGCCGCCCACCGATCTCTGCTAGCCGGTCGTGTATATCCGACGCCGTGGTATCTGGGCCGATAGGGACTGCTTCGGTGATCAGCATTGGGCCGGTATCGAGACCTTCATCCATCTGCATAATCGTGACGCCGGTCTCCGTGTCGCCGGCCAGGATTGCGCGTTGGATAGGCGCCGCACCGCGCCAGCGTGGCAGTAGCGACGCGTGAATATTGATACACCCGAGCCGGGGCGCGTCCAGAACCGCTTTGGGCAGGATCAGCCCATAGGCGGCAACAACCGCCGCATCTGCGTTCAGCGCCGTAAATTCCGCCTGCACGCCCGCTTCTTTCAGGCCGGCCGGGTGTCTGATCTCTATCCCGTTTTCCCGTGCGAAAACATGAACCGGCGAGGGTTGCTCACGATGGCCGCGGCCCGCCGGACGCGGCGGCTGCGTATAGACGCAGACGATTTCATGCCCGGCGTCGATCAGGGCCTCAAGGGCCGGGACGGCAAAATCCGGTGTCCCCATAAAGATGAGCCTCATCGGGAACCCCTCAGGCGTCGGCCTTGGCGTCGGCCTTTTTGAGTTTCGACAATTTTCGCAGGATTATGCCGCGTTTAAGGCCCGAGATGTGATCGACGAATAATATCCCGTCGAGATGGTCCATTTCGTGCTGAATGCAGGTCGCGAGAAAACCATCCAGCTCATGCTCGCGGACCTCGTTTTCATGGTCGAGATAACGAACCCGGACCCGTTCGGGGCGCTTCACTTCTGCAAAATGCTCGGGCAATGACAGGCAGCCTTCCTCGAACACGGACCGCTCGTTCGACGCCTTGATGATTTCCGGATTGGCCATCCGCATCGGCTGCGGCGGTTCGCCCGACCGGGCGACATCGGCAACGATAACGCGCTGCAGGACGCCGATCTGCGGCGCGGCAAGGCCGACCCCTGGCGCCGCGTACATCGTTTCCAGCATATCGTCCATCAACCGTCGGATGTCGGCGTCAACGGTGTTCACCGGCGCTGCGATTTTTTTCAATCGCGGATCGGGCGCCGTGATGATCGGCAGCAGAGCCATCGAACGGAAATACCTCGTTATCAGAAGGCGTTAGGTATGCGCTTGCGCCTTCAGGGTCAAGTTTTGCGACGGCGACCGCGGCAACTACGGCTGATTCGTCGAAGTTCGTGGTATGTTATGCTAATGGAACCGGTCACGATCATTGCCGTGGTTATCGCCGTCGCAGCGCTGGCTATCGCCGCGTTTGCAACGCTTCGGGGCGGTGGCCGCGAAACGGCCGATCAGATCGCGCGGACCACCGAAAGGCTCGCTGCCTCACAGGCCGAGCTTGCCGGCCGACTGTCGCAGATCGCCGAGGCCGATGCCGCCAGCCAGAAGGCGCTGTCGGAGCGGCTTCAGAACCAGGAAATCGCGATTACCAAAACGCTGGAAGAACGGCTCGCCGATATGACCAAGAAAGTCGGCGATACGCTGCAGCAGTCGAGCGTAAAATCCTCCGAAACGATGACCAAGCTGCAGGAACGGCTCGCCGTGATCGATGTTGCGCAGAAGAATATCACCGGCCTGTCGGAACAGGTGGTCCAGCTACAGGATATTCTGTCCAACCGGCATGCCCGCGGGGTATTCGGCGAGGTGCAGCTGCAGGACCTGGTGCAAGCTGCGCTGCCGCCCTCTGCATATGAATTCCAGAAAACGCTGGGGAACGGCAAGCGCGTCGACTGCCTGTTGAAGCTGCCCAATCCGCCCGGGGCGATAGCGGTCGATGCAAAATTCCCGCTGGAGAGCTATCATGCGTTGCGGAATGCGACCGACGAGATGGGGAAAACCCAGCATTCCCGGGCCTTCGCGGCAGATATCCTGAAGCATGTCCGTGACATAGCCGACCGCTATATTATTCCCGGCGAAACGGCGGAATCGGCCTTGATGTTCCTGCCGTCGGAATCGGTCTATGCCGAGCTTTACGCTAATCACCCGGCGACAGTCGAAAAATCTCACCGGGCACGAGTCTGGATCGTGTCGCCGACCACGCTGATGGCGACCCTGAACACCATTCGCGCCGTTCTGAAAGATGCGTCGATGCAGGAACAGGCTGGGGTTATTCAGACCGAAGTGCGCAAGATGCTGATCGATGTAGAGCGCATCGACGAGCGCGTGACCAATTTGCAAAAACACTTCAAGCAGGCAGAAAAAGACATCGGCGAAATCAGCGTTTCCACCAGCAAGGTCACCAGCCGCGGCCAGAAGATCGAGCGGATTGAACTCGGCGAAGGGGCCGATGCCGAAGAGATCACGGCCGGCGCGGAGATTCACACTCTTGGGCGGGGCAACGCCTGAACCGGACGGTGCCGTGCGCCCTTTGCGATTATGGCAAAACATCCGCCGGGAATCGTCGCTTGTGCCTTGCAGTTACGCGTGGAATATTCGTTTGCTAACGAATTCGAAGGCTCCCCAATATGAATGCGTTCTGGCGTAAACCGGTCTATGTGTTGTTCGCCGCAACGGCGGTCATCCTGATCGCCAATGGCTCGCGGCAGAATTTCGGTCTGTTCCTGGTCCCGCTCAGTAACGATCTGGGCTGGGGGCGCGGCGAATTCGCGCTCGCGATTGCCATCCAGAATCTTGTCATGGGCTGCGCCTCTCCATTTGTTGCCGCGCTCGGCGACCGGGTCGGACCAATTCGCGTGATAGCAATTTCCGGTGCCCTGTATGCCAGCGGCATCGCCCTGATATCGATCTCGACAACCCCGGAATCCATGATTCTGTCGGCCGGGCTGATCGTCGGCCTTGGCGCATCCGGCATCGGGTTCACCCTGCCGCTGGCACTGGTCGGGCGCGTTGCCCCGGCGAAATCGCGCACCCTGTGGCTCGGCATTGTCACCGCAGGCGGCTCTGCCGGACAGTTCGTCTTTGCACCGACCAGCGCCGGTCTCATCAATGCTTTTGGCTGGTCTGAAGGTCTGGTTGTTATGGCGATCATTATTGCGATCGCCATCCCGCTGACGCTCAGCATGAAAGCCGGCAGTGCCGAAACCCTGGCGCAGCCTGACAAACAGGACCTGAAAACCGCTTTACGCGAAGCAAGCCGCCATCGCGGCTACTGGCTGCTGGTGATCGGTTTTTTCGTCTGCGGCTTTCAGGTCCAGTTCATCGGCACCCATTTACCCGGCTTTCTGAAGGATTCTGGCGCAGATACATGGCTCGCGGCCTGGGCACTCGGGACGATCGGGCTGTTTAATATCATCGGCACAATTGTCGCCGGCTGGATGGGATCGCGATGGCAGAAGAAAAACCTGCTCAGCCTTCTGTATCTTGCCCGCGGTATCCTGTTTCTGGTGTTCCTCTACCTGCCGGTGAACGAAGTGACGGTTCTAGGCTTTAGCGCCATCCTCGGGCTGCTGTGGCTGTCGACCGTGCCCCTGACCGGCGGCATCGTCGCGCAGGTATTCGGCCCGCGCTACATGGGGACTTTGTTCGCCATCGTCTTTTTCAGCCACCAGCTCGGCGCGTTTTCCGGCGTTTTCCTTGGCGGGCTGCTTTACGATATTTACGGCACCTACGAGGCGGCATGGTGGCTTGCCATTGCCCTCGGGGGCATCGCCGCCCTGATCCACTGGCGCATAGACGAGACCCCGGTGGAACGCTGGGTCGCCGAACAGAAAGCGGCCGCGGACAAGGCCGGCTAGTACCAGCACACCACTAACATCAGCAACCGGACGAGGACGACATGGCCGAAACGAGCGCTTATCTGAAATTGACCCACGAGGGTGCCCTTGCCGCACTCACTGCGGGAATCGCAAAGGCTGCAGACATGGGCCAGCCACAATGTATTTCCATTGTCGACAATGCCGGCCACCTGCTTGCCTTTATCCGCATGGACGGCGCGTTCCACATGTCGATGGAAACCGCCCTGCGGAAGGCAAAGACAGCCGCATGTTACGGACAGCCGACCGGCGGCCTGCCGGAAGGCGTAGATGTAAAGCTCGCACTCGGCACCGACGGCCAGCGCATCAACTTGCCGGGCGGTCTGCCGATCATCGTCGATGGTCATTGCATTGGCGGCGTCGGCGTTGGGTCCGGCACGGGCGAACAGGATCGACAGGTCGCCACGGTAGCGATTGCGGCGATCCCGGGCACGCAAAGCTTCTGATAACCCCGGGGAGATCAAATACCGATCCCGCGCTCCTGGCGCCGCCGCAACGGCGCAGCTAAACCATTCTTTCGATTGGCGCGGCGCGGATCGACGAGTTCCGGCCGACAACCCGGTCAGATCCCGCGGCATCAGACGGGGTTAACACTTCCGCGCCGCCGGAACGCCACCTGTTGCCGGAAAACGGGCCTGCAGGTGCGCCGTGTGAAACCATAATTGGTTAAAATCCAAAAAAAATACGGATTCATTACCGCAAATTGTGAAAGCCGTGATATCTTCCCGACCGTTGAAACACCCGGAATAATCGGGGATCGGCAAATCGGCGAATTTTCGGTGAGCGCCTGTTTTTCTACCCGGAATTTCGCCGAAATAAGGTATAATAGGACAACAATACTGAAAGATCCGCGCGCCCGTTCGGGCGTTCGGAACTCAAAATAAAGAAACAGACCGATATACCGGAGGCTCTACGCCAAAGAGCGCACGTGCGCCAACAAGCCGTCAAAAAGGCGGCGGGGATTAGTGACAATCTGAACGACCGACAACTGACGACGCAAAGAGGGAGCCCTTAAATGAGCGAATCGAATTCCAGTTCATCGGATGCTGAAGAACTGGTCATGGACCACCGCGCTGCCCATGACCTTCCGACCGACCGCAAATGCATGTCATGCGGTGAAAAATTTGCAAGCGAAGGCTGGCATAACCGGCTGTGCCTGCGCTGCCGAAAACGCAGCGAGCCCGATTTCATCTGATTAGCTAATTCATCGACCCAAAAATCCCGGTGCTCGTCACCGGGATTTTTTTTCGAAACAGACGCGACTATTGTCCGCCGACTCATCAGTCGGGACGGAAATTGAACCCAGATGACTTTACCTGGAATGAAGACACTCGCATTTTTGCTCATACTGAGCTGTGCCGCATGCACGGAAATGAAACCGATGTCTGACTTCGGAATGGCTGTATATAATAGCAAACCGGAGCGGCTGGAAAATTATCGCGGCAGGTTCAAGGTCGGCGCAATTGTTGCCCCGGAGGAACCGGAAACATTTCGCAGCGCCGTAGAACTTAGTCTTTCTGAAAACCAACTCTTGGCACCTGACTTAGAAAAAGAGCGTTATGTCATTGACGTGAATTTCGAAAAAATCGATAGGACCGACATAAGCAGCGCGGAGATCAGGGTCGAGGTAACAATCTCTTACTCGGTTCATCAAATCCAACCGAAGAAGCCTGTACTGGCTGACAAGATCGTTATTGCAACGACAGTGCCAAACCCGTCGGGAAAGACCATTGGCGAAGCACGAGCCGGAATGGTCGCTATTGCGCTCCTTACCGGCGGCGCCAGGGTTGCCTCTATGTCTTGCGTCGAATCGATTGCGGCAAAACAGCACCGGAAAATTCGCGAAAACGCCGTACGCGAAGCGCTCTGACAGATTATTTCCCGCTTTTCAGCCACCAGAAAGAATTAGAACATGAGCGCAACTGGCGCTCGATCGACAACCTGATATGATAGCCGGGTTATCCAGTCCAACAACGGAGAAACCTGAATGGCACTGATTGCCGCCGGCGCGGATGCGCCAGATTTCAGCCTCCCGAATCAGGACGGCAACACGGTCAAGAAAGACGATTTTTCCGGCCGTTACGTCCTGCTCTGGTGGTACCCAAAAGCCGATACACCCGGCTGAACCATCGAAGGCAACGGGTTCCGTGATAGAATCCAGGACTTCGAAGACCGTGAAGCCGCCATCGTGGGTATCAGCTACGATAGCCCCGCCGACAATGGCGCGTTTCGCGACAAATTCTCTTTTCCCTATGACCTTTTGAGTGATGCAGACGGTGCGGTCTCGATCGCCTATGGCGTTTCAGAACCGGACAGTCCGCGATCGCCACGCAAATCGGTGCTCATCGGCCCCGACGGCAAGGTCGCCGCAGCCTATGACGCGGTCACGCCCGCCGATCATCCGGCGCAGGTCATCGCCGATCTCGACGGCCTGAAATAGCGGAAGACAGAATGGAAGATGACAAGGGGCGGGTCTTTACCCGCCCCTTTTCTATAGCGTGATGCTCGGGTTGCGCATGTTTTGGTCGTAATTGATCAAATTCACCTGTTTCACCAGTATCTCCCACCCAGCGCCGGTACGGCGCAGCCGGTGACCGTACCAGCCCGCCCAGGTGCGGTAATCACCGGCCTGGAACTCGGTAATTAAAAAATTCGACCGCGTCATGACAATCTCGTCGCCGGCAGTCGCAAACACAGCGACATTCGAAACGATCCGGCTGGTGCGCGACTGCGGCTGCTGCGACCATGCGTAATCGCTGGACAGCCGGAATACCCGGTCTTCGAGCCGTCGGCGGTCGTCGAAGGCGGTGGCCACTTCGTGCCGCGGATCGCCGCCATCAGCGGACGCCGGCACCCAGTACAGACACTCCCGGGCGTACATGCCTAGCCAGTCGTCGTTGCTGCCCGCGTCCAGAAGGCGCGCTTCGCGCTCCAGCACCCGCCGACATTCGTCACGCCGTGCCGGGTCGGTAATCTCCGCTGTGTCGGACTGCCAGCCGGTAAACGCGTCCATCAGGCCCTGATAGAAATCGTCGCTGACATAGTGCGACGTTGTTGAGGGATCGTGTTCCATTCCCGGCCTCAGGTTTCGCGGGCGATCTGGATATTCGGCTCGGTCGTCATCAGACGGCGGTACTCCTTGAAATATTCGCGCAGGAAAACCTCGTCGGTCGCTGGCCCCTTGATCGTTCCGGCCTCGTCGACCGAAAACCGGTCGGACAATCCGAGGCCGCGATGGGTATAAGCCCATTCGTCTTCTTCTGCCTGCAGGCCGACCTGAATTTGTTCGAAATTCATCAGATCGTCGACTTCGCCGAAATTGGGAAAGCCTTCCTGGGTGCGCATGCGGATCGCATTGATGTCGTCGACCGCACCGTCCAGGACATTGTCGTCATCGACCACGGCGGTGCCCCACCACGTGGTGTCGGTTTCCGCTACCGACAGCGGCTGCACGACCTGGATATGGTTGCCAAGAATATGAAGATTAGGAAAAACGTTGATGTTCATCGGCTCGGAGGCCGCAAGATCAAGGAATTCATCGGCGCGCGCCGGGTGTTCGCGGCGCAGCTTCTCCTCGAAATACTCCATCCCCGGCGCGACGCCCTCGATCTCCCACAATGCGCCCGGCTTACCGCGTTCGACATTGCCGCGCTTGTCTTTGAAATGATGACCGTTCCCGAAATAGTAGACATACATCGGCGCGCTGTCGGGACTTTCCTTGTAGAACGTCATGCCCTTGTTGTCGCCGGCCGCCGCCAGGCGGTTTTCCATCGCCAGCAGCGAGCGGTGCGAGAAGACAACGTGATAGCCGTCGGCCGAATTGTCATAGACCAGCTTCCAGTTGCCGTGGAGCTTCAGCCGGTTTGCGTTGCACAGAACAACCTTTTTTCCGGGATGCCGATCGACCCATTCGGCCAGCGGTTTGGCAACCGGTCCGAGATATTCCATCAGCGTCGGCGCATCCATATTCAACGTGCCGAAGATAAATCCGCGATAGGATTCCACCCGCGGCACCTGCGCCAGATTGAACTTGGAATCGGAGAAATCGTCGGCATAACCGTCGGGCCACGGAACGCCGCCTATTTTGCCGGAATTCAGAAACGTCCAGCCATGATAGGGGCACTGAAATGCCTTGGCGGAGCCGGAGGGTTGGCGGCAGATTGTCGAGCCGCGATGGGTACAGCGGTTATACAGCGCGCGGATTTTACCCGCCGAATCCCGAACCAGAACGATCGGCCGCAATCCCAGCCGGGTCTGGACATAATCGTCGTTGTTCGGAATCTGGCTTTCATGGCCAAGATAGACCCAGACCGCGCCGAACACGCGGTTCATTTCCGCACGGAAGATCGGCTCTTCGGTATAGATATGGCGGTGAACGCGATCTTCCTGGATCAGATAGTTGAAATCATACCCGTCGATCCGGGTGGCAAGCGGCGGTGTAAGTCCATCCATGGCAGGCAGCCTTGATAAATGCGGCGGCTAGAAAAAGTCGTAATATTCGTCCTGTTCCCAGCCAGTGACATCGGCATTATCGGCACCGATGCCGCTATCATCGCAATATTGACGGTAACGATCCAGTTCCGCGTGTTTTAGGCGCAGATAGTATTCCATGAAAAGCGCGCCGAACCGGTCGCGGAAAAAGGCGCTGTCGGCCAGTGCCGTCAGACCGTCGCCCAAATTCCCCGGCAAAAGCGCCTTGGCCGAGTCATAGGGCGCATCGTCGGGCGGCGGCGGCGTCAGCGCGCGCTCGATGCCGTCCAGTCCGGCGGCGATCTGGGACGCGATGAACAAATAGGGATTGGCCGCGGGTTCGCCCGCCCGGTTTTCGATCCGCGACGCCGGATTGCCCGGCGCGGAAATCACCCGCATTAACGCGCCCCGGTGATCGGTGCCCCAGGTCACCCGGTTGGGCGCCAGGGAATTCGGTTGAAACCGGCGGAATCCATTGATCGTCGGCGACGCAAAAACCGTCGCCGGCAGGGCGTGGTCCAGGAGGCCGGCGAGAAACGCACCGCCTGTCTCCGATAACGCGGCGCCGTCCGCGCCGGGCGTCATCGTGTTTTCGCCGGTTTTGTCGTCCACGATCGACTGGTGCAGATGCCAGCCGCTTGAAAAATGCCCGGTCAGGCCGGGGCGGCACATGAATGTCGCGAAATAGCCGTGCTGGCGGCACACCTGGCGGGTCGCCGTCCGGAACAGGACGTAAGAATCTGCCGCCTCCAGGGCATCTGTGGCATTGAACGTGCACTCCACCTGTCCCGGGCCAAATTCGTTTTCCACCGAGCGCAACGGCAGGCCAAGTCCTGTATAAGCGTGGGTCAGCGTGCTCAAAATAGGCTGCATCACGTTAAGGTTTGTTTCCGAGTGATAGGAATACCCGGGCTCGATCGGGGCGGTGTCCAGCGGTTTGCCGCGCCGGCCGGGCACGCCGGTGTTTTCCGCCGTCAGACGATCCTGCACCAGATGGGCGAGATACCACTCGACTTCCAGCCCGACGATATGCCGCAGCCCGGCTTCGGCCAGTCGCGCGATCTGTTTGCGCAACAGATGTCGCGACGAGAAATGAAACGGTGTTCCGTCGCTAAAATATTCATCGCACAGGATCCAGCCGACACCCGGTACCCAAGGCAGCACCCGGAACGTGTCGGGG
>Ga0302122_10002871_pt1 | contig 10552 bp, 8 predicted proteins | sample CB21_SCM_MG_FD_203115 | JGI IMG/M metagenome (GOLD analysis project Ga0302122, IMG submission 203115) | Marine microbial communities from Western Arctic Ocean, Canada - CB21_SCM | ecosystem: Environmental > Aquatic > Marine > Oceanic | place: Canada: Western Arctic Ocean | collected 2017-09-28
CTGGTAATGCGAAGTTTGATATCGTAACAATATTATCAACCAGAAACATAAAGGATATTTTGATGGAAACCGAAATGGTCAAATGCGAAGTGGCGGATTTTATTGCGGTCGTGACGATGGATAACCCGCCAGTGAACGCGCAGAACATGCAGTTTCACCAGGACATGATGTTGACCTTTGACACGCTGAGCGACATGGATGATGTCCGTGTCGTGGTGTTGACGGGGGCGGGCAAAAATTTTTCCGCTGGCGCCGATATCAAGGGACGGGCGGGTAAAACGCGCGGTCCGGGCGAAGCGTGGCAGCATAACCGCACAGCGCGGGAGTGTTTTCATTCAATTGTCGAATGCCGTAAACCGGTTATTGGCGCGGTCAATGGCGTGGCTTTGGGTGCCGGGCTGGCGGTTGCGGCGTCCTGCGATATTTTGTTTGCGGCGGAAAATACGCTGATCGGATTGCCGGAAATCAATGTAGGCCTGCTGGGCGGTGGACGTCACGCGATGCGCTTGTTTGGCCACTCTACGGTCCGTCGCATGATGTTCACTGGATACCGCATACCGGGGCCGGAGCTCTATCGGTTGGGTGTGGTTGAAGCCTGTGTTACGGCGGAAGACTTAATGGAATCGGCGATGGAAATGGCGCGCGACATCGCCGCGAAAAGCCCCATCGCGATGGGGCTTGCTAAAGAAGCGCTCAACGCGATTGAAGAAATGAGCCTGCGCGACGGTTATCGTTACGAACAGAACAAGACGACTGAGTTGTCCAAATACGATGACTCGCGTGAGGCCATGTTGGCCTTCGCCGAAAAACGAGTGCCGATATTTAAAGGCAGGTAGGGTTCAGGTCATGCGCAAGTCCAGATTGCCTGTGGGTGCTGCTAATGTATTCCAAAAAATCCGCCAGAAACGATCCGAAGCGATCGCACAGGGGGTGGAATTGCTGGATTTGTCGATTGGCGAACCCAAAGGTCCCGCGTTGTTGAGCGCGCGGGAAACGGCGCGCGACGCCATCATGAGTAATGATGAACCTATGCACGCTTATCAATATAATGATAGCCCCGCTGTGCCGGGGTTTTCCCAACGCTTTGTTGCCGCCCATTTGATGGGGGACTTGGGGAACGCCGATGTCGATTACGTGCCGATTTCGGGGATAAAACCAATCCTTGGGTTGCTGCCGCTGGCCTGCGGTTGCGCAACCGACATCGTCACCGTGGCGACGATGACCAATCCTGGATACCCAATCCCTGCGAATTGGTGTGATTTGTTCCCCAATGCGGACCATTACGCGTTGCCGTTGAATACCACGAACAAGTTTCGGTTTGATGTTGGTGATATAAAATTTGGCACGGATTTGATTATGACGAATTATCCGCATAATCCGTCGGGCCAAGTGGCGACAGCAGAGTGGTTCGCCGCGCTATGTCGATATTGCAACGACAACAATATTCGTCTGTTTAATGACGCGGCGTATTGTTCGCTGAGCCATACAAAGGACAGTGCAAATTTATCTGATGTCGCTATGGATTATCCGAATTTATCCTGGGCGGAAGGGTTTACCGCTGCGAAACTGATCGGTAATGGGACAGGGTGGCATGTCGGCGCCATGGTGGGGTCAAAAGACTTCATCGGCGATATCAAGGAAATTAAAGGAAAGGCCGACGCCGGATTCGTAGCGCCAATGGCTGCAGGTGCTTTGGCATCTCTGGAGAACGATCAGGAAGGCATTGCGCAATATCGCGCGATGTATCGTGAACGGCTGGACCTGTTAGGCGATTTATTGACCGATTGCGGTATGCGGCTCGCCATCAAACCCGTGGCGGGATTTTACACCCTGTGGGAAACCCCGACCCAAGCATTTGGCGAAGCGGTAGAAAACTCTGAGGCGTTTAATCTCATGATGATAGACAAGGTAGGTGTCGTCGGTGTGAATTTTTCCACCTATCTACGATACGCGGTCTGCGCCGATGTCGCATCTATGGAAGATGATTTGCGCCGGGCGTTTGAGATAGCGGATGTGCATTACGATTAAACAATTTTCAAGGTAACCGGCACCAGACGCTTAAACCCGGCTTCGATGGTAGACCCGGCCCCTGGATAAATCGTTTTGACGACGCTGCCGAGCGTTACGATATGCCCCGTGCACAACACTCTGCCTCGTGTGGAGAGGTGGATTGGCCAGCCAGGTGAGCGCGGCTAGGGGATGGAGCAGAATGGCGTCGCCTGCGCCCCGTATTTCGGTATCCGCATCGTTGATCCCTAACCCGCCGACAAGCGTGGTTAAATCAAAAAAAATTAGTCATTGTGCAGCGCCAATCACGCATCCCACGGTAAAGAAATCATCAGCGACGAGGCTTGGAGTGTTGACGATAGTAAAATCGTGGAACTGACGGTCAACGATCTCCACCAACGTTATGACGGCGCCGACGTATTGAGAGATATTTACGGGCGTATGTTCGACTTCGTACTACAGGCGAAGCTGAAAACAATCAACCGACCTTGACGAAGCGTGGTTTTCAAACGCCGTTGCTTGGTCCAGTGTTCCGGCTCGGGAGTGGGGGATGCCCTAATCTTCCTGCATGACCGCTGTGGTGGAGCCGATCTTCCACCCGGTTTACGCTCCCAATCCTTGTGAGGCCAACCGCAGACGCGAGGCATTCCGGATATCATAGGCGTCATCTAGCGTTTCGGGATTACACGTTGCCGGCAAATCACCCAAGGGCAACGTTTGACTGTTTATGCGCGTGCGGAGGTTGGTCAAAATTTTCCGCAGCGTTGTTGATGGCACCTGGCGTCATAGTGATCCTCTCCCTTTAATGTAGTTTTACACCGAAGCGTTCAATTGCAAAAGGTCCTGTCTTGATCGGTCAGGCCGGTGCTCATAGGTTGGTGCGAACGGCGGGTTGAGGGGATCAATTTAATGTCGAATGAATTTAGGGGCTATGTGCGGCCCAGCGGGCGTGTTGGCGTCCGGAACCATCTTTTAATTTTATCAGTCACGGGGTTAACCGGTCCCACGGCGCGGCGCATTTCTGCCTGTCTGCCAGGGTCGGTGGTGATAGACTTTCCCTATGATGGTGGCTTACTGGGTGAAGACCGCGCAGCGCAGGACCGCGCGCTCGCCGGTCTTGGGTCCAACCCAAATGCGGGTGCGGTGTTGCTGATTGGCGCCAACACTGTTCGGGTTGGGAAGTTTACTGAACTATTTTCAGTGGCGGGCACTCCCGTGACGGCGATAACTTTGGATGAATGTGGGCATGACGCGGTGACGTTGACCGAACGTGGGATCCGTGCCGGCGCGCTTTTGTCCAAGGTGATATCCGGTCTGCGCCGCGAACCCGTTTCATTACTCAATCTAACGCTTGGGCTGGAATGTGGTCGGTCTGATCCCAGTTCCGGGTTGGTCTCGAATCCGTTGTTGGGCTTAATCGCTGACAGGATCGTCGATTCCGGTGGGGTGGCGATGATAGGCGAAAGCGTTGAATGGATGGGCGCGGAACATTTATTGGCGGCGCGCGCGGCGACGCCAGACGTGGCGCAAAAAATCCAAGCGGCGGTTGATGGGCGCGAGGGCCTGGCGGTGGCGGGTGGCATAGATTTGACCGGCAACAATCCAGGACCGTCGAATATCGCGGGCGGGCTTTCGACCATAGAAGAAAAATCCCTTGGTAATATAGCCAAAAGCGGCAGCCGACCCATTCAAAGTGTCGTGGCTTGGGCGGAAGCGCCCGCGGGACCAGGGTTTCACCTGATGGACGCCTGCTCCTATGCACCGGAATCACTTACCGGGTTTTCGGGCGCTGGCGCGCAATTGTTGCTGTTCACCACCGGTGTCGGCAACAGCTATGTGAACGCGTCCGCGCCCACGATCAAAGTCGGCGCCAACCCGGAAACCAGTGAGCGCCTGAACGAACAACTGGACTACGCATGTCCAGCAGTATTCAGCGGCGACATGGCACTGGAACAAGCTGCGGAAGAATTATTTGTGGTGTTGGTTGATGTGGCGTCGGGAACCCGGACCTGGGGTGAAATTTTGGGGGAGGGCGGTGAATCGTTTTCGCGTATGGGGGCGTCGATATGAGCACCAGAGATAACAGAAAATGGGATGCGGTCGTGCTGAATCCCTTGGATCAAGTCGCGACCGCGTTGGGTAATTTATCGGCGGGCCAAAGCGTCCGCGTACGCTCAGGCGAGGTGGTTGAGGTTATCGTTTTGGCTGAGGATATTCCGCTCTGTCACAAATTCGCCGTCCGCGTGGTCGCCCAAGGTGGCGTGATCCACAAATATGGCGAGGCGATTGGCGAGGCGTCGATCGATATCGCAATCGGCTGCCACGTCCATGTTCACAATTTAAAAAGCCTCAGAGCTCAACGAAATTAGCCCTCTATAATTAGAGCTACCCCGTGACCTCACCTTCGGCCTTCAGCATGCGTACGGTTTGGCGCACGGCCTCGGCGGTTTTGTCGACATCATTTTCCGTGTGCACGGCGGACACTACGCCGCCGGGTTTGGCCGACATATCGACGCCATTGGTCATGATGCCGAGCCGTAGCCGTGTGACCAAATCGCCGGGGCTCGCACGTTTCAATACCTCGCTGGGTTGCGCGTAGGGGTCGAAGGTAGACGGTGTGATATCGTCGTTCCCCGGATTCGTGAACAAGAAGAATCCAGAATGGTCGCCATAACAAGCCCACGGCACTTGTTCTTCCTCGAAAACCTCGTTCAACCGGGTCCGAATGTTGGCAGCGGTGGCGCTTGCTTTAGTGCAGACGTCGCCCTTGGCTATCAATTCCAGCGCGGCGATTCCGGCGGCTGCGGACATTGGGTTGGCGTTGAAAGTGCCTTGGTGGCCAATTTTCTCAAATCCTTTTTCAGCGGCTTTTTCGAAATCCAGCAATTCAAATATATCTGCACGACCGGTTACGGCACCGCCGGGTAACCCGCCTGAAAGAATTTTAGCCAGACTGCACATGTCCGGCGTAATGCCGTAATGCTGTTGCGCGCCGCCGGGGGTGACCCGGAACCCGGTCACAACTTCGTCAAAAATTAGGATAACGCCGTGTTCCGTGGCGATCTTGCGTAACTCGGCGATAAATTCGCGCGTCACCGGCGCCTGCCCAAAGGACGCGCCCGTGGGTTCTATGATGACGGCGGCGATGTCGTTATGGGCTTCAAAAATACGGCGCGTGGCCTCGATATCGTCCGGCGGTGCCAACAAGACGTTCTCCGCAATGCCGTCGATGATGCCCGGCGTGGCTGTTCCGTCGAAATGGCTGGTGACACCAAAGGCGACATGGTCCTGCCAGCCATGGAAGTGACCCTTGAAACGCACCAGCTTAGATTTTCCGGTAAAGGCGCGCGCCAACCTCAGTGCCATCAAATTGGCCTCGGTCCCGGACGAGGTAAACCTTACCCGTTCCGCACACGGCACCAGTTGCTTTACCAATTCGCCCCAGCGGACCTCTAATTCATGACAGGCGCCGAAATGCGTGCCCTTGTCCAATTGCGCATGAACCGCTTCCATCACCGTGGGGTGGTTGTGGCCCAGGATCAAGGCACCGTGACCACCAAAATAATCGACATAATCATTGCCGTCGATATCCCATTTATGGGAACCCTGGGCGTGATCCACATAGATGGGGTAGGGGGCTAAGTGACGAGAATCATGGACAATACCGCTCGGAAAAATTTCTCGCGCCTTCGTCGCACGGACGCCGGAAGACGGCGTGTGTTGGCGATAAGCGGCTACAATCTTGGAATTGGTCAAAGCGCCGTCGGGCATGGTTCGATCCTGACAAGTGGGTTGAAGGTTGAAGGTAGTTTACGCCCTGGCGGCGTGAGTTTCCAGAGTGGATGGTGAGGATGTATTTCCACCCCTTGAGCCCAAACCCCGCGCGCCCTATATACAGCGTCTCAATTTACTTACTTCAACCCCACGGATTCCTATGCCTGCCGCACCTGACGGCGCCGCGACCCGGCGCACTTTTGCCATTATCGCCCATCCGGACGCTGGTAAGACAACGTTGACGGAAAAGCTGTTGCTGTTTGGCGGCGCGATTCAGATGGCGGGTGCAGTCAAGGCGCGCGGTGATCGACGTCGGGCACATTCGGATTGGATGAAGGTGGAGCGCGAGCGTGGCATTTCGGTCACTTCATCGGTGATGACCTTTCAATACGATAATCTGATGTTCAATTTACTGGACACGCCGGGCCACGAAGATTTCAGCGAGGACACCTATCGCACGCTGACGGCAGTGGATTCCGCCATCATGGTGCTTGACGCCGCCAAGGGTATTGAAGCTCAGACGCGAAAATTGTTCGAAGTTTGCCGTCTGCGCGACGTGCCCATTGTCACCTTTATAAACAAAATGGACCGGGAGGCCCGCGACCCATTTGATCTCATGGACGAGGTTGAACAAGCCCTGCAGCTTGATGTGACGCCGGGAAGTTGGCCTATTGGCATGGGGCGAAATTTCAAGGGTTGCTACGATCTGTTCCAGGACAAGCTGGTGATGATCGACAAGACCAAGAATGACCGCCCGGACGACGGCGTGACGTGCAATGGTCTCGATGATCCGCAATTGGACGACGCTTTGCCAGCAGATTCGGTACAAACCTTGCGAGACGAAGTGGAGATGGCGCGCGGGTTGTGCCCGGAATTCGATATGGACGCGTATCGTGAAGGCAACATGACACCGGTCTTTTTTGGCAGCGCGATCAATAATTTCGGCGTACATGAATTGTTAGATGGGCTGGCAAAAATCGCACCGCCACCACGCCCGCAACCCACTGTTGGGCGTTTGGTTGAACCGACGGAAAAGCCGGTCAGCGGGTTTGTGTTTAAAATTCAGGCGAATATGGATCCGAACCACCGGGATCGGGTCGCCTTTGTGCGGCTGTGTTCGGGACATTTCAAGCGCGGCATGAAGTTGCAACATGTGCGCAGTGGCAAATCAATCAATATGCATAATCCGCTGCTGTTCTTGGCGCAGGACCGGGAATTGGCGGAGGAAGCCTGGGCAGGCGACATTATTGGCGTGCCCAACCACGGCAATCTACGTATTGGTGACGCATTGACGGAAGGCGAGGCGCTACGCTTTACCGGGGTGCCCAGCTTTGCGCCGGAATTATTGCAGCGCGTGCGCCCGGAAGACCCCATGCGCATGAAACATCTGGAGCGTGCGTTGCGACAATTGGCGGAAGAAGGCGCGGCGCAGACGTTCAAGCGGCGGCTGGGCTCGGACTGGATCGTTGGTGTGGTGGGGTCGTTGCAATTTGAAGTGATGGCGGACCGTATACGCACCGAATACGACGTGCCGGTGCGATTTGAATCTGCAGAGCTTTATACCGCGCGCTGGATTGAAGCCGACGATGTGCGGGATTTAAAAAAATTCTCCGACAACAATCAGAGCAGCCTGGCTGAAGATCACGATGGCGCGCCGGTGTTTCTGGCCCGCAACGCCTGGGCTTTGGGAAGGGCGGAAGAAGATTGGCCGAATATCCGATTCGTGAAAACGAAGGAACAGTCAGCTTAATTTTTGCGTGTCGGGATCATAAACCACACGATTGCGATGAATTGCAGCGCCAGGAATGTTCCAAACGAGGCGCGATAGGCGTCTGGATGATAGCCGCCATCTGGGCCGGTGGGCCATAAATCGATGATCTCGCCCATGCCGTATTGCGTGATGAACACCCAGCCGAAAGTGAGTAGATTAACGGCGGTATTTGCCCGCCCCGTATGCGTTAACGGGAAATGTTCGCTTAGTTGTGGGTAGACCAGGATCCCGACATTCATGGTCAGTCCGAACAGCACCCAAACCGAAAATCCTTGTGGGTCGATTTCGAATATGACGGCCAGTTGGGCCACTAAGAATAAAGCGATTCCCCAGACTGTGATCGATTTCAAGCTGACGTTGCGGCGCGTTAGATAATCTGCGATCACGCCCGTGCCGATGAATCCAACCGTCATGATAAACGCTAAAAACAAGAGGTTGGACGCCACGCCGTTGCGGTCAAAGCCGCCAATGTCCTTAAACCAAGGTCCGACCCACAGCGATTGGATCGCCATATTGGCCGCTAATGTCGTCATCGCCAGCGGCACCAGCTTCCAAAATAGCGCATTGCTGAAGATGCTGCCGACACCCCGTATTTGATCCTTTAAACTGGCGGGGGAACCTAGGCCTTTGCGTTCCGGGACGACCAAGAAGATGATGAGGGAGACAGCCACGGTGGTGCCTGACAGTATGACGAATACATGGCGCCAATCGGTCACCGTCAACGCCAATTCCATGGGTGCCGTAGCGGCCATCGCTCCCAATCCGCCCATGGCCATGAAGCATCCGTTCACTAAGGGCCACCGATTCTGCGGATACCACATCGTGATTGCCTTCAAAGACGCCATTAATCCGCCTGCGACGCCGAGGCCAATCAGCGCCCGGCCGATGATCAAGGTGATTTGGGTTTCGCCCATAGAAAATAGGAAGGCGCCTAGGGCGGCGCCTAATAACAATGTCGATTGCACGCGCCGGGGCCCAAACCTGTCGAGTAAAATTCCGAGCGGGATTTGAATAGCGGCAAATGCCAAGAAATAGGCCGACGTCAGAAACCCTAAATCGCCTGCAGTCAAACCGATTTCGGAAATCAGCTGCGGCGCTATAATCGCATTTACAGAGCGGTAGAAATAGGACAGGAAATACCCGCCTGCGAAGGGCAGGAAAACGGTAAGCGTGATGAGCGTCAATCCATGTTCAGGCCCGATATCTCTGAACTTTGTACTGGTCATGCTGTGTTTGTTGTCTTCTAGACTTGCAATGCCATGCCATCACGTCCGGGGTCGGCGGCGCCGGTCCAAACACCGTCATCAATTTTGATCGCGTGGACTCCGGCGAAGACATAGGACAGGTGTGATCGCGCAATGGGGTAGCCCATTGTTTCCACCTCATTAGTGGTGAAATGGGGAATTCGGTTTGAAACGTCAATCGTGTTGCTGTTTGCGGTAAATCGGGGCGCGGCGATGGCATCCGTAACGGTCATGCCGAAGTCCAGCACATTCAAAATTCCTTGCAGCACGGCCATGGTGATATAGGTGCCGCCGGGCGCGCCTATCACCAGGTGCGGATCGTCACCCTTGAATACGATGGTAGGGCACATGGCGGTGAAGCGTCCCTTGCCTGGCGCGATAGAGGCGGCGCGACCGGGGCGTGGGTCGAACACGTTCATGCATCCGTTATACATAAACCCCAACCCGTCGGTGATGACGCCGGACGGCATGCCGAGCGAATGCGTCATGGAGGCGCAATTACCTTCGGCGTCGATGACGCAGACATGGGTGGTGTCCTTCGATTCTTCGGGGGCACCGATGCGTTCCACATGCGCTTTGTCGCCTCGCTTGATCCCGTCGGCTAGTTTGGCCGCATAGGTCTTATCCAGGAGCTCGTCGAGCGGTACATCGACGAATTGCGGGTCACCGACGCGCGCATCCTTGTCGATGGTGGCCAGTTTCATGGCCTCGGCCACGGTGCGGATGTAATCCGGTGAGTTGTGACCCATGGCAGCCAGGTCGAAGTTCTCCAGGATGTTCAGCATTTCCAGCAACATGACGCCGCCGCCTGGTGGGTTGTTGCTGGCGACCTTCATGCCGCGATAGTCGGTCCACAGCGGTTCGTTGCGATGAGTGCGGTATCCCGCGAAGTCCTCCATGGTCAACAGACCGCCGTGGCTTTCCATATCGGCGGCCATTTCCTCGGCTATTTCGCCGCTGTAAAATAAATCGGCGCCACCTTTCGCGATGCGGCGCAGCGTCTGCGCCATGTCCGGGTTCTTGATTCGATCGCCGACGTTGGCGATCTCATCGCCGTCGTTGAAATAGATTTTTCGTCCGGATGGGGATTGTCTGATCTTTTCGCCCGTCGGCATACGCCCTTTATCGTCGTTAACCCAAAAATCATAAACATGCGGCCGCACGATAAAGCCCGCTTCGGCATGGTCGATGGCGGGTTGGCAAATATCCGCCCAATCCATCGATCCATATTCGGTGATGGCCTCGTAATAACCTTTCAAATTTCCGGGAACCATGATGGCTTGGTAGCCCACTTCGTTAACCCGATCTTTTAGAAAAAAACCAAATCCGTCGCGCGCCTCGCCAACAATCAAATCCGTCCACATGTTCTCTCTCGCCGCTGCGGGCGCGCGGGTATGAAAATCTATATAGCCATGAAAATTGCGCTTGGGCATGTAAAGCTGCAAACAGCCAAATCCAGCGATCCCGCACATTTGCGGGTCCACAACAGTTTGCACCAGCGCGCAAGTGATGGCGGCATCCACCGCATTTCCGCCCTGTTTCAACGCAATCGCGCCCGCTTCAACCGCTTCCGGTTGCGGTGCCGTAATCATACCCTTGGCCATGAAATTCCTCGTACAAAAGAAGAGGGCATCATTATGGGCTTGAGGATGGGAAGAGGCAATTGGGAAGGCGCTTGCTGCAGCTAAGATTGCTGCCATCCTCAAGAAACTCACGTTCGGAGTTCAACATTTGGCGTGGATATTCCTCATCATTG
>Ga0302122_10002872_pt1 | contig 10550 bp, 8 predicted proteins | sample CB21_SCM_MG_FD_203115 | JGI IMG/M metagenome (GOLD analysis project Ga0302122, IMG submission 203115) | Marine microbial communities from Western Arctic Ocean, Canada - CB21_SCM | ecosystem: Environmental > Aquatic > Marine > Oceanic | place: Canada: Western Arctic Ocean | collected 2017-09-28
TATCTGGAGGTGAGGTTGGTGGATGGCAAGGTAGAATCTTTCGGGGAAGTGGGCGAGCACTTCGAGGAGCCACTGGAAGGCCCAGATAAGGAGTAAAGGGTAATCAACTCAGAAATTGCCGACGGCCTCACCAAGCTCTAAGCGGCTTCGGGCGAAAGCGTCTTCGGCAGAATGGTTGGCTCCTTCAAACCTTTGGTTCCGCACTCCAAACACTTGGTTCCATCCGCCAAACCCTTGGTTTTTGGATGATTTGGCGAATTTTAGGTGGTTTTTGTCAAATAGTTCCTAAAACGCTGCCGACCGTGGAGTCCTTGGGAAAGGAATCACATCCCTCACATTGGCCATGCCGGTGGCGTAGATTAGGGTGCGTTCGAAGCCGAGGCCGAAGCCGGCATGGGGGACGGTGCCGTACTTCCTCAAATCGCGGTACCACCAGTAATCGGCCTTGTCCAAATTCATTTCCTCCAGGCGGGCGTCGAGCACATCAAGGCGTTCTTCGCGTTGGGAGCCGCCGATGATTTCGCCGATGCCCGGCGCCAGCACGTCCATCGCGGCCACCGTTTTGCCGTCGTCGTTCATGCGCATATAGAAGGCCTTGATCTCTTTAGGGTAATTCATCAGCACCACCGGCCGGCCGATGTGTTCCTCGGTGAGCCAACGTTCGTGTTCGCTCTGAAGGTCCATGCCCCATTTCACGGGGAACTCAAATTTGTGTCCATCGGCCACGGCCTTCTCAAGGCGCGTGATGGCTTCGGTGTAATCCATGCGCTCGAAGCTGGCATTGACAAAACTTTCCAGTCGATCGATGCAGGTTTTGTCGATGCGTTTTTGGAAAAATTCCATGTCGTCCGCGCGCTCATTGAGCAGCGTGCGGAAAATGGATTTCAGAAAACCCTCGGCAAGGTCCGCATCGGCCGCGAGATCGGCAAAGGCAATCTCCGGCTCAATCATCCAAAACTCCGCCAGATGCCGTGAGGTATTGGAATTCTCTGCGCGGAAGGTTGGCCCGAAGGTGTATACTTTGCTGAGCGCAAGGCAGTAGCTCTCCACATTGAGCTGGCCGGACACGGTAAGATTCGTTTCCTTACCAAAAAAATCCTGCGAGTAATCGATGCCGCCCGATTCCGTGCGCGGCAGATTTTCCAAATCCAGTGCGCTCACGCGGAACATCTCGCCCGCGCCTTCGCAATCGCTGCCGGTGATGATCGGCGTGTGCACCCAATAAAAACCATTCTCGTGAAAATACCGATGCACCGCATTCGCCAAACAATGCCGCACGCGTGCCATCGCGGAAAACGAATTGGTGCGCACCCGCAAATGCGCCTGCTCGCGCAGATACTCGAAGGTATGCCGTTTGGCCGGCATCGGATACGTCTCGGGGTCTTCCACCATCCCAACCGGCTCAATGCGCGAGGCCAGTACTTCCACGCTTTGCCCCTTGCCCTCCGACGCCACCACCGTGCCCTCGGCAATCACCGAGCAACCGGTGGTCAGATGCAGCACCGCGTCCGCATAATTTTCCAACTCCCCCGGTGCCACGACCTGCGCCGGATCAAAGCACGACCCATCGTGCAATTGCACAAACGACAGTCCCGCCTTGGAGTCGCGCCGCGTCCGCACCCACCCCTGCAACCGAACCTTGTCGCCCACCGCCACGCCCTCCAGCGCCAAAAGCTCCGCCACTGAAACCAATCGAAATTCCTCGCTCATCGGCGGAGAGGGTACGGCAGTCGGGCGGTGGAGTCCACGGGAAGATGCTGCCATTGCGGAAAATGCCATTGACCAATTCATCGCTCGCAATGGGTTGTGTTCACGGGTATAAACGCCGCCTCCTATGAAATCATATCGACTGAATCGGCTGTTTAACGCGCAATCCAACCGCTGTTTTGATGTGGCGGTGGATCACGGATTTTTTAATGAGGGCGGTTTCCTGAAGGGCATTGAGGATATCGAGGCGGTGGTGGCCACGTTGGTGGAGGCGAATCCGGATGCAATTCAGTTGACGATCGGCCAAGCGCCGATTTTGCAAAGCTTGCCCGGCAAAGGGAAACCGGCGTTGGTGCTGCGCTCGGATGTGGCGAATGTTTATGGGACGGATTTGCCGGACCATCTTTTTAGTCGCGTCATTGAGGATGCGGCGGAGCAGGCGGTGCGGCTGGACGCGGCGTGTTTGGTGGTGAATCTTTTTAACATTCCGGGCGAGCCGGAGGTGACGGATGATTGCATCCAAAACATTCTCGACCTCAAGCCGCAGTGCGATGCGTTGGCGATGCCGTTGATGATTGAGCCTCTGGTTTTCAAACCCAACAAGGAGTCGGGCGGTTATCAAGTGGATGGCGATTTGGAAAAGATTTTGCCGCTCGTGCGCCAAGCGGTGGAGTTGGGCGCGGATGTCATCAAGGCGGATCCCACGGATGATCCGGCGGATTACCATCAAGTCATCCAAATCGCTGGGCGCATTCCGGTGCTCGTGCGCGGCGGCGGGCGTGTGAGTGACGAAGAGATTCTCCAACGCACCCACGTTTTGATTGGGCAAGGCGCGGCGGGAATTGTTTACGGGCGCAACATCATCCAGCACGCTAATCCGGCGGGGATGACGCGCGCGCTGATGGCGTTGGTGCACGAAGGTGCCACGCCGGAGACGGCCGCCGAACACTTGTCATAACTTCAGTGGGGTTCGGATTGCTTTGACCTTGGCCCTCAAATGCCATAGTTTCCCCGTTTCGCAATGATTTCAAAGGTATGATTGGATTAATTAAGAGAATTTTCGGCACGAAAAATGAGCGCGAAGTGCGGCGCATTTCCGAGAGGCTCGTTCCAGCGGTGTATTCCCATGAGGCGGTGCTGAAAGGGTTGACTGATGAAGAGCTGCGCGACAAAACGCGGGCGTGGAAATCGCAAATCAGTGCCATCGACGACGATAAAGAGTTGGCAGCGCGGCTGGAGGAGCTGATGCCCGAGGCGTTTGCGGTGGTGAAGGACGCCTGCCGTCGACTGTGCGGGAGCAACGTCCACGTGCGCGGGCACGATCTGGAGTGGAACATGATTCCCTTTGACGTCCAGCTCGTTGGTGGCTACGCGCTGCACACCCGCCGCATCGCCGAGATGGCCACGGGCGAAGGCAAAACGCTCGTCGCCACGCTGCCGGTTTTTCTCAATGCACTTTCCGGCCGAGGCGTGCACGTGGTGACGGTGAATGATTACCTCGCCGCGCGTGACTCGGAATGGATGGGTGCGGTGTACGAATTTCTCGGGCTCACCGTGGGCGTCATCCAGCACGACCAATCACCGCCCAAGCGACGCGAAATGTACGCGTGCGATGTCACCTACGGCACCAACTCTGAGTTTGGTTTCGATTACCTGCGCGACAACGGCATGGCGCAAACCGCCGAGGAACAGGTGCAGCGCGGGCATTACTTTGCAATCGTGGATGAGGTGGACTCTATCCTCATCGACGAAGCCCGCACGCCGCTCATTATCAGCGGCCCCACGATGCAAAAACAGGATCAGCGTTTGTACAGTGAGCTTAAGCCCAAGATCCAAGCCATCGTGCGCAAGCAGTGTGAGCTGTGCGATGGTTACCTGCGCGATGCCGAAAAACTGTGCGCTCAAGCCAAGGAAAACGACAACAATTCCGACCTCGATTTTGAAATTGGAATTCTCCTCTACCGCGCGCAAATGGGTCAACCCAAGCATCCCGGTTTGCTGAAGCTGAAGACCAACCCCGATAACCTGCGCCGCCTCAACGACTCCGAGATGGAGTTGCACAAGGATCAAACCAAGAAAGAGTTGTACGCGCAAAAGGAGCATCTCTTCTTTGCCTTGGACGAGAAGAGCCACGATGCCGACCTCTCCGAAAAGGGCCGCGAATTTCTCAACCCCAACGATACCGAAGCCTTCATGATGCCCGATGTGGTCACCGCGCATCACGAGATTGACGTCAACGAAGATCTTACTCCGCAGGAACGCCTTGCCGAAAAACAGCGCGTGCAGGCCGAAAGCGAAGAGCGCGGCGAACGCATCCACGTCACCTCGCAGTTGCTCAAGGCCTATTGCATTTACGAGCGCGACCAGCAATACATCGTGGCCGACAATAAAGTGGTGATCGTGGACGAACACACTGGCCGCGCCATGGAAGGCCGCCGCTGGAGCGACGGGCTGCATCAAGCCGTGGAAGCCAAGGAAGGCGTCCGCATTGAGGCCGAGACGCAAACGTACGCCACAATCACGATCCAAAATTATTTCCGGCTATACCTTAAGCTCGCCGGCATGACCGGCACCGCCGAGACCGAGGCCAACGAGTTTCTCGATATTTACAGCATGGGCGTGCTCGTCATTCCCACTGACCAAGTGTGCGTTCGCGAGGATCGCAATGACTCCATTTACCTCAGCACCAAGGAAAAATATCAGGCGGTGCTTGATGAGGTGAAACAAGTTCACGGTGAAGGCCGGCCCATTCTGGTGGGCACGGTGGCAGTGGAAACCAGCGAGCATATGGCCAGTTTGTTGAAAAAAGAGCGCATCCAGCACAGCGTGCTCAATGCCAAATACCACGAACAGGAGGCGGAAATCGTGGCCCGCGCCGGTCAGCGCGGCACCGTCACCATCGCCACCAATATGGCCGGACGCGGCACGGACATCAAACTCGCCGACGGCATCCCTGGTATCGGTGGCTTGCACGTGCTCGGCACAGAGCGGCACGAATCGCGCCGGATTGACCGCCAGCTCCGCGGCCGTTGTGCGCGGCAGGGCGACCCCGGCAGCTCCCACTTTTTCCTCAGCCTCGAGGACGATCTGATGCGACTGTACGGTGCCAGCGATAAAATGGGCGGTTGGCTTGAGAAACTCGGCATGGAGGAGGGCGAGGAAATTTCGCATCCGATGCTCAATCGATCCATCGAGACCGCCCAGAAACGTGTGGAGCAGCATCACTATCAAACCCGTCGCCGCACGCTCGAATACGATGACGTGATGAACAAACAGCGCGAGAAGTTGTATGGTTTCCGCAATAGCGTGCTGCACGGCGACGACACGCGCGACATTATTTTTGACATCATTGAGGAAGTCACCATCGATCGTGTGGGCGACCATCTTGAAATGGTCGACGATACGGAGGATTCTGATGGTGGATTCAAGCCGTTGGACGAATGGGTCAACATGACTTTCCCCGTGGGCCTCGACCAAGCGGAACTGGAAAAGGCGTACAGCCAAGGCACCGAAGAACCTTCCGGCGGCTCAATGTACGACGGCCTCACTGCGGGGCAGTTTGCAGTGTGCCGCCGCATCGTCGACGCGGTGCATTCGGTTTATGAATTAAAAATTGCCGCCGAAGATGTGGACACGCTCGCGCAGGGCGAACGCTACACCGTGCTCACTGCGGTGGATCGTTTGTGGCGCGATCACTTGTACGCGATGGATGGCTTGCGGCAGTCCGTGCACCTCCGCGCTTACGGGCAGAAAGATCCGCTGGTGGAATACAAAACCGAAGCGCGCGATATGTTTGAGGAATTGATGGTGCACATCAAGGAAGAGGTTTGCAAAAACGTGTTCCTCACCGCTTCGAGCCTTGAATCCGTGCAGCATTTCCTCCGCAGTTTGCCCACGCAGGCGAGCCATCAAATGGCCAGTGCCTTTGGCCTCGACGCTTCGATGGTCAACGCCAGCAGCGATATGGTCAGCGAAGTGAACAGCGAAGTGAGTGCCGAACAAAAAGCGCGCCCCGTCCGCTCCGGCCCGCGCGTGGGCCGCAATGATCCGTGCCCGTGCGGCAGCGGCAAAAAATACAAGAAGTGCTGTGGCTGATTATTCGTTCGACCCCGTTTCACTAATTCGTCCGCGCCGTGCCATTCGCGGCATCTCCGCCATTCTGCTGCCGTTTCAATCCAACGGCGAGGTTGACTGGGCGGGCTTCTCTGCGCACGTCCAACGCACGGTATCCGCCGGCCTCGCGCCCGCGGTGAATATGGACACCGGCTACGCCCACCTCATCGACGACCCCACGCGCACCCGCGCGCTGGAACTCACGCGGGCGGTGACCGATGATTTTGTGGCGGGCGCATTCGTGGCCGATACGCCGGGTGCGGCGTTCAATGCCGACGAATATTTCCGCCAAATGGAAATGATCCAAACGCACGGCGGCGTGCCGGTCATCTTTCAATCCTTCGGCCTCACCAGCGGAGGCGATGATGCGATTGTGGCGAATTACACAAAACTCGCCGAGGGCGCCAACATAATCATTGGCTTCGAGTTAAACGACATGATTGCGCCGTTTGGGAAGATTTATTCTCTCGAGGTTTTTCGTGGCTTGCTGGGTATCAAGCGGTTGATTGGCTTGAAGCATTCCTCGTTCAATCGCGAACCGGAATGGCGGCGGCTGATGTTGCGCGACGAATTGCGTCCAGAGTTTCGTGTGTTCACCGGCAACGATCTGGCCATCGACATGGTGATGTACGGCAGCGATTATCTGCTTGGCCTCAGCACCTTCGCGCCGGATGTGTTTGCCAAACGCGACGCCGCGTGGGCGGCGGGTGATCCGGCATTTTATGAATTGAACGACTGGTTGCAGTACCTGGGATTTTTCACTTTTCGCCCACCCGTGCCGGCGTACAAACATTCGGCCGCGATGTTTCTAAAATTACGCGGTTGGATTGATGGTGACGACACCCATCCCGATTCTCCCACGCGCCCTGAAAGCGACCGCGAAATTTTACGTGCCATCGTGGAGCAACTGGCATGACCTCGCCTTTTAAACTCACCCGAATTCCGTCGCTAAAAACGCCGGAAGCCTTCCGCGCGCACGTGGCTTCAATGGGGGTGGAGATTCCGTGCGACGACGCAATCATCACGGAGGCCTCGCCGGTTGGGGAGGCTTTGGGCGGGATTACGATCAATGACAAAACAATCGGCAACCGCATTGCGCTGCAGCCGATGGAAGGGTGGGACGGCTCGACGGACGGGCGCGCGACGGATGCGGTGCGGCGGCGTTGGCGGCGGTTTGGGGAGAGCGGGGCGAAACTGATTTGCGGTGCGGAGGCGATGGCGGTGCGGCCGGATGGGCGGGCGAACCCAAATCAATTGCTCATTAACAGCGACACGCAGGGCGACTTGGCGGCGTTGCGGGAAATTCTGCTCGCGGCGCATCGCGAGAAGTTTGGCGGTATTGATGACTTGGCGATTGGGTTTCAGCTGACGCATTCGGGGCGGTTTTGTCGACCCCATGAAAAATTTACTTACGAGCCGCGCGTGGCGTATCGGCATCCGATTTTGGATGAGAAATTCAAGGTGACAAGCAACGCGCAGGTTTGGACGGATGATGAACTGGACGGGTTGATTGGCAATTACGTGGCCGCGGCCCGCATTGCGCACGAGGTGGGCGCGGATTTCGTGGACCTCAAATGTTGCCACGGATATTTGTTGCACGAATTTCTCGGTGCGTTTATCCGCGCGGGACGCTACGGCGGCAGCTTTGAAAACCGCACGCGTTTGCTGCGCGAAATCATCGCGGGCATTCGCGCGGATGGCAACGGCATCGATCTCGCGGTGCGGTTGAGTTTGTTCGACATCGTGCCGCACCGGCCCGATCCGGCGGGTGCGTTGCCGGGCAAGTTGGGCCCGGGCATTCCTGAAGATTTTAATACGCCCTTTCCGTATCAGTTTGGCGTGAATCAGAGTGATCCTACGCAACCGGATTTCACCGAGACGTTTGCCTTCGTAAAACTCTGCGGCGAGTTGGGCATCAAATTGCTGAACACTTCCGCTGGATCGCCGTATTACAATCCGCACATCCAGCGGCCGGCGGCGTATCCGCCCAGCGACGGCTATCAACCGGCGCACGATCCGCTGGTGGATGTGGCGCGACAAATCGATGCGGTGCGCCAAGTGAAAGCGCGGTTGCCCTCGGGGATGGCGGTGGTGTCTTCGGCGTTGAGTTATTTGCAGGAGTACCTGCCGCACGTGAGCCAGGCGTTGCTGCGCGAGGGTTGGACAGATTTTGTGGGGTTGGGCCGAGTGGTACTAAGTTATCCGGACATCCTCTCTGCCGCGATGGGGCAGGGCGGGTTGGAAAAGAAATTGATTTGCCGGACGTTCAGCGATTGTACCACGGCACCGCGCAATGGTTTGCCGAGCGGTTGTTTTCCGCTGGATGATTTTTACTCGAAGAGCCCGGAGGCGGCGGAATTGAAGGCCAAAAAAAAGGCGGGCTGAACCCGCCGTAAAAAATTGTTAAGCCTGAAGCTTACCACCATTTGTAGTTGGGATCGGGCGGCATAGTAAACATGTCGGTGAACTTGTCGGTGGCTGGAAAGGTGTATCGTTCCACGTGCATATCACCGTAAAGCATGAGGTGCGTGGCCAAGCCTTTGGTGCTGTGCCAGGCGTCGTCGCGGTCGTAAGGCCAATTCCAGTCGCCTTGGATGATTTTTTTGTCCACCGAGGCGAACTGGGTTAGCTCGGATTCGTGCATGGAGGTGGCTTCATAACTGCCGGATTTCTCGTTGCGTTCGCCGAGCACGCGCTTCACCCCAAACAGGTCATCAGCAACCTGAGGTTGATAACTGCTACCGAGGGATTCCCAGCAGCTGCGCAGTGTGAAAACGGTGTCGCCCAATTTGAACGAGGCACCGCCTCGGTCTGCGGGGTCATGAAAAACCTTGGGGTCGCCCACATATTCGTTGAGCGGGCGTTCGTTCTCAGGAACTTTAGCGCCAAACAGCATAGTGGGGATGGGAGGCAGGGCGTTGTTATTGCCATCGAGGCCGCTTCCCTGTTGTCCGCCCACGCCGGCCGCGCCGTACACGGTGGGGAACCATCCGTCGTGGTCGCCGAGGTAGCCGGTGTAGCCGGCACCGATTTGTTTTTGGTTGTGGATGCTCTTGACGGTGCGCGCTTTTTTCTTGGCGCTGGAAAGCACCGGAAGCAGCAGCGCGGCGAGCACGCCGATGATGGCGATGACTACCAGTATTTCAATCAATGTGAATGCGGAAGTGTGCTTGTTGATTTTCATGGGGCCGTTCTCCTTGTCTCTGGGAATATAGCTGAATTTTACCTATTCGTAAAGTAGTTTTCCGGCTCACCACCAAGTGAAGGCGGGATCGGGCGGGGGTTGCAGCATCCATTTGAGCAATGTACTGGTGGGGGGGAACACAAATTGTTCCACGTGCATATCGCCATAAAGCATCACGTGCCGGCCGTAATCCTTCACGCCGTGCCAGGCGTCTTCGCGGTCGTAGGGCCAGTTCCAGTCACCTTGGATGATTTTTTTATCAACGGCATTGTACGCGGTGAGTTCGGATTCATGCATGGACTTGCCTTCGTAAGAGCCGGAAGGTTCGGTGTTGACGCCCATTACGCGTTTCACGCGAAACATATTGTCGGCCACCTGAGGTTGATAACTGTTGCCCAATGATTCCCAGCAGCTATAGAGGTTGTACTTACCGCCGCCGATGTCCGCCGGGTCGTGAAATACTTCGGGGTCGCCCACATATTCGTTGAGGGGGCGTTCGTTCTCGGGTGTCTTTGCGCCGTAAAGTCGGGCTACAAGAGCGGGCAGCGGGTGGCCTAGGCTGGCCAAGCCATCGCCTTGTTTGCCACCCACGCTGGCCGGGCCGGTGACGATTGGAAACCACCCGTCGTGGTCGCCGAGATAGCCTGTGTAGCCAATGCCGATTTGTTGTTGGTTGCTGACACTTTTGATTGTGCGCGCCTTTTTCTTGGCCCCAGCCAATACCGGCAACAGGAGCGAGGCAAGGATGCCGATAATGGCAATGACGACCAGTAACTCAATCAGAGTAAATGCATTTACGTGTTGGGGTTTCTTCATTAGCCGAATCCGGTTTCTTGGGGAAAGATACAGTACTCCCCTCGCCTTCGTAAAGTCAGACGGTAAATCCCGGGCGGTGGTTACGATTTTGTTGTTACCCTTCGGGTTTGACACCCCGCCGCCGCGAGCCTATAAAGCGCCACAACCTTAACCCCAATCCCCAAAACCACACATCATTATGCCCATTGAAGTAAGCTCCAAAGCCCCTGATTTTACCCTCAAATCCAGCAACGCCGACGGCGAGAAAAATGATTTCGGCCTCACCGATGTGACGCTCAGCGCCAATTACGGTGCGAAAAATACCGTACTCCTCTTCGTGCCGCTCGCTTTCACCGGCGTTTGCACCGCCGAGCTTTGCGACCTCACCGCCGGCATTGGCGCTTACAATGATCTTAATGCCGCGGTCATCGCCGTGAGTGTCGATAGCCCTTTCGCCCAAAAACAATGGGCCGAAAAGGACGGCATCGAAATCACGCTCGTCAGTGATCTGAACAAGCAAACCGCCAAGGATTACGGCGTGCTGCTCGATGACCTCATTGGCGTGGGTGCCACCAGCGCGCGCGCGGCCTTTGTCATTGATAAAGAAGGCACCGTGCAATATGCCGAACAAACCGCTTCGCCCGGCGACCTGCCCAACTTCGAAGCCATTAAGGAAACGCTCGCTAAGCTCAACTAAATCACGGCGAAATAAAAATTGCGCGGGAGGCTTTCGGGCCTCCCGTTTTTTTTG
>Ga0302122_10002873_pt1 | contig 10550 bp, 9 predicted proteins | sample CB21_SCM_MG_FD_203115 | JGI IMG/M metagenome (GOLD analysis project Ga0302122, IMG submission 203115) | Marine microbial communities from Western Arctic Ocean, Canada - CB21_SCM | ecosystem: Environmental > Aquatic > Marine > Oceanic | place: Canada: Western Arctic Ocean | collected 2017-09-28
CCAAGGTCTTGGTCTCGATCTCCACGTCGAGTTGCTGGACGCGCATGTTCACGACGCCCACGATCTCGTCCACGGGGTAGCACACGCAATTGGCGCCCGGGCCGGCCTGCCGGTAGTACTTGCCGCATCGTTCCACGATGCCCACCTCGGCCGTCTGGATGCACTCGATGCAGCAGGGCATCTTAAGTTTTTGATTCTCAGGGGGCGCTCCGGCGCGGCTCTCGCGGCGGCGCCGACTCTGTAGAGTTTGTTTTCAGGGCGCTCCGGCGCGGCGCTCGCGGTGGCGCCGACCCCACGTTATCGCGGCGCTTCAAAGGCAAGACGGGCGGGTCTCGCCGTTTCTCAAAGATGTGAATAGGCCGCTGTCTGAGGTCGCGGCGGCGGCGCCTATTTGTGAGAAACCCGTTTTTTAGCTTTCCATCGACACGAGAGCCCTCACAGAGCCCTCGAAGTAAACCTGCCGCTCCGCAAGCCCGACGATTCTCCGTCGCCCGGCGGCAATCTCGAACCCGCACGAAAGTCGACGCACCCAATTTTTTCATGTTGGAGATCTGACTTTTGACTGGCAGCGCAGGCACCCAGCGGCGTCCTTTTGCAAATCACTTGCTGCGCAGCATCTGAATCGCCTCTGCGACCAGCCGTTTTGCACGAAACGCACCGTACCGAGCCCACGGCTCTGAGCGCCAAAATAATTGTTTTGGCAGCAAAGCGAGCGCGGCGCGCACGCAAGGGCGTCATCGTCGCGAGCGCACGCCACAGCGGCGGAGCGCCGTTCACGCAGCCTGCTGCGTGACCGGTGATTGCAACGAAACCGCGCCGCCGCGCCGGGCGACCCGCGACACACATGCTGCAATCAAACGCGCCGCAAACACGCAACAACGCCGTCGACGCGCACCACACATACTCGCAGCGAAACAGAACCGCAACAAAACGCCCGTCGACGCGCAACTCACTGCGCCCCCCCCGCAGGTCAGAACCACCATGGCGTCCTTCCAGGCCGACGACGGCTACGAGGAGCCCCACGTCATCGCCGAGATCGGCTGCAACCACATGGGCCAGTTCGAGGTCGCCAAGGAATTACTGACATTGGCCAAAAACGCCGGCGCGACCGTGGGCAAGTTCCAGAAAAGGTGCCCCAAGGAACTATTGACGGAGGAGCAGTACAACGCGCAGCACCCGAACCCGCACAACTCGTACGGCGAGACGTATGGGGCCCACCGCGAGTTTTTGGAGTTGGATGTGGACCAGCACCGCTTATTACAAAAGCACTGCGAGGAGATCGGGCTCCTTTATAGTTGCTCCGTGTGGGACACTACGTCTGCTAAGGAGATCGCGTCGCTCAAGCCCCCTTTGATCAAGGTCGGCTCGCCGTCCAACCAGCACTGGGAGATGCAGAAGATATTGCGGGACGAGTATGAGGGCATGGTGCACATCTCCACGGGCATGACGACCAAGGACGAAGTGGAGAAGATCGTGAGCTTCTGGGAGCAGGGCAAGGGCGACGCCAAGAAGCGCGTCATCCTCTACAACTGCACCAGCGGCTACCCCGTGCCCTTCCTGGACGTGTGCATGCTCGAACTTAAACTTTTGAGAGAGCGCTTCGCCGGCCGCGTGCGCGGCTTCGGCTTCAGCGGCCACCACCTCGGTATTTCGGTGGACATCGCCGCGTATGCCTTAGGCGCGACGTGGAACGAGCGCCACTTCACCAAAGACCGGACGTGGAAGGGCACGGACCACGCCGCCAGTCTGGAGCCGGCGGGTCTGAACAAGCTCTGTAGAGATCTCCAGGCGGCCTGGCAGTGCATGTCCTACAAGAAGACGGACATCCTGCCCTTGGAGGCCGCCCAGCGCGCCAAGCTCAAGTGGGGCTGCTACAACCAGGACCTCGCCAAGCAGACGGCCATCTAGGTTCATCCCTCCCCCCTGTGCGTTCTCTTAAACCCGTCGACCTAGTCTCCGCCGGGACGCGCCAGCTCGCTGGTTGAGTTCCGCGGCGGCGGCCTGCGCGCGACGACCTCTCGTGCGCGAGCAATCGCCACGTGGCTGGGGGGTGGTCGTGGGGTAGTTAGCTAGAACTATGCATGCTAGTTAGGCCAGGATAAGGATGGGCGACTCCAGCCGTGTCCTGTTTTGCAGACCGGGCCTTCATGCATTCTACCATGCACACCTGTTCGTCGCCTGATCCGAACAGCAACGGCTTGGCGCCCGCCGAGGCGTGCTGCGGGAACTTGCCCTCGACGAGGCCCTTGGCGGTGATGGAGGCCTCGGGGAACTCGCCAGTCGATTGCTCAGCGAACCTTGGACCTGTAGGTGATTACGTCCGCCAAAGTTGCCGACGCCTGTGCCCCTGTGGTGCCTCCGTGGCGTGAGCCCAAATAACACACGACACCACAAGACCTGGCGCCGTGCGGGAGTTACGTCTTGCTAAATTAGCCGACGGCAAAAACCCGTACAAAAAAAACCGTGCACAAAAAAATTCCTCAAAACTGGCAGAAGGGAGGTGTCTAGCACTCGGGAGACCGTGCTGCCTTCGCCGGCGCATTCTGCTACATCTCAGAACATCGCTGCTGAGCTCCTCGACGAGTAAAACGCGGCCAGCCCGAGCAGAACACACCACACCACACGCCGACTAGATGAACCCCTTCGCGTCGCCGCCCGTCGTCCAGGCCGTCGCCGTGGGCGAAATTGCGGGTGCGGACGCAACACCGCTTCTGCAAGCGACTGCGGTCGAGTACAGCCCCCTCGTGGCGGACGCGGAGCTGCACGACCAGCGCGACGCGACCCGCATCGACACGCGCGGCTGCCGGGACGAGGCCGACGACGTCATTAGGCGCGCGAACGACATCGGCAAGTTCGAGGCGGACCGGGAGCGCGCGCTGATCGCGGGCGGCGAGCGGCACGCGGACGTCGCGAACCCGTACGACGCGCGGCGGACGCCCCAGTACCGGGACGACGCGGCCGCCGCGCGGAAGGAGACCGCGCTCGAGGACACGGGCGCCCGGGACATCGCGTACGAGGACCGGGACCCGTACCGGGTCGACGGCCTCTCGCGGGACGCGGCCGGCGAGTACAAGGCGTCGGAGGTGGACGGCGAGTACCAGTGCGGCGAGTACGAGACTTCGACGTACGAGTGCGCGGACTACAAGAGCGTGTACGACAAGTAGCGCGTAAATCATCGGTTTCTGTAATGGACCGCTACTAGTGAGGCTAATTAGGCGAACTTGACGAAGTAGACCGCGGCCGCGACGGCGACGGCGGCGCCGCCGAGGAGCAGGGGCGGCGGCCCGCCGGACACGGCGGCCACGAGCATCTCGTCGTGCTTGTCCAGAACGGTGTCGCCCGGCCGGGTCCAGTCGCAGACGTTCGTGGCGACGGCCTTGCCCGATTTGACGACGACGGCCACGGCGTCGGCCCACGCCTTCTTCGAAGCGTCGCCCGCGTCTGCGTCGATCTCGTCGACCTCGGCGCGCTGCACGCGCCGCGACGCGCCGAGCTGCCCCAGGAGCTTGTCCGTGAGCCGCGGGCAGTTCTGAAAGGTGTCGAAGTGCGAGCAGCCGAAGCCCAGGACGGCGAAGCCGCAGCCGGCCAAGGGCAGGTCGCCCGCGTCGTCGGCCTCGTACAGCGCCTTGAGGAAGGGGTGGAAGTTGAAGGGCGGGTCGCCCTCGCCGTTCGACGACGTCGCGACCACGAGGAAGTCGTACCGCTCGGCGAGCGCGGCCATGCCGACCTGTGCGGCGTCGGCGCCCTCCATAATGGCGCCCACCTCGAGGCCCTTCTGGTGCCAGCCCTTGGCGATGGCGCGGATGCCGCGCTCGGCCGTGCCGCTCTCGGAGCCATAGATCACGCAGACCTTCATGGCTGGTGCTCGCGGGACGCGTCCAAGCTGCGACGCGTGCCCACGCACGACAAACCGGGTTTGCTTTTTGGGTGCATTTGAAACCTCGACGCCGTCCTTCCATCGCTCGCTCCCCACTCGCAGAGAAGTAGAGAAGTAGTAGCCGAAGACCTAAAAATGTAAACACGGGTTTTTCGAGAATTATTTTACGGGGCGTCCGCCCAAGCATCCAAGCAGGGCTGTCGCAGAGGTGTGCCCGAGACCGTCCGACCGTACCATGGGCCAGCGCGTCTCCCTCCAGGAGGAGCTCATTAACATGAAGATCAGCAGCCGCCAGATGGTCAGCGCCTCGAAGAAGTGCGAGAAGCAGGAGAAGAAGTACCGCAAGGACGTCAAGAAAGCTATCGAGAAGGGCAACGCCGAGGGCGCGCGGATCTACGCGCAGAACGCGATCCGAGAAAAGAACAGCGGCCTGAACTATTTGCGGATGTCCGCCCGCATAGATGCAGTAGCGCAAAGACTAGACACGGTCGTGAAGAACCAGGCCATGCAAAAAAGTATTGTGCAAGTGAACAAGGGCCTGGCTTCAGCTTTGAAGAGCATGAACGTCGAAAAAATTAGTAGCGAAATGGACAAGTTCGAGAAGCAGTTCGAGGATGTCGACGTGCGCTCCTCCTACATTGAGCACGCCATGAACAACACGACGGCCTCGGCCACGCCGGAAGACCAGGTCGACGCCCTCATTTCGCACGTGGCCGACGAGCACCAGCTGGACGTGTCCTTTGCTTTGGACGACGCCGGGGTTGTCGGTGCTTCTGTGCCCGTCCATGCGACGGAGGACCCCCTCGCGGCGCGCATGGAGGCGCTGCGGAGGTAAGTTCACAACAGTAGGTTAGTCTTGGTTCGCGTCGTCCTACGCGCCGCCGTCATTGTGGCCGCCCACCGGCCGCACGAGCGGCCCGAGGCCCAGGTCCCGGCCGTGCGCGAGCATCCAGCCCGCCTCACCCTCGAGCTTGAGCCAGAGGCCCGCCCGCGCGTGGGCGACCCGCACGACCGCGCCGCGCTTTCGCATCCCCAGTAACGGCGCGTCCGTGGAGGGCCGCGCGCTTACCGCGACGCGGCCGTGCACGACCTCCCAGTCGTTCGGGCCCGCCGCGCACGCGTCCAGCAGCCGCGCGTAGGCCGCCCGCGCCTCGGCGTCGCCGTCCTCGTCGTCCGACAACGTGCGCGCCAGCGCTTCCCAGCGGTCGAGGCCGCGTGCGACGGTCGCCGGGCCGGCGGCCGCGGCGACGCGTTGTGGCGCGTCGTCGACCGCCTCGAAGTCGTCGTCGCTATCGACGCCGAACATCGGGCGCGCGCCGACGCGTCTACTTCCCGGGAGTTCGAGTGCTGCTCTGAGAGCACACCTGTGGGAGACGCAGGGTGCTCAGCGCTAGCCGCCAGCGGTGCTCCGGTGCTCTGCGCACCGATCGCACGTGTCACTGGGTTGCTCAATGATGTCCCGAGACGCAGCGTCGCGACGTATAGTGCCCGAAAAAGCCGCGACCGCGGAGTAAAACCCTTACGTAGGCAAAACGGGTTTTCGAAAACCCGCGCTCACCAAAGAGCTCGGCTCCCCCAAAGACTGAACCCAGAGGCTGCCCGGAAAACACAATGAGCGGCCCGGAGCCACCGACGGCCTGGCCCCGCAGCCGCTCCTTCTTCGGTGGCACAGAGGAGGCCTACGAGGCCACGGTCGGCGCCGTGGCGGCCGCCGAGCACGCCGTCGAGGGCGCATTAGAGTCGCTCGAGGCATCCATCGACCACGAGGTCTCCGGCTGGTGCGCAGAAGAGAAGCGCGACCATGAACCGTGGACCGCCGTGCCCCCCGAGATGCACGCGGTATTAGTAGTCTACGACGCGACTGGCGCGTACCCCACCAGGAGGGACTTCGCCACGGTCTCCGCGGCCCGGAAAGCCTTCGGGCGCTGCACGACGTACCACGCGAAGTTAAGAAGGCAGGGCCGCGCCGCGCCGAACGGCGACGTGGCCCTCCTCTTCGAGCGCGCGTGCGGGTTCGGGGACGAGGCCTGGGCGTTACGCGAGCAGACCGGGCCGCTGGCGCCGTGCATTCGACTCAAGCTCTGGTGTGAGTTTAGGAAGTTGAAGCCCCTCGAGGCGACGTTCGTTAGAAGAGGCCTGGCCACGCTCTGCGGTGCATTGTTGAGGAGTCTGCTGTGGCTGACGGTCCAGCGGAAGCGGGCGACGGCCCACACGCCGCCAGACTGGTCGCCCGCGGTCCTGGCCCTCCTCAATTTGTTAGTGGCGGGCGCCTGGCCCGGCCTGCGGTGCGAGGTCAACCGCGCGGCCGCATTACTTACTCCTCTAATGAATGAGAACCTCGAAAAAATGCATTCGAAGACCATCACGAAAATAACAGCATTGGCAATCGACGTCGGGGCCGAGGCGCCTTCGTTAACGTATGTGCGGGTGGCGCCGTCCTTGGATGGGTATGAGTACATCGACGTGGACGTGGGTCTCACGTTCCAAGGAAAAGGCGTGAGTCTATTGATGGACTGCGAGGTCGAGGGCGCCGCGGAGCTCACCGGTGCAGTCACGCGCTTCGGGCTGGACGGTTCGTTGCGGCTCAAGCTCGGACCACTAAAAACGGCCTTCCCCTGCGCCGGGCTGTGCCGCCTGGGCTTCGCGCGGAAGCCGACGCTGGCCCTGGAGTCGAGCTTCGGCGTCAAGAACCCGCTCGTGCGGCTGCCCTTTGGCTTTTCGCTGGCCGCGGTGGACCGGTTCGTGGCGCGGCTCATGGAGGACATTATTGAGCGGCAGTTGGTCTGGCCCAAGTTTGCCGCGGTGCCGCTCCTAGCGGCGCTCATCGGTCCTTCCGGCACCTGTGCCGTCCCAGTCAACGAGACCATCTGCACTTTAGCGTGTGAGGTCGTCCGGTGCCAGGGCCTGTGGGCCAACGATCCCTCGGGCCAGAGCGACCCCTACGTCGTCGTCTCGCAGGGCGGCGAGCAGAGGACGACGGAGACCCTGGACGACACGTTAAATCCGGACTGGTCCCCGCACAAGCAGGTGTTCACGTTCGACGTCCACGAGAGCAGCCAGAAGGTCCACCTCGCGGTCTTCGACTCCGAGGCCGACACGGGCAACGTCTTCTCGGACGCGGTGCTCGGCGTCGCCGCCTTCTCGGCGTCGCACCTCGCGGACTTGGCAGAGAAGGCGGGCCACGCACCCTTTGGGGGGCAGCCCATCGAGTTGGTATTGCCGTTGGACACGTCGGTGTACGACGGCAAACTCAAGCGGTACCACCAGACGATGACGCACGAGCCGTCCTACGTCGTGGTCCGGGCGGCCCTGCACCGGGATCCGACGGTGGCGGCGCAGCGGCGCGCGGCGTCCGGTGGGGGGCGGGTCGCCCTGCTCGTCGCCCTCATACTGTCGGTGCTCGGCGCGAGGGGCGTGGCCTCCGTGTTGGCGCGGGACGCGCCAGCATTGCTCTTGCTCGAGCTCGGCCGCCTTGCCATCGGGACGGCCGTTGGTGGTATGCTCTTCATGGTCCTGCTCGGGACGCTCGTATGACGCCGTAATTTACAGAACTTTATCTTTTGCCTCCCGGGCACGCCACGCCGCTCCTCTTCCTCTCCCCCACTTGAGATGTGAATGGCGCACCGTTCCATACTGCGCCTCCTTCCTCTCATGGTCCTTACACAAAAATCCGCCGGAGCGCGCCGAGCGACCCCGCACTTTAAGAAAAAGTGGTGAATTGCTCAGCCACAAAGTGAAGGTCACTGTAGATCGTGCGTGTCGCGGCGTCCATCGCACACAAGCCTGCGCACAAAAGACTGTACCGCACACACGACCCTAAGCCAGGCGACACGTGTCGCGCGCCGGGCGTCGAGAAACCCATTATACAAAAAAATGGCAACACGGAAGCTCTCTCTGAACTCGTGCAACACGGCCAACCCGTTCCAGCACTTCCTGTTCCGCGACGATGGCATGGGCCAGACGGAGGTCCAGATCGACGCACACGGTGGCACAGGAAAAATCTGCTTGGGCATCACAGGGAAACCGAAAGAGGCTCTATTTGCCAACCCGGTTGTCGTCAATTGCGACGGCCACGACGCCATGACGCAGTGGAAGAAGATCGAAGGTGGGTCACCCACCCCGGCGCACCCCCCGCAAGGACCGAGCTGCCCCGCGGGCATGTACGACGCGTCTGGCGGGAAGTACACGTACTTGGGCTGCGCGAATAACTGCGCGGGAGGCAACAAGGGGTAAGGTAAAAAGAACTGGGGCGGGTTCACACCGGCCAAAGGAGAGCACACGTCGAACGGGTCGTGCGAATGCGCCTGCCAGTGTTCGAGTGGCACTCCGGCCGTCCTCAAGGGGAGCGCCGGGCCGTGCGAGCCCGAGGAGCCCCAGGGCATGTGTGCCAAGCCCTGCCAGACGAACGAGGACTGCACGAAAGGCGCGAGCGGCGGGTTCATTCAGTGCCCGGCGTGTTGGCCGGTGGGAAGCCTCTACGGAGGGGAGACGTCGCAGTGCGGCCCGCCCGCGAATTGAGGCCCGCGGAAGATCAGCTGGCACCCCGCTCCTTGGACAGGACCGGGCCCCCTTCGCGATGGATCCAACGGTGAGGCCGCCGATCCCCCCTCGCCCAGCCGGGCTGCTTAAGACATACATAACACCAGCGCGCACACAACAAAATTAGTACGTGATCGAGAAGCCCCCCATCGTCTGGCCCCGCGGCCCCTCCGTCTCCACGCACTCCCGCGGGAACGCGTGCGCGCCGTCAACGAGCGGCAGGTCAAATTCGTCCACGCTGCTCCAGGCGAGCGGCGGCCTGGCGTGCAAGTGCAGGCACCCGTCGTGGAGCACGTCCGTGCCCCCGCGAAACGCCGCGATGGCCTCGGCCGGCACGCGCCGCACCGCCACGCCCGCGCGCCCCCGCAGCGCCGCGTCGTCGTCGACCGTCCAGAGCGTGTCCTTCGGCAACGTCTCGACGCCGACGCGCAGGAGCTTCAGCACCCCCTGCCCCGCGAAGTAGAGGGCCGCCACGACGCGGGCCTGCTCGGCCGTGGCGCAATGAACAAACCCGTCCCGCGCGTCCATCTCCGAGCCCAGTAAAACGCCCGCCGTGCGCCACGCGGCGACCTCGGCGGCCGTCGCGATCTTCCACAAGGCGACCGCCTCGACGGGCGCTTGCTCCTCGAGGGGCTTGCCGGCGAGGTCGGCCTCGGGAGCCGGTGCGGCGGCGGCCGGCGCCGGCGCCGCTTCCACCGCCGCGGTAGATGGAGAGGCCCAGGAGCCCCAGCCGTCCTTGCGGAGCACCGGCGCCTGGGCCTTCTGCCCCCGCTGCGTCGCATATTTCACGGTGAGCACCCGCCCCTCCAGCCGCGTCCCCTGGAAGGCGTCGTGCGCACAGGCCGCGTCCGCCGCGCTCCCGAAGGTCACGAACCCGAAGCCCCGGCCGCGGTTCGTCGTCCGGTCGCACACTATCTTGGCCCCGATGACCTCGAACCGCCCCGAGAACAGCGCGCCTAGCTTCTCGCCGTCGACGCTGAACGGAAGGTTCCCAATGTATAACTTGTCCGTGCGGTCGTCCTTGGGCGGCGTGGGCGGCGCGAGCCCGTTCTGCTGCATGCCGGTCAACGCCGCTTGCTGCGCGGCGTTCAGGGAGTCGCCCTTCCGCGCTAGATATTTCCGCATCGCTTCGTCCTTGTTCGACGTCATCTTGCCGCCGGGGTGGGCGAAGGTCTTCTTGGGCGGCGGGGGCGGCGGTTTCGCTGCGTCGCGGGCGAAGCGTGCCTGTCGCGCTTGGCGGCGTTCGGCCTTGTCGTCCATTGTTTGCAGTGTTTATGGCGTGGCGAGATGCAGCACTGATGTGATTTTTGTTGCAGATGCGTTAATGCCGTGCAATGTGATTGTGGTCCTGTGCTTTTTTAAGTTTAAGAAGCCCGCATGACTAAACCCGTAAGTAAAACCCGTTCACATAAATGAAGTGTGTCTCCCCCCCCGGGGCCCGGGCCCCGCTAGTCCTCCTAGCACCGGAAGAACAACCAGAGTATGATGTCGACGCTACTTTGCACGTGTCATGACGCAAAACCACACCCTCCTCAGCGACACCGCCGACGCGCGCCTAACATAACTGCCCCTTACGCACGCTTCGCCTTCGGAGCCGGCATCGCGGACGCCGTCCGCCGCTCGAGCGCCCGGAGCGCCAAGATGCGAAAGGCCACGAGCAGGGCCACGAGGGCGCCCGCGTCGAACGCGAGGGGCCGCGCCGCGGCGTCCTCGCCGAGGACCCGCTTCACGTGCGTGACGCCGTCCGGCGTCGGGCAGGGGCAGGTTCTTGACCAGCCGCCCCAGGAGCTTTGCCGGCGCCCCCGCGTCGACGACGCACTGCGCCAACAGCTCCCGGTCGGCCACCGCGCACCCGAACACGGCGTCGGCGTGCTGAAACTCCAACTTCAAGAGGCCCGCGAACCCGTATCGGAACAAGGAGAGGTACTGGAGCGGCGCCAGGAACGCCGGGAGCGACGCCAGCGACACGAATAAGCCGCCGAACAATAACGAGGTCGACAGCACGACCGGGCAGATCACGACGGCGATGCGCGCGTCCGATGAGCCCGCCCCGATCCAAATGACGAGACTCTCGGCCACTAAAGTAGCCAGAGCCAAGACGAGGCAGTGGCCCAGGAAGGCACCTAAAGAAGCC
>Ga0302122_10002874_pt1 | contig 10548 bp, 6 predicted proteins | sample CB21_SCM_MG_FD_203115 | JGI IMG/M metagenome (GOLD analysis project Ga0302122, IMG submission 203115) | Marine microbial communities from Western Arctic Ocean, Canada - CB21_SCM | ecosystem: Environmental > Aquatic > Marine > Oceanic | place: Canada: Western Arctic Ocean | collected 2017-09-28
ACTGGGCCGAAGTACTTATAATGTAATAACTGGATGGTGAATGGCGGCGTCAAGCGCCGGTGTACTTTGGCAAGCCGCAAGACTCATCCGTGAATGTCCCAACATTTCCGGGAGCCGCGAGCATATGTGTCTCGGCCGCTACACGTGAAAATTGGTCTGGATGACCGATTATGGTGCTACCTTAATTTGGGAGCTCATTTATTTCACGCAACCTACCCGGGAAGGTACCGAAGTCCATTTTTGGGCCTTCGGGCGGCCGCGGGAATTTCATACATTCAGGCTGCATCTGGAAACCTTCAGGCGGGAGGAGATCGACCTCGATATCTTGCGCGACGTGGAAATCGAGGACCTCCAGTACCTCGGGCTCGGCGACGACGAGTGCCGTCGCTTCGTCGCCGCGCGCGACGCCAACTTCTAGGCGCCGCGCCGCGCTGTATATGTTGTTGACACGCTAGCAATGTGATAATATAAAAAAGATAGATTACGTAACATCACTGGCATACAATAGCTCGTGCGGTTCCTCCAGCGTCCAGCGCGCCACCGACACAACACGGACGCGCTCCCCCAGGGACGCGTCATTGAACGCGAGGCGCGACGCGTGGAGGCATAAACGGTTCGCGTCACCCTCGCCGTAGAGCCAGTCGCCGACGATCGGGTGGCCGAGGGACTTGCAGTGCGCCCGGAGCTGGTGGAGACGACCCGTGTGCGGTATGAGGTCTAGCCGCGTCGCCTTATCGTTCCGCTCGAGCACTTTATATGAGGACCGCGACAGTTTCGCCCCGGGCACGTCATCGTCCACGCATTCGACGCGGCTCGGGTCGCCGGAGCGATGTTCCACGTCGATGCGCAGGAGAGCCCACTCAATAAGACCCTCGTCCGCCTCCACGACCCCGGCCACCACGGCCTCGTACGCCTTGTCCACCGTCCGCTCCCGCCACTGCAGCGAGAGGTCCGACGCCCCTTCGTGCGTCAGCGCCACGGCCAGGCAACCGCTCGTCGCGTAATCTAAACGGTGCACCGGGCAGGCTTCAGGGAAGCCCGCTTCTCGCTGGACCCGTCTCAAAACACTATCGGACTCTTCCATGCCTTCGTCCAATTCCCGCTGGGCCACAGCTTCGCGCAACAGCTGCCAGGCGTCTTCCGCTTCGTTCGTATCGAGGCGCCCGCCCGCGGGGCCCCCGCAGAACTTAACAAATTTGCTCTTCGTCCGCGGGAGCGAGTCCCACCTTTTCCGCAGCTCCGGCGCCAGACCATTTAAGTCACGCGCGACGCCGTTCCAGCGGTCCCTTCTGGTGGGCCGCTCGAACTGTGCCTCGAGGTCCGCCTCGCCCGCATCTTTACGTCGCGCGTACTCCGCGAGCAGGGCCCGCGTCGGGCCGTAGGCCGGCACGGACCGCAGGCCTGTCGGCTTGTCCACGACGACGACCGCGGGCGACATGTGCAGCACACGCAGCCCCGTGGCGCGCTCGAAGGCCTGCGGCGTGGTCGCCGCAGCGCGCTTGAGTACCGCGGCGCTGTGCCGTCGGAGTAGGAGCATCAGGACAAGTTTCATCTGGGCATCTGCTGTGTGAGAGCTTGTTCACACTGAGTACACAGCGCTCTCAGCACGGATGTGTTGCCGCGGTTAACTGCAGCGGAAACACTGCAAAAAGGCTGTGCACACCTTTCTAGAGCTACATACTCAGGCTTGTAAAACCCGTTTAGTAGTCTTACCCGCCCTTCGAGAGAGTCCTCTTAAAAGATACCAATTAATACAAAACTAGGTTGCCCCGCCTCCACGCCGTCGAAGCGACTCATGCGGCCAGGCCCGCGGCCAGACGCGTGAGCTGATCACATTGGTAGGTCACGGCCGGACCATCGGGGTAACTAAGCACCTCCGCCCGCACGGCCACTGCGCAGTCGTGCAGGGCCCGGCGCACCGTCGCCTCAGCGGCGATCGGTTGAACCCAGGCCTTGACCGTCCGGTCGCGCGCGTTAATTTCGCCCGCGTCCGCCAGTGCCACGCGCAGCGCCAGCGCCAGCGGCGACGCGAGGGGGTCCTCCACGTCGACCCAGAAAACGATAGCCGAGGGCGCTTCTCGTCTTTGAGCCAGGATGGGGGTCTGCTCCAGGTCCACGCAGAACCGCAGCGCGACGGCCCGGCGCCGCCGGAGCACGGTGTCCTGCGCGCCCTCTAGTAATGGCGCGAACGCGGCGCCGTCGAGCAGCTGACCCAAGGCTTCGGAGCGGAGGGGCACGACGTGGCCGACGCCCGGGACATCCTCGTCCAAGGGCAAAAAACCGTACTGGGTCAAAATGTCCAGGGGCGCCTTCTCCGGGCCGCTGTAGTCCCAACACACCTCTCCTTCTAGGACTGCCGTCGCCCGCAGTTCAATCGAGTCATCGGTGATCACAAGTGTTGTATGACAGTCCTGCGCATAATTCACCAAATCCATGAGCGGCACCAGCGCCTGCACCGAGTCCCGGCGTGTCAGCGCGCCCGTCTCCAGCTGGAACGCCCGCGTTTCAATGAGTTTGCGAGCGAGCGCGTACGCCGTCGCGGTTACGCCGCCGAAGAAGGTGTCCTTGAGCCGAGGCGCAAAGGCCTCGGCGAAGGCCTGGTCCTGGGCGTGCACGCCCTTCCACAGCGCGTCCCGGAGCGGCCCCCCGCCGCAGGCGGGCGGCTTCAGCAGCGTCTCGTCCGCGATGCATTCGAGGTACTGGAAGAAGGGGCCTTTGTCGGCCGTTGCGAGCAGTTTCAGCGTGAGCAGCAACAATGCGCCGAAGGCCTCGTGCGCCATTTCACCTAAGACGCGTGTCACGTCCGGGTCTCGTCGCGCGTCGTCGCTCGTGACGCACAGCGATCGCGGCACGCGTATCAGCGTCGCGCCCGCAGCGATGGCATCGACGGCTACGAGGCACACGCCGCGGCCTTCCCGCTCTTCGAGCCGCACGTGCTCGTGCATGACTGCGCCATGGCTCAGTGCCCACTGGGCCGTGGCGGCGGCGAGGTCGAGGCGCAGCGATGGCTGCTCGGTTGGGACGGCGCACGAGCTGTGCGGCCGCTTCATGATTGGTACTCAGATTGCACGCGTTTGGCGATCTGTGCTGCAAAATACACCCAAAAAAGCTTAATTGACGGGTTTCGCAGACGGGTTTTTGGCAAAATGCATCACTCGTCTTCTACCCGTCGGCGGGCACCTCAGTGCTGCGCCCTCGCACGACGGCGTCGTCGAAGGGCCCCTTCGATACTCCGTACCTTTTTTTCGAGCTCCTTTTTGGAGATCGACGATTTTCATATTCGCCCCAACTCGTGCGCCTCGCCACCATCACTATCGATTGTTGCAAGGCAGCAAAGCATTCATAAATTGCTGCCGCCGCGCGTGAAATTTGCTGCCAGTGCGTTGAGGAGCAAAGTCCAGCACATCGCAAAATAGCTGCCAGGCACAGCCAGGCAGCACAGTAGCAAGCCACAATGGGCAAGGGCGGCATGGGCAAGGGCGCCCAGCAGCACGCCCTTAGCAACATTGAAAACAAGGGCGTCCTGGTCACGACCTGCAAAAAAACCAACGCCTGCACGCCGCCGAACGCCCCCAGGGACCCGAAGACCTTGGAGGTTGCGGTCGCCCCGACGAACTGCGCCGCCTGCGGCAAGGAGGGCTCCTCCCGCTGCTCGCGGTGCCGCTTGTGGTACTGTTCAAGTGAATGCCAAAAGGGCCACTGGGCTGTGCACAAGGACCAATGTAAAAAAATCGCCAAGATCGGCGGCTGGGAGGCCTGCCACGCCGACGCCGACGCCAAGCACGAGACGACGAACGTCATGCGGAGAAGAGGGTGCGACGAGGGCTTCTGCGGGATCTGCGGCGGCGCCGCGTCGAGTCAACGGATCGTCATAGGCGGCTGCGGCTGCGCAAGCGGCGCGCACTTGGCATGCTTATCTCGAAGCGCACGGGAGTACCAGCAGAAGACGGGCAAAGTTATTGGATGGCACCGGTGCTTGACGTGCGACGAACCGCATGCGTCCGACGTCGCGTTATCGCTGGCCAAGTGCCAGTGGAGGGGTGCTAGAGACCTCCCGGACACATGCTGGGATAAATTAAGGGCCCTCTCCGTGCTCGGGAATGCTCTTAGTTCGGCCGGGCGGCTCGATGATGCTCTGAGGGTTCATACGGCCGATTTGGCGCTATGCAACGCGAACTTCCCCAAGGACACCGATGCCCTACAGGAGGCCACGCACAATTTGGCGGCGGTCCATGGTCTCAGAGGCGACCACCAAAAGGCGATCCATTTGGAGGAGGCCCTGTTCACGCAAGTGACGCTGGAACGGGGCATGGACCACCCGCGAACCCTGCGACGGGCCCTCTGTTTAGCCACGGCGCGCGCTCGGGCGGGCGATCCTAGATCAGAGCTCGGGCTGCTGAAGCGGAGCTACGCGCGCGCGCTCAAGGCGCTGGGCCCCGCGCACGGGGTGACGGTGGACCTGGCCCACGCGCGCGCCACGGCCTTGATGGCCTGTCCGACGGACGACTCGAAGACGTTGGGGTTGAAGTTGTTCGCGGAAGTGCTGCTGGAGGACGCGTTGGCGCACGCCGAGGTCGCGACGAAAAGGGAGATCGCGGCGGACCTCGCGCGGCTGCGGGCGTGGTTGGATCCGCGGCGGGAGGCGTCGCGGGCCGTGTTTGCGTCCATGCGGCTCCTGCCGCCGGCCGCGGTCCGCTAGTGTTTAAGTTCGTTTTTGCTCGTTATTCCCGAGAGAGCTGCGCCGATGGCGTCGTCGGGGACTTTGCAGGAATAGATAAAAAACTTAGGACGGCGCGTCGACGAGCGACGGCCAGCGCCGCAGCGCGTCCGCCGGGCCCAACAGCGGCGGGTCCGGGCCCGCGCGCAGCGTCACGGGCACGACCAGGGCATTCAACCGCGCGAGGGTGGCGCACGTCGCGCCGAGGGCCGGCTTCTCGAGGGCCTCGACGCGAATGGCCACGGAGGCTCCGGCCTCGAGGGACCCGCCCGCCGGCGCCGCCGCGGCCCAGGCGGGGAGCGAGGTGAAGGCCCAGGGCTGCCTCGAATCAGAATCGTTGCGCAGCACCACATCGACGTGCCGCGTCGTGAGCGAGAGGCTGACGTGTCGCGGCTCGAGGCACAAGCGGTGGACCGCGGAGGGCACGGTGACGGACGCGGCGTGCGCGTCCACGCGTTCCCTCACGTGCCGCAAGGAGACCGCGAGAACGCAGTGCACCGGCCGGTGGTCCGAGGCTCTTAACCTGGGATCGGCGCGGTCATACTCAACACACTGGACGGCCTCCGTCGCCTCGTGGGGCGCCCGGGGCGTCGTCGGCGACACGCGCCACAGGACGCGGTCGCACCAGGCGGGGCACCTTATTTTTCTTTTTTCTTTCTCCTCTTGCGGGAGTTCAAAATCATAAGTGTCCGAGTTCGTGGCGTACTTATACGTCGGCGCGAAGGCCAAAGCATGCTCCCGGAAGCCGTGCGTCGAGAAGGCCTGTTTTGACGCCATAGCAGCGCAGAGCTGGTCCAGCTTTGTGAGAGAAGCGTAGTCCTGCTTTTTCACGAATTCAATGACTCGCTCGTCTTCCACATCTTTCTGAAAGCGGTAGTTCAAATCGCCCAACCATAGGACCACATCATTATCTAACACGCCAAAACCATCTCTACAAGCGTTCTTTTCAACTGATGGGACGCTCCGACTCCCCTCTTCCTTAACCGCTCCCGGTAGACCCCTTCGAAAGCAGTCCCTTTCAATAATAGAGTGGTAGTTGGCGTTGCGGCCGGCCACGTCGCCCCGATGAGCGGCCAAATGCGCGCTCACGACGCAGAGCGACGACGCTCCAAGTTGCAAGGACGCGGCGACGGCCCCTTTATTGCCCAGGGCGCCACTGATCGCCCCGGTCGGGATGCGCGCCGTCCTTATCGAGGTCGGCAGTAAATCCGGCCGCGCGAAGACCAAGAGGCCGACGCCCACCATGTGTTCTAATGCAACAAGTTGCGGGAACTCGTTGCTTAGGCCGAAGCAGTGCCTCCGCGCACTTTGTACGTACTTGAACGCCGTCTCGAAGGCATCTTGCCACTTCGCGAGGGCGTCCCCGGACGTGCCGTCGAGGAGCTTGTCCTTGACCACGTTCGTTGCACTTAAATCGATCATCTCCTGGAGGGAGATGCAGTAGAGCACCGGCGCGGTGCCGGTCCAGTCTCCATTATTACAGTCCCATCCTTGTCTCAACCAGTGGCTCAGGGTGAGTGGCGCTTCCTTCTTGCCGTTCACATTATAAGTGCCGCACCAGACGGTGATGTTCTTTTGGCTGGCGAACGTGCTGGGGTCGACCGGGCGCTGGTTTTGTAATGCCGCGGCGAAGCGGCGCACGCGGGCGACGTCCATGTTGCCCTACTTAGTGGTGCAGCTCGCAGGGCTCACGCGTCGACGGCGCTCGCGTTTTGCTCCCACGAGGGCTGGCAGCTCAGCAGGGGTGGTCTCTGTGCGGGCTCACGTGTTCTGAAACTCCACAGGTCGTGGCTGGCGCGTGGTTGTGCTATTGCTTACGTCGTCAACTGTAAACTGGCAAGACCGCGGTGAATTAGCCCGGTTTTGGCACTTTTTTAGCCCCGCAAAACCCGTAAGAAACTGAATCGACCCCGGTGATCGATCATCCCCGCACGAAGAGCCCTTAGAGACGGCTATAGGGGGTTCCGTAGCGGTTCACGCTCGCAGTCTGGAGCGAACGGGTTTGAATCAAATTAAAAGTGCCGTCTCAAAACCGTCGTAGTGCGCGCCGCAGCCGCCCTACCGGAGCCAGTGAAGTTCGTCATAGCTGCATAGCTTGTCGACTAGGTGCTGCGCAAGTTCACCGGTTTCGCGGTCGTCGTCTAAGCGCGAGCCACAGCAAAGAGACCGCAGCATCGGGAGCCGCCGCCACTGCGTTAGAGGACAACAATGGCCGCCTGGAGCGTCTCCGTGCAGATCAGCAGCCTGAAACACGTGCCGCCCGACTTCCTCGACAAGCTCGCCGCGAGGAAAGACGACGTCACGCTCCGCGTGCAGGGCGCGCTCGACGGCGCCTCTCGGGAGACGGGCGCCTCCCGCTGGGGCCGCGGCGCCCGGGCCGGCGAGGCCTTCTGGCACGGCGACACAGGGTGTTTGGAGTGGCGCTTCGACAGCGAGGAGGCCTTGCGCCAGGCCGAGAAGAAGACGCCCCTGCTCAAGTTGTACGTCTACGCCACGAAGGGAGGTGTGAATGTGGACCCGTCGCCCGCGAACTCGGCCGCCGTCGGTACCTTAAATCTGGACGTGCGCACGTTACGACGAGGCGTCAAACAGTGGTCCAAGCTGCGCGGCGCCGCGGCCCCCGCCGAAATTTTAATCGAGGCCGCGGCGAAAAGGGCAACGCCGTCTATAGAAGAGAGGCCCGAGGACCCGCCGGCCAAGCAACTAGGGAAGGGCGAGACGACGTTCGAGCTGTGCGTGTCGCTTGAGAAAGCCGGCGATTTGAGGAAGTTAGTCGGCCGGGAGCTCGACGACGCGGCCCAGTACTCGCCCCGACCTAGATATTGGTTCTCCTACGAATTATTGGGCGTGGTGGTGCAGACGGAGCAGTTCTCAGCGCAGAATATCGAGACTCCCGACTTCGCTGTAGAGTGCGACTGGTTCCGCTTGCGGTGCTCGGCGCACGAGCTCGCGAGTGAGCTGGCCAAGCCCCTCGATGTGTTTCTGTGCACGGACGAGTTGGTTGTGGCGGCGGCGCAGGTGTCTTTAGCGGACTTATTACCTAGGAAAGCGTGGCCCGCCACGCGAAGCGACGAGGACTTCTTCTCAAATGAATTGAGGATTAGGAGGGACGTGGCGTCCAAGCGGCCGGCGCCCGCTTTGCAAGGCGAACCTTCCCCGGGGTGGCTCGACGTCTTCGCGGCTATTAAGAGAGTAAGCCCCTCGGACGAGGAGTGCGCCGGCTTCCGGGGTCCAAATGGAAGGGAGGCGCGGCCGCTGGAACCCACGGTGGCGGCGGACGACGACCTCGAGCCGCCGCCGCCGCCCGGGCCCTACGAGGACCGCGAGCCCTTCCGGGAGGAAGTGCTCGCGGGCGGCGCCCCCTCGGCGGCGGAAGTCGACGGACCGGCCTTCACGGGCACGCCCGACGACGACGACTCCCACTATTCAAATGATGAGGAGACGAAAGGTGCGTGGCGCGTGGAGGTGTCCTTACTAGCACTTACTAGATCCGACGGGGAAGTGGCACCGGTATCACTAAGGTACGGCGCGCCTCAGCTCGGGCAGCGGACCATCGCCGAGACGGCGTCCCTCGACTTCGCCGCCACGACCAGTGTCGCGGTGCGCGGGCGCGGCGCGGTGGCGCACTTCGAGTTTGGGACGGAGACGGACGTCCGCAAGTTACTCGAGCAAGCTCCGTTAGATGTGGAGGCTGTTGATCATCGGGGACGCGTGGTGGCCGCCGGTCGTATTGATTTGGCCGCGGCTTTAGATGGAGAAAGCTGCCGGGGCTTCTCGGAGAAAGCGCCGCGAGGCTGGCGCCGGCTAAGCGCGCAGCGGAGAGAAACGGAGGTCGAGCTCAAAGGGTCTCGGCAGCGGCGCTTTGGCGCTTTGACCGCTCGTGTCGTGGCGGGGCGCATCACGGATTCTGCAAGGAGTCCTTCGTCCGAGTCCCCTTGGTCTGAGGAGGACGAGGGCTTTTCTTCGGAGGAAGAAGCGGACGAGCTGTCGGAGAGTGGGGTAAGAGGCGGCAACGTCGCGCCTGTGTTGCGACGCAGAAGGCGCGCGGACCCGCCGCCGCCGCGCCAGGGCCCCCACCGGAGCCAAGCACCACCGCGCCGGCCGCCCAAACAGCAAGAACCGTCCGGCGACGGGTGTCGCTACTGCGGCGCGCCCCAGCCTTCGTTAGCGGAACTCGCGTCCCTTAAAAGAGACGCCCAGCAACAACATGAGGAAGAACGGCGGGCCTGGGAGGACTGGCGGCGGGAAGAAGAAAGAGCCTGGGCTTCTCGGTTGAGAGATAGAGAACAGGAGGCCATCGCACGCGTGGAGCAGGACGCCCAGGAACGGTGCAAGGTGGAGCAGGACGCTTTAGCCCAGAGCCGCGCCGAGTACGCGCGCCTCGAGAGCAAGTTGCGCGCGTCCTTACGGGACTGCGACCAGCGGGAACGCTCCCTCAACGACGCCGAAGCGCGCCTGGAACGAGACCGGGCCTCGAAGGTCTTAGATCTCCAAATGCTCGAGAAACGTCTAAGGGACGAGTCCAAGCACTCGGTCGAGGCGGAGGTGCGGGCGCGCAAGGCCGTGGAGAAGGCCCTGGCGTCGGCGCGGACGGCCCAGGAGCGGGCCGAGAAGCGCGCGTCGACGGCGGACGCCGACTTCGACCGCTGGCGCCAGGCGCACCGGCGCACGCCCGAGGCCGAGTTGGTAGCACGCGTCGCGAAGTCCAAGGCCGAGTCCTCGGACTTGCGCGCTAAGTTAGAGAGAGGAAACGCCGAGACGGCGGACGCGCGCGCGGAACGGGAGCGGTTGCGGGCCCACGTGCATAGATTAGCAAGAGCATTACAAAGAGCGAGGGATGAGAACCGGGACGCGGCTCGTAGAGACTTAGATGCGTTGCGGTTGGAGTACAAAGGACGGGAGGAGCGCTTCGTCCTCGACGGCGACCGGCGCCAACTAAAACAAATCAAGGAGGAGCTGGACGCCTTGAGGAGGAACGCGTCCGAGCGGGAGGACAGGGCGCACGTGGCCCGGGACGCGGCGCGGACGGTGATCAACGAAATGGGCACCCCGCCGCGCCGCGTCCAGCCGGGCATCCGCTCGCCTAGTGCGGTCTTCGACGAAGACGCGTTAGATGCGGTGAACGGGACGGAGTACGAGGGGGGCGCGCCGGCGCCGGCGCGGGAAGAGGAGGTGTTCCGCAGTACGGGGTCGGTGTCGCACTCGCCCGTGGACGTGGAGGCCCAGCACGCGCGGCTGCGGGGCGAGCGCGAGGCGCTGTTGGGCGCGGGCTACCCGGCCGAGGACCCGCTCGTGCGCGACCTGGACCGGCTCATCGCGGCGGCCGAGTGAGCGTTCCGTTTCTTCCCCCACCGCGTAAAGTCTTACCACCCTGAATTTCCAGCTTCTAGGGCAGCGTCCGGTCGTCTTACTCCAAATTGATACTAGGGTGGTCTTTAAGCCCAAAGGAGGAAGGGAGACTATTCGTCCACAGCAGGGAGCCGCGGCGCCGAATCGATGGCGGCGGTTGAGCGTGGAGGCGCCGCAGTCTTCCAGCTGATTGTAGGTACAAGAGACGGCCGACGCTCCGAAATAATCTCCCGCGCGGGTCGTGGCTGCCGGTCGAGCAATGTGTAACCACCGCTATCGGATGCGTCCAGCTTCTGCCGTGCCAAAAGGTCACATGGCCATGCATATTATGCTAATGAGCGGGTCCGAAATGGTCCTAGTGTCGGCGGCAGTTTCGCGGCAGCATGGGCTCGGATGGTTTTGAAAAAGTGCTCATCGGAACGCTGGGGCCGAGAGAAACGTTTTTAGGGGTGGCGAAGAGGCGAGCGGCGAAGAACAGCGTT
>Ga0302122_10002875_pt1 | contig 10547 bp, 14 predicted proteins | sample CB21_SCM_MG_FD_203115 | JGI IMG/M metagenome (GOLD analysis project Ga0302122, IMG submission 203115) | Marine microbial communities from Western Arctic Ocean, Canada - CB21_SCM | ecosystem: Environmental > Aquatic > Marine > Oceanic | place: Canada: Western Arctic Ocean | collected 2017-09-28
ACACGTTTTACAGCGGAGGGTCTCAATAACCTTCTCGGCCTTGAACAATTCCAACGCCGTCCTAAATGTATCGACCGTATTTAAAATATTGAGAGCGTCCCCGTAATCTTTCATCCTCTTCGCCCCCCGCGCGGGAGCGAATAATTCGGGACGCTCGCGCTTGCGTGGACATCCTTTATGAGAACACGAAAAGATTACCATTTTTGTTTGCCAAAAAAACAATTTAAATTGGAAGTCAAAACAAATAAAAATTCTTAAAGATAGTAAAGACATGAAGAATATTATTCCGGTGATTTCGATATCGTTTATAATTATTTCTGTAATCATAGTTTACTCTTTTGTGTATTTTGGAATCTATTCCAGGCCACATCTTCTTATTGGAAACGGTATACCGATAGAAGCGTCGGAAAACGTAGTCGTGGTTCAAGCTTTTGACGAAAAATACGGCAAAAAAATAGGATTTGTCACTATGAAACATAACGAAAAATGGTGTACGAAAAATGGTTATTCGTACAAATATTATGCAAAGACTTCCCCGGCTGGAGAAGTGCCACATTTTATGCGTTACCGTGCAATATTAGAAATTTTGAACGACAACAGAGAAGCGCTTGTCGTATACGTCGATGGTGATGCAATTTTGTCATATTCAAAGCAAAAGTTGATTATGTGCGAAAATGCTGATATTACATTTGGAAATGAATTTCCACATATGAATCATTGGAGATTCGTAACGGGTTCGAGCCCAGTCAATTCCGGGTACATCGTCGTAAAAAATACAGAACTAAGCAAACGGTTTCTCGAAAAAGTACTGTCGAGCAAGACTTGCGATGAATGTAGAAAATTCGGATGCGGAAAATTAAAATTCAAGGACCAGGGTTGTTTGGATAGGCTCATGTCGTCGGAACCGCGGGGAGTAATAGATAGATTCAAAATAGCTGATGTACAATCGCGTAAACCGGGGAAATTGCTGATCCATGTCGCCGGCTCAAGGAAATATGATAACCTTAAAACGTGGATAGAGGAAAAAAAATGAAATTCTTGTTATTCTTACATTTGTTATTGAAATTTGTTATTGAAATTGACCAATCGACACCCTTCTTTTTTTGATATCAAAAGTAACGGCAGTGTTGTTCAGCAACAACGAACCCAAGATTATTGAATCGTTATTCTCATATCCATAAACCAAAAGTGTGCGGTCTTGAAAATACGATTCCGGGGGTATTGTGAGTGTAAAGTTAGAAAATTCAAATTCAATGCTCTTTTTACCAAAGTATTTTTGAGATTTTATTTCAGAAAGTAATGAATGTGGTACAAACATAAAATTAGATCCAGAATCTACTATTATCTTTTTTGGAGCCAACGAGAGAACCTTGCCGCCAACGGAAAGGCTGTTAATCTTAACCACAAAGAATTCGGGGTGAAAAATTGGTTCCAAGTCAAACATTACCGTACAATTTTGCGGCAAACGTCCCAAGATAAACCACTTTTGTTTTTTTGATATAACCAATGTGAAATTGATTTCGTCATTGTTATCCAATATTTGTCTCATTACGGGCTTCGGAAGATCCGTACTATGGCACAAGCCAAATACGGAGTAATCTGATTTGGGAAGTCCGTCAGCATACGGGCTCTCTTTCCGTTCTTTGCTTACCATGAATTGAATTCCCTTAAATTTTACCAAATCAAGTACGGAACGGCTGTTCAAATCTGAACAGGTCTCCACGCACTTTCCAACAAAACCTATTTCATCACTCCACCAACAACCGTCATCTGATTGAGTACCGTATGTTACATTAGAGCATTTATCTAATTCTTCAGATGAAGAGCTCATATTTGGATTGTACTTTCCCAGCTTTGCTCCACAAGACGAACAATCTTTTCCCGAAACAACCAGATCACACGATGCCGTATCTAGAGCAGTTGAAATTACCTGTGGAGGATAACCTACGTAAACGTCTATCAGGGGAATTCCGTTAAAATCTTGACTAATCGGGATTGCTATTACAGATTTCTCTTCGCAATATTTTTCTGATTTTAGGTTAACCGGATAAACAACTCCCGTGGAAGATGCCAATTTTAACATCGTTTGATTTGATTCAGGCGATGGACCATTTTTTAATATCGATGTTTGAATGACAACCAAGAACAAAACAAGGACAATTCCAGTAACTGTAAATGCCAACAAACTTTTGATCATCTTTAATAAAACAAATATTTAATTAACCTTGACCATTTGTGTACTTAAAAAATATTTTTACTTGTAAAATGCCTGGACCCGATTCGATTGTAACACACGCCGAATTAGATCTTAATTTAAAGTCTAAGATTTATATTGGAAACATGTATGCATACCAAAACTTAAAGAAAAATTCAAACCTCGTCTCCATATGCTGCTATGATTGTGATCTTTCAGATCCAATGGTTATTCCTATTAGAAATTTTCTTGATACTACAAACAATAAACATCAAAATGATAACGATGCGAGAGAGAAAATTTTTCAAGGTGTTCAAGAAATGCAACAGCATTACGAACGTGGAAATGACATCCTAGTTCATTGTCACATGGGGATGAACAGATCTGGAGCAATTATCGCGGCTTGGTTAATACTTTTTATGAACTACGATCCAGTAGAAGCCGTTAAGCTTTTAGAGAAAGCCAATTACACGCGCAAACTCCCAGTTTTGACAAATAAAGTGTTCAAAAAAATCGTGTTAAGTTTAGAAAGACCAGTAAATCACCAAGAAATACCCCCAATACAACTCTTAACAAAAACCGTCATTCCAATTAGCATTTCAATTATCCCAGATATTTGGTCAGCGGTTCCACAAGCATCTTTTTTCCAAAATAGACACGATAGTCAATTTTGAGATCGACCGAGATTGAAGTGAAAAAAAATATATGTTGTTTCAATAATAACTTTTTCTTCGGCGCATTTGTTTGTAAAAAAAAATCAAAAAACAAAAAAACAAATAAAACAAATAAAACAAATATAATCGACAAAACAAATATAATCGACAAAACGTGTAAGTGCGATACGCTCTTTTCGCCACAGAAATCTGACCGTCGCGCGTTTATGCATAGAAGTATTTATTCATCATACAATAAAATCCACACCAAATGAAGGAATTAGTTTTACAGGAAACTGTTAATTTCGATTTTTCTGTTGGTGATTTGCTAGCTGCATTCATGTGGGACCATATGTCCGACAAAGATTGTAAACAGATTTCCAAAAAAGATAATCATATCCAATACGAAATCATTACAGAACTTCCACCGATAGTACAAGCTGCTTTTGGAAAATCCATTTCAATGGTGGAAAATGCGAATATAACAAACGATGGATTTGTTTCTGAAACAACTGGGATCATGCCAGGGTGTTCATTTACAGCTCATATGAATTTTTGCGGTGATAAATCTACTTCTTCAAGCGTTAAAATGGAAGTCGCGCTTTTATGGAACGATGGTGTTTCCGATTTCGTAAAACACCCCACCAAGTCGTTTATTGTATCTAAAGTAAGAAATTGGAGCAAGAATCTTCCAAAATCTTTTAAAGAATATAAACAGAACAAAGAATAAAAAACAAAACGAAAACAAAGAAATAACAAAATTTATTAAACATGCACTAAGTGTTTTATACAAACCCTGTGATCGGATATAATAATTTAAGTGTAGTGTGTAAAAAAAACAAAAACAAAAAGAAATAATAAAATGACAAAAAAATAAAATGACTGACGGCATGCTTTTACTTTTACGACTTTTTTTTCGTGTCTTTTTTCCCTTCTTTCTAATTTGTTTCAGCAGCGGGTGCTTAATATTTTAGAATACTTTCAAAGTTCTATCTGTATCGATATTTTTTCTATCGGACTTGTCTGGCTCCGTTGAAACATACTTTTCTTTCGTAATAAAAATATTACTTTTGTTCATAATTTCTTTAACTTTCATATCAAAAGTTATGTTTTTTATTGGCAAAAGTAAGTTTATCAACTTTTTGATACTTTCTTTCTTAATACAATAAAACTGCATTCCCGTATTGTCCCGTGAAAAACCTTGCGATTTTGTTTTTATCAAAGGAGTATTATCTGTAATTTCGCCTCTCAATTTTCCAAAATGGAAAAATTTTATCAAATCCCAATTATCTACTTTAATAGAATTAATAGTTTTGTAAATTAATTTTTTGTTTAATTTTTCACTGAACAAAACATCATCTTCCATAACAATTAAAAATTTTTTGTCGGACAATGTATAAAAATCATACCAACAAGTTAATTGTGATATAAAATTACCAAGTGACCCTTTTTTGTTCTTATATATACTACCATTAAAATCGATAGTCTTGAAATTATCAATAAGACTGTTACTGAAATGTTTATCTATCTTTCTTCCATCATAAGCACTGAATCTACTAAATTTAAATTTTTTATTTTTTAATTGTTCAACGATTTTCTTATTTCTTAATATACTTGAATCAAGATTGATATATTTTACATCAAAATCTTTATCAAACGTATCATCAAGTCTATTTTCTAGTTTTTGTAAGTTGGTTGCAATTTTTGGGTTGTTGCATTTTTTATAGAACAAAACTAATATAAACATAAGAATAAGAATTGTAAAAATTAATACAAATTGAATCATATTCATATTATGATAACATAGATTTTTTTTGATCGAAATACTATTTTGAAGATTTGATGTGAAGATGAGTATGTTGTCGTTTAACTTGTGTGTTTGATTTTATCCAGTAACTTAAATACGCAAAAATGACAGAAGAAAAACGGAGTCAAAATTTAGAGAATCTAGAGAATCTAGAGAATCTAGCGAAAAGAAAAATCTCGAAATTCTCGAGACTTCTCGAGCAGTTAAAGAAGGAGAAGCCCAAGAACTGCAAGGTTGTCGTGAACAAATCTCTCGGCGGCGGCAACTTTAACAAACTCATTGATAGACTATGATAGGATATGGGAATTTTAAACTACTCGAAAAAAATAAAACGGTTGTAGATTTTAACGAAAATGAAAACGAAATATTGATCCAATGTGACGAAGTTGAGTTAGCTCGAATAAAATTGTCAATTTTAAACAGAAAAGATATCCATTCTATTTCAGTTGGTGTTTCAAGCGCCATGAATTTAATCAAAAGTCGTGGAAACTGGTGTGTGATGTGCGGTGAAGATATTGGTGTTTCCAACCCGAGACAACTCTGTCGGAGAACGTATTGTGAAAACGAAGACCAAATTGAGACAAGTAGAAATGATAGCGTAGAGTCTTTTCTTCCAATGACAAAAAAAATGAAAAAAAATGAGAGTTGACGATCAGACAAGTCCTCTTGCCTTTTCTGTATTATACTTGGATTCCAAGAACTGTTTATATTTATCAGTGATTTTATCATGTCTAGATTGCAAATCAACAATGTCTTTTTTGTTTTCAAGTACTTCTTGGGTAGACTCGTGTAGCATTTCTATATTTTTGCCAAAAATGTTTGGTTTAAACTCTATAATTCCGTCTACTGGTTCCGGTAACAGGAGGTTTTCAAACACGGGGATATACGCGAGTAACAAACATGTAACTACATTAAATATTACAAAAACGAGTGACATGTAATATGTGGTTGAGTTTACGATGGGATATTCCCAATACAATTTACCTACACGCATGTCTCTTTGTTAGGTAAAATTATTTTTTATTTTTCTTCCAATCTAAGATTAGTACCTATTGCAGGCATTTCGGTTGGCTTCATATTGAAGTTTTGTGGGAGATCGAAAAGTACTGGTACAGCACCGGCATTTAGAATCTTTGTAGTATTTTTGCTTACTTGTTCTTTCAAAAACCTTTCTCTTTCCGGGGTTAGGATCATGTCCTTCGATGATGAATAGTAAGGAAGGCCCTCTTTGGAGTCCTTGACGGGAGTAATTCCCCAGGAAGCCCGAGACAATTTTTTGCGGAGATTTCCGGTTTGTGCGGCTTCTATGAGTTGTTTATTAGCTTCGAGAACTTTGTTTGATCCTTCAATATTGTTAGCTCTTGGAACCCCCGGAAGTCTTGGTTTTGGCATTCCAGAAAGGGTCTGTGACATCGTTTGGTTATTGCTGATCGCACTAAGTTTTACTACGGACGAAGTCTTCATTGGTTTCGGACCCTTTCCTAAATTTGCAACTGGGACTGGCGCTGGGACTGGTTCTGGTTCTGGGACCAGTTCTGGCTCTGGTTCTGGTTCTAGTTCTGGTTCCTTCTTTACCTCAACGTTAAGTTTTGAATCTCCCGCATTTTCGGAAATGCTTTCGGGTTCATGATCTTCGCCTTGGCTTGATCCTACTTGCTTTTCAGATTTGAGATTGATGGGCTTCGCCGTATTTGAGCGATGTCTCAAATTGTTTAAGACAACCGGTAGCTTTTTATCCATTAATTCAGCAACAGATTCTGGAAGAGTTGTGTGTTGACGAACAATATACAGCAAAATAATCGCGGCAATACAGCCCATGACCACCGCAAGCATTATCATACCCATACTATTTTCGTCATCGCCACCAATCAATTTTTTGGAAGACATGTTGGAATAAAGTTTTTCGTTAGTTCCTCTGGCGAGCATTTCCAAGTCGAGGTCCGATGTTAAATCAGCCATGGAATACTATTTGTAGTTTGTTGTATTAACATAAGAAAATTAATTGCTCAAAAGCAATTAAAAAAAAAAAAAAAAAGTATCATAAATTGATTAATAATCACGCTAGGGGGGGTTGGGGAGGGGTTGGGCAGCGCCAAGATACTCGCAGCTGCGTTTGTAGATGTTGCTGTGCGTCTTAGTTGTCAGCTTCATCCATGTTCCAGTTGGCAGCTGCGTCATCGTTGTTGCACTCGGTGTTATCAGTACGTACCAGTTCAGCTGGGGCCAAATTACCGCCAATAACAACGTTGTCTTTAGAGGGTTTCATTTTCATTTCCAACATTTGTCCATCATCATTATATAATTTAAACTGATGAATGCCACGCGTTTCCGCTGGCTGGTATACTAGAATTTGTTCAGCACGAAGCTCTAAACCGAAACAAAAGTTCATAGAATGGTGACTAATCCACGCTCCCTGAATAGACACCATAGCAACAACCTTACTTCCAGGAGTTACACTTTCAATGTTAGCATCCATGAGAGCCTCTGGTTCTTCCTGGCTCGCAACGTAAAATTTCGTTGCTTGTTTGTTGCCTTCGTTAATAATTTTGAGTTTTAGCTTTGGCGGATAACGAGAATCTTCTTGAATTTTAACAACCTTCGATTGGTGCGACGAAACCCAGTCTTCATCTTTTTCTTTCATACCAGGCCACCAAGCACTTTGGTTTTTGATTGCGGCGTTTAGAAGAGACTGATCAATTTCACACAGTTTTTCCATTAAGACGTCGTCGTCGATGTTTGCAAACATGGTGCTCTTCCAATCGGTCCCTTCATCTGCTCTGATTGCAAATGGGATTTTTAAAGTCGGTGTTTGAAATCGACAATTTACTTTCGTAAATTCATTTATATTAATATATAAATGAGCACCTTTGCCCGAGGAACGCTGCAGCGGGGCGCCGTAGTGCCACTCCGATGGCTTGATTTGGTTGAGTAAAACGGGAACGTCGTCGTCGAACTTGGCCATGTTTTTTTTTGTCTTTAATCACTTTGAGATTGCAAAAATCTAGATTTTTTTCAAAGTGAAAAGTATTTATAATAGAAATGAATATGATGGACATGGACATTTTGAGAAAAAATGTATCAGATATGCTTAAAACACGCAAATACACCTCTATTTATACCAAAAAACAGGAAGCACTCTTTCAATTTCCCGAAACAAAAAAACCTAAGAATTTCACCCTGTTTGCACGTGGAGAAAAAAAAGTTAACAAAAAAATACATGCTTGTGAAGCATATGTTGCAAATTCCGATGAAAAAATTGGAGTGCGGGAGATTAGAACAACAATAGACGAATGTATAGAAAAAAAATTAAAAAGCATCATATTGGTTACAATTAATAAGATGACATTCTTTGCTCAAAGAGAATGCAAAGACAAGGCAATATTTAACAAAATAAACATTGAAGTATGGACAATGGAAGAACTCTCATTTAATGTGCTCACTCATGTATTACAGCCAAAGTTTTTGATACTTTCTTCAAGAGAAAAAGAAGAATTATCAAAAAAATACGACAATTTCAAATTGTTACCGAAAATGCTCACAACCGATCCCGTTTGCAAATTTTTAGGAGCCCAGAGAGGAACAATCGTTTCGATTCAACGAGAGTTGCCATCGGGGACTATAATGCAAGTTCATAGAATGGTTTATTGATTTTCGTCTTGAATTTTTAGAATCGAAAGTTGTTGGATCCAAAGGTTGAGAAGTTCCCACCTTTTACCATTTGATTCGCCAATCGTTGGGCGTGTACAATTGAAGTTGGCGCAGAATTATCCTGATCCATTGATACTGGCGTAGAGTTCTGTGGCGCGTTATTCATCTTTTCTTTTTTAACCAGAGATGTTGGTCGTCTGGGTACTACCTGCTTCGCAGGAGATTTCTTGAGATTGAGGTTTTTTTTCCCGGTAGAGTGCTTAAGGGTATGTACTGGATTCATAGCCCCAGAAGGAGCATCGGAACGAGGCTTCGTTTCGTTTTGCGGCTTCGGGTCTTGTCCGATATCTGAAATCTTTTTTCTGGTATCATCCATTTTTTTATCAGCAAAGTTCTTTATTTGGACAGGAATCTCTGGGAGAGGTTTGTTTTCCTTTTGATCTTGTAAACTCAAAGCGGGGGGTCCGTGGAAGAGCATTGATCTGCTCAATTTGCTGGCTAGGGCACTTTGCATTTGCCGAGCGCTTCCCGTATAAAGTTGTTGGGTTTTTAGTTCGTGGGTGAGAGGTAAATCAGTTTTTGTTCCAGTTTCCCCTAAAGCAGATATTGATACGGGCATCCTTTTTTGATTCGTGTTGTTTTAACTCAATATTTTTTTTGCTCTTTTTTTTTTGTGATGGCATTCATTAATTCTGAAATATCTCTACAACGATGGTTTGGTTTGTTTTGCCGGGTTGCAATTCTAAAAATAATTTTAGATACCTCGCAAAATAGAGAGTGTTTCGTCAGCCGAAGACGTTTTTTTCGTCCTGTTTCAACCGGATAAATACAAAACGCTTGATACTCGTTTGTTTGTTTTTTAATAATTTGTTATTTGTATTAAATGGATGAATTCGTTTAAAAATCTTGTAAAACGTGATGAAGAACAGTATAACCAGCTTCACAAAACGAGAAACTTGGAAAAATTTTTACCCGCTGTTCCAAACATAACGACATTGACGTCTATATTAGAAACATATGTAAAAATAATTATAAACGATTCTCTAACCATCGTATCTCGCCAACTACAAGAACTTGTAGCGATAAAGGGTCTTGATCCGTGGGAAAATTTTATTCACGAAAATGCCATTCCCGGTGAAATAAGTAAGAAAGGCCATAAACATTTGTATTATTCTATTTTGAGTTCAATTAAAAAAAACTCCAACGAAGAAAAACACGACGATTTTTCCATTTCGGATATCGTATCAATAATAGGATATGTTAGTATTTTGTTAGCATGTATCCCTGTTATAACAATTCATTGCGTCGTGAAAAAGCTGCCGGCACTCGGAATAAACTTTATGTTGCTGGGGATATTTGTGGCATTTTTGGTATTAGCTATTTTGCAGATTTTAAATCATTCCGGCAAAGAATTTACGTCAAAAGATCCACTGTTCGTGGTGGAAGAATCCACGTTTCATGGACTTGGAAATTTTCAAATATTTTACGACGAAAAAGAAAACATGTCTTTAAAATGGAAAACTCTAAAACTCGTGAGTCATATACGACCCAAAAATATTAATAAAAACAAAATGTTTTATCTGAAAATTACGCTCAAAGAAGTCGCTCTTCCACTCAAAGTTTCGGTAAATTGTAAAGCTAAAGAATACGCAACTCATAGTTTTTCCGATTCAAAAACACACTCTGATATATTTAACCAAAAATTAAAATCGTTAAAACAGTCTACAACACTACACTATAAAGTCAACAGAGAAAAACTTGAGATTGAAAAATTAGAGCTTAGTTTATCTAACGATAAAGAATTTTTAAACATCTTAGCTTCCAAAGAATTGAATCAAAAAACTTTTGAAGCTTATGGAATTTTAATTTATAAGAACATTGCAAATGAATTAGAACATACAGTTTATGAAATACTTAAACAAATACTTTAATTTACTTCGTTATATCGGTATCGGTCTCTTGAATTTTGTGGCAATGGCAGTGCGTGAGCCTGCATTTCTTTTTCGTTTCGGCCTCGATGAGCGGAATGGCTGTTTTCAGGGACATCCTATTGCTTACGAGAACGCTAATACCGTACAATTTGGCCCCGTCGCCGCCGGCGCCGGGTCTGTGCGCAAAGTCGAAGGCGCAGCAATTCCCCGGGGTTACTACTCGGTCGCAGGTCGGGTCGTCGCATTGACATCGTTTGATGTCCATCTTTTTTTTGTTCACGAAAGCTAATTTTTCGTCCCTGTATTGCCTTTGT
>Ga0302122_10002876_pt1 | contig 10546 bp, 7 predicted proteins | sample CB21_SCM_MG_FD_203115 | JGI IMG/M metagenome (GOLD analysis project Ga0302122, IMG submission 203115) | Marine microbial communities from Western Arctic Ocean, Canada - CB21_SCM | ecosystem: Environmental > Aquatic > Marine > Oceanic | place: Canada: Western Arctic Ocean | collected 2017-09-28
CGTTTCTCTCGGCCCCAGCGTTCCGATGAGCACTTTTTCAAAACCACCCGAGCCCATGCTGCCGCGAAACTGCCGCCGACACTAGGATCATTTCGGACCCGCTCTAACCCGACTCTCGCCCAACCCCAACCCTAACCCTAGTCTACTCCAAATCCTAACCCTTACTCGGACCGAATCCTAACCTCAACCTCGCGACAGATAAAAAAAGTCTAGTCAGTCATTCCGATTCTGACTTTTTCCATCTCAACTCATCGCTAAATCGCCAAATCACCACGATCATAGCACCGTCAAGATTTACGAGCGCGACGTAGGGACGTGGGCGGATTACGACGCGCAAGACGATATAGTCCTTTTCTCGGTGAACGCGGACAAAAGCGCGATTCTCTGCCTAGACTTCTTCCTACGAGAAGACGGCAGCTTCGGCTTCGACGAATTTCGCCGCAACGATGGGCAGGACTGGACCCCGACGCTGCCGGACGTCTACTCCACCGACAAGTTTGCGTCGGAAGCCGAGGCGCGGGCCGAAGCCCGGGCGGCGATTCCGTGGTTTTCGTCGTGGGCATATCACCTCGACCGGCCGCCCCTGGCCAAGGGCCTGAAGTTTCCGACGGAGCGGGCGCATCCGCTGCCGGCACTGCCACCCGTCGGCGCAACCGGTTTGAGAACGGTGCCGCACGTGGAGGAGGCGGAAGCCTTCGTGAACACGGTCGCGGTGATGGGGTTTATTAGCAATTACGCGGGCGAGGGCTTCGCGTGCTAAACGGCCAGTTCGGTTAACTACCTTGTACATCACTGATGATATCTTCTAATATTAAGCCTGCGCCGGTACGTCATACCCCAGCCGCGCCGCAACGCGCCGCAGGTCCGGCGAGGAAAACAGCCGCTCCGCATCACCGGGGCCCAGCCCCTTGACGCGCAGCGACTCGTTGCCGTAGCGCCGCAGGTTCGCGACGCGCGACAGCCCGCGGCCGTAGGCGTCCAGGATCGGGTCGAAGTCGCGCGGCGGCGCGGTCACGCCCCCGACGCAGCTGCATATCGCGCCGACCGTCTCGACGGGCCGCCACAGCAGGTCCTCGTAGCGCACGACGAGGGACCGCGTGCCGAGGTAGGACGCGTGCCACGCGCCCCAGAGGTGGCCCAGCGAGTCCCAGGGCCGGTCCTCGAACTGGACGCGGGCCGGCGGCGCGGGGCACGTCGCGCCGCGCTTGAAGCGGAGGGCCGCGGGCCGCCGGCACACGGAGCGGAACCACGTGAAGGGGTCCTTCGCCACGACCACGGGCAGGACCTCGCTCCGGTTCACGCGCTGGTGCTTCCCAAGGACGCGTGTGGACCCGTGAAAGGCGTGGCGGCCCCCGGGGGGCTGCGTCAAAAACGGCGCGCAGTCGTCCCGGTCGAGCTCGTGCTCTGCGTGGGAGAGCCGCGTGATGCGATCGTCGTCGTCGTCGAAGCCGCGCTCCCGCTGGAAGCACTCGCGCGGCATCTGGCAGTTGAGGCGCAGCAGCTTCCAGAGGTAGACCGCGCCCGAGTTCGGCAGGCCCGCCGGGGCCGCTCTTCTAAAATCCGTCGTCGACTGGCGGAACCGGGCGCACTGCTCCTGGCCCATGAGGACCGGCGCCGCCACCTCATATATAGGCGGGTAGGGCCGCCTCTCGGCGTGATGCCAGCCGGTATCCGTCGGTTGGAACATAAACACCATAATGAACGCGGGCGCCGTCGCCACGACCGTCAGCAGCGCCATCTTGTGGAACGGGATCATGTGGTCCTTCTTTACTTGTACGTAGTTCGCCTCGGCCTCCTCCGGCGTCATCTGCGGCCGGCGCCGGCGCCGCGCGGACTGCTCGTGCACGCCCGAGGACGTCGCGCGCATCGTGCGCTGGTACTCGGCGCTGCCCAGCATAGCTCCGCGACGATGGCGTGCGCGTGCAGCGCTTGAGGAGTGTGTTGGTGGAGCAAGCTGCGGTTTCGCCAGCGGCCGGCTATTAGTAGTCAACGCTGCGGTGCCGATGCTTCCCGAGCCGTGGCTGTTTCGATGCAGCGCTGCAGTCCTTTGATTTAGCGTGCAGCGAAACACGTTTTGCAACCCGGCGAAACCCGCACGCACGGCGCACCAAACTACAAAACTTTGAGCCACAGACGACCAGTGCAGAGCCAGTTCACAGCAGTCGTTTCGATCTCTTCCCAGTGTATAAGGAGTCGTGCTCCGCAACCAGCTCGTGTCAGCACCACAGACCGTCGGAAAAATGATGTACGACAGTCTCGCCGTCGCATGCGGGGCAGTCTGCGGTGCACTGGCCCGCCACAACATCGCATTGATCGCGACGTAGCACGCGTTGGCGCCCTGGCACATTGCGGGCATTAATACGGCCGGCAGCGCGATGCTCGGCGCGGTCGCCGCGGCGCCACTGCCACCAGCCGCGAAGCTGTGCGTCGGCGTCGGCGCGTGCGGCGCATTCACAACGTTCAGCACCTTCTCCATGGACGTGGTACTGACCCGGTGTCCTCGAGAACTCGCGTCGACAGCGTACGGACTGTACGCATTCCGACGCCATCGACGCGACGTGTTCGTTCGCGCAGGTTATGATGATTGAAGCGGAGCAGTTCGCCAAGGCGGCCTCATACATGGCGGTCAACAACGTAAGCTCGGTTGGCGCGGCGCTCGGAAGCTACAAGCTCGCGAAGGGCTTGTTCCCCAAAATCAAGCCCTGACCCCTCGCGGCGGCACCATCTGTGAATAAGATACCTCCTGTGTAATTCAAGCGGGTCAGTTTAACCTCTTTTATAATCAGCTTTGCAACCCGTACGCACAAAAATCGTGCTGCCGACGCGGTGAATCAACCGCATCGATGCCTTAGGACGATGGCAGCCCGCCTCGAGTGGCTCCTCCTGCTGCGCCCCGCGGCGGCGGCGTGGTGGTCCCTCGTGAACGACGGGGCGCTGCGCGTGACGGACGAACTCTTGGTCGGCGCCGCGCTCTCGGACGCGGAGCCGGAGCATGGAGTAGAATGGTCCGGGGGCTGGCCCGCCGAAAACAGAGCGCTCTGCTTCCGGCTCGGGACTAGGGAGGCCTGCCTCGCGGACTGGGGCCCCGTCGGCGCGCCGAGCGCCCACCTGGCGGCGGCGGCCTTCGCAGTTGATGAGGGTCCTGGCGCGTTCGGGGCGACAGAACTTTCCCTGGACGTGCGCGTCAAAAATATAGAGACGGGCCGCGACGCGTCGGGCACGCTCCGGCAGACGGTGCGGGCCGAGCCTCTTCGACGGTGCGTGGCGGAGGCGGCCAAGCGCGCGGCGGTCACGCGCCGCCGGGTCTTCGACGCCTTCCCCTTCTTCAACGAAGTGGACATTTTGGAGTTGCGCTTGCGGGAGCTCGACAATTTGGTAGATATTTTTGTGCCCGTCGAGGCGACGAGGACGCACAACGGGGGCGCCCACGCGCCGGTGTGGCAGACGATCGAAGACGACCCGCGGTTCCGCCGATTCGCGCCGCGCGTGCGGGGTCATGTGGCGGACGTCGCAGGTGAAGTCCCGACTCTAAGTGAGAAGGAGGCCGCGTTGCTCCGGGAGCGGCAGCAGCGCGACGCCATCGCGGACGCCCTAATAAAAGCCGGCGCTAGGGACGAGGACATCGTCATCCTGGCGGACGCCGACGAGGTCCCGGACGCGGCGAGGCTGAACGCAGTCCTCGCCTGCCACAACCTTGGTCAGAAGGTCCTGCCGGCAGCTCTTTTAATGAAGTGGCACCAGTACGACTTCCGCTGGCGCGCGCGCGTGCCCTGGGGCGCCGTCGCCCGGGAAGGCGCGCTGATTGTCGAAGTCAAAGACTTACGTAGTAGAACCGCTTCGGACTTCCGGCGCATGCTGCGCGACGAGCGGCAGCTCGTGAATCGAACGTTAGACCGGTCCCACGTGAGAGATGCGGGCTGGCACCTCTCGTCCTTCGGCGGCGCACAAATGGTGAAGAAGAAGCTCCAGAGCTACATCGAGGCCCACGTCTACGACTCGAGCTTCTTCACGGATACCGAGCGCCTAGAGCGTTTACAGAGGACGGGCATCGCCTACTACGAGCTCGCGGGGAAGAACGCCTCCCGCGTGGCCAACTCCTTCGACTGCGTAGAAGACCGGACGGACCTGCCCCGCTTCGCGTTGCACCACAAGGAGGGCCTCCCAGACTTGTTCGGGGGGGGCTGCGACTTCAATGAGACGGATAATGCTTGGTTGAAAGCGGACGTGGCCGGCGCCAAATTAGAAAGCGCCGGCCAGTACGTGCTCGACATGGACGGCTCGCAGCAGAAGCCGGCGAAAACGTTCGCGGCGCGTGTCGTCTGTCGCCGGGCTGAGGGTGGTCTGGACTCTCAACGCTTTGAAGGTGACGTGGAGGACGCGTGTAGAAATGCTCTCGTGCGTTACCCGGCGTGCGACAACGTCAAGCACTTGCTGCGGGCCAAGTGCCAGGACGCGCTCGCCCTCTCCGACGATTCCCAGGTTTCGGTCCAGGAGAGCTTCTCCTTCCTCGAGGACCACTACGTGACGCTCACCGTCGACGGCGCGCCGGTCGTCGTCGCCCTGTCGGCGGCGTCCAGTACGGACGCCGTGGCGGCCCAGGTGTGCGGCGAGCACCGCCTCGACGGGGCCCAGTGCGCCCAGCTGCGCGAGTCGCTGCGGGAGCAGCGGCCCGTGGACGCGTGGCTGCCCGCGGGCGACTGGACCGCCGAGGCCTGGGCGGTGGCGGGCTAACGTGCGTTTGTTGTTTTTAACTTCTAGCCCCGGTCCACCGGGCGGCGTGGCGACGCCGCCGGCGGTGCCCGCGCGGCACCCGGCGAAAAGTTTCCAGTGCTTTCTAGAGTCGCACAAATGGTCCTAGGGCTACGCCCGCAGGCAACTGGCCCTCAGACGCAGGGGAGGTGCCGCGCCGGCCACCTGAACCCGACCGCCGTTCACGAAGCTGGAGCCAGCGCCGTGCCCCGAGCTTCGAGACCGAGACGCCACAGCCAGGACAGCACCCTGCCTAGGCAGTAACCGCGCAAACCGCACCCAAATCAAGACCTCCGTGCCGGCAGCCTCGCATAGCTTGTACCCAAACCGCCCACAACCGCAGCCATGGCCGCCACAGAGGAAGAGCCCCCGCCCCCGAAGAAGTCCCTCTTCGCCTGCCTCGCGAACCTGCCCCAGCTGTGCGTGCCGCAGAAGCAGGCCGTCGCGGGCGACGGGAAGCCCGCGTCCCCGACGTCCGTGGCGAGCCGGTTCGCGGAGCTGAGCCCCTACAATAGGAAAAGGAAGCAGGAGGAAAAGGCGGCCAAGGCTCACGAGGAGCAGAAGCTCAGGGATCAATTCAGAAGGGTGGACACGGACCACTCCGGCAAGGTCGATCGGCACGAGCTCAAATACTTGTTGAACCGCGTGACGGGCTCCACACCAAGTGAAGCGGAGTTAGATGATATGCTCCACACCGTGGACACGAGCGGCGACGGCCTCATTGATTTTGAGGAGTTCCAGGGCATCCACGCCAAGGCGAAGCGCGGCGAGCTACGGTTTGCTGAATTGGCACGGGTCATGAGCGAGTTCGATGAATTGGTAGGTTTATTGGACGACGACGACGGGACCGTGGTTTCTGACCAGGGCTCCTCGCAGAAGAAGCCCCGGCTCAAGTCGCCCCTGGGGGGCTTCCTCGCGAAGACGCCCTTTGCGTCGGCGGAGAAGCCGGCGGTCCAGTTCGACGAGCCCGAGGCGTCCGCGGAGGAGGCCGCCGAGGCGCCCGTCGTCGAGTCCCTCGAGACGCGCCAACTGGCGAAGACGCCGGCCAAGAGCCCGGCGCTGCCCGTGCGGTCATCTACAAAGGGCAAAACGCCGCCGCTGCCCGCGCGGCCGTCGACAGCGGGCAAATCGGCCAAGAGCCCGCCCCCGCCCGCCGCGGCGAAGACGCCGGCCAAGAGCCCGCCGCTGCCCGCGCGGTCATCGACAAAAGGCAAATCGCCGCCGCTCCCGCAGCGGCCGACGCCCTCGGCGCCGCAAGCGGACGACACGCCGGCGCCCGTCGCCATCGAGGACGACGCGCCAGTGCCGGCGCCGCCGTCGACGCTGGGTACCCCGGACGGGCCCCGGCGGTCCGGCGCGATGCTGGCCGACGCCGACGACGAGAGCGAGAGCGACGACGAGGCGACGCCGGACGACGACGACGCGGGCGAGGCGGCGGACCGCGTCGGTCCGCTGTCGCCGATGACCCCGGCGCCGGAGCCGACGCCCATGAAGACCGTCGAGGACGACATCGCCGCGGAGAGCATCACGGGCTTCTCCCCCTGACTCTGCGCGCCCGTCGTAAGATCTGCGGGAAATTATATACTTATTGCACTAGACGATGGGGGGGCGAATCGGATCGGGTCAGAGCCATGCGAAGAACGCGACGGCGGCGGCGGCGTGTGGCGCGAAAGCAGCGGCGCCGTCGCTTCCCGTAGTGACCTCCAGGCTGATCCAGTCGTAGTCCGCTTTGCCCTTGCCGTCGAGGCACCGGACCGGGAGCTTCGCAGAACCGTAACCGGCGTGCGCCTCGGCGACATGGGCGGAGGTGAAGCCGTCGGTGCCCGCGACAGAATTGTACTCGTCGAGTTTTGCGCCCCTGTAACAGCGTATCGTGTACGGGAAATAGAGCGCCTCGACGTCGGGCTTGGGGTACGAGGGCAGGGAGTCCAGGTCGCCGACCTTGCCGGTGATGTAGTAGCGGTACTTGTAGTTATCGACGCCATCTAATTCTCCCTCGAAGCCGCCGCACTCGTCCTGGCAGTAGGTCGCGTCGGCGCCGGCGGTGCCGCAGTTCTGGACCTGGACGCCCCCGGCGCTGAGCGGCCCGTAGATTGGGAACCCATCCTGCGCCCAGCCGATCTGCGGCGAGTGGCCGTTTGCGACCGTCGTCCCCGTCGGCGCGTCCGCGTTCGCCTGGGCGATGAGGCAGCTGGGCGGGAAGTGGTAGTGGTAGCCACCGCCGCCCGTGCTATGGCCGCTGCAGCAGTCGAAGGAGATCCACTCGGCCGTCGCGTCCTCCACGTCGAGCTGCGGGCACGGCCCGCCCGCGACGTAGGCGACGGCGCCCGAGTAGAAGCCGACGCCGTTGAGGGCGTAGTCCGTCGTGCCCATGGTGCAGTCGAGCTCCCCGGCCGTGTACGAATTTTTAAGCTTCGGATTGGCCGACACTTCTACACTTAACGACTGCTCGGCGGCCTCCGTGGAGTCGACCTGGCCGCCCTCGCCGCCGCAGTTCGGCTTGCCCGTGCAGTAGCTCTCGTGGTTGGGGCACCCCGTGGACGCGATCGTGCGCACACTGACGCCGCTCTTGGTCGTGATCGTCTCCACGTAACTCGCGCTGCTCCCGTCCGCCGCGCAGGCGGCGCCACTGGCGGTGCTCGGCGGGGGCGCGCGGGCTGCCCCGAGCAGCACGGTGATGATAAGCTTCTGCATTTGTTGCTTAGATGCCATTCTTGCCGTGTTTGGCAATGATCGCAGACCTTGCACGTGGCCTCGAATCGCGTTTCTGGAGTGAAAGTTTCACTCCAAACCCGCACCTTACTTGCAGATCGAACTCCAAAGGCCGACTCAGCGACGCGACTATCTACTGGGAGACGGACAAATACGGGAACCACGCTTATTTTTATTTTCGGTATCTCAACAAACGGGTTTCGCAATGCATCGATCGAGGCCAGCCAGCATTCGTCATCGGTTTTCGGTTTCGATAGTAATTGGTTCGTGCAGTCGCAATCGCTGGACGCCATCGCAGCGCGTGCCACCTACACAGCCGTGCAGTCTCCGCCTGCAGCCAAAATGCTCCTCACGCGCGTCGCGCGCGCGTGCCGCACGCGGGGTGGCCTCGCGGCCTTGCACACGCGTGGCGGCCGCGCCGCGGTCCGGCGCCTCCACGACTTCAACACGCCCGAGGGCGCCGCGAAGCAGCACGAGCGCGCGCTCGAGGCGCTGGACGCCGGCGCGCCGCCGGAGGCCGTCATACCCTTGTTTGAAGCGGCGGCGGCCGACGGCCACGCCGAGGCCATGTTCTTCGTGGGCTTGGCGAAGGCGGGCCTGCTCGAGCCCGACGACGGCACGGTCGGGGGCAACCCGCCGGCGGTCGACGCCGAGGGCGCCGCGGCGGTCTACGCCAAGGCCGCCGAATTGGGCTGCGCGCCGGCGGCCTTTAACCTCGCGCACTGTTTAAGGAGGGGCGACGGCGTGGCCCAGGACGAGAAGCGGGCCTACGACTACTACCAGCAGGCGTCGGACGCCGGCGACGCGCGCGCCGCGTTCCAGCTCGGCCTGGCGGCGGACCCGCTCCATCGAGAAGTGCAGCGGCCCGGGAGTTCAAAGGATGGCGACGCGGCCGTGGCGTACTATAGGCACGCCATGGACGAGGGGCACCTGAAGGCGGCAGTCAACCTGGGCATCCTGCACTGGGAGCCCCAGTCCCTCGCGCTGCTGAAGATGCCCGAGGAGGACCGGCGGGCCGTCGCGATCGAGTGCTGGGAGCTCGCGGCCGAGGCGGGCGTCCAGGAGGCCCGGGACTGCCTCCGCCAGGCGCAGTCCGTCTGGGACGTGAAGTACGACGACTAACATATTAACAACTACAACACAGGCCTCACTGGTAGATCACCGCAGCCCGCGGCCGCTAACAGAGCGAAGCCGCCCGGCGCGCCCAGCACCGCCTCCGCCTCGTCGTCCGACGAGTCCGAGCTATCGACCTCGGGCAGATTTAAGCGCGCGCCGTACTTGCGGAAGAGGCGGTCGTCCATGGCGGCGAAGTCGCGGCGGAAGACGGCAGCGACCTGGGGGGCGTCCTTCACCTTGCCGGGGGCGTGGGCGCCGTAGAAGGTGCGTAACGCGTCCACGAGGGGGTCCACAACGGGTTGCGCGACGATCGCGGCACCCCGCACGTCCGGCAGCTGCTCCGTGGCGTGTACGTCCCACCGTTGCAGTTTGCGGGCCTCGCGGCGCCGCGCCGCGCTGTCCACCACGGCGTGCTCGCACTTCGAGGACGCCTCGTACAGCACCGGCACCGTCGCCGCGCGCACGCTCAGTCCGTCGAACGCCACGAGCGCACTATTCACATGCAACACCCCGTCGTAGCGCTGCGAGAAGTGCGTCAGGACGCACGCGTCCGCGTTCGCAGCTTCGGCCACTTGCAGCGCCTCCGCGACCGTCGAGTGCCTCGTGGTTAATGCCCTGGCGACGTCAGCGTCGGCAAACGTCGCCTCGTGGATCAGCACGAGCTTGTCCCGCGCGGCGCACTTGCGCGCGAAGTGGTCGCTCGGCCGGCCGTCGCCGGAGTACGCGACGGCCCAATCCTCATCCCGTTGCACGATGCACGCGAACGCGCCGCGGCAGTGCGTCACCCGCACGGACGTGACCGTCAACGCTTGGAGCCGCACGACGTCCGAGGCCTGGTCTTTTATAATGTGGAGGGCGTAGCCGCCCGCGGGCGCGCCCAGCACCTCCAGCGCTATTTTGAGGAAGTTGGCGACGCGCGCCGGCGCTAAAACGTGCAGCGGCGCCCGGGTCTCTTCAACGCGCCGGCGCTTCAGCGCTCGGGCGACGTCGGCGTTCGAGCGCCCGCGCCGCGTCGCGGCGGCGTGCGCGAGGGCCGCGAGGCCGCCGAAGTGGTCCCAGTGCGCGTGCGAGACCCAGACCGCGTCGAGGGCGTCGAGCGTCGTATTCACGTCCCGGAGCTGGGCCAACGCGCGCAGCGTGCCGGCGCCGCAGTCGAGGAGGGCGGAGGTCGCGGCCCACTCGACGAGGATCGCGGACTCGCCCCGCCGCGACGAGGGCTTCGCCGAGCCGGTCCCGAGGAAGGTCAGGCGCGGGCTCGGGCCCTCGTCCGGGCACGGGGCGGCCGCTTCATCCCCATCATCGCTTTGGGAAGGGGTGGCCTCGACGTCCTCTCCACTCGTATCGACGCGCGGCCGCGGCGCCAGGTAGCACCGTCGCACGCCGGCGCGTGGTGTGCTGCCGGTCGTTTTCACGGTGAAGAACGCGGCGCGCTCGTTCCGGAGGAGGTTGGCCTTCGCGAAGCCGCGCTTGGCGCCCTCCCTTGCATAATCGACGACGATCTTGTGAATGATCTGCGTATCGCTCTCTTCTGGGGGCGCGTGCAGGACGACGTCCGCGTCCGCGTCGTAGGCGCCACTACTCACCACGAGCGTCCGCTCGGCCACGTCCACGACAAAGGCGCATCCGTCCCTACGCACGCGGATGTGGTCGTCCGCGTAGCCCTCGGCGACGTCCACGGACGCCCAGGGGCACGCCGCCCGCAGCGCCGCCTTGGCCAACGTCCCGGCCGCTTCAGCACCCACGACGCGCGGCGTGGGCGCGCCCGCCTCGCGGCACGCCATGAACAGCTCCGGGACCCCCAGCGCGTCCGCCGGCGTGCAGCAGAACGTCGCCTTCAACCCCTTGAGGGAAACGTCGTTCGCACCGAGGAGGCGCGCGCAGCCCTCGCCGCAGCGGAAGGCGTAGCAGGCCGCGCGGTTCCGCAGCGCGTCGGCGCCGCACCGGCCCACGCAGAGGAGGAGCGCCGTAT
>Ga0302122_10002878_pt1 | contig 10545 bp, 5 predicted proteins | sample CB21_SCM_MG_FD_203115 | JGI IMG/M metagenome (GOLD analysis project Ga0302122, IMG submission 203115) | Marine microbial communities from Western Arctic Ocean, Canada - CB21_SCM | ecosystem: Environmental > Aquatic > Marine > Oceanic | place: Canada: Western Arctic Ocean | collected 2017-09-28
TAATTGCAATTGGTGGTGATGGTACGATGTTAAATTGTTCTAGAAGGTATGGCTCCAAAGGGGTTTCCATATTGGGTATAAACCTTGGTAAAGTTGGGTTTCTGAGTGATATAGCTCCAAATGAAATGACATCTAAACTGCTTGAGGTCATTAAAGGTGATTATATAGAGGACAAGCGTTTTTTCTTAGAGGCTTCCATAGAAGGAAAGAAGGGTATTCTTACAGCCTTAAATGAAATTGTCATTCACTCAGGAGCAATTGCACAACTTATAGAATTTGATTTATATATTGATGATTCTTTTGTGTACAGACAAAAAGCTGATGGTTTAATAATAAATTCACCGACAGGTTCTACGGCTTATTCTCTATCTGGGGGCGGACCAATAGTTCACCCTAACCTAGAAGCCATAACTCTTTTACCTATGTTTCCTCAAAGCTTGAGTACGAGCCCTTTAGTTGTAAAAGCTTCTAGTAAAATAAAAGTGGACTTAATTAATAGTAAATTAAAGTCTCAATTTAGCTTTGATAGTCATGAATCATTAATGGTTAAAGGTCGTCAAGAGATTGTTATTTCAAGATCTAAATCTGAATTAAATTTAATTCACCCTAAGGATCATGATTTTTTTGAGGGTTGTAGGAATAAATTAGGATGGAGCTCGGGACTAGAAAATAAAGTAAAATAGGCTTTTTTAATTAATCCAAGTTAAAATGACAACACACAAACATAAACTTATGAAAAATTCTTACCCGGGCTTAATTATAGTTTTATCATTAATGATATTCTCATTCTCTGTCAAGGCCGCAGAGCCAACTCTAGAACAACTTGAGGCCCTCGAAAAATTAGACCTCAACACTGAAGAGCAAAAAGATGAGGAATACATAGAAATACAAACTTCTACCGAAAAAGAAGATGACATTTGTGATGATTGTATTTACGGATATGATTTATTTACTTCTACTTCTTCAACATTCGCGCTAATGTCAGATGTACCTATTCCTCCTGATTACATGCTCGGATCCGGGGATAAATTGTCTTTAGAGTATATTGGAAATGAGAACCTGACAAAAGAAGGATTCATAGGGAGAACGGGAGTTCTACATCTCCCTTTATTAGGCCCTATTACTCTTGCGGGCCTAACCTTCTCTGAAGCTAACAGATTAATTACGAAAAAGGTAAAGTCAGAATTGATAGGAACAGATATCTTTATGACCTTGTCTGAACTTAGATCAATAGACATTTATTTAGTGGGTGCCGCCTATAAGCCTGGCACTTATACAGTAAGTGCTCTAAGTACTATCACTAATGTTCTATTTGCTAGTGGAGGTCCTAGTGAAGTAGGTTCTTTAAGGAACATTCAACTAAAGAGAAATGGCAAGCTAGTAACAGAGTTTGATTTGTATTCTCTTTTACTCAAAGGAGATACTAGCAATGACATGCGTCTTCAACAAGGTGATGTAATTTTCATTCCTTTGCAAAAAGCTACGGTTCAAGTTTCGGGTGATGTTCTAAGACCAGGGATATTTGAGATTCAAGAAGGAGAGCAAATTGCAGATTTACAAGAATATACGGGTTTTCGAAATAAGAATGGAAGAATAGAGGTAAATAAAATTGACTTGGAGGGATTGAGCAGAAATACAGCAACTTATTCATTAAATGAAAAAAATGTTTTAAATAAATTATTAGAAGATTCAGATGCATTTTATATTACGAATAGTTCTAATTTTATTTCAAAGCAAATGATAATTTCGGGAGAGGTGGTTTACCCAGGGTCTTATTCGATTAATGATGGAGAGACAATTCTATCTATCATTGAAAGAGCAGGTGGATTAAAAGATACTGCATACACTTTAGGATCTGTCTTTACTAGAGAAGAAGTGGCTGAAATACAAAAAAGAGGCTATCTTAAGTCAGCAGATATCTTAGAGAAAGCGGTAGCAGATAAAGTTTTGTCAAGGAACTCTACTACTAATCCAATGTCTTTTGAGGTCTTACAAGGATTAATTGATCAATTGAAGAATATGGAACCATCAGGTAGGCAGATTGTTGAAATAGATACTTATCTACTTAGGTCTGACCCAGGACTAAACTTCTCAGTCCAGAATGGAGATAATTTGTATATTCCTCCAAGAACAGATGCCATTTCTGTAATGGGGGAAGTAGCTAATCAAAGCACGCATCTATATAGGAATGATCTAGCAATTGAAGATTATATAAATCTATCAGGAGGCCTAGGCCCAAACGCTGATAAGTCACAAATTTATATTATAAAACCTAATGGGCAATCAATGGTTTTAGATAATAAACTCTTTGGTAGAAATCTATCCAATTCTTTATTGCCTGGAAGTACTATATACGTTACTCAAAAGATAGGTTCTTTCGACTGGTTGGATGTGACATCAGTTGTCACTCCAATACTCGCAGATCTTGCAATGAGCGCTGCAACAGTAGTAGCTATATCAAATAATAATAAACGTTTTCAAGATTATAATAACTAATAGTGAAGCTTATCTGTTTAGGCAGTAAATTATTACTGATTTATCTCTGTTTGATACCGATCAATGCTCAATCATCTATAAATGATTACTTTCCCCAAGATTTAGGCCCTTCCTCTTCTAATTATGGTGAGGTAGGTCTTATGGAGATGCCTACAGCTCGTTTAATGAAGGAAGGCTCTTTAAAATTTGGTATATCGAGCTCTTACCCTATTGAGTATACTTATATTGTAGCAACACCATTTTCGTGGTTAGAGACTACCTATAGATACTCTGAAATAAAAGACCGTAAATATGGTCCCTTCAGCTATAGTGGGAATCAATCTTACAAAGACAAGGGCTTTGATTTAAAGATCAAATTATTGGACGAGACTTTTTATGTACCTCAATTGTCACTGGGAATAAGAGATATAGCTGGTACGGGGTTTTTCTCAGGAGAATATTTAGTTGGGTCAAAAGAAATTGGTAATTTTGATGTTTCTTTGGGTTTAGGTTGGGGCACTCTTGGCGTGGCTGGTAATATAAAAAATCCTTTTTTAGATATTAACGATGGCTTCAAAATAAGACAACAAGCCGTAGGCGAGGGAGGAACATTTAATTTTAAAAAATGGTTCTCTGGTGAAAGAGCTTCTGTGTATGGTGGAATTGAATATTACTTGTTCAGGCATGGTCTTACTTTCAAGTTGGAATATGATACATCCCACGATGGTAATACTCTCGGGCCTATACACCCAGAGGTACACCCAGTTGAATCTAGATACAACTTTGGTATTACTAGGCCTCTTGGAAAATGGCTAGATCTAGGTTTAAGTTATGAAAGAGGTAATGAGCTTAGGGTTTCTTTTTCTTTTAAAGGAAATTATGGAAGAGGGGGTTTTGTTCCTAAAATAGATCCTCCAAAGAATGTTGTACGTCTTAGCCGAGAACAAAAGAGTAATATATTAAAAAATAAGCAAATTTTCTACAGTTCTCTTAATAAGAATCTAGCAGAAGAAAATATATACATTCAAGGAGCAAGTTTAAATAAAAAATCTGCTGAAATAGTAATAGCTCAAAGTAGATTCCGAAGTTCCCCAAGGGCAGTTGGAAGGACTGCAAGAATAGTTGCAGCACTCTCACCTGATGAAATTGATAAACTTCAAATTGTTGTTTTGAATGGAGATGTTGGCGTAAGTTCATTTTCTATAAGTAGAGATGAATTTAATTCAAGCATTAATAATCTAAGCTCACCTAGTGAACTTTTAACTAAAACAGAATTACAAACGGTTGGAGATGATACTCCTTCGGTATTAACTACTGATTTTAAACCAAGTGTTAATTTTCCTGAGTTTTCTTGGAACATGACTCCCGCTCTAAGGCATCAGATAGGAGGCCCAGAAGCCTTTTATCTTGGACAATTATGGTGGAGAATTGATACATCAATAAAATTTAAGAGAAACTTGACTCTGCATACTTCTCTGGGGTTTGATATTTATAATACTTTTAATGAATTTGCTAATCCAAGTCAAAGCACTATCCCTCGCGTAAGGAGTGATATTCAGGAATATCTTTCAGAAGGCAAGAATAATATTGCAAGAATGAAAATAGACTACATGTGGTCTCCCAGGAAAGATTTATTTGCAAGAATTGATCTAGGTTATTTAGAAGAAATGTTTGGTGGCTTTGGAGGAGAAATTTATTACAGACCTTTCAATAAACAATTCTCTACCAGTCTTTCTTTGCATCATGTGAAACAGAGATCTTATGATCAGAGGTTTGGCTTTAAAGACTACAGCACTGAAACAGGGTTTTTAGGATTGTATTATGATTTTCCCTATCAAGTACAAAGTCAATTTCTATTAGGTAAATATTTAGCGGGCGATATTGGAGCTACTTTAGACTTATCTAGAAGGTTTCATAATGGTTTTACTTTAGGTGTTTTTGCTACCAAAACAAATTTATCAGCTGAAGAATTTGGAGAAGGAAGCTTTGATAAAGGTTTTTACTTTTCTATTCCTGTAGATCTCTTTTTTACGAAATATCAAACAGGAGATATATCGTTTGGAATGCATCCTTTGACTAAAGACGGAGGTGCGATGTTAAATCATAATCAAAGTCTTTATGCTGTATTTGGAGATACAAATAAAAGCTCAATTCTTAGGGATTGGAACGATATATTGGATTGATAAGATTTACGTATGAATATTTATAGAAGAAAGATCCAATTAATAACTATGTGTGCTCTTCTAAGCTCATGCGCCAGCTTAGATAAAAGTAATATTGCTCCTTCTTACTTTGCAGCATATTCCTCAATTAAAGCGGCTATTTTTGGGTATGATGATGCCAATATAACAAGAGATTTAGTGAAAAAGATCCCTTACGCTTCAGCGAAGTTAAAAATAGGAAGGGGCTCTTCTGGTCTTTTAATATTAGAGAGTATAAAAGGCAATCAGACAACTTGGGTAAGTGCTGATAATGTCCTACTTCTTGTAAGGGATGGCCGGATAATTAGAACACTCGGGTTGATAAATAATCTAACTTCTTACCAATCAGTTGATCAATCTTTCAAGGATTTATTATCTAATTCAGACTCATTACTCAACTATTATTCATATTACTCGTATGACGAACCTTTATTGCATAATTTGAGGGTAGAAGTATCTCTTTCGATTAAAGGAACTCAAGATCTAGAACTTTTAGGGAAAGTTCGATCTTTAGTTCTGGTAGAAGAGCTTGTTACAAGTAAAGAAATAAACTGGACAAAGAAAAATAAATACTGGATAGATCCAGATACTTTTTTTGTTTGGAAGAGTATTCAGTATATATCACCAAAATTACCTAAGTTTACTTTTGAGGTTACAAAAAAACCTGCTTAAGCAGGTTTTTTTTAGTCAGTTTATATTACTGTTTTATTCTCGATGATGTAGCAGTTGCTGTGGCAGTAGTAGTAGCAGTTGCAGGTACAGTAGCGGTTACAGTATAAACTTCAGTTTCACCAGTTTCATAAGTTTCTACTACATCGTACTCTTCTACAACGTCATAAATTACCCAAACTCCGTCTTCACCAACCTCTTTTACATAAGGTTCCCAAACTCCGGCTTCACCAACCTCTTTTACATAAACTTCAGTTTCACCAGTTTCATAAGTTTCCCAAACTCCGGCTTCACCAACCTCTTTTACATAAACTTCTGAATATCCGTCTTCACCTTCGGTTAATTCATACGTTTCTGTAAATCCGTCTTCACCTTCGGTTAATTCATACGTTTCTGTAAATCCGTCTTCACCTTCGGTTAATTCTTCAACTACCCAAACTCCGGCTTCACCAACCTCTTTTACATACACTTCTGAATATCCGTCTTCACCTTCGGTTAATTCATACGTTTCTGTAAATCCGTCTTCACCTTGGGTTAATTCATACGTTTCTGTATATCCGTCTTCACCTTCGGTTAATTCTTCAATTACCCAAACTCCGGCTTCACCAACCTCTTTTACATACACTTCTGTTTGGTCTGGATCAGTTGCTGATGTAGTTCTAGTTGCAGTCGCACCTGTAGTTCTAGTTGCAGTTGCTCCTGTAGTTCTAGTTGCAGTCGCACCTGTAGTTCTAGTTGCAGTCGCACCTGTAGTTCTAGCTGCAGTCGCTCCTGTAGTTCTAGTTGCAGTTGCTCCTGTAGTTCTAGTTGCAGTCGCTCCTGTAGTTCTAGTTGCAGTTGCTCCTGTAGTTCTAGCTGCAGTTGCTCCTGTAGTTCTAGTTGCAGTTGCTCCTGTTGCTCTAGTTCCAGTCGCTCCTGTAGTTCTAGTTGCAGTCGCACCTGTAGTTCTAGTTGCAGTTGCTCCTGTAGTTCTAGTTGCAGTCGCACCTGTAAGTCTGGTTGCAGTCGCTCCTGTAAGTCTGGTTCCCATTACAGCAGGAACTTCAGGTGTACCTGGAGTTGTAACAACTACCTCGACTTCATATTCTTCATATTCGTCCGGCGTAGGCGTAGGCGTAGGCGTAGGCGTTGGCGTAGGCGTAGGCGTTGGCGTAGGCGTTGGCGTTGGCGTTGGCGTTGGCGTTGGCGTTGGCGTTGGCGTTGGCGTTGGCGTAGGCGTTGGCGTAGGCGTAGGCGTAGGCGTTGGCGTAGGTGTTATTGCGCCTCCTCCTCCTCCGCTGTCTTGGATTGCCGCAGCAGCTGCAGCTATAGCAACTATTGCAGCTATAGTACCTGCACTGATTCCCCCTACTGCAGATCCAGCAGCAGCACTACCTGCAGCTTCTCCAGTAGCTTCTTCTTCCTTTGCTGGTTCAGTTTCCTTTGCTGGTTCATCAGCAAGTATTATAGTTGAACTTATTACCACCGAAAAAGCAGTGATAGATGCAAAAAGTTTATTTCTTAAGTCTAAAAATTTATCCATATTTTTCTTTAAAATAGCCCATTAATTTGAAAATTTCATCCAAGGTAATTCATTAAACCTTTATTCAACCGTATGTGTCAATAAAAAATATGTTTGTATTAGCTTATCTATTAAAATTTTTTTAATTATAATTTTTAAGTTAAAATCATTAATTAAATAAAGAGATATTCAAAATTTTAACCTTTTTAAGAATAGTAACTAAGATTTTTCATTTTTTACCTAGTGAACTATCTCACAAATTAGCTTTAGAAGGCTTAAAAATAATAACTTTTTTAGGTTTTAAGATAAGGAGTGATTCAAATTCCTTAACTCTGTTTAATATTAACTTCGCCAATAAACTAGGCTTGGCTGCTGGTTTAGATAAGAATGGAGATTATATTGATTCTTTATCTGCCTTAGGGTTTGGTTTTCTTGAAATTGGTACAGTTACTCCTAGACCTCAAAAAGGAAATCAAAAACCAAGACTATTTAGGATTAAGTCTCAAAAAGCACTGGTAAACAGTATGGGTTTTAATAACAAAGGTGTTGATTATTTAGTGAATAAAGTAAAAGCAAGGAATTCAAACACACCTTTAGGAATAAGTATTGGCAAGAATTCTGATACTCCAATAGAATCAGCTTTAGACGATTACCTGTTATGTTTAGATAAGGTCTATAAGTTGGCTGATTATGTAGCTATAAATATTTCATCTCCCAACACAAAGAATCTTCGAGAACTTCAATCAAAAGATTATATAGATAAGCTTCTGCTTTCCATTAGAGATAGACAATTAGCTCTCGCGTCAACAGATGGATATACACCAATTTTAATTAAAATTTCTCCGGACATGAATATGGAAGAATTAAAGTTCCTTTCACAAAGTGTTTTGGAGAATAATTTAGATGGAATTATTTGTTCTAATACCACTACTCAGCACAGTCATTTTTCTGAAGGAGGCGGTTTGAGTGGTAAACCTCTATTCGATTCTTCAACCCTAACATTAGAACTTTTGAGGAACCTTGTTGGAAAAGAGTTTCCAATAATAGCTTCCGGGGGTGTTATGGGTTTAGATTCTTTTCAAAAAAAAATTGATAAAGGAGCAAATCTTGTACAAATTTATACCGGTTTTATTTATGAAGGCCCTTCGTTGGTTGATGAAATTATAAATTCTGCAAGCTAGAATTAAATTTTTACTTGACAGAAAGACCATTTTTGAACTTTATACTGTAAAGAGATTAAATTTTATAAGGCTATTATGGAATCATTAGTTATTGTTGAATCTGGTGCAAAGGCATCAAAAATAAAAAGCTACCTTGACGCAAATTTTAAAAATGAGGAATGGCACGTAGCTGCTTGTCTAGGCCATATTAGAGATTTATCCGATGACGATTCCGCAGTGAATCCAGAAGATTGGACCGATCTTAAATGGGAAGGAACACCAAAGGGCAAGAAAACGATAAAAGAACTTAGAAAAATATGTAAAGGGGTCGATAGGCTTTATTTGGCAACGGACCCAGATAGAGAAGGGGAGGCGATTGCGTGGCACTTAGAGGCAGATTTCAAGAATAAAAAGTTATTAGAAAATGTTGAAGTTAGGCGTATAGCATTTACAGAAATTACTTCTTCAGCCATCAAAAAAGCTGTAGATAACCCAAGAGAAATTGATCAAGATCTTGTTGATGCTTACTTAACTCGCAGGATACTTGATCATCTAATTGGGTTTAAAGTTTCACCTCTTTTGTGGCGACACGTTTCTAGGGCAAAATCTGCTGGAAGGGTGCAATCTCCTTCACTGAGGATAATATGTGAAAGAGAGGATGAGCGTGATGCCCATACTCCAGAAGAATATTGGCCTGTTAATGCTAAATTTAACTACGAAGGGGCAGAATTTGATGCTGATCTTATTAAAATTGGTGACAGTCCTATCAACAAGAATCCTATAAGAAGTGAAAGTGCGGTCAATAAAGTGATGGCTGATCTGGAATCATCCTCATTTATATTGTCAGAAGTAGAAACTAAGCCACAGACTAGCTCTCCCAAGTCACCATTTAGAACTTCAACTCTGCAAATGGCGGCTGCAAGCTCTCTAGGTTTTACTGCGGATAGAACCATGAGCACAGCTCAGAAACTTTACGAAGGAGGATTTATTACCTACCTTAGAACAGACGGAATTTCAATTAGCACTTCTCCTAATACCGGCGAACCTTTTTCAGAGGACAAGCCAGGTCCTCCTCCTCTTCAAGAAGTCAGGAATATAATAGTAAGGGAATTCGATAAGTCTTATTTATCAGAACAAGTAAGAACATATAAATTAAAAGTCCAGAATTCTCAAGAAGCTCATGAAGCTATAAGACCTACTGATATATCCACGACACCAAAAGATATCAACGTTACTGTAGATGAAGAGAAACTCTATGAGCTCATATGGAACAGAACACTTGCCAGTCAAATGGTTAATTCAAGATATGAAAGAAAAGTCTTAACTATTAAGACTTCAAATGAGAAATATACATTTACCGCCGCCTCTAGAAAAAATATTTTCTTAGGTTTTGAAGCTTTAATAAAAGAAGACAAGGGGTCAGATTTTCAATTTCCAGAAACTTTAGTGCAAGGAATTGCTTTGGATTTAATATCTAAGGATGCACAGCAAAAATTTACCCTTCCCCCTAATAGGTTTTCTGAAGCTTCTTTGATTAAGAAAATGGAAGAAGAAGGTATTGGAAGGCCCTCAACATATGCAACTATTGTAAAAGGACTGAGAACGAAGAAATATGCTTATGGTGCAAAATCTATAGCTCCATCTGATTTAGGTAGGGTGCTAACTTCTTACCTTAAGACAATTTTTAAAGATTTTTTCATTGAAACAAAATTTACTGCCGGCATGGAAAGTGATTTAGATGAGATTGCTTCTGGAAATAGAAATTGGCAAGAGGTTTTAGATAAATTTTGGATTGAATTACAAAATTATTTAAATAAGAAAATTAATGAAGTAGAGATAAGTAATAAAGATGAATTCAAAACCAGACAAGTCTTGGATTTACTAAACGAAGAACTTCATGATGTAATTTTTCCGAAAACCAAAGAGGGGGTAATAACTCGTGAATGTCCAAAATGCTCTGAACAAATAAGCCTAAAGTCAGGGGCATGGGGGTACTTCGTTGGTTGCTCTGAGTGCAAATGGACCAAGAAACCATTCGATTTTTCTACAGACTGGGAAACTTATCAAGAGCTACCTAAAGATCTAGGAATTCATCCTGATCTTAATGAGCCGATCTATGCTGACATGAGTGTTAATGGACCTTGTGTTTGGACCATGAAAGAAGAAAAAAAGATATACGGTGCTCCTGATGAAGATGAATTTATACTCGATATAGGACTGAACAGGGCAGTAGAACTTATAGAAAGAGATTCAGGTGAAAATATTCTATTTACGGAGAGTAATAGTGATATTCCCGTCTTACTTAAGAACGGAAGGTTTGGTGAATATACTGAATTTGATGGGTTTAACAAGGCTACAAAATTACCTCCTGAGAACAAACCTAAAAATCCAAAAGTTACTTATTATGATCCGCATGACATGGATTATGAAAATATTGCTACTCAAAAATTTGTTCTTAAATCGTTAAGAATCTTAGGGTTCCATCCTGATACTAAGCAGCCGATAGGCATTAAGATAAGAAAACCTGGAAAAGCCTTTA
>Ga0302122_10002879_pt1 | contig 10544 bp, 10 predicted proteins | sample CB21_SCM_MG_FD_203115 | JGI IMG/M metagenome (GOLD analysis project Ga0302122, IMG submission 203115) | Marine microbial communities from Western Arctic Ocean, Canada - CB21_SCM | ecosystem: Environmental > Aquatic > Marine > Oceanic | place: Canada: Western Arctic Ocean | collected 2017-09-28
CAGGTTGGTCTCAAAGTGGCGAGTAGCGAGAAGGACCTAAAGGTCCCACTCAGCGTGTACATCGAGGTTGCGAAAAGTGATATTTGTTTCAGCCTGCACCTTCTCAGCGGCGTCGTTTGTTGCTTCCAGGTCGTTGTTGGTTGACGCGTCATCCCAACTTGCGAACTCGACGATCTGGATCACGACACCAGGTTTGTCTCGATCCTCACAGACCGAAATTTTCTTGACTTTGGTTTCAGATGCAGCGTTCTTGAAATAATCGTTAACACCGGCAACAGCCTCTTCTATAGAGCCAGTTGATTCCATTATTTGTACAAATTTCATGTGCTGAGCATACACGACGGGCTAAGAGCCGCTTGAGCGTCTAAGGCCTCAAAGAGACGCTATGAAGCATCTTGACGCCGTTCTGAACTGAGATCTGCACTCGTCAATGACGTGCACATGGCTGGGCGCCGCTATCCAGGTCTGGAGCGTTGTTGCAGCTGGCATGGGGGCTGTTGAGGCTCCGAGTAACCTTTATCCGGTCATGTGAACTGATTCAGAAACAGGCCGTAGGGCGCGGTAAATATCAAAGCCCGTCAACACGCTGCGCAGCTCTGAGCACATGACCAGCACCTAGAGCCTGCCGCCCCTTAACTTGGTCGACCAACGCTGGGTTCAGCCAGACAACGTGTGTCGACATCACTGGCAAAGCAGCAACGCTGCGATGTAGAGCAACCGCTAAACCAGGCACTGCGTCGTTCACGACTACGACAGTCGCGACAACGGCAGTGCCAGCATCAAGCGTTCGTTTCGACTCAGGCGACTTTGGCCTACTCTGGACATACTGACTACCGGGGCAGGCTGACCCCGGCGGCGACACGGTCCCAGGTGATGTCGGTGACGCCAGCATCGCGGATCTTGGCTTTTTGGATCCGGGACGTTGCTTCGGTCTTCGGGAGTTCATCCCAGACTTCGATGAACCGGGGAATCGCGAAACGTGGCATACGAGGCGCCAAGAACGCAATGAGTTCAGCAGGGTCGAACTCGGCACCCTCAGCTACGACGACCGCGATCTTCACCTCGTCCTCTCCTTCTTCGGCAGGTACGGCGCAGGCGCCACACTCCACTACTGCGGGGTACTCGTTCACCAGCGCTTCGACCTCAAAGCTCGAGATGTTCTCGCCGCGACGTCGGATGTAATCCTTGGCTCGATCGACAAAGTAGAAGTTGCCGTCGTCGTCATAGGTGAAGGCATCACCGGTGTGGAACCAGCCGTTGCGCCAAGCCTCGTTCGTCTTATCGGGCATGTTCCAATAACCCGTGTTGATCTCCCATGGTTCGGCACGCATGATCATCTCGCCTGGCGTGTCTGGCGGCACGATTTGGTCGAATTCGTCGACGACTCGTACCTCGACACCGGGCCGGGTCTGGCCGCAGCTGCGATGATTGGCATTCGTGATTGGATGCTGCTGGATGACCGGGCAATTAATTTCGGTCATGTTGTAACAGGTATAGATGTCGACATCGAAGCGCCGGGCGAAGGCCTCAACGTCGGGCGTGACAGGAACGAGGGGGACCGTCCTCAACGGATTGTCAGCATCGTCGGGACGTTCCGGTTGTTGCATCAACATGTGGGCCAACGGGCCGAGTAAGACGGTGGCGTTAGCGTCAAAATTGCGGATGTCGTCCCAGTAGTCAGTGATCGAGAATGCCTCGCGAATCACGCTTGGTTGGCCTGACCGAGCGGCAAAGTAGAAGCCGCCCTTGCCCGTAATGTGGAACACCGGAAACGGTGCATAAATTCTGATGTCGTCGAGCCGGTCGAGAGGAATAAAGCCGCTTTCGAGAGTCGACCGATAGTGGCCCCAGGGCACCTTCACTGCCTTCGAACGCCCCGTAGTTCCCGAGGTGTAGATCAGCGACGAAACGTCCCAGGGAACTGGTTCGGGCCGATCCTTCGCCTCTGAGTCGGTCAGGAACTCTTCGTCTGTGATTACCTCGAATGGCAGGCCCCCAGGTACATCGACCGACGAACCAAACACCACAACCTTTTCGACATGACTAAGTTGCTCGGCGACCTCGAAGACTGCCCCCGCGAATCGGTCTTGCGCCAAGACGACGCGAGCCCCGGTGTTATCGATGACATGGCGCAGCCAATCGCCTTTGTAATTCGTGTTGATGGGCGAGTCGATGGCACCAAGCCACGCACATCCCATCCAGGAGTGGAACGCTTCGAACGTATTAACAAATACGGTGACGACCGGCTCACCGTGCACCACACCCAAACGTTCCAGAGCGCTTGCCCATCGAAGCGAATCTTGGTGCGCTGCGGCCCACGAAAGGACGCTGCCATCGACATGACGGAGCGCCGGGTCCAATGGTCGTTCGTTCGCCCAGTGCGCAACCCGCTGCGGCATCAGATCTGCGTGTTCGAACCTCATCGTTGTCCCCAATCGATAGTGATACTCCAAACTAGAGAAGCGGCAGCTTCTGGCCAAAGGCAGATCAGTAGCGTCCTCCTTAATTAAGGGATTGCCGCCCTGCAGATGAAGATGACGAATCAGGCAGTGCGCGTGCACTCGGGTAGTTCGTTGACATCCCGGCGGATTGTTCAACAGGGCCTTGAGCGCCGCCATCGCCGGTTCGTTCTTATGGGCCGATGAGGTAGAAGCCTCGGCCGTGTAGTGCACGGGGTTCAGCGTGAAACTTGGCGATTGCTCGGCTTTAGCCGAGTAGTAGATGCTCTAGGCGGCGTGCCTGTTCGGTTGCGTCGGCGGCCTCGATGCCCCATAGCGGTGGTTTCACGCAGAGCGAGTCGGCGTGCTCGGCGATGCGCTCGATCTCTTCGCCAACCTGGTCCGATGTGCCACACACGGCGAAGGTGCGCGCCGCCTCGAGTGGCACCAAGTCAATGACATGTTCCAGTGGCTGGGAGCGCCGCGCTTCGACGAGCGTGTCGAACATCTCACCGAAACCGTGATCGGCGAAGTACGAGCGGTAGCTCGGGATCGACGCATAGAACGCGACATTCCCCCTCGCACGTTGGGCCGCAACGAGCGGATCCGGGTCGATTGATGATGTGAGCCAGAGCTGCACATGTAGATCGTCCGGGTCTCGACCCGCGTTGGCAGCGCCGCGACGGGCTGCAGGAAGCGCCCGCTCGAGTAGCCACCAGCGGGACCAGATCGAATGGCCGATGAACCCATCGGCACACTCCCCAGCGAGTTCACAAAGTCGCTCTCGTAGAGCTGCTATCCACACCGGCACCTGACGGGCGTTCGGCCCGAAGTTCGGGTGAAGCCCTTGGAATGAGAGGTCGTAGTGATCGCCGTTGTAGTCAGGGATCGACGTAGCGCCCGATGCGGCGACCTCGCAAACCATGCGCACGATCTCGATTACTTCGCGTAGTCGACCGATCGGAGGTTGGAATGGCTCGTCGAAGAAGTCTTCAGTCCAGGTTTGGGGCGCGGTACCGAGACCTAAGGTGAAACGGCCGTTGCTAATCTGATCGAGCTCTAGAGCGGCGCAGGCAGTTTCGAACGGTGAGCGCACAAAGGCCATCGCTATACCGGTCTCGAGACCGAGGGTCGTCGTGCTTGCGGCGGCAACTGCCATACTCGCCCACGGCGGTCCGTACACCTGATTTCCGATCACCCCGGCATAGCCGGTGTCTTGGAGGTGGCGTGCACGTTCACCGATCGTTGCAGAGTCGCCTCGACCAATGGGGGCCCAGAAGTCAGGCACCGGATACCCCTTGGGGGAGTGGACGGCCCGTGAACTCGGCCCGCTCGGACACTTCGACGTACCCGCCGTCGGGGTCGCGCACGAATGACACGCGGGCAGTCTCGCCGAGGCTCGTCGGTTCCATCTCGCCGGTGAAACCCATGTCGACCAAACGCTGCCACTCCTGGTCGACGTGTTGAACTTGCACCGTCAGATAGCGCAAGCCTGGGCCTGTACGGACGGTAGGCCGCTGAAGATGCAGCTCTTCGACGCAGCGGACGATCGAGCTGCCGATCCGGAATCGTCCTGGCTCGAACTCAATGCCACCGACTCCGTCTACCCAGAACCGGCGGGCCTCGTTGAGGTTTGTGGTTGCGTTCAGGATCTCGACATCGACGACGGCGTCGTGGCCGCCAGGCACGAGTTCGATGTCGACCCCTTCAGGGCCATGCACCAGTTCAGGTGCGCTCACGGAGTGACACACGATGCGCATCCCACGATGGATAGTTGGATGGGCTTGCATCGTTTTGCGACAATGGTTGACCTTGATGACGGAGCCATGGCCATCGAAGCGGTGCTGTCTGACTCCGCCACCGATCTTCTCGAACTTCGTGTACGACAGTCCGACCTTGTCCGCCCAGAATGCTAGAGCGGGTTCCCAGTCCTGGACCATGGTCCCGATGTCGAGTTGTTGCTTAGCGAGTTCCATGTCAGAAGCCCTTCTACAGCCCTTTGGACTGCGGCCTATCGGTGATGATCATGAGCAGGGGTCGGTCATAGCAAAACATCTGGGCTCGTGCGTCGTCGACGGTTGTATTGGCACGACCATGGTGGCAGCGTAAATCTTGGACGTAGTCGAGGCCGCTGGTGTCATTGGCGATCACGTTCTGAGGCTCAGCGAGGAGGGCGTCTATCGCCACGGGATTGTTGATACGTCTAAAACTAGCGCTCGGCATGGGAGCACCGAAAACGGTTCAGATCCGGTTGGGGGATTGGGCGTGGGAGCTAGAGGGTTGTGCCTTCGAACGGAATTGGCTTGGCGGTCTCATGGGTGGTCGGGTAGTACTGGACAGAGCCAGGAGAGTCGTTCGAATTCGTCGCGGGCGCTTGACTATCGCACTTCGATGTCGTTGAGCCGTGGGTAGAGACGTGTCCGATGATCGAAGGTCTCGCCGAACGTGCGAGCGATAGGCAAACCTCAAGGATTTCAGTTGAGCAGCCGGATCGCGTTGAGTACTACCGACAGCGACGCAGACCACAAAAGCATCTGCTTCCAGGGGAAGTACACCCGCACCCGTCCGGGGTGGTCGGGTGCGGGCATCTCATCAGGTCGAGTCGGCTCTTCGCCGAACATTTGTCGAGCTCGCGCATCAGCACTGGTGCCAGGAAACACCCGGATCACGACGTTGAGTACCACCGTGATGGTGACTGATACGACGATAGAACTGATGAGAAAGTCGACCATTTTTAGCAGGTTGGCCAGTACGACAATGGTCGCTGGTCCAGCGGTGGGACCGGTCGATTCGCCAGCCGGTTGAGATCTTCGGCCAGTATGACTCTGGTCTCGGCGGGATCGATAATTTCGTCGATGCGCATTGTGCCGGCGGCCTCGTATGGCGATGTCGTCTCACCAACCTCGCGGATCAGACGCAGACGCTCGGCTTCGCGTTCGTCCTCGTCCTCTATCGCGGCCAGTTTTGCTCCGTATGCCACGTTGATCCCGACTTCGGGATCCATGAAGCCGATCTCGGCACCTGGCCAGGCGTAGACCCCTAGTGACGGCATCATTGATCCGTTCATTGCCTGCCATGCCATGCCAAATCCCTTGCGGAGACAGACCGTCAGCGTCGGTGTCGAGGCCAGCTGAAGCGCCGTCATCATTCGCATCCCCCAGTGGAGTAGCCGGTCGTGCTCAACCCGACTTCCGACCATGAAGCCCGGGACGTCGACCAGGAACACCACCGGAAGGTTGAACGAGTCGCACACGGTGATAAATCGGATGATCTTGTGGCAGGTCTCCGGGGTCATGGCGCCCGCGCCATACATCGTGTTGTTGGCAATGACCCCCACCGGGAAGCCGTCGATACGAGCGAGAGCGGTAGTGACCTGACGGGCATAGCCAGGCTGTAGCTCCATGACTGAATCAGGGTCGCATAACCGACTGATGACCTTGCGCATGTCGTAGCTGCGGGTGCGTCGGCTCGGCACTATGTCGGCAAGTTTGGGGTCCGGGTCGATAGAGGATGGCCGCTCGCCTCGTGGTGCCGATTGATGCGCGTTCGAGGGCATATAACTGAGCCAGCGCGCGATGGCTTCCCATGCCTGCTCATCTGTCTCGACCGCCAGGTCGATCTGGCCAGTTTTCGTGGCGTGTACATCGACGCCGCCGACTTCCTCGAATGAGGTGACCTCGCCGGTAGCGACCTCGAAGACTCGGGGCGACGTGACAGCCAGACATGACCCGCGGGTCATGACGACGAAGTCGCTCAGCGCCGAGAGGAAGCTAGATCCGCCGAAGCTCTGGCCCACGATGGCGGTCGCCATGGGTACCTGATGGCGTCGCGTGGCGACGGTGAACAGCTCGCCAGCCTCGCTGATTCCCTCGCTTCCCATAACATCAGGGATACGTCCGCCTCCCGTCTGGCCGAAATGCACGATTGGCTCGCCCATGGCGATGGCCCGTTCATACAGCCGCCACTCTTTGCGGGTCCCGACGATCGAGGAGGAGCCTCGCATCACAGTGATGTCGTCGCCGAAAATGGTTACGGGACGGCCGTTGATCTTGCCGTGCCCGCCGATCTTGCCATCGCCGGGCGTCTTGCCGCGGTCTTCGATCCGGATGGATTGGCTGAACGTCCCGACTTCGCGGAACGTGTCGTTATCGAGCACGCCATCGATCTGCTCCCTGATTGTTCGTTCGCCGCGTTCGGCCAACTGCGCGACCTTGCCGGCTCCACCCATTTTGTTGCGGACGGTCGCGGCGCGTTGTTTGAAGTCGTCCACGCGATTAGCGGGTTCGGCGTCTTCAGTATTCGTATCGGTCATAGTCTGAACTTAGGCCTCCCACGACTGTGGTCCAAGCGTCTGTGGCTGATGCCCGTCATGTCCGCGCTCTACTCGGTCACGGTGACCGCAGAATCTGGAGCGCAATTCCACGGGACTGAGTCGGCTCGTCGCTGGTATCGAAGTTGGAGAGACGGGGCCTGCTATCAATTTTAGGTTCAGTTCGGCTGCTCCGGTCGATGGTGACATCGAGTTTTGCGAAGAGGTCCGTTGAGCTTCGGTTGAGGCTGCACTTCTAGTGAGGTGCTTGTACTCAGGTGCTTCTGCTATTCGCCGTCGTGACGATCACGTGGTCAGAAGCTGCATCCTCTGCGACGACGAGTGCGATGGACTCAATCTACGCGACAGGAACGGTGGCGCTCAGTAACAAGAACGGCACCGGCCTTGTCTTCAATATGGATGCTGTGTCGCCCGGAAAGTCGGCCACCTATAACTGATCATTGAATAGGGCCCGTTTCTCCATCGGTAGGGTTTGTCGACAAGCGTTTCGACGATGCATGAGGGCGCTCATGTGTCGTGCGTAGCGAACGGGATCCAAATCACTGATGTCGACCTCGCATAGCGTTCAAATTCGTGAAACGGTTACCCTTGTGCGTTTTCGTTTTCTGGTTGCAATGCTGCTGTTGCTTCTGCTTGCTGCGTGTTCAGCGACGGGAAATTTAGTCCTCGGTGATCCGGCAGACGGAAACATCGCCAGCCAGGACCAACCTATTTTCCCCGACCCAGCGACTCCTGAACCGCCGCCCAAGGTCGAATCAACCGTTCGAAGCTTGGGTGATTCGCCTGCGGCAGGAACACCAACGCCCGGTAGAGCCGCGTTGGACCGCATCGTTGTTGCGTCGGGAAGCGGTCAGGTCTATCTCATCGACCCCGATGGGCAAAGGCGACTTGATCTGTCTGGGGCTGGTGTTGGAAGTCAGCCAGTTTGGAGTCCCGATGGGCGTCGCATTGCCTGGAGCCAGAGCGGCCCCTCAGGCTGGTCGATCAACAGCGCCAATACCGACGGAACCGAATTGCGACAGGCAACAACATTGTTCAGCGGATACTTCGGATCTTGGAGTCCAACCTCCCGTCGGCTTGGTTTCCTTGGCAACGCGCCACCAGGAACAGGTCTCGTACTCGATGACGGGACGGGAGCAGATCTTGATTCGGTCGTTGATAGCGACACCTTTTACTACTTCTCGTGGAGTCCAGATGGAACACGATGGGTCGTGCACAGTGGATCCGGAATTAGCGTCGTTGCTATCGACGGTAGTCGCACGCTGATCGATCTTGAACCGGCGCGCTTTAGGGCGCCGGTCTGGGCCGAGGACGGATCGATCTTGCTCGCGGTGCGACACGATGATCGCAACATGATCGTGCAACTCGATCCCGCCTCGGGCGACTTCGACGAACTGCTCGAGGTCGGCGATGTCACCAACTTCGTGCTCGACCCTACGGGGCGTTACCTAGCAGTCGAGTCGGTCGTGCTTGGAAAGGGTCAGGAAGATCTGGGCAGTGGTATCACGGTCTCGACAGCCATGCAGCCGGATGAGCCGAACGCTGTGGTCCTTGTCTACGACATGCAGACGGGCGCCGTGCGTCAAATTCTGCAGGAGAGAACGGGCGGTTTCTGGTGGAGCCCTGACGGCACGACACTGGCCTTTCTGGTCCAAGAAGAAAGCGCCACACCGGAGTTTTTGCAATGGCTCATGTGGCGGGCTGAGGAAACGTTCCGCTCGGAACGGTTCAGGCTCTCACCGACGTTTGGCGCTGCCTATGTGCCGTTCTTCGACCAGTTCGCGCAGAGCGTCACGCCGTGGTCGCCTGACAGCACCCGATTCGTTTACAGCGCCTTCGATCTGGCCGGCGACCCGGGGGTATTTGTGCAAGCAGCCCGCCCCGATGCGTCAGCAGAGCGAATTAGCGATGACGTAGGCATCGCGTTTTGGTCACCGACCTAAGCGTCGCTCTATTCGGTTGCACATGGCCCATCGCAGCGCCAACGACGGCGCCGTGGTCAAGGTTGCAGAGTTGAGCACCTCAACACGAGCCAGAGCAGGCGCTAGGTTCGCTGCGTGAGGACAAGGAACTACAGCGACCAGCAGCGGATTATTGAGGCTTCGCTAGATCAAGCATTTCGCTTTACTCAAGGTGCCTCGTTGCATGTCGGCATCCTAGGAATGGTCGGTCGGCCGTCGGGGCCCCACGACGAGGACCCCTTCGTGACGGGCACATGGCACAGCGGTCGCAGCCACGGTGAACTTGATCTGAGCCAGCTTCAATCCTCTGACGAAGCCGCACCCAGCCTTGATCTCTGGTTCGACGCCAATCGCTCTGCACTCGATATTTCGGCATCGTTCGAGGGTGTTCCTGTCGATGCATTGAGCGGGTCAGGAATTCCGTCGGCCGTGCTCGACGGCCCGGTGACGGTCGCACGAACGGGCGACGCAGGCGATGGCATAACCGCACTTCTCACTCAGATGTGCGCCGGCAAGATCGTGATCGACCCGCATGCCATGCTCGATCTAGTCGCCTCAGAGCAGCTCGACTCCTTTGCCGAGCACCAGGTCGAAGACGCAGGTCCGCTGCGGGCCTTCAACGCTGGCATGTCGATACAGGCTTTCCTCGACACGGTTGGGCTCACGAGCACGACGCTCATCAACCAGATCGCGATCCTTGGCTACGATCTGCGCCGTGAACTTGGCTCGGCAGCGGTCGACGCGTTCAACAACTACCTGCGTGTGGCCCAGGTGCAGTTGGCGTGGTTCGTCGACGACTCTGATCGCATCCACACGGCCCAGGTAGTACTTGTGTTGACGGACTTCATCAATGAACTGTTCACCAGTGACGAGGTAATCGAGCAGCTGGCTAGCGAAGAGCATGTTTCTGTGCAGGAAATGACCGAGTTCATCGACAAGTCGGCCGAGGCTGGCCGCCTGGTTTATGTCCACGCAATTTGGCAAACGTTCACGTTCGCCGACGACATCGCTCCGGTCGTATGGCCCGATGCCGTCGATTTGAGCGTCGATGTGGCTGCTCAGGCGAGCCGATTGCGCACCCAAGCAACAGACGGGGGTACTGCACCGACGATCCAACCGCCAGATGGTCCAGATGGTTTGGTGTCAGATAGTTTGGTTTCAGAGCGCCCAAGCAACGTCACGGTCGACCCCGCAATGCTCGATGCGATGCGAGCAAGCAGCGGAGCAATGCACTTTGTGCTTACTGAGGTCGATGGCGATGCCAAGTCAGCTATGCGGGCGGCTCAGAAGGCAGTGATGGAAGTGAAGGACCCTAACGCACCCGGTGAGCCGTTGGCCCGCTTCCTCAGCGATGTCGTCGAGACTGCAGACGGCGCTCAGTTCTGGGCCGATATCAGCGGTATAGAAGAGGAGGCAGCCATCCTTGAACAGGTGCTCGGGGCCGTCGTGGGCGCGGTGAACCAGGTCGTGACGTCGGCTCATATTTCCGCCCAAACAATGGGTGAACCAAGCGCAGAACTGCCGCAGCGTGGTGGCTGACGGAATGTGACACTAACGAGTTGCATCGTTTGGTGGGCTTGCGTAGTGAGCGCGACAGGACCGGTGAGAGGCCGCAGCCGAGGCCGGGAGTAGCAAAGGTAATTGTTTCCCCGATCGAGAAGCGTTGTTGGAAAGAGTAAACGATGCCGCCGATCGCACCGATGCCATCTGTGAGAACCAACGGTTGGCTCGTTTCAGGGTTTTCGACTGCGACTCGAAGCCGTCGGGTGTTTGTTGAGACGCTGGTCCGCTTTGTCTTCGCTGCCACCTGTGCCG
>Ga0302122_10002880_pt1 | contig 10542 bp, 7 predicted proteins | sample CB21_SCM_MG_FD_203115 | JGI IMG/M metagenome (GOLD analysis project Ga0302122, IMG submission 203115) | Marine microbial communities from Western Arctic Ocean, Canada - CB21_SCM | ecosystem: Environmental > Aquatic > Marine > Oceanic | place: Canada: Western Arctic Ocean | collected 2017-09-28
GGTACGCGAGCGATCAAATATTATTCGCGGGCGGCACGATCACCGCCCTGGCCGAGGCACCGACCGCCCCGGCGGCCGCGCCCGCGCCGACGCCGACGCCCCAAAAGAAGAAGAAGTCCCTCTGGGGCGCGTTTCGCGGCGCCGTCACGTCGACGCGCAAGGCCCCCAAGGCCGCGCCCGCCGCGGACCACCGGTCTAGACTCGTAGCCTTCTACACGCAGCACGACCCCGCCAAACTCAATACGATCGACGCGACGCTCGAGGCGTGCGTCGGCCGCGAGGCGGATCTCTGGAAGCTGCTGCGCGCCACGTACGAGGCGCCCGCCGCGGCGGCGACGGGCCCGCCCGCGGCGACGGCACACGTCGATGTGGCGACACAAGACTCCAGCATCTTCGACCTGCGCGAGTCGCTCTCGCGGGTCGCCTTCGTGGCGAAGCCCGTGAAGACGATCGCTTGCGGTCGCGGTCCGCCGCTGGGGGCCAGCGCGTTGCCCGAGCTGCTCCAGCTTGTCGAGGACGCCGCCACCGGCAAAGTGTCGCCGACGGCCCGAGGCGAGGCGCTCAGCTTCGCGCGCGGGGGCGTGTCCTTCCGGGCGCACGCGTATGAGCTGCCCCAGGCGTAATGTTATTTGTTGTGTCCTATCTGCTACTGGTGCTGCTACTGCAATTACTCAACTACTTTTACTTAGTAGTAGTGGTGACGATTCCGTCACGTAGCGCGGCTAGGCGGACACCGTGAGTTTTGAGGAGAGCGGCGACCTCTCTGGCATGTCCGTGCTGTATGACCGGACGGAGCGTGCAGCAGCGTGCTCCTCCTTGAGTCCCTCCCAATGCTTTTTTTGCTCATCTATACAATCGAGGCGATATAGTTAAGCTCCGAGGATATTTTCCTTGTGGGGCCAATTACAATCAGATCTTATTTTTGCTCATTTTCGGATATCCCCTGACAATCGGCTGTCTTCGGTTTCCTGAAAGGCGACGAACACCACTCCCCCATTGCGTCGATTCCTACAACACATCTTGGTTTAATACGCGCTTCATACAACCAAGTTTCATCGACACAACATAACCCCCTGCCGCAGTTGACACCTCCTTTCACATCACACTTGTGTCCTTTTTCCGTATTCTTCACACACTTGTTCTTCCCGGGGTTGTTCTTATCACCGCTATACAAGTCCTTATCATTGCAAGAAAAGCCCGTACCACACGTTCGATACCAACAGTCGCAGTCGCCGCCGCATGGCTTGAACAGGAGCGAAAAGGTGCTGGGGTCCCCCGCACCGCTCACCGCCGCGACCGCGAGCGTCCCGAGGACAAACGAGGCCGCGAGGGCGCAGGCCACGAGGAGCTTCATGGTCCCGGTGGTCTTGGGCGGCGCGCCGTCGGCGGAGGGAATCGTATTGTAGGTGTGCGAAGCCATTGTTACCTGCGTGAACCAATGACTCAATTTCGGTGTCGACGGTACGTCGGCGGCGCGCGGTGCGCACCCTCGGCGCGGCGGCGATCACTCCACACTCTCGGTCCGGACGTGACGACGATGGCTGTGACTCGCGCGGTTCACGGCCGCGCGCGCCGCGGGGGCCGCCAATTGCAAATACGCTGAGGCTGAGGCTCTGCGCTTATCGTCAGCGCGGCGGACCGCCGGCCTTCTACGATGTCGAGCGGATCGTGCGTGTGGCTATAGGACGCGGACGCGCACACTTATGAGCGATTGACTGAGTTTGAGTGAAGCCGACAGGAGATTTTACTGGAACATGTCCGAAAACCCCGCGACGAGGACTTGCAACGCGAAGACCACAAACTTCGTGCCCGAACACCACAAAAAGAATGCACGGAGACTGATCCGGGGCAGATGCCCGGACCAGGAACGCGTGGAAGGCGACCCCCGGCTAGGACCGACGCACGGTCATATGCAGTACTGTGCGTTAGACCTCACGGCGCCTACTTCGCGACCTCCGCCAGGCCGCCCCCCGCGTCCACGCCCACGAGGGCCCGCGCGTCTGCCGCGAACGCGAGGCCGGCGACGCCCCGGGCCACGCTCACGACCTCCGTCCAGGGCTTGACCTCGCGCACGATGATTGCAGACTCCGTGCCCACCGCCAAATACTTGCCGGACGAGTCGAAGCCCAGAGACGTGCAGGGCCCCGCCACGTCAAAGCTCTTCAGCTCCTTCAATTTGCGCAGGTCCCAGAGCTTCACGCCCCCCGCCGCGTCGCAGGACGCCAGGTGGTAGCCGTTCTCCGAGAAGGCGACGGCGGTAATAGGTGCAGCGTGCCCGTCGAAGGCGTGCACAAGCTTCTGGTCCCTGACCTCCCAGACCTTCACCCTATGAGCGCCGTTCGTGGACACGGCGCCGGCGACGATCATGCCGTCGGGGTGGACTTTGATGGCCGAGGTCGCGCGGTCGCCGGTGTCTGCCTGACTTTCCGCTAGAACCGCGGACGCTTCCAACGATACTAAAGACCACCTTCCGCTCGTCTTCATGGCCACGCAGTACTTGCCCGTGGCGTGGCTGTCGATGGATGAAACGTCTTGGACGGCGATCGTAGAGGTCTCCTTCAGTGTATCGTCGTAGACCGTGACAGTGTTGGCGCCGCACGCGGCCATGCCCACGTGGGGCACGAAGCACGCCCCGGTGGACGCCTTTTGCACCACTTTGGGCTTGGCGGCCGACGCGCAGTACGCCACACCTTGAGGCCCCCAGACCAGCGACGCGCCGGTCGCGACGTCGTGGACGACGCCGGCCGCGCTTCCTAAAGCTTTCTTCGTGGGTTGCGGCGCCCAAGCCTTGATCTGCGCGGCGGTGGCGAGCTGCGCCGGCGCCTTTCGCTTCTTTCTAGTTTTCGAGGTCGCCTTCCAGTAGTCGCCCAGCGTCGCGTAGGCCGCCTCCAGAGCGGCCGCGTCCACCTGTTGGGTCACGACCACGCCCGCACCGCTTCTCGCTAAAGCTAACGCGTCATCGCGTTCCTTCGTCAATCTTGCTATAACCCGGCACGCGGCGTCGTGCTGGTACAGCGCGTGGCTCAACTCCCGCCGTGTGGCATGCAATTGGCGCCGCGTCGCGTGGGACTCGACGACCAAATCGTCCCACTCGTTCTGGAACATGGCCATCATCGCCGGGAGGGACGTGGCCGAGAGCGGGCGCGGCCGCTGCGCTAAATCGCAGGCGACGGGGAGGAGGTCCTCCGGTTTTAACTCCTCGCCGGTCACGGGGCACTGGTTGTCGCTGGCCTGGAGCGCCTTCTCGATGAGCCTTTTCTCGAAGAGGTGCCCGGTCTTGCGGCTCACGACCGGCTCCATGGGCACCTCGCCGCTGATGGCGCAGTACATGGTGGCGTGTTCTTGGTGCTAGGCGGCGGCGGCGTACGGCGGGTGGTCCCGGCGCGGTGGGGGCGCTTGGTACGAGGCGGCGAGCTCTCAGTCGGCTGAGTCCCTGGCGGCGCACGGTTGCAGCGAGGCACACGGGGCGAGGCGGTGGCTTCGCTGAGCAAGCTAGATGTTACGGAATAGCAGGCAAAGGCGTGCTGGGCGAGCAGCGGTTGCAAACGCTAAGGACGCGCCGGCGAAACCCGTATGGGTGCGGGTTTTCACCGCGTTTTTGATGCGCGCCGTGTTCTTAGCGCGTCAGGAACATCTGGAAGCGCTAGCACGGTTTCAAGGGCACGCCGTACTGGCAACTAGTCGCAGAAGCTGCGACGAGATCAGCGGGCCCCGTATCTCCGCGCCTGGCCAATTGGCCAATCAGAGCACAAACAGCAGAGAGCCCCACAGCCATCGCCGCGGCGCCTCAGCGGCGGTACAATAATGGACGCCGTCAATGCGCGCCCTGACGCCCTGCGCACGGGCGCGAGCGACGCCGAGCCGCCGCGCGACCCCATCGTGCTCGGCGACCGCGCGGAGACCGCGACACCGGCGACGACGACGGGCCTCACGCCGCGCCTGGGCGCCGCCGCGCTCGCGCCCGGGGTGCAGATCCCCGAGCTCGCACTGTCGGCGCCCGCCCGCCCCAGGGAGCCGCGGCCGCGCGGCGCCTCAGAAAGCGACGGCATGAAGCGCGTCCGAAGCAAGCAGGTGCTGGCCACCACGAAGGCCGCACGCTTAGGTGGGGAGGAGGACGCGCCGACGGCGCGGCGGCGGGCCGAGTCGCTCGCGGAGCTTCCGCCCGCGGACTTCTTCGGCACCGAGGAGGTGACGCGCAGCGGCTACACGCCGGAGAAGGAAATTGGGCGGGAGCGCTCGTCCACGCAGGAACTCACGGACAACGACTCGGACGACGAGTCGTCCGACGACGACGCGGCCATCGCCTGGCTGCAGCGCCAGAAGCGGCCCTCCACGACGCCGTCGAAGCGCGCATCCAGCGGGCGGCGGTCGAGCGCGTCGCAGGTGCTCTCGCCGCCGCCGCCGCCTCAGCCTCAACCGGAGTCGCCCCCGTTGCCCGGCTTTGAGCGGAAATCGAGGGAGTCCGAGTCGGCCCGCAAGGATCGCGCCGCCCTACGCCCGGCGCCGCCGCCCACGCCGCCGCCGCCGCCTCCCTCGGACTCGAGCGACGACGGCGGCTTGGACGACCTGCAACAACTCTACCGGGGGGAGCGGACCCGCGAGAAGCACTCGCGCTCGCACGCGCAGGGGGCCGCGCGGGCCATGGCCATCGCCAAGCGCAACGGGCAGCGGGCGGCGGGCCGCGGGGGGGGCTAATATGTCACAATAACCTAGAACACCCGCAGCCCCCACGCCAGGATCGCCACGGCCACGAGCGGCCGCACGAGCCGGTCCCGGAGGCCGACCCCCAGCAGGCCCGCGAGGCCCCGGTCGTCCGCCCGCATGGGCCGCGGCCCCAGCGGCGCGCCCGCGCTCCCCAGGCGCAGGAAGACGCCCAGGTCCACGTCGCCCGGCCGCCGCACGGGCTCGCGCAGCGTGTCCGGCGTCAGACTGACCCGCCCGCGCCCGAGGTCCAGGTCCACGCGCACGGACGCCACTTCGTTGGTGGGCGAGTCGTAGCCAAAGGTCACGAGCGCCGCGGGCGCCGGCGCGCGGAACACTTCCACGAAGACGGGCTCCGGCTCGGCTTCCTCCTCCTGGTCGTTCTCCGCGTCGATCTCCGCGTGGGTCTCCTCGACGGCATCAGGCGGCGTCGTGGTCGTCTTGAGCGCTTCGTCGACGCGCCGCCACGTGCCCCGCCGCAAGAGGCGCAGCGGGTCCATGTCCAAAATGGGCTCGTCCGTCGCACCGGGCGGCGCGATCCTAATGGTGGTGGGCACCAGGAAGGGGTCCATGGCTAGTGCCGTGGCCGCCGCTTCTTCATCGCCTTCGAAGCAGATCTCGACGACCATCTCCCGGGCGACGATGCGCTTCGCGATGAACGCGTACTTTTCATTTTGCAAGGGGTTGAAGGAGGACCAGCACTTCTTCAGATCGGCCACTCTTGACGAGTTATCCACTGATCGAGCGTCGACGCCGGAGAACGTGACGCGTAAGGTCGCGTTGTTGCCTCGCGCGAACGGCGTCTCGACCCGTCTAGCCACACAGACCAACTCGTCCACGAGATACCGGGCGCCCTCCACGGTCGGGTGCTCCCGCATGAACGCCGGGAGCGGCCCGAACAGACTCTGCCACTCGATGCCGGCCCTCCTCAACTCGGAATTCGTGGGCGGTTTCAACAGCTGGTCAAATTCTAACTCAGCTTTCGAGATCCGCACTTCCAAAGGATCTCTGTTGAGCGTAAAGACAGACGTCCACGCGATGGACACGGCATCACACGCACATTTCGTTAATTGCAGCGGCCAACCGTTCGTCGACAAAGGATTAAACAGCTTGTTGATCGCCCGCGCGTCGCCTTTTAAACGCCTTAGCGACGCCCGGCCTCGTCGAGCGGACACGGCCAGCTGGTCCTTCGGCTCAAAGCCGGGGAGCAGCACTTCGAACTGCCTTTTGAACAGCCGGTACACCAAAGCGTCGTCGAAATCGGCAGAAGTGACGCTCTTGCGCCACAGCGCGACCTCTGTCTCGGCCTTCTGCTCTTCCGGCGACCACTGCCAGGGGCCCGTGACGCTCGGCGGCGTGTCCGTCGGCATCATGTCCGGCGTGGCGCGGCACATGCTGCGGCGGCGCGGCGCCGGGGGCGGTTGTAATGCTAGACAGCAGGCGCCCAGCAACGCGAGGGCGCGCGGCGCCATCGTGCGGAGCCAACTGCTGTTGGGCTTGAAACCTCTGTGTGCGGCGGTATACGTCGATTTGAGTGCCGCCTTCTGTCAGATCCTACAGTGGGCACGTGTGAGCTATAAATGAGTAAGTCCTGTGCGTCGATGGCGTGCCTGGTGCCAGTGTAGCTCGGATTTGCCCAAAACTGTCATCTGCACGGGTTTTATCTCACGGGTTTTACCCCGAGTTCGCTACTTCAATAGATTTGGGCTGTACTCAAGTATCCTCGCTTCTGTGTAGCACAGCTGCGTACCATACTATTCATCCGTCTTGATCCTGCATCGCTATTGCATCACTGCAGCATCACTGCGCAACAGCCGACGTCGCCGCGCTCTACTGCTCGCATCGGCTGCATTAGCATCGCTGCATCGTGCGACCGCACGACCGTCGCCGTTCGCTACGGCTCGTTTGAAAGAGCATGTCATGGGCCGAGGACCTCCTCACGCCCGGCACGGCCATCAAAATGGTCCCGGTGGCCAACGCGGCCCTCATCGCATTGATGGTCGTGCTCCTCGCGTCGGCGGTCTCGTGGCCGGGCATCGCGATTCATCTGTACGCGATGATGGCGCTCGGGCTGGGTTTGTTCGGTTCATTGAATTGGGTCGCCAGGGAGCTCCAGCGCGACAAGGCCGACTAGCACTCTTGCTTTTACTGCACGTTACAAACGCGGCCAATTTGTACGACGCCGCGCGGCGGCCGCCCGAGCGGCGGCGCGCGCCGCGCTTCGTGGAGGTGCCGGCGCCGAACGGCACGCTCGTGCGCGTGCCGAAGCTGATCTATGCGACGGCGCACAAGCGGCACCGCACGACGGAGCTCGTGGCGAAGGCCTTCAAAGCGGGGTTTCGAGGCGTCGACACGGCCCACGGCGAGCGCAAGCGCTACAACGAGAGCGCCGTGGGCGAGGCGCTGGTGGACGGCGTCTTCGTGCAGCTCAAAATCCACTACGCGCCCACCGGGGGCTCGTCTACCGACGCCGGTTGGAGGTGCTACGCGGCCGCGCGGCGCGGCCTCGCCGAGTTGGGCGTGGAGCGCGTCGGGGCTTTGTTGCTAAGGGGCCCGTCGGAGGAAGCTAGACAGACGGGCACCCTGAGCCAGGAGGACGTCCGAGCGTGGCGTTCTTTACAGCGTTTATCGGCGGAGGGCCGCGCAGACCTCATCGGAGTGTGCAATTTCCCCCCTTCATTACTGGAGGAACTCCTAGCACTCGACGGGCCGCCCTGCCGCCTGCACCAGACGCGGGTCCGGGCCGACCTGGCGTTCAACGGCGAGGACCGCGCGCTCGCCGCGAAGCACGGCATCGTCCTCCAAGCTTCTGGTTTGGTGACGACGAACGCGCCGGCCCTCCGGCGGTCCGGCGCGCTCTCCGCGCTGGCGGCGAAGCGGGGCACGACGCCGGAGCGGACCTTGGTGGCCTTTGCGCTGAAACTCGGGGTCGTCGCGGTCGTCGGCGCGGCGTCGCCGAAGCACCTCGCCGACGACCTCGCCGCCGTCGACCTGGCCGCGACGCTCTCTCCCTCAGACGTCGAGGGCGTCCTGGCGGCGCACCCGGATCGGCACAAGCCGGACAGCCGGCGGGGGATGCGGCGCGGGCCGGCGAAGAAGCGGAAGAGGGGGTCCCTGCGCGGCTGTGGGGGCGTGTGAGTAATGCGGTGGTTGTTTTATGCCTCTCTTCGGCGGTGGGGTCCTCTCATTTTTTAGCCCCGATTTACGACGTTTAGTGTTGCACAGCGCTTTGCGTTTTGCCTCCGAGCAAAGCCATACTTACGAGATATCGTCGTACGTGACTCGTACCCGCATACTGACGACGTACGCGAACTCGGTGCGAAGCAACGCGCCAGAGAACGGCACAAGCGGTGGAGAAACAGTTAAAAGTAACTATATCGAACAATGGTAGCAACGCGACGCAGCGCGTCCGCCAAGGGCACCAAAGTGACCCTAGACACCGTCCTGCTCGCCACCGCCGTCGGCGCGGGCGTGGCGGCGTACCACTTCCTGGACGCCGCGCCGGAGGTCGTCGTCACGAGCTGTTGCGCCGCAGTAGGCGTAATCCTCATCTACGGCGGCAAGGTCCAGACGTACGTGAAGGGGCGCAAGCCCAAGGCGCCCAAGTCGCCCAAGCGGACGCGCGTGCAGCCGAAGCGCTCGGCGACGCCGGAGCCGCTGAGCCGCAAGAAGCCCGCCAAGAAGGCGCCCAAGCCGAAACGCGCCGCGTCGCCGGCGCCGAAGGCGGCCAGGCCGGCGCGCAAGGCGGCTGTCGCGCCGAAGAAGCCGGCCGCGCGCAAGCCCGCGGCCAAGTCGAAGGCAGGTTCGCGCGCGACCCTCGAGGCGCTCGCGTCGGCAAGGAGCACGCCCGCGACGCGCGCGGAGCTCAAGACGACGCTCGAGACGCTCGCCGTGGACTTCAAGTCCTCCGACTCGACCAAGTACCTCCAGCGCAAGTTGGAGACGTGGCTCGGGGAGAACTGAAGATCCCCTCCCGACTGAAATAAGTTCCATGGCGATGACACACTCTTCACGGTTGGGGGATATGGGCTGCCCGTTGGCCTCGGCCCGCCCGCGGCCGTCTCAGGACGAGGATGCATCGGTCCGAGGCTTGGAACCCGCACCCTGTGGAGCGCCGGAAAAATGCTCCGCAGCGCCATCGGATGTGGCTCTGGCAAACACACGAGCGCTTCTAGTAAATATTGCTCATTTTCACAGCGCTTCTCGACCTCACGAAGCCATGTTTCGAAACGCGGCTCCCCACCGATAAGCTAGAGCAGTAGGGACATGATGTGGCTGCGCACAGCGCTGCTCGTAGCGGCCGCCGCCGCGACCACAGCGGACCCGCCGCCAGCGAGGAAAGCCACGGCGACGACGCGCCCGCCGGAGACGCCAGCGGCGGCTACGGCGACGACGCGCCCATCGACGGACGGCCCGACGCCCAGCAGAGCGCGCACGTCACCGGCGACGTCCGCCGTGTCCGTGGGCCCGCCGCGGACCGACGTCGCCCCGCCGGGACGCACGCGGGTGCGCATGGTCGTCTCCGAGAGGTCGCGCAACACGCAGTTCTGCATCGGAGAACTTGTGTTCGTCGATTCGACAGGGAGAGACGTCGCGGCCTCAAAGGCCGCCGCCTCGTCACCGCGAACGCAGAAAGGCTTCGAGCCCGCGTTGTTGACTGATGGGCGCCTCCACCACGACTTTTGCTCCGCCGAGCCGACGGGCTGGGTGTCGCTGGAAGTGGCCGTGCCTTCGCGCGAACTCGCCGCGTACCGCGTCGGTAGCGACTGCGGCGAGGACACGCCCATGGACTGGACCATCGAAGCCTGCGACATGGACACCTCCGCCATACACGGGAAGGCCACGATGGGGATCTCCGCCTGCGCGCACGATGATCCCAAAAAGTGGGAGACACTTGATGTGAGGACGGACGAGCGCTGGAACAAGGGCTGCCAGGGCGAGTGGCGGGATTTCTCCATCCAGCGGTGGCGCGTACTGCGCATTTCGGCCGGGATGCAGGACTGGTGCTTGGACGCGCTGCGGGTGACGGGCGCCGGGGGTAGACCTTTGAGGATCGCGTCGGCGCGCCCGGTGGCCGCACCGGGCGCGACCCAAGCGGTCAGCATGGCCGACATCGCTATTCGGGCCCCCAAAATCACCCGCGTGCTCGGCATCGGCGGCCCACCTTCGGAGGGCGCGCCGTGGTGTAGCAGCGATGCGCTGGGCGACTTCGAGCAGTCGGTGGCGACCTTCTGCGCCGACGTCGTCGCGAAGAAGAAACACTGTTCTCACGTCGCCAAGGACTTGGGGAAGCGGGAAACGGCCGACGCCTGCGCGCGCGCCACGAACCTGGACGAGGCCTGCTCCAGCAGCCACTTCGAGTTCGACGCGGACACGCAAGCCTGCGCCTGCTGCGCGACGGCGGCGGCCAAACCGGGAGTCAACCTTCGCTGGGACACGCAAGCGACATCGGTCTACGAGTACAACTACTGCGCGGCCTTGGTCGTGGACCTGCAGCCGGATGGCCGCGTGCCTGTGGTGGCCGTGCGGATTAGACGGCCGCAGAACGACGCGCCCGCGCCGGCGCGGCTGCGGGTCGACGGGTGCCTGTGGGACCGGTCCCCGGAGACGGGACAGCGCTTGCCGTTTGGCGGGTGTCGCACGTGGAAGCGCCTTGCGACTGATGCGAAGGTCGAGTACCAGGCCGACGGGTGGGGCCTCCTGGCCCTTCCGGGCGGCGTCGCCGTGACCAAGGCGCCGCCGCCGCCCGCGTTCTTCGACGAGCTGGTCCACTCGCCCGGCGTCGGGACGTCGCGGGGCCCGGGCCAGGCGGCGCCCCGCGCGGTCGCGGTCGGCCTCGGC
>Ga0302122_10002881_pt1 | contig 10542 bp, 3 predicted proteins | sample CB21_SCM_MG_FD_203115 | JGI IMG/M metagenome (GOLD analysis project Ga0302122, IMG submission 203115) | Marine microbial communities from Western Arctic Ocean, Canada - CB21_SCM | ecosystem: Environmental > Aquatic > Marine > Oceanic | place: Canada: Western Arctic Ocean | collected 2017-09-28
GTCATTTGTGGCTGCTGCTCCATCACGGGCGGCGGCGGCGCCGCCGCCATCGCGGCTGGTGCTGCCTCCGCCATCACTCAGTCGCAGGAACTAGTCTGTAATTGTTTGGTTTTGTGGTTTGCTTGGGCTGCCCTGCAGTGCTGGGCGCGCGGGTAATTGGTAGCTACCGGTGCGTGCTTGGAGCGCTGTCGTATGAACGAGACACGGCCCTTTTTCTTGGTAGGGCAGCGATTACGAGGTCGCACTTGAGCGGTGAGTTGTACGGGCAGCAGCGCGCGTCTCCAGGCTGCCTCCGGGGCGTCGTAGCTCACGGCTTTTAATCGCACGCTTGGTATGGCGATTCGGGGCTTTCGGCTAGTAGCTTGAAACATACCTACTAGGGTGGGGCGTTACTCATGCGTTGTTGACGCCGGAGGGATCTGGGTGTTAATTGCCGCGTTATTCACGCGTTACTCACGCCTTATCTGCATCCAGGTTTGTGTGTCATGGTAGATTTGTGCGTGGCCGAGTTATCCGGAATCACACTGTCAAAGCCCCTGAGCTTGAGCAGCCCCCCCTGGCTCGTTAAGCACATGCAAAACAAGGCCGGCGGAATGCCAATTCATCATTAAACTTTTAAACCAGGGCGCCCAGCGCCGCCTGCGTCGCCGCGTCGACGACCGCCGCGTCGTCGACGGCCTTCTGCGCGGCGGCCCGCGCGGCGCCGGCGTCGCCCCCGTACCGGCGCACGACGCGCGGCCGGCGCTCGCCGCTCAGCACGGCCACGGCCCAGGGCGGCGGCGGGCGCGCCGCGGCGACCTGCGCCAGCGCGGCCGCGAGGCCCCGCCGCGCATCGGCGTCGGGCAGCAGCGCCCAGGCCGTCGCGTGCGCCGGCCGCGCCTCGGCGAGGTCGAGGTACAGGGGTAATCCCCCAAAGGCCGCCATCGCCAGCTGGTCCTGGGCCGTATTTTGCGCGTAGACGCGGAACGCGGCCGCAACAATATTCTCAAAGGCCATGTCCGACGCGCCGCAGGCGCCGTCCCGCGGGAACGCCGCCAACGCGTTGATGAGCGCCGGGGCCGCGTCCGGGACGGGCATCACCTCGGCCAGGACCCCGAGGGCCCAGGCGCCCGCCTGCCGTAAGGAGGCGTGGGGCGACGTCGCCGCGGCGACGCACGCCCGCGCGAGCGGCTCGGACGCGCCGGTGTGCTTGGCCGCCTCGGCCGCTAAACAAATTGCCCACGCCCGCAGCTCGCGGTGCAGGGCGTCTTCCTCGGCGTGCTCGACTAGATGCGGCCCCGCGACGGCCGCGACGCAGGCCACGACGTCACTCACCGGCGCGAGCCGCAACGCGGCCGTCAGGCCCGCCGAGCAGCACTCGAGCAGGTCGCGCTCGGCATGCGCGGCCGAGCCCACGTCCGCGTCGTCGTCCTCGGATTCCTCGGCGAGGTCCCGCGCCTCCCGCCGCCGCGCGCAGGACGCTTCCGCGGCCGCCGACAAGGCCCGGGCGGCATTCAAGGCAGAGTCCGGCGCCCGGGTCGCTGTGAGGGCGTCCCGCAACGCCTCGCAGACCAGACTCAGAGCCTCGACGGCCCGCAGGGCCCCGGCGCGCGACGCGTCGGCGTCGCCCTCGCTCGCGTCGGCGTCGGCGTCATACGACACGAGCTCGGCGCCGCCGCAGCGGTCATTCAGCGCCGCGATCTGCCCGCACAAGCACGGGGCGACAACTTGAAAAACGTCGGCTGCGGCCGCCAAACAGGAGAGCGCGCCGGCCGCCACCGCGACGAGCGTCGGGGCGAAGCGGATCCACTCCAGTTGGAGCGCGGCGCAGATGCGACCCGCGACTTCAACCGCGTCCAAACCCTGCGCGTTGCGCCGCCGCTTCACCACTTCGTAGATACTCCGGAACGCGACCTCGTTCGTCTGGAGCCGGCCGGCGTCGATCACCATGTACTTGATGGATTCCTTGGTCGAGACGCAGGTCACGACCTCGAAGTCGGCCTGGTCTTGGCCGCGCTGGCGCGCGGCGCGCAGCGTCGTGAAGACGTCGCACGCGACGCGCCGCGTGCCGTCGCGCAGGGCCTCGTCTATGACGCGCCGCGCGAGGCCGATCCTTAACGCATCGTTCGTACCGCTCAGGGCCGCGTCGCAGTACCGCGCCGACGCAGCCAGGACCCGCCGTCTCAAGGCCCGGTCCGACGCGCCGTCGTCGTCCTGGCCCAGCGTCAACAAGGACGCGCAGACCTCGCTCCCGACCGCCACGGCGGCGTCGACTGCACAACCGGCGACCGCGCACGCCTTCGCGCTCAGCGCGTGGGCCTCGATGAGTCGACCGACGAGGTTGGCCAAACAGGGCGCCCGCTCGGGTCGGAACGGCGTCGGCACGCGCCCGTCCATGGTCCGCAACGCCGCGCCGAGCGCCATGGTAATAGCCGCGGGGCTCCGGACGACCGCCGCCAGCCGGCCAAGGGCGAGGGCGCAGCGCGCGCCGCACGCCAATTTCGCGTCGTCCACCGGCGGCAGACACGCCGCGAGCAGGTCAAGCGCCGCCTTTGATAGCGCTGCCTCCAGGTCCGGGGGCGGCGCGCCGACGTGCGGCTCGCAGCACCGCGCTAGTAGGAGCGCCGCCTCCGTCGCGACGCGGACGTCTTTACTGACGTCGAGCGTGGCGCCGCACGCCGAAAAGACGCCCGGGAAGGCCTGGGCGAAGCTGCGCCCGGTGATGGGGCCTCGTAAGCGGTCGCCGTCATCGTCGAACCCGGCCCAGTACTCGTCGTCATCATCATCCGGGGCGCGGCCCGGCTGCGCGGCCAGGCAGAGCCGCGACAGGCACCGGAAGGCCCGGTCCCGCACGACCGCGTCCGCGTCACCCGCCGCGACGTCCGCGAGCACCGGCACGATCACACCGTGCTCGTCCAGCACGTCGTCGGCGTCGGCGTCGCGCGCCAGCACCTCCACGACCAGGCACGCGGCGCGCTTCTCCTCCACGCACCCGGACGCGAGCTGCGTCACGGCGCCCGCCACGGCGGCACCTAATAAACGACTGCTCCCGACGACGTTGGCCGCGCGCGCCAGCGTCGAGGCCGCCGTCGCGGCCAGGGGCGCGTAGGCCTCCAGGTCCGTCTCGGCGTCGTCGGTGTCGTCGTCGGCGTCGTCGTCGTCCGCGCGCGCGCGCTGCCGCGTCGCCCACGCGTCGTCGTCGACGCTCCGGAAGCCGCGCGCTGCCGCCCGGGCGGCGAGCGGCGCCACGGCCGCCGCGAGCTCGAAGCTGAAGGCGCGGCGCCAGTAGGCCGCGGCCTCGAGGAGCGACGCGAGCACCTCGAGCGCGAGCGCGCGCACGGCGTCGTCGACGCCGTGGCTCGACACGCACGCGCCGCAGGCGTCCGCCAGGCTCTCGGCCGCGCCCGGCACGTCGAAGAGCGCCCGGGCCTTGGCCGGGAGGAACGACGTCCACGAGACGAGGGGCTCGTCGAAGAGGGCCGAGGCGACCGTGAGGATCGCGCTACAGGCGTCGTCGTCGCCGGCGAGCGCACAAGTCGTCAGGACGGCCGCGACCTTTGGCACGAGCCGTTGAGCGACGTGCTGGCGCATCACCTGGCTCTCGACCTCGCCGCACAGCGCGAGCGCCGCGCGGCACGCCGGGACGGCCGCGTCCGACGCGAGGCCCGCTTCCAGCGCGGCCGCGACGCGCGGGAACCGCGCGCCGAGCACGCGCGGCGACGCCTCCTGGATCGTGCGCTCCAGGATCTTCAAGGCGGCGGCGTGGCCCGGCGCGGCGAGCGCGCGCTCGAGCACAACGGTGTTCGCGTCCTCGTCCGCGTCGTCGAGCCCCAGCCCCTGCTGCACGAGCGCGGCGCAGACCTCGACGGCGCCTCGCGTTGATGCCCTGTCCGCGGTCGGCGCGAGCGCCTGCGCGAGGACGGCGCCCGCCGCCGCGCGGCGCACGTCGACCGCGAGGCCCGGCCAGCGCTTCGCGACGACCCGTCGTAGTAGCGTGAACGCCAACAGGCGCGCGCCATCCGCCGCCCCGTCGCAGCAGAGCTGGAGCAGGCCCGCGGCGCAGGCGTCCGGGTCCGCATCCAACCAATCCTCGTACTGGACCTCGGCGCAGCGGCGCACGTCGTTCTCCGGGCTGAGCATCTCTTGCAGCAGCAGGGCCGGGGAGGCGGGGGTGCGGGCCATGGTTGTGATTGGCTTTGCACTCTGTGCACTCGGTCTTGCGTTGCTTTCTCGAACACAGCGCTGGCCTGCAGCTATGCCGTTGTAAAATAAATGCTTTACGGCTATCGTGGTCAAGCTGCAGCGACCTCCTTGCCTCGCCTGAGCGCTGTTTTACTGCTATTTTGAGAGCTAGGCACGGGTTTTACGCCACCCCAGCCTACCGCTATTGGGCGCGATAAAGAAATCCCGCCGGCCCTTTTAAACCTCAGGGGAGCTTCAGCGTAGGCGTGCGAAAAATACGTGAAAACGGGTTTTGCAGCCAGAGCAAAAAGCAGATCCCCTAAAGTAGGGCCATTAAACCACCGTGAAGCGGCAGCAACACCGCGAGGGCAGCCGTAAGAATCGCGCAGACGACACACGTGATTTGCAGGATGCAGCGGCTACTTGTTTGCCTCTTAACCGGAGCTGCGGCCTTTGCTCCACCCAGTGGAGTGGCCAGGGGTGTGGCTGTACCACGCACCGCAGTGGTGCGCCATGCGGGTGACATCGCGGAAGCGTTCAAGAAGTGTCAATCGGCCGCGAAGCTATTCCCCGCGTTTTCCGATGAACGGAAGGTCGCCGAGGAGATGACAGCCAAGCTCGAGGGCGCGTCGATGGAGAGCTGGAGCACCGACGACATGCAGCTTCTCGATTCGTGCCTGGTGGACGAGAGCCAGGAGGCGTGCGTCGCTTTCAGCGCCGCGATGAACGCGCTGCGGGAGTTCCACGAGGGAAGCCCGGGCAACGCGTGAGGGCGTGGTCAAAAGCCTTCGGCGCGTCTCGTTGAGTGCGCGGGGAGGGTGTCGTAAATAGACAAACCACACACATTAAGCAAGCAACCCGACGCGAGCGAGCAGCTTCGAGGCGTACAGCGCGTCGCCGTCGCCCTGGTTGGCGGCGGCGCTGAGCCCGGTCGTCAGATCCGAGCGCGTCGCACCACTGGCGCTGTTCAGAGCGCCGGCCTTCGCGGCGCCGGCGATCCAGGGCAGCGCGTAGGCGCGGTAGTCACCACGCAACAGAGACGCGACCTCGCAGAGGAGCGCGTCGAGCGTCGCGTCGGAGAGTTGCGGGAAGACTTCAGGTCCCGCGCGGGCTAACAGCCGCGCCGTCGTCCGGGCGTGTTGCACGGAGAGGACCTCGGCGACCGCGGCTTCGCCATCGCCGGCGGCGAGCGACGCCTCGGCCCTGCGCCAGGCCCGGCGGTGCGCCGGCTCCCTTCGCGACGGCGCCTCGTCGACGGCACGCGTTGGCGGCTCGGAGACGGCGCCCTCAGCGCGTGTCACCGTTTCCTCTAGATCGTTGAGTTGCCGCAGCAGCTGCGCCGCGGCCGCTGCGGCGCCGGCGGCTGTTCGTCGCTTGCGCGACTTGCGCGGCCGCGGCGCTACCGCCTCGACCACGACTTGCTTCGCGGCGGGCGGCCGCATGCGCACTCGTTTTACGACGGCGGGCGGTGCCTTGACCCGTTTCACAACGGCGCGCGGCGCCTTGACGGCTTCTTTGGGCGGTGGCACCTCGACGGAGGGCGCGTCATCCTCGAGTGCGGGCAGTTGAGGCGGCGGGATGACCGGCGCGTGTCGCGGCGGGGTCGCCTCTGGCATCGGCGACCGCGGCGCGTGTCGCGGCAGCGTCGCTTCGATCGTCGGCGCGGGCGGGGCAGGGAACTTCGCCCGCGCGAGGTCCACGGCGACCGTCCGCGGCCCCGCGCCTAGCAGGTCGACGACCGGCGTGGTGCGTGCCGCGCCGAACAGGTCCACGAGGGGCGTCGCCCGCGCCGCGCCCCCGAGGTCGACGCCCACCGCCACTTTCGAGGGCGGCGGCGTCGGCGGTGCGGACCGCCGCGCCCAGGTCGGCGCCGGCCAGGTCGGTTTGATTGGTGGCGTCGGCGGCGCGGCCTCTTCCGCGAGCGCCGCCACCGGAGACACGGGTGGCGGCACCGCCAGGAACCGGCGCGCGGCGGCCTGCATTTGGACCGCGGACCTCCGCGTCGCATGAAAGCGTCGCCGCGCCGTGACCCGCCTCCAGACCGTCTGCGCGACGAGGGCGCCCCGCCTTTGTGACCGCCACCGTTTCTTCGGCCCGCGACCGCGCGCGCGCCGCTGGAGCGCCACGGCACACCGCACCGCCACCGCTGCCTCCGCGGCCGCGCGCGCCGCGAGGACGCGGCGACCGCTCGATTGTAGGACGATGGCCGCCCGCACGGAGAGGAAGCGGTTCCGCGCGATCGACCGGCGGCCATTTGTTTGCAAAGTAATGACCGCTCGCACCGCATCTTGCAGCTTGCGTCGCGCAGACCGTTGACGCCGCCACGTTTGTAACGCAATCGCCGCCCCGCGGCGCCTCAACTGAAGCGCCAGGGCCGCGGCGTCCGCGGCCGCTTGCGCCGCCCGGGACGCCGCGAGGCGTGCGTACAGCCGTCGCGCCACAAACCCACGCGCGCCGCGCCGGAGCGCCGCGCCGGCCTGGCGCCGAAACGCGGCCTCGCGCCGCGAAGCTGCTCCGCGCGCCGTGGTTTGTACGAGCGTCGCCGCCGCGGTCCGCACGCGCGCGTCGCGAAGCGCCTTGACCTCCGCGCGCGCGAACCGGCGCCGCGCTAAAAGTTGCGCCATCGATGCCGCCGCCCGCAGCATGACGAAGCGCCGGCGTGTCGCCGCGCCGCGACCGCGCGTCGCGGCGAGCGCCGCGGCGCAAAGCGTCACCACGTAGCGGTCCCGCGTCGTCATTCCGCGGACTGCCGCCTGGACGACGCGTGCGGCACGTTTTGCGCGCGTGAAGCGGCTTTGAGTGGCAAAGCTTCGCATCATGCGTTGGATCGCGACCGCCGCGGCCTCGCGGCGCTCGTCCAGGAGCTTCGCGAAGCGACGGCGCGCCGCGCGGCCGCGGGCCCGCGCCGCGAGGCGCGAGGTACCGATCTTTGCCGTGCGGAACGCCTCCAACGCCGCACGCCGCCTCGCGGCCGCTTGCATCGAAACGGCCCCGCGCCTCGCTTTGACTAGATCAAAGCGCAGCGCTCGTCTTCTCGCATGAGCCTGGAGGCGCGGCAGGCGCCATCGAGCGTCGGTGAAGCGGCGTGGCCGCCGCGTCCGCGCCAGGGATTGCATTGTGACGGCCGCGGCGACCGCTCGACGGAACTGGCGCCCCGCGGCGCCGCGGCGCGCCCGCGCCTCCATGCGGACGACGGCGGCGATGGCGGCGGCGTAGGAGCCTAGCGCGACCCGGCGCCGCGCGCCCGCCTGGACCGCGACGGCCGCCCGGCGCCGTTTATCGTACGCGGCCCGCGTGCTATACGAGCGCCACGCCGTTTGCGTGGAGACGGCCGCCCGCTTCAAAGCGACGTAATGCCGGCGGGCCGCGCGGCGTCGCGTCACCGCTTTCACGAGCGTGGCGGCGGCCTTGGACCGCGCGAGGTGCCGCACCATCGACGCGCCCCGCGCCCGCGTCTGCGCGACGCCGGCGGCCCGCCGCACGGCCCCGAAGCGCCGCCGCGCCGCGCGGCCGCGTTCGAGCTTCTGCGGTGTCGCGCAGGCCCGTTTTTTTCGCAGGAAGCGGCGCATGTGAAGCCGGCCCCGCGTAAGCGCTTGCACTTGAACGGCGGCGCGGTGCTTCCGCAGAAAGGTCGAGCGGCACGCCGTGGACCGCAGGCGCGTCTGGACGACACGCGCCGCCCGCCGCGCCACCCGAAGTCGCTCGGCGGGCGGCCGCCGCCGGTGGACCGATTGGACTTTGGTGACGGCGCGCTTCGTGGTGGCAAAGCGCCTCCGTCCCTGCGCCCGCAGCACCGAGGCTTGGACGACGGTCGCCGCTCGGATGTGCGCGCGGTACCGTCGCACCGCAAGGCCGCGCCGCGCGACCGCCTGAGCGGCAACCGCGGCCCGTCGCAGCACCGCAAAGCTCTTGCGTACAGACTCCCCGCGCACCCGCGCCTGGAAGACCGTCGCTGTGCGCCGCGTGCGCGCAAAAGCTTGCCTCGCGCACCGGGCGCGCGCGATTGATTGCACCCGCGACACGTGACTTTTTAGGGTCAAGAAGTTGCGTCGCGCAGCTCCTCGGCGACCGGCCGCCTGAACTCTAATGACGGCGCGTCTCGCCACCCGGAACCGTTTCTGACCCATCGCCGAGCGCAGAACGGTCTGGACGACCATGACCGTTCGCTTCATAAGAAAGAAACGCCGCCGTTGGACAAAGCGACGAATACCCGCCTGCACAAGGACGCAGCACCGTTTCACAAAAACACATCGCCGCCGGCATAGGTAACCGCGGACCGCCGCCGCCACCCTCGTCGCCGCCTCCCGCCAGCGCAGGAGGCGCCGCGTCGCCGCGACGCGCAGCCGCGCCGCCCGCACAAACAACGCGGCCCACTTGAGGTCGCCGAGCTTCCGCCGCACGCAGGACCGGCGCCACGTCGTCTGGGCCGATATCGCGCTTCGGCGTGTCTTGGCGTAGCGGCGGCGGTGCCGCCGCCGGCGCTCATGGGCCTGGAGCGCGGTGATGGCGCTTCGGATGAGACCGTACCGCGTCGTGGCGCGGACGCGGCGGTCCCACGTTTGCAGCGTGAGCGCTGCTCGTATCTCCAGCAACCGACGCCTCGCCGCGAGACGGCGGCCCGCCGTCTGGAGCGTGAGCGCCGCCTTCAGACCAGCGTAGTGCGCCTTCGCGATCGACCGGCGCCCCGACGCCTGCAAGACGACCGCCGCCCGCCGGGCGAGGAAGTGGTGCCGCGCGATCGAGCGGCGGCCGCGCGTCTGCAGCACAATGGCCGCTGCGATGGCAGCCTGCAGCCCGCGCCGCGCCGACCACGTGCGCGTCCATCCTTGGAGCACGGCCACCTGGAGACGCCGCCGCACCGCGCGGCCGCGCCACGCCGTCTGAAGGGCCGCGGCGCCGCGCTTCAGCGCGAGGAAGCGCCGCCGCGCCACAAAGCCGCGCAGGCCCGCCTGGAGCGCCCGGACCAAGCGCGCGAGGCGCTGGACGCGCTGCGCGACCCGTTCAAAGCGCCGCCGCGCGACGACGTCGCGGAGGAAGCCCTGGAGGGCGCAAACCGCGCGCCGCGCGCACGCGAACGCGCGCCGCGCGGTGCGCGCACGATGCAAGGCCTGCGCGACGACCGCCTGGGATCGTACCATGCCGAAGCGCCGTTGGGCCGTCGCGCCGCGCCAGAACGTTTGGACCGCGACCGCCGCGTCCCTCGCCCGCCCAAAAGCGCGCCGCGCCCGGTTCCGACGGGCCACGGCCTGGGCGGCCGTGATCGCCCTTAGTACGCGGAGGACCGCGCGCCGCGCGTTGGACCGGCGGCCGCGCGCCTGCAATACTATTGCTGCTGCGCGTGTCGCCAGGTACCCGCGCCGCGCCACTATGCATCGCTGACCAGTTTGCACCGTCGTCGCCGCGTTACGCCTCACCGCTGCCCGCGCCCGCGCACGCACGCCCCGCGTCCAGGCCTGGAGCGCCGTCGCGGCTAAACGGCGCGCCTCGCGCGCGCGCCGTAAGTGCGCCGCCCGCAGCCGGTGGACCGCCGTCGTCGCGAGGGCGCGCCGCCAGGCGCTCTGGATTGTGGTGCAGGCGCGGTTCCGCACGAAGCGCAGCGCAAAGAGCGTCCGCCGCTTGCTCCAGCGCCGGGCGTCGGCCTGGAGCAGAACGCACCGCGCCACCAAATAAAGGAACCGCCGCCGTCCAAGGGCACCGCGCCAGGCAGCTTGCACGCGACCGGCCCGGAGAACACTCGCGATGTACCGCGCGCGCATTTGGCGGCGGCGGCCAAAGCTCTGCGCGGCGACGGCCCCGGCCCGCAACCCGACAAAACGCCGCCGCGTCCACGCGCCGCGCAGACGGTGCTGGAGCAGGAGCACCGTGGCGCGAAGCTTCGTGAAGCGCCGCTGCGCGAGGCAACTCGTCGCCCACCGGACGAGGCGGCCCGCGCGCCGCCGCCGTCGAGACCGCCGGACCCGCAGCTGCAGGGCCCGCGCCACATGACACACCGCGGCCGCGGCCGCGCGGGCCGCACCACCGCGGCGCCGGGCCTGGATGCGGACCGAGGCCTCGACTGCCAGGGTGGACCGCCGTGCCGCGGCCGCCGCGCGCCCGCGCCGGCCGCGCCACCAAGTCTGCAGATTAAGCACCGCGCGACGCGCGGCGCGGAAGGCGTGCTGGGCGCGCGCGCGCCGCGCAGCCGTTTCGAGGCGCGTCGCGGCAGCGGCCCGGCGGGCGTTCTGCGCCAACACATTGACACGCAACGCCACGACGACCCAACGCGCCGCAACGGCGGTGCGCCGGCGAAGCAGGTGCAAAAGCTTGACGGCCGCCCGGACCTTACATGCGCGCGCCCGCAACAGAGCGAACGCGGAGACGAGCGCCACGTTCGTCAGCCGC
>Ga0302122_10002883_pt1 | contig 10539 bp, 8 predicted proteins | sample CB21_SCM_MG_FD_203115 | JGI IMG/M metagenome (GOLD analysis project Ga0302122, IMG submission 203115) | Marine microbial communities from Western Arctic Ocean, Canada - CB21_SCM | ecosystem: Environmental > Aquatic > Marine > Oceanic | place: Canada: Western Arctic Ocean | collected 2017-09-28
GGTTTTCCGATATGTCGTTCGCCCATAGCCCACGAAGGACTGGCCGGAAGGAATTTGCAGTGCGATGAGGTTTTGAGTGTAAACGCGGGCGTCAAACGAGGCGCGTCTGACGGCCCATACGCTAAGTGCGAAACGGGCTCCACGACCAAAAGCTGTTGGCGTGGACCTTCTGGGTGATCATGGGAACTACGCGGACCGCTTGGTCGCCCGGGAAACCCTCTATTTAGCTCGGAATCCTAAATAAAGCTATTAATTTGAGATTAATTCACACTAAAAAAAACGTATGTAAAACCCGTCCTGCACCCTGACTCCTTCCTAAAACGGGTATTTCGGACTAGGGGGGGGGGGTTCCCGGGCGACCAAGCGGTCCGCGTGGTTCCCATGATCACCCCGAAGGTCCACGCCGACAGCTTTTGGTCGTGGAGCCCGTTTCGCACTTCGCGTGCGGGCCGTCAGACGCGCCTCGTTTGACGCCCGCGTTTACACTCAAAACCTCATCGCACTGCAAATTCCTTCCGGCCAGTCCTTCGTGGGCTATGGGCGAACGACATATCGGAAAACCGCCAACCAAACTCCCGGTGCGGCGACCCCATGGTCCAAACACGACTACTAGTAGTACTCTGGCCGAGACTATCAGTATACTAGGCCTCGTAACTCTACTAGATCTAGTCCGCTGTACGTCATGCTTCTACCGAGGCGTCCGCCCGCGGGCGCTTCTCCCCGCTGGCGTCAGAAACGCGCAAAGTAGGGGGAAGCTGACGCGCCAGTGGGGCTAACTACGGTTACTATGGCTAATCCTGGTACCTCGTGAGATACCTAGCGTCCAACGGTATCCCCGCCGACCCAGTGACTCACGGGCGAAAGAGTGATGCTGCCCCAATTTTTCCTCTTCGTAACGATCGCAGGCGGCACCAGTCCGGGCCCCGACATTTTCACGCGGCAGCGCATCCACGACTGCGGGGCGTCCATGATGCGCCGTGCGGGTGCCGAGATGGACTGGGGTGCAAAATTTGACGAGTGGCCCGCGATCGCGAGGGAAATTGACGTGGACGCCGCCACGGCCAGCCGAGACGCCGGGAACGGGTCCGTCTACTACGCGGTCGCACTCATGGTGGACCAGCAGAGTCGCGTCGAACACACGCGCGAGCTGCTGGCGCGTCACCCGCAGTGGCACGTGTTCAACTCGACGAGCAAGTACAGCGTCGACGTGCTTTACCGCCACTATGTCGGCATGGGCCTGCGGCTGCGCGAATTTAAGCTCGAACCGCTCCTGGGCAAGGTCGCGTGGCGGGGAACGGCGCGTGAAACGAGGAAGCGTCACAGAAATAATCGATCGTCGCCGGTGGATCTGGGTTTTACAGTCGCCCCGCCCGTGGTTTTCCCGGAACACCCCCCTTCCGCCGCAGGTGGTGGACTTGCATACGATTCTGCATGCTCGTCCTGGGGTCCGGCCACGCATACGGCGTGATGCTGAACGACGACGTCACCGTCGCACACGACTTCGAAAGGACGTTGGAGGCGCACCTGCTCCGGTTTTCCGAACCCATGAAGTTCGCAACCTACCGTCTGGGGCAGTTCGATCTGGGACTGGTGGTCTCGCGCGAGTCGGCGGCGCGCCAGCTTGGCATTATCTGCGACCTCGAGACGATCGACCACTTCCACGACCATTTTACGAGTCGCACGCACCGGTGGCTTCCGCACGTCGTGGGCAATTGTCCAATCACGTACGCTGGTAGGCCCCTAGAGGGCCTGGCGCGCCCACACGGCGCGCTCCACGCCAAGAGCAACATTCTAGGCGTGGCGAACGAGGCCTCGGACGCGGAGTTTCTCGCGCGTGTCCACAATCGGCCTCGCGATCGTCCGGGTTTCTGCGGGTCGGCGTATCCTGGCCGTATTTTCAATCGATCGCACCTCGGCGCCTGGATTCACGCCGACCCCGCCCTGCGCCCCGCAAACGCACCGCTGCTTAGCGGGCCTCAAGGGACCGTGGCGCGGCCCGTCGCGCCTGATCTTCGAGCCGCGACGACTCACGCACTCCTCACGGAGCTCGCGGATCGAGTCAAGGGCTCGGGTGGGGGGGCAGGGTAGTATTTTTTCAGGGCCATGCCATTCTGTGAATTATTCTGTGCTATCCGTCACTGAGAATCCTGCCGGCACTTCTGCCGGCCCAGCTAAATTTAGGACCCGTTTCGTCCGGGTATCGGTAAGTGGTGCCCGAAACGCTAGCTCGACAATTCGTCAAAACCGAAGAAAATTGCCGCCCTGCGTCAACGCACGAGCCGATATATAATATTACTTGACCTTAAATTACACATTGAGGACGCAATATTCTACACCCCCGGCCGCCGCTTGACCCTCTTTGCCCCGCGCCCCGGGGTCCGGCTTCCTAAAGGCGACAAAAACAACCCCGGTAGCGTCGTGGGCCCGCCCCGGGCCCGGCCGACTTGGCTCCTGATGTGGGGGCTCGGGCCCCGTAATATGGAGATCCCGGGTGCCTCAAGAGCCATGCATGGAGTGGACAGAACAAGGTTGGGACGGGACGCCGCCAGGGATTTCTGGCTCCGCGCCTTAGCTGGAGTGTTACCCTTGGGGGACCTGCCAGTGGGGGGCAGGATGTGGGCCTTGCGCCCCCCGTCCTGACTCGGAGGCGTCCTCGATGTCAAATTTATTTGTTTATGCCCATGCTAGTGTGCTCACCATGAGACAGTCGCCAGACGCGTCGTCCGTCGACTAAGGTGAGTAGGGAGCTTCCGCGTACACGCCGGGCGCGTCGTCTTCGCCCGAGCCGAAGTCGCCGCGCGGCCGGCCCGGGACTGGCGTCGTCGTTGCCACATCATCGTCGTCGTCCCCGTCGTCAAAGAGAATGGCGGCGACGGAGGTAGCGACGGAGGTGAGGGGAGCGAGCGGCTCCGGCGCCGGCGGTTCGTCGAGAACGTGATCCGTCGCGGCGGCGACGCGCGCGATGTCGGCGGCACGGGGCCGGGCGGTGGCGTCCCTGAGCGTCCCGAGGACGGCGAGGAGCCACCCAGTCTGGGCTGTCTGCTCTAGGACGGCGGAGACGTAGTCCGTCGCGACGCCGACGGCCCACGAAGGCCCGAGGGGCCAAAAGCCCTCGTGCCAGGCGTTGTGCCCGCCCCGGTTCGTGCGCACGACGACGACGCGGGGGTTTCGCACGAGCTCCGGCCAGTCGTAGCAGTCGTCGTGCGACACGAGCGGGTCGTCGCGCGCGTGGACGACGAGGAGCGGGATGCGCACGTCACGGAGTCGCTCGCGGCTCGACGCGACGTAGTGCGGCCGCGTGCGTGGGAGCCGGGCCGACGCGCCGGCGCCGTCGTCGAAGCCGGCGAAGCCGCCCGGCCCGGAACGATTCGACGCGCGCGGGATCGCCGCGACGTGGCGGTCGTACATGACTGCAGGGCCGTGGCGGGCGAACGCCAGGACGCGGCGCACGTGCTCGCGGCGCGCGCACTCGTCGGCGAGGCCCGGGTCGGCCCTCGCGTGGCGGAGGATGCACCGCCGCATGCCGCGCGCGAAGACCTTGCGGTACGTCGCATTCTTCGTCTTGGCGACAAAGTCCGCGGTACGCAAAAAGTCCATGCAGCCCGCGAGCGATACGGCCGCGACTAGCGGTGTCTTCTCGCCGACAACCGCCAAATACTGAACCAGCAGGAAGGCGGACGCGGAGTGCGCGACGCAGAAGATCGGCGCCGCCGGGTTCGACGCGCGGATCGCCTCGACGGCGCAAGCGAGGTCCCGCCACTCGTTCCAGTCGAGCCGCCAGTCGCTGAAGGCGACTGCGCGCCAGCCACGGCTTTCGCAGCGCCGCGCCAGGTGCTTCATGTAGTGGTCGTCGCGCGTGCCGCCGACGCCGTAGAGGAGCAGGACGACCGGCGACGTTGGGGAAGGCGGGGGCGCGCGCGTTGCGAAGAGGCCGTCGCCGTGCAAGGCGAACTCGTCGCGGTGCGCCACAAGCCAGTCGAGCCAGACCTCGCCGCCGTCGAACGTCCGGACCGCCTGGCGGCGCCAGCGCACTGGCCGCAGCAGCAGGAAGCTCAGGTCCGCCAGGACGTGCGCGATCACGGTCTGCGCGTGGCGGCTCGTCAGCCAGAACACGGGCCGAAACTCGCGCGTCGCGAGCCCGGCGCGCTCGACGATCGCCACGTTCCAGAACGTCCGCGTGCAGCTCACGACCGGCCGCTCGCAGACGCGGACGCGCCAGTGCGCCACCCACCCCAGCGCGCCCCCGACGACCTGCTCGCGGCGAGCCCGGCGATCACGACCGCACGCGACGATCGTGGGCGCCGCCCCCTCTCGCGACCCCCTCTCGCGACCGACGTGGACGCGGTCGCGCGCCCACCCCTCTCGCGACCCCCTCTCGCGACCGACGTGGACGCGGTCGCGCGCCCAGGCCCAGACGTTCCGCGACACGAGGATGGCCAGCGCACGCAGCACCTTGGCGACCGTTCGCCGGCCCGGGCGACGGCCGAACACAGCGTCGAAGACGTACCGCCGAAGCCATCGCCTGCCGACGACCGCAGCGGCGAACGCGACGACGAGGCCCTGGTTCCGCGCGCTCGTCTGCGTCAGCGAGTACGCGACGCTCCGCGCCAGGTCCTTGAGCCCGAACGCGTGCCGCCCCACGTTCACGCCGCGTCGCCGCAGCAGCAAGAAATGCACGAACGAACGCAGGGCGAGCGCCGAGCTCGCGACCAGCGCGCACGCATCCACGAGGGCATGTTTCTCGTCGGGCCAGGAGGATGACATCAAGATATTGAGTGGCCTTTCTTTCGGCTTGGACGACCCCCTGCGTGCTGCTGCTTGTCCAGCTGTACCCTAATTCAGACTTGAAAAAATGCCCGCCTTCCGAGCTCTAGAGCATCGTGTGACGGCCACCGGTTCTGTACCCGGTGAAAATACCCGCCGCCGAAACGTCCGTCCGACTAGGAGCCTGCCAGTGAGTAGACGTATTTGGATGCGGCATGCAGCCCGCCAAGGAGTCAGATTCAACTTCAGGGCCCGGTGACGCGGAGGTCACCGTGAAATCTCACTCTTCCTACTAGTAGATATGATATACTAGTATAATTTACCCTACCGGGCGCTGTCCCGATTCCGAGTCGTACCGTAGGTATAGCCCTCGCACGCTAGGATGTAGGGATCCCTAGGTAGGTAGTATCTAAGTTTGCCACGGTCCCTAAAGTTTATCAGCTTACCTAGGTATGATGACTCGGAACCTCCGCGCGACGCATGAGATCCCGGGCGCGAGCCTCATTTTATCGATCATCCGTGCATCTCCAAACCCGAGATACCATAATTTTGAGAGGAAATCACCTTGAGGGCGGCGGACACGCGCTGCCATGGGTAGCCTGGGGGAAAAAGGTGATGGGCAAGAAAAAGAGCGCAACAAGCCTAAGTCCGACGACGCGGCCGCCGACACCGCGCGCGCGGCCGCTGCGGCCCTCGGCGTCAGCGCGCTCTGCGTGTACGCGCGGACGGCGGCGGCGAGCGTCGGCGGCGGCGACTCGGGCGAGCTGCTCGCGGAGGCCTGCATCGGGGGCGTCGCGCATCCTCCCGGCTACGGCCTCTGGCTCGAGCTGGCCGCCGTGGCCTTCGCGCCGGATCGAACGCGCGCCGCGCACCGCGTGAGTCTCACGTCGGCGCTCTGCGGCGCGGCGGCCGTCTGGGGCTGCGCGCGCGCTGCCGCGGCCTGGGCCAGGCACCTCGGCGAGGGCCAGCACGGCGCCGTTGCGGCGGTCGTCGCCGGTGGCGCGTTCCTCACGTCGCCGCTGCCCTGGGAGTACGCCACACACGCCGAAGTCTTTGCGCTGAACAACGCGCTCGTCGCCTTTGGGATCTGGTGCGCGGCTGCGCTCGCCGCGCATCCGCGCGACCGGCGGCCCGCGCGTTTTGCGGCGTTGTTTCTGGGTTGCTGCGCGGCGCACCAGCACGCGTCGCTCCTTACGGCGGCGCCGCTCGCGGCCTTCGCCTTTGTTTGGCTCCGGCCGGGGCCCTTATTGATCCTCGAGCTGTTTGTCATCACCGTCGCGGCCGCCGCCTACCCAGCCTACAAGCTCACGGAGCGTTCAACCGCGGCCACGGAGGGCTCGTGGGGCGACCTAACGACCGTGCGAGGCCTCTTCACGCACCTTACGCGCAACGAGTACGGTACGTTTCGCCTCGGGGCGTCCGCACCGGGCGCAGCCGGGCTCCTGCCACGCGTCCTTGCGTATTTCACCTGGTCGCTGGACCAGGTAGGCGCCGCCGTGCTTGCGCTCGCCATCGTCGGCGCAGGCGCGGGCGCCTTGAGTGAAAGACGGCCCGCGCGGCGCGCGGCGGGCGCCATCGGCGGCGCCTGGGCCCTCTACACGCTCCTCTGGCACGGCATCTGGTCCAACCTGCCCATCCACGAGCCGTCCATGGCCTACGAAGTGCACGCGCGCTTCTGGATGCAGCCTCATTTACTAGTTTGCGTCATGGCGGGCGCGGGCGCCGCGGCCGTGGTGGCGCGGGCTCCAAAACCGCTGGCGGTGGTGGCCCTGGCGCTCTGCGTTTGTGTGGTCGCTTCGAGAGTGGCGGTTCTCTGGCCGGCGCTGGACTTCTCCGCCGTCGCCGTGCTCGCAACGCACGGTGCCGCGGCGCTCGCGGCGGTGCCAAAGGGCGGCCTGCTGCTGTCGCACACGGACCTCCACTGGAATCCAACGCGCTACCTCCGCGCGTGCGAGGGGGCAAGGCCCGACGTGACGCACCTGTCGCTCCAGCTGCTCCCTTACCCGTGGTTCGCGCGGCAGCGCGCGCTGTATCCGAGGATACAGCGATGGCCGGACGTCGCGGCCGCGTCGACGGACCCCGCGACCGAGCGGTACGAGCGGCTCGTCGAGGACATCGCGACGGGCAACCTCGACGCGTTCCCGGCTGGCATCTACCTGTGTAGAAATCAACATTCAAGGCGCCCCACCGTCGCGATATTGTCCCCGTCACTGCGTCTGCTGATGCAACCTGTCTCAGTGGTTGGTTTCCCCAGGCATCTATCTCGACCTCCACGGCGTTCACGAGCCGCGCATCGGCCGTTTGGGATCGTGGCGTGGGCGCTGGAACCTCGTGCCTTGGGGTCTCCACTATCGTATCGTCGCAGCGTCGACAGTCCGGGGCGACGCGGGCGAGTGGCTCGCGCGGAGCCTGGCGGAGATCGACCGTCTGAGGGCCGCCTACGAGGGAGGCCCGCCGTCGCCGGACCGCTTCCGTGTCGGGAGTTGGGAGAATGCGGCAGGCGCGGCTTACAACGACGCGCACTACCAGACAGGACTATTCGCGCTGACGCTGGCGCAGGAATTGCGCGCGTCCGGGCTTGCGCCCGAGGGATTCCCCGCGTACGTCGCCGCGCTACGCGCCGCGCGGCTCCTCACAGGCCCCGCGGCCGACGCCGCCGCCTCACACCGCGCGCATCTGTCGTCTCCCGCGGGCGACGCCGCGAAAAACGCCCTCCTGGCCGCCGTCTCTCTCCACGGCGCGCTCGCGACGGGGCGCGACCTCGCGGCCCGGGGGCTGCCCTTTGGCAACGTCGACGCGCTGACCGACGCCGAGCTCGGGAACGTGACGCTCGACGCGCGGAGACGCGCTCAGCGCTTCCTGGAAGTGCACGGGGACGACGCGGACGCAAACGTGTTCCGTCGGTTTTTGGCTGGTTCTTGATGTGCGTGTCATTACGTATCTTTGGTGTTCGTGTTTCGAGTTGTTTTACTAGAAGTAGCTTGGAGTCACAGTGACTGTAGCCTAACTCGGAGATCCGCGCCAGGACTTTCTTATACTTACCGTGACCTGGCCACCCGTAGAATCTACTAGTAGAAGTACTCCCGAAACTTAGTCGTCCGAGTCGATTTATAATTTATTGCTCCTAGGGCGGCGGCCCGGGCCGATCGCCTTACTCCCCGATAGCGTCTTCAAGTGTATTTATTAATTTACTAGTACTATTTCTTTAGTACACTGCCAACTTGAACTTCACTGCAAGTTCTTCGAGTCAGTCCGACGGCGGTCAGGCCGCCGCTCTAGCTGGGCCAACTTCGACTCGGAGTTTCAAGAACTTGAATAAATAAACTTGAGTGATCACTCAGCCAGTCACTGTGCCAACTTTTTTTTCAAGCCTCAGGCTGACTCGGCGGACTCGGACTCGGAGTTTCAAGTTCAAGTTCAAGTTCAAGTTTAGGTATTCGCACTCAGGCTGCCACTGACAGCCTTCAGGAGGCTGAGGCCAGCCTGCCAGTCACGGTGCCACTGCTGCAGTGGCCAGTGGCAGCCTGAGCCTGACTCGAAGTGAGTGATTATGATCATGATACTCCGAGTCAGGCTAGACTCGGCCCGGGAGACTCGGATGATGCCCCGTACCGTTAACGGTACGGGGCACACAGGTCCTAGTGAGTTTTGCGCCACTAGCCCCTAGTGTGTTTTGCGCCGCTCGCCAGAACGCTGTTCTTCGCCGCTCGCCTCTTCGCCCCACGTAAAAACGTTTCTCTCGGCCCCAGCGCTCCGATGAGCACTTTTTCAAAACCACCCGAGCCCATGCTGCCGTGAAACTGCCGCCGACACTAGTCTTTTTTTCTCCCGTGCGGATTTTGTGGAAGGGGTAGGGTTGCATAAGAATGTTACATACTCATAATTGTGTAACCCTTGGCTAGTGAGATTTTTCCTACTAGGATTAACCAGTCTAAACCCTCTCCCTATCCCACATACTCTCCAGATACATGGGGGCCGCGAGTCCCGGGACATACCACGAGTAGGGCACCGGGATGGTACTGTATGCAATCAGAATGCCGAACCTACCTATCTACCCCATAGTCATAAAACCCGTATCTTGGATCCTAGGATCTATTCATCGTACCTTACCAGTGGGTCCTTGGATCTATCCAAACTGAATCTTTAAAGATTCAGTTTGGAGTATTCCCCGCCGGTCCACGGGCTACGGCGCCCTTTTTTTCTTCCGGCCGAAGAAAGCGGTGATGGACTTCGTGCCCTTGGCGGCTTTGGCCATCGAGACCTGCTTGGTACTGGTCTGTTTCGCGGCGGCGCCACCGGCCTCGACCTTCTGGCGCTTGGCCGCCGTGCCGAAGGCGAGCTCGTGGAGCTTCTGCTCCTCCGCCTCGTGGGCCCAGACGTTCTCGGCGCCGCTGGGCCGCGACGCGAGGCCGGGGAACACCTCCGCAAGCGCGATGCCGCTCCGCTCGGCGACTTGCGCAGCCCACTCGTCGGCGACGTACTCGCAGACCGCCTGGACAGCCCGGAGCGTCGCGCGTCGCGAGGGTCCGACCGCGGCGGTCGCTGGCGCGCCGGCCGACGCCGCCACGAAGGCGTCGGATGCGCCGACGGTTTCTGCGCCGACGGTTTCTGCGGCGACGGCGTCTGCGACGGCCGCGACGCGCCGCACCTTTCCGTGGAGCCAGTCCACGACCGTGGCCGCCTCGGCCAGCCGAACCAGGCGCAGCCCTCCGCCGAGATCTTCCTCGTCGCAAAACGCCCCGAGCGGCCCGAGGTCCAGGTCCAGCAAGCATCGGAGCCCCTCGTGGCCCGCGGCGGCGACGACCTGCTCCAGCGGTACGAACTGCCGACGCGTCGCGGACGTCGTGAGGACCGAAAGCAAACTCAGCCGCGCGTCGTACGGCGTCGCCACGACGACGCCCGCGCCGGCGTGCGCTGCGTCGTCGACGAACCAGGCGCCGTGGTCGCTCTTCGAGCGCTGGAGCTCTACGAGGGCGTTTCCAGCTTTTTATGTGTTGGGGCTGTTTGGATGGTTTTAGTACGTCGAGGGGGGGATTTTGCTGGCGGGTTTTGGTCGAATTTTTATTTTGGGTGTCAAAATGCCGCAATTCCGACGATCTGCACGTTTTTGGCGATGTTTTTGACGATCACGGCTCTTGAAATTTTGATTTTATACTCTACAAGCGGATTTCAACAACCCGCACCGAAGGCCACGGACCCTCTTGCCCTGGCCACACCAGGCCGTCCTCGAGGGTCCCTTTGCTAGTATGTTCTAGTGGGTTTGGGACCCCACCAAGCTATATATATACTATCATGCTCACGAGGGTCCGTTTCCTAGTAGGTTGCTAACGTGCGGGTTTTGTAGGCTATGATAACACTATTCTATTCAATATAATCTATTAAGTAACGCTTATATAATAATTGAACACAGGGTCAAGAATTCACACAATTTGAATGCAACTTCAACAATCTCTTATATTTGCATTTTTGAACATTGTGAATTCTGAATGCAAGTATAACGGAATCTGGTAAACACTGTGTCCAATGAAATAGATGATGATGTGAAAGAAGTAGTAAGAATCGATTGATTTTGTGTCAATAATGAGCAAAGCTCATTTGCGATATAGCGAAGCTATAATCGTCAACTTCTACATTCTCTTGTGTTTGCATTTTCAATATTGCGATTTCCGACTAATAAAATTCACGCAATCTGGAAGCAAGTACAACAGAATGTAGTGTTTGTATTTTTATGATTGCAAATTCTGGATATAAAAATGATTGCAAAATAAAAATGAT
>Ga0302122_10002885_pt1 | contig 10538 bp, 5 predicted proteins | sample CB21_SCM_MG_FD_203115 | JGI IMG/M metagenome (GOLD analysis project Ga0302122, IMG submission 203115) | Marine microbial communities from Western Arctic Ocean, Canada - CB21_SCM | ecosystem: Environmental > Aquatic > Marine > Oceanic | place: Canada: Western Arctic Ocean | collected 2017-09-28
ATTAGCTCTTTAGTTAGCTCGTCATGTTTGGTATAAACTAAAATATCATCAATCATGGATTCTAGCTCATTAATATCATCCAAATTAGCAGGATGGCTATATTTTACGGTTTCTGCGCGTACCTTTAAGCGCGATAACGGGGTCCTTAAATCGTGAGTGATCTTTGCTAAGGTGCGTGTACTACTCAAGTTTAACCAAACATAAATGATAGTAATCATTAACAGTAAATTGGTCATAAAATTGAACAGTATGATAATTTGGTAAGAATACCAATCAAGTTCTGTTTCGGTAATGGCTAATACAATCAGAATTGCTTGCATCAGTATGCGGATAAGACAAACCCATAAAATAAACTTGGTAATTTTAAGATCAAGAAAATGGGATTTTCTAATTAACCTGACAATCTTTTTGAAATAACTAATCATTGATAAACTCGTTATTCATCCTCTAGCTCCCCATAGCTATCAGTTACTGTTGCGGTAAAAATGTAGCCTCCTGAGCGCACAGTTTTAATAATTTTAGGATTTTTAGGGTCTAGCTCTAGCTTCTTGCGTAAACGACCAATTTGCACATCAATGGTACGATCAAAAGCTTCTAGTATTTTAGATTGAGATAATCCCATCAGCTGATCACGAGATAATACCCGCTGTGGGTTTTCAACCATAGCCAATAGAATATTATAAATACCGCTGCTGATAATAACTTCAGCCCCTTTGGGTGACGTTAAGGTTCTATCTTTGGTATTTAAAATCCATTGGTTAAACTCGTACTTAGGTGTGTGATTCGCATCTAAGTTATTATTTGATTTAGATCGTCTTAAAATAGCCTTTAGTCTGGCTAATAACTCCCTGATATTAAAAGGCTTTGACATATAGTCATCAGCTCCTAATTCTAAGCCAATGATTTTATCAATATCTTCTTTGGCCGAAGTTAACATTAAAATGGGTATATCCGCATATTTTTTACACTCTCTGATTTTACGACAGGCTTCTAGACCATCCATATGCGGCATATTAATGTCTAAGATGACTAATTGATAAGCTGTTGCATTGGCGTTCAACTCTTGCAATAACTTTACCCCATCGCTGACCGACCTGAAGCTGTGTCGATTATCAATAAAAAAAGTTCCGAGCATATTAGTCAGCTCCAGATCATCATCAGCCATTAATATTTTCATGTGTCATAGTTCTCCAAATTAAATTAGGTACCGTCAACTTAACTGTGACGGGACATAAAAGTTATATTAAATTTTATGCACAAAGGATCTCAAGAGACGCATCATACCATATTTTTCTAGGTAAACTCCAAAGTTACAAAACATTACAAAACATTACAATCTATTACACCTTGTTTACCAATGGTACATCTCCCATTTACATTTGTTTTCTATCCTGACTCTCGAGTCTTAATTTCATAACAAAAAACTATAGGGACTAGAGTGTAGTATATAGCTAACAATTTGGAGAAATAACAATGACAGCTATTTTTTTCGATCCTTACGATCAAAAACTTGATAGATATTTATCAAATAGCTTTAAAAACGAGAAGAAACAACAAAGGGAACTGGTAAATGAATAATTTACGACAAAATAGCATATTTAAGCGGATTTTTTCTTTATTCACCCTGGTTTGTTACTTATTTATGTTCGTGGGTCAATCTTATGCGCAAGGTTCGACGGTATCCAAGCAAGCGCCAGTACAGCATGCTGTAACGCAACCAATAGGTACGAAGTTAGCGGCCAACGCGATGCGTGCGGGCATGCGTTCGCTGAGTCATGCTGCTGCGAATGCAACCGATACTACGTTTATGTCACAAGCGAATGCTAGCCAAATGCCAGTGGCTGCGTCGGTCAACCCACAATCATTGCAAGTTAATTTAAATCTGCCAGTGGTCAAGCTTGCGGCTAGTGCGGTATCACCCCTTGCCTTTACCTTAAGCTTAACGAATTACCCAGGCATAGAAAATAGCGCCAGCGCTGTGTTTATTGGTAGCCATTATGCATGGAATATACCTGCCATAGCGTATGTGAACCCTAATTTGGATCCAAATAAAAAACCAAAACCAACGCCAGCAAATACGGATTATTACTTTTTGCAAATGAACCAGAACCGTTATCCACTAACGCTTAATCATAAAGATGGTAGTTTTCATATTTATTACCAAAAAAAGAGGCCTTTTGATTTTAAGGTGGTGGATGATAAAACAATCAAGATAACAGCAGCTAATGGCACGGTATATCTATTTACACGCACAGGTGATCGATATGATTATCTGTGTGATGAGATCATTGGTATAGATGGCAGTTATTTGAAGTTTGGCTATAACTTTTCAGGATCAGGCGAGGCCATAACGGTTAGGAACAAATCGGGTGTTGTGCTGGCGACATTGCAATCATCGCACGGAAGTGCGCTTGTCAGCTATCGTGATCCATATAATGGAAAGACTCCACATAGGTTTACTGTCAGTGCGTCAGGTAATGATACCATTGTTACGAATGCTTTAGGAGAAGCTACGCAAATCGATAACAATGCGGATGGTTCAATCAATCAGCTAAGGTTTGCCAATGGTGCATCTGAGTCATTTGGTTATAATGTTATTCCAGATGTAAAATATATATTAGATGGTTTGACAACATCGGTTAAGGTCGATGCGCGATATGTGACCCAAAGTCATATCTCCTTTCGCAATAAATATAATCAAGATGTTGATATGCGTTATAAGATTGGCTCTGATTCTGGGTCACATAACTTTATTGGCAATGGCATTAGCTGTAAGCAGTCTATTTTTGAACATGTTAATATTTTGCAGGACTGGATGATGGAGTGTGCCCTTGCACAGAGCGATACTGGTTCAATTGGTTATACGTATACCAATACAACTACCATGCCGGTAGCGTTGTTTTCAGGTAAGCAAGCACCATTATTACAGGTAACCAAGTCTTCTGCTAGTACGTATAACGCATTGCAGTTACCGATAAGCAGTGAAGAAAAGATTGCGCTGCCTGCAGCAGCAAAGAACTTGGTGGGTGCTTCACAAAACATCAGCGCTACGCACTATGACTATATTTATAATACAAATATAACCCATTTTTCAGACTTGCCTTATGGCTATGATAAGCCAACGACAGTAACAAAAGACATGTATGCGCAAGGAGATGACACAAAGGCTCCGGAGGCGATGACAACGCAAACGGAATACTATAAAAACAGCCAGGGTGGTGGTTACCTAGGTCAAGTCAAAGCCTCGATAGATCCTTATGGTGTAGTTACCATGTTCAAGTACGCACCATATCCAGCGGATAAATCTTTTTATGCACCACTGGTTGCGACTAAACGCGTGATTGTTACAACAGCAGATGGTAAGCAGCACACCACTACGCAAGCATCACAAGGTCTAGCGTGGTATCAAAAAACAGTATCAGATGTATATAGCGTATCGCATCCCTATTGGCAATCAAATGACATGAGCTATGATGGCCACCAGTTAGATAGCCATCAACAAAATGTTGCAACAGATGGATTATTAGCAGGTAGCCTGTATACATCGCAAATAGGTTTTAACGCGGATGCAAAGTCGGTATCACAACTAGTGAATGCAAAAGCAGATACTCACACAGGTGTGGTAACCATCAGTGGAAGCTCCAAGGACATAACTGCTAATAATCAATTGGCAGATACTAGCTCTGCACCTAAAAATATCCAAGGGTTAGTTAAGACCTATAATAAGTATGGCGTTTTAATTAAAATCCAAGATCAAGTCACAGGTAATGTCACACTGTATGATAATTATGATGCTTTAGGAAGAATCACCCAGATGAGGTATCAGCCAGGCGGGCATAGTGACCATGAGCGCGTATACACATTTAACTATACGCTTGAGCATGCACCGAATACGGGCTATGAAATAAGCGAGACAGTTAAGACACAAGACAATCCTAAAGGTTATAAAAAAGAGGTCTTTTATAATCAAATGCAAAAGCCAGTGAAGACCTATGTTGAGGGCTTGGATCGTGCCATGTTTGAAAAACAAGTGGTGTATTATAATAATCAAGGGAGCGTTGCAAAGCAGGTTGATTATAACTACGATCAAGATGGGCGGCAGCATCTTCTAACCACAAGCTATCAATACGATGTCTATGGTAAAAAAGCTGCTATAGAGCATTCGGATGGAAGTACTGATGTGATAGTGAATGAGCCATATCAGCATCGCACCATGACATACACGTTGCGTCCAACGACTACAGTGATCACGGGAAACAGTTTATGTCATGATACCACCCACCTTAAAGATGGGAAGCCGCAGGCGGTTAGCTGTCAGGTCGGTCAAGTGCAGGTGAAGCAGCAAGAGTTAAGCCAAGACACAAGTACACACTATTGGAGCCACCTGGCGGATAATGATTACACCATTGGATTAGACGAACATTTAACTGATACTGATGCGACCGGTGCGCATGCGCGTTATACAGCTGCGATACAGGCGCATATCAGTCAAATAAAAACAACATTATCTCAAGGTGAGGCATTAGATAAAAAGCCATTAGATGCTTTGGCTGATGGTATCCGTCAGAGTTGTGTGCAAACGGGTTCTGAAACAGTGCCGAGTTGTGTAGCCAACGCGTTTACACGGATAAGTTACAACAAGCTTGGACAAACACTGCAACGTGATAACCTGGTTGTAGGTCAGCGAACAACAATGTTTTATTCGCCAAACAATCCCAATCAGGTGCAGGCAAGCACGCTGTTTACGCAAAACAAAGCAGGCTCATGGTCGCCGATTAGGACCTTTAGTTATCGTTACGATCATTATCAACAAGCGGATAGTTTAGAGGTGGCGCCTGGCGATAATAAGCCCCAAGGGCTTCAATCGGGTGCGATCAGTGTGAGTCACTCCACAACAACGGTGCTTGGTTATACGACTTCAGCAACGAGTGGACTGGGACATAGCGATGAAGCGATTAAGACAACCTATGATCCAAACACAGGGCTGCCATTAAGTCTGACCAATGCGCAAGGGCAGGTACACACGATAACGTATGATACGGTTTTTACTAAACAGCCAAAAACAGTGACATGGAAGGATAGTAAAGGTCAGGTGGGCCACGTGCTTACGTATGCGTATGACAGTGAAGGCAATGTAGTCAAGGCACAAAATACAGATGCACAGGGCAAAGTGCTCGATACGGTCACTAAGACCTATAACGCGATCACCAACCAGTTGTTAACAACCGAAGACAACACAGAGACAAGTGATATAAAAACAACGTATCGTTATAACAAGTATGGTGTGTTAACGGGTATGAACTATCAAGTAGGCAGCCATGCAGTGGAAGAAAGCTTTATCTACACGCCTGAAGGATTGCCAAAGACGTTAACGTTAAAGGAAAGCGGAAGAGTTCTGGAGTCCTTGACACAGACATACAATCCCGATATGACAGTAGCAAGCGTGAAGCAAGGTGGGTTAATCAAAACCAATACCTATGACTCGCAGGGGCGGTTACAGAAAGTGGTTAATGAGGCTGGTAATACTATTACGTACGCTTATGCATACAATCGAGCTGGACAGCGATCCATGCAAACGACAGAGATATCATCATTAGGTCAAGCGGCAGAGACAACAACAGAGTATTTTGGTTACAGTCCATTGTTGCAGTTAACACAGTATCAGTGCAATGGTTCCCATTGTCCTGTAGATGCTGATGGCGTGTCAGTTTCAAATACAACTTATAGCTATGGAGATATGTTTAACCAGCTTCAAAGTGTGGCAACCACCGGTACGATAGCTGGCAAGGCGGTTACCGATACGACTACCTATCATTATGATGCTAAGCATCCAACACAAGTGATAAAGATCATAGATACTGGGAATGCCGGTGAGCAGGATTTGAGTTATGATGCTAATGGTAATGTGGCTCAGATAGTGCAAACCCTCAGTGATGGTAAAACCAAACATACCACAACCATGGGCTACAATGCTGGGCAACAGTTGGTGGATTGGCAGCGAGATAAGCTAAGGGTGCATTATGCTTATAATGCAGCAGGGCAACGCACAAGTGAAACAGTGAGCGATTCCAATGGTAATCCAGCAAGGCTAGAATTTGGTTACTTAGCAGATAAGCTTGCGTCTGAAACATTGAATGGCAAGACGCGTTATTATCTTGCTGGAGGAACACTTTATCAAGGGCAGTATGCACCGTTCATTAGCGACGGATTTAATATAACCGGTAGAGCAACCGATAATCAGGCCATGATCGTGCAAGGTTACACGCCTTTTGGCTATCAAGGAACCAAAGCTGATACAGCTGCATTAACATTAGCTAAGCCACACCTTGGTTACCGTGGTCACTATACGGATCAAGTGACGGGTAGTCAGCTATTGGGCAATGGTTATAGGGATTACAGCCCGGAGCTTCGTCTGTTTGCACAGCATGATAGTGCTTCACCGACAGGACGTGGTGGGCTGAACGCGTATAGTTATGTGCTTAATAATCCTATCAATGGTGATGATCACACAGGCCATTCGACTGATAGAGATCTGGCATTAGCGAATGAAGGCATTAAGGCGGATGAGAAGCTGCAGCAACGTGAAGCTGGTGTTCATCTAGTGCAATTTTTTGCTGCGACACTAGGGATAGTTGCGATGGGTGCGGCTGGTCTTCAGTTGAGTGCAGGATTAGCCATGATATTTTCTGCAGCAACAAATACTGCAATAGCGGTTGTGACGACTGTAGCATCTAGTGAAATCATGACAGGTAAGGCTAATTGGGGGGCTGCACAGAAAGTTGGATTCATAACAGCTGCTGCCACATTTGCTAGTCTTGCACTTGGTCTTGGACTTATACGTGTCGGGCGGTACGTGTCTGGTTTCTGCTTCCCAGAGCCAGAGGCTAATTATGCTGGGTTAGAATATTTGCCTCGTGCTTTGAGCACTATCGAGGAGGAGTCGAACGGCTGGGAAACGTCCAGTAGCCATGAGGAGGAGTCGATGGAGTCCAAGTATGAGCCCGACATTATTTGGGTTTAAGATCCATATAAACAGTGGCGCAGTTTGTGATGCAAGTTTTGTATCTTATGCTTCCACCAGTACCTGTGCGGCGGGCAACAGTGTGATATTTTTTGTTGGCGACATAAATTTAAAGGAGAAAATAATGAATCTAAAATTAAAAAAATTTACAGCTGGTGTCGGTGGCCTGCTATTTCTATCGCTTATATCTGCCTCAGTGTTTGCCAGGGGGGTTGATGACGATTGGGAGCATAAAACGAGTCTAGTTAATGTTAATTTGAATAACGAAACCCCATATAGCGTTACGGTTGGTGGTTTTACGTCAGATCCAACAAAGTCAGTTGTTTCAATAGATTCTGCTAGTGCAAATAAGCCACCTTTTTCTATTGGCTCTGGTGCTGGTGAAATAGTTAAAATAAATATTCCTTGGGAGCATGTTGTAGATAAAGATATTTGGGGGAAAACTTGGGATCAAAGGTTGAGCCAGCCGACATCATTTACGTTTAAGATACATACAAACAGTGGCGCAGTTTGTGATGCAAGTTTTGTATCTTATGCTTATACTAAAGGGAATAAACCGACATCTTATGTGGAAGACAGTGGGAGTAAGCCGGATGACTACCTTTACTATAAGTCAGGGAATGGGGTTGGTTCACCGTTTAAGGTGAATGAAAATATCGTATCTGCTCGTATGGGAAATAGTAGTCATATACCTCCAGTAGATACTAGTTTAAGTGTAAGTATTACGCATTGTGAGGTGACGCATCCGAGTATCAAGGTTACTAATGAAAACTTTGACCCAGCTGCGACAATTTCACAAATTAGAACAAGCGCTGATACCGCAGAAAATATCCAAGATTCAACTGCGTACCCATCATCATTCAATTGCCTTGCTTCTAATGCAGTATTATCAGCTAGTGGCTCGTGTTATATGCAAGCAAAGGGCAGTACGCTAAGTGATAGAGGAAAAAGCTTTAGTTTTGATGCGCAATACAAGAGTACGCCAATCACGGTTACTCTTTATCCAAGTGACTATACTAACACGATAATCGTAAACAACGGATTAAGTAATATACCTGTGCAAGATCTTAGTACAGATAATGCATCCGTATGGGGATGGGCAACTCCATCAATAGGGCAAGTAAACGTTGGACGCATGTACTTACAGGTAAAGCAGTTCACTGATTATGGTCCAGATCCAGATCCAAGCAAAAGAATAGATTTTATAGGGTTAGGTTTGTTTGATCGCTGGGCTAAATACCCAAATAATGACCACTATGGTCAGAGTCTATGGAACGTAAACCTTAAAACTCAAGGAACTAAGCTTTGTGGGAATGCTAAGCCACAAGACTTACATCTTAATTTCAAAGATGGCAAATTGATTTTAACTAAGGATAATAATGGTTCATCTTCTCCTACAACATGTTGGAGCACTAGTAACCTAGCAGATCCATCTGCACGTTTGTTATTAAATGCTGATGGTATGATACAAATAAAAAGTAAAGCTGGCGCGGTTGTTTGGGGTCAGAAACCTATAAGAGCACCGAAAGTTATTGCTCAATATCAAGATTGCAAGATAACTACGGGCCAGGATAAGAAGCCGGTTAGTGGTTTAAGCTGTACAGTCACTAATGTGCCTGGGAGTGATGATGTCAATCAAAGTGAAGTCTCTATCACAGATGATAGTATGGCCTACTTGCAAGTATGTTCAAGGCAAGTCATAACACCTAATGATGTTAAATCAGATAACAAGTTTAACGCTCTATTTGCACCCTGGCGTGTTGAGAATCATAAGCACTGTTTGCAGACAATGACGCGTAAGGCGATATCTAGCAGTTTGAATAAGGTGTTTCACTTGACTGTACAAGGTGTTAACTACTCTGGTTTGATACATGCTAGTGGTGATATTGTGCTAGCGCCTGTTACAAAGAGTACTAGAGATGTCACTGATTTTGCAGCCTACAGACTAGGCAGACTAGGGCATATTCAGCAAGGCCATCCAAATATTAATCATTACGGGCTGCTACAGCGCGCAATGGTTGGTGCGGTTCAAGACTCTGATGCGCCATTTAATACCACACGTACGAGTGTTGCAGCATACCCATCATTAGATAATGGGCCTAGCTTACTGCTAGTCACAAAAACCCCAAGCACAGTTTTCTCTAGCCTTGATCCTAGCTATTATAGTGCGATGGCAACCATTGACGAACCAATCGGTGAGAGTGACTGGGGTCGGCTGTATAATACGGATGCCGTTACCCCTGGTGATAACGATACACCGATAAGCAATCTCATGGCAACACGCCCTACAGTTCAGTGGGGAAGTGAGCCAAATAATTCTTTGCAGGCAGCGAAGGTTTCACTAGATGGTAAGGTGGCCGTAGTGATTGCGAAAGGTGCTCAGGCAGGCTCCTCTAATGGTTTGAGTTATAAGGTGGGAACTCCTGGTGTAGAGGATCCTTGGGATTGGGGCAAATGGCATTTATTAGCTAAGGATGGTGATCATGCTCAATCAGCAATAACCGATGCTGTTGGTAGTTCCCCAGTGCTGGCTATAACAGGTGATGGCAAAGGAGTTGTTATTCAAGCACAAGAAGTCAATGGAAGTGGTCATGTAGATATGTATAGTCGTGTTTGCACAATAAACCTCTCGAATAAGCAGTTACAGTGTGGTGACAAGCAAATACTACGAGGCGCTACTAACCTCAATTCCATTTTAGACGCTTCTCTTGCAAGTAATGTTGTGGGTGGTAATCAAATTGCTGCTCTCTTTGCTAAATTTAGTGCTTCTAGCTCAGACTATAGCACGGGTCAAATAGATCTGGATAAGAAGTCAATTATGTGGTCAGAGTTTGCTCCAGTGGCTAATTTTACAGCCTCATCGACTATGAAATCAGTTTTAGGTCAGGATGGGGCAGCTGTACTCGCAGATTTAGACACTTCGTCGTCAAGTATCTGTTACCAGGTTGGTAAATTTGATACGGGTAAGTTTACATGGCTATCTAAGTCTTCGTGTGTAAAACTTGGTGATAGTAGTCCTGGTGATATATTAGCAAGTATCTATAGGGACTCCAAAAACAATCTCTGGGGTTTTTATTTCGACACAAGCAAACATTCTATTGAAAAGGTCTTATTGTCTACTAAGGAAAATGATTAGGATATTGGTGTCAACTTCACGCGCACAGGGTGACTAGAAAGGCAAAAGCAGGCCAAGGGTAAAGTGCGCGTGATACTCTACTAGCGTTCATATTTGTCGTGCGCATTCATGATGTAGTATATACAAAAAAATAAGATTGTTGTTTTCAGGAATGATGATGAAAAAGTAATAGGTTTAGTGAGTATGGTTGAAGATGATTATTTCGTTATGGATGAGGTCAGTTTTAAGGTAGGAAATAGGTTGCATGTAATCACCTACTCTATGGTTCAGTGTATTCTACCTATTGAGGAATATTTAAAAGCAGGTGGTAATGCGGATGATTAACTTTAAAAATAAAACAAGGTGAGCAAGTAGATGCCTTATATTGCAAAAATTGAAACA
>Ga0302122_10002891_pt1 | contig 10532 bp, 7 predicted proteins | sample CB21_SCM_MG_FD_203115 | JGI IMG/M metagenome (GOLD analysis project Ga0302122, IMG submission 203115) | Marine microbial communities from Western Arctic Ocean, Canada - CB21_SCM | ecosystem: Environmental > Aquatic > Marine > Oceanic | place: Canada: Western Arctic Ocean | collected 2017-09-28
GTATGTCAGTCAGCAATTAAAAATCCCCTATCTATCTTTGGGACATTATGATATAGATAAAACCATTATGGGTCTTATCCCGGAACGGACCATTCGCTCCAAAAAATTTCTCCCCTTATTCAGGTTGAACAATACGTTAAATATTGCTGTATCCGATCCACTGGATGCGTCACCTATCAATGCCGCTAGGGATGAAACCGGGCTTAAAATAGAGCCTGTGATCGTGACAGAAACGGAAATTGAAAATGCCATTGATCTTTATTATGGTATTTCCGGTTTTGTGGATGTGAGTTCATCTGATGATGAAGTGACAGAAATATCTGATCTGTTTGATGAAACAAGAATTGTTGAATTGGTAGACAGTATTATTACCCAAAGCCAACGGTACCGTTGTTCAGATATTCATGTAGAGCCACGTGAAAATGATATCCGGATACGATTTAGAATTGATGGTCGCTTGCAGGATTTCCAGGCCTTGCCCAAAGATATTCATACTGCTCTTGTATCCCGGCTCAAGATTATGTCAAATATGGATATTGCTGAAACACGGCGACCACAGGACGGACGTATTTTATTCAATTCTTCCATGGGCCGATTAGATCTTCGTATTTCCACGTATCCAACACTCTACGGAGAAAAAACAGTACTTCGTTTGTTGAATATTTCGGAAGCACTCCATTCATTAATAGATCTAGGGCTTGAGGAGAGTTCCGAAAAAAAATTCAGCAACATGCTGGTCGGCGGTGAAGGAATAATTCTGGTTTCCGGCCCCACAGGTAGCGGTAAAACAACAACTCTCTATTCCACCCTGAATAAATTAGAGCGTCCGGATGTGAATATAGTTACGGTAGAAGACCCCATCGAATATGATCTGGCAAATATTAACCAAGCCCAAGTGAATTCAAAATCGGGCGTTTCATTTGCGTCTGCCTTGCGGTCTATTTTGCGACAAGACCCGGATATCATCATGGTAGGTGAGGTTCGAGACGAAGAAACGGTGGAATTAGCCATTCGTGCGGCATTGACCGGACACATGGTATTCAGCACCATCCACACCAATGATGCCGCTTCCGGGTTTACCCGATTATTGAATTGGGGCGTGGAGCCATTTCTAATTGCTTCCACAGTGAAGGGTATATTAGCGCAACGGCTGGTACGTCGGATTTGTAAGGAATGTCGTGTACCCTATTCTTCAACTACAGACGAATTGAAGTTAGCAGGACTAGACCCAAATGAATCCTTGGAAGGATTTAGAGGGAAAGGATGTCTTGCATGTCGGAATACCGGATATAAAGGGCGAATCGGGATTTACGAATTGTTGCTGGTGGACCGTGATATTTCAAACCTTGTTTTAGAAAATGCACCTGGGTACCAGATCAAGGAATTGGCTCGAAAAAACGGGATGATCACCTTATTGGAAGATGGGGTCGTAAAAATAAAACGTGGAGACACGACATTATCCGAGGTCTATGAAACGTTGGGAACCACAAGGATTATTGAATGATCAAAGTATTATATGTAGGTGGGAACAAAAAGAGTATTCCTCAACTGTCAGGGACTGATATTCATGTAGATTATGTGCAAAATGGTATGATTGCCCTGAGCGCAGCCCAAACCAAAGTATTTGATACAATCATCATTGAAGATCAATTACCTTTAATGCCTCCAATGCGTTTAATCAAGGAACTGATTTCAATCAATTCCACTGTGCCAGTGATAGGAATCATTCGCAGTGAAGAAGCAAGTATGAACCTGCTTAATAATTTTGGAGTAGGGCTTTTTGGATGTATAGATCCAGAGAGTTCTAGCAATGAAGAAGTACTGGAACTCCTAAATTCAGCTAAACAGTTTCATGATTTTCTAAAAGATGTGCCGAAAATATCTAGGCGCCACTTTTCATCCATTGGATTTAAAAAGATTGTAGGTGTGTCAAAGTCGATGTTAGACCTTTATCATCTACTAAACCAAATTAAGAGTAAAAATGTAACTACTCTTTTATATGGTGAAAGTGGCACAGGTAAGAATCTTATTGCAAAGACCCTGCACCAAATAAGCCTACGCCGAGATCAACCCAATATTGCGGTCAACTGTCCCGCAATTCCTTCTGAGCTCTTAGAAAGTGAACTCTTCGGTCATGAAAAGGGTGCATTCACGGGAGCCATTGAAAGAAAAGATGGAAAATTTTTAATTGCGAATTCAGGCACTATTTTTCTTGACGAGATTGGAGATATGAGCTTATCGCTCCAGGCCAAAATACTAAGAGTATTAGAAAGCGGTGAAATTGAGCGAGTAGGTGGGGCAGAAACCATTAAAGTTGATGTAAGAATCATTTCGGCTACCAATCAAAACCTTGAACAAAGAATTAAAGAAGGAAAGTTCCGCCAAGATCTGTTTCATAGGATTAATGTATTTCCAATGATAATTCCACCACTCAGACATCGAATAGGAGATATCCCTGCAACAGCAATGTATGTTTTAAAAGGTTTGAAGAAAAAACATAATATTGTTACAGGCTGTATCTCTCACGATGGGATGCAGGCCCTTCAATCCTATGATTGGCCTGGGAATGTACGGGAGCTAGAAAATACTCTGGAACGAATTGTGCTTATTAATGATATACCAATTATCACTAAAGAAGAAATAATGCCTATCTTGGACGAATCATCCCAGCCCCGACACGAATACACTTCCCCAGCGACTAGTACACATCCTGTGTCGTCAGCTTCGGATGAAATCAATGTTTCATCGTCATCTGAAGATCAAAGGCCGGTTGAAGGGCAAATTCATTCCGTAAATACGTCGGTGATAAAAACCTTAAAAGAATTAGAATATGAGGTGATCCAGGCAGGACTTTCAAGAACCAATTGGAACATGACCCTCACTGCGCAACAACTTGGGATCAGCCGTATGACACTTTATCGAAAATTGGATCAGCATGGCCTCCGAAAAAAAGACTAAAAAATTATTAACCTTCTCTTATATAGCTACGAATGCTAACAGTGGCGTTGTTCGAGGAGAATTAAGGTCCGTAGGCGAAGAAAATGTACTAGTTCAATTAGAACGAATGGGACTTGCACCCATTTCTGTATCGAAGAAAAAAGAATCCATTATGGATATAAATTTAACTTTTTTCGAAAAAGTTCCACCCACTGATATTTATAATTTCACCCGACAATTATCGGTAATGCTGAAAGCTGGAGTTCCCCTGGTTGATGCATTAGATTCTGTCCATTCAGACCAAACAAATCCTTTGCTCAATAAAACTATTGATGCAGTTATTGATGATGTTTCCAGCGGAATGTCTCTTTCCAAATCCATGAGCAAACACCCTAAAGTGTTTAATAATATGTTTGTGAATATTGTAAGAGCAGGTGAAAGGGCCGGCGTATTAGACAAAGTGTTGTTCCAGTTGGCAGATTTTATTGCCCATGATCTGAAATTGACAATGGGAATCAAAGCGGCCATTCGTTACCCATCCATTGTAATCGGGATTACCTTAATGGTGGGTGTGTTCGCAGTGACTTACATTTTGCCCAGGTTCTCCACGTTATTCTCCAATACCCGAATCGAGCTTCCATTGCCAACACGAATTTTGCTCGGGATTGATCAGTTCATGAAGGATAACTGGACCGGAGTCATTTTTTTTAGTTTGGTTTTTATTCTTGTATTCTGGCGAGCCTTACGGACAAAAGCAGGACTATATCAATGGCATAAATTTATATTAAGCATCCCCATCTTTGGGCCTCTGGCGCAAAAGATGGCTATTTCACGTTTTTGCCATGTACTGGATACTCTGGATCGTACCGGTGTTCCTATTCTGGAAGCATTGGATATTTCGGGGAGAACTGCGGGAAATACATTTGTGGAGGATCGCTTAGCAAAAGTTCATGCAGATGTAGAAGTGGGGAAAAAGGTGGCTCTTGCCATCCAGCGACACACCCATGATATTTTCCCGCCTCACGTTTTAAAAATGATCCAAGTAGGTGAGGATGCCGGTGCAATGGATGATATGCTCAAAGAGATCGGTGATATGACCGATGCAGAAGTCCAGGATCGTGTCTTAAAATTAACCGCCACACTTGAACCACTCATCACTGTTATCATGGGTATCTTTATCTTGACATTGTCCCTGGCGATCTTCCTGCCTATTTGGGATATGTATGAAGCATTATCTACCAGTTAAAAATAATTTAATTCTTAGATATTTTTCTCTTTCTTCCATTGGATCAAAATAGTCTTTATTCCCCAAAAGACTGATATCAGAAAAACGCCCTGAAAAAGGGTTTCATTTACTTTTAGACCTGTACCTGCCCAGACAACTTGTTTTATAAATAAAAATGCAAGATATGGTGGCAGGATTCCAAGAAATACATGGTAGCCCATCAGACCGATGGCAGGCCACTTTTGACGCGTTGCTATCAATAAAGAAAATGGTAACCAGAAATAACCACCAAATGGAATACCAAAGCCCCGTGGTGAATTATAGCCATCTGGCTGAATATTGATACGCCTAGTGGTCAAGGTAACAGGCGAATTTTCAGTCTTATCAAGAGATAGATAAAACGGTGCAATATAATTTTGATTAATATAAACCCGAACCGGTCGAACGAGTGTGATATAACAAATAGAAAAAAGGGTCAGGCTATAGATAACTCTGAGGGTGATTGGGTATTTTCTTCGCTTAATAATGTCCATTGATACCATATACCTAAAATGACCGGGTAGAAGAAAATAAAAGAACTGAATTCATGAAAGGTGTCCCAATGAGGCTGGAAATATACGGTGGCGAGTGAAAATGCCATAATACGAATCACATTTAAAATAAAAATAATTCCTATTCCACTCAAAAGATATATTATTCTTTTTTTGTTTGGGCCCTGAAAAGAAATGATAAACCCGGAATAAAGTGCCATGAGCGTTAACGCATTACATCCGTTTAACACTTCAACGCCACGGTAGCCGTCTATAACGAGCAACCTATCCCAAACGTTGATATCCCATCCAAAAAGGGCCAGGGCATTTTTTGCAAGGATTGCTACAGATACTGCGAGAAATTGATCTAAGCGACCATCAGGATATATGACAAGATCATAGACCACCTGCCAGACAATATAAAAAAGGCCTGCCTTTACCAAAAATCCTAACATAGGATTTTGGCTAAATTTATTTCTTATGGCTTCCAAAGTACTTTATTGCAGCTAATATGAGTCCGCTCATGGCTAACCATTCCATACCACCAATGGTGCCCTGGTTAGGTGCACCGGGTAGATCCGGAGGATCCTGGGCTAAAACAAAGGTTAGCATGCTTAAAGCAATAATAATGAGTGTGGTGAGTTTATTATTCATAATAGGCTCCTACTTGAGATAGGTTATTTTTTGATTAAAAACTTTTTTGCCCGTAACAAGTCTAACGAGATAAATGCCTGATGAGATTTGATCTGCATTCCAGGCGACTTGATGTTTCCCCGCTCTGAAATAGCCATTTATAAGCGTTTTTACCGATCTTCCATTCAGGTCAAAGATTTCAAGAGAAACATGGCTGTCCCCGGGTAAATCGTAGCCAATAAGCGTACTAGGATTGAATGGGTTGGGGTAAGCACGGTGCAATGCAAATACATCCGGCACTGGATCAACATCCGTTGCCGTTGTTGCGGACTGGATCGTTAAGGTAAACTGGGATTCATCCAATTCAGGGTAGGTGCCCATAAATCCACTGGATTCAAGAGACAGTAGCCCTTTATTAGGTAAAGTAATGTTTGCGGTCTCTGAAGCATCAAGATCAATGGTTTGGCCCGTTGTATTATCAATCAAGGTAAAAACCATGCCCTCAGGAATATTCGATAAATCCCATTCCATGATCACATCCTGCTCTTGTGTTGTGTATCCACCTTCTACGGGTGAGAGCATCATTACATCCATATCCATGGATATATCAGTAGAAAGGTCATAGGGAAGATTATTAATAGAAAGAGATTTTCCTGATTCATGGATCATACTAGTTAAATGTTCCATGGACGACATGGGCAGCAAGCGACTTGCATCTGCTGGATCTAAATTGATTTGACCCTGCAGGTTGAAAGATAAATAAACAGAACTGCTGTTTGCCCCATTAATGAATGTGAAAACGGCACTGCCGGTGGAATCAAAAGTAGTTGAACGTCCGGCACTGCCATAACTATTTGCTATACTTTCTTCAGTAAACTCAAAAGAGTTACCATCGGCACCAGCCTGGATCCAAAATCCACTGAATGGAGAAATCAATCCTTCAGCTAAGTCTCCTGTAACACCATTGTGAGTCTTATAGGCAGTTAGTTCATTATCGTATAAATATACAGTGGCATTAAAGAATGAGTTGTCTGTTAATAATTGATTTACATCCAAGGCCAATCCATAGGGATTACCTAAGAGGTTCCAGCTGTTTGTATTGGTTGCAATAGTTACAGGGGATGTGTTCTGGGTGCCATCAACCGTAAGGGTGACTGGCAGGTCATCTGTTCCATCAAAATCTGTATCAGCATATACATAGACTAATACGCCACTCCCTGCTGTGTAATTATCTGTTGCTAAATCTGTAAGGGCATTCCAGCTGTTATTCCAGGTCCAAATATTAGGTGAACCATTTGGCAAATCAGAACCAGCCATACCCTGGGTCCAGAGCTCATCCAAAAAATCGCCATAGATTGCACCGGAAACTGGACTGGAAAGAAAGCGATAACCGGAAGTACCATCAATCGTTATGGATGTCAGCGATGGCAATGGTGGAGCTGACTGATCGTAAAAATATGCACCCATATCTGCTACGCTACCATCATCATCATTATCGCTTGATGGATCTCCACTATCAATACAAGGAGAAGAAGATTGAAGCGTAAAATCACCATTTTCAGAATTAACGAACATGGGATCTAAATCAATATTGCCATCACCTTCATAACTACCTTGAATATTACTGTGAGTTATATTTATAGTTCCTAAGTTTGTAATGCTTGTTGGATTATCATATATAATAGTATTTACAACGTCAACTATAGTATTTGAGCCATGGACTCTGATACCCTCAGGAGAGTTTTGCGTTATTGTGCAGTTAATTATTTGAGCGGATGTACTTCCATTATTACTAGCAATTCGAATACCGCCACCCTCGCTGGTTGTTGTCTCGTTTCCATAGATCAAACAACGTTCAACTACGACCGAAGAACCAATACCATCACCTGCAATATATATTCCACCAGCATTATCTGTACCATTGACACCATATATAATACAGTTACTAATTCTAGGACTTCCCCCATTGAGTATTGAAATACCATCGTTTCCATAGTTTTGTATTTTAAAACCAGAAATTTGTGTAGAGGGAGCATAATCGTATTCCCAAAATTTCACTGCAGGTAGAGTATTCCCACTTCCGCCATCAATAACAGTATTAAAAGGATCCTCCCCTAAAAGAATAATACTTCTCCCATTAAAGTTTAGATTTTCTGAATATACACCATTAGCAACCTTTACAGTATCTCTATCACTAGCCGCATTAATACCTGCCTGAATAGTAGAATAATCTTCCGGCACATGAATTACATTTGGTTCAGAATTATCATCACTCCAAGTGGCACCATTGATTGTACCGTCATTTCCGTTTGAAGTTTGATCTGTTAGCGTAGAACCAGTGCCTTCGTTGAAATTCCAGTAACCGACTAAACCAGATTCATTACCCGTAGGTGATGTTGTCATATAGGATTGGATTTCTTCTTGGGTTAAGGATGAATTCCAAATATGAATATCATCAATATTACCGTTAAAGTATGATCCTTCACCGCTGCCATCGACACCAATGAAAAAATTGCCCATATAATCCGTAGGAAAATTATCTACTATATAATGTTCAAAATCCAGATCACCATTTATATATAATCTAACTGCCGATCCATCATAGGTCATACCAACATGGCTCCACTGGTTCAAGGTCAGGGTGCCATTCCCAAGATTACCCGACCCATCTTCAAAACTGCCCGGAGATCCGTTAGCCCCGGCAGTGATAAAATACAGTCTGCCATCACCGTTAATTGTTAAAGCATATTGTTGTTGAGTGCCACTTGATGTATGTACAAATACTGCTTGATTATAATTAGAAAGGAAAACATCTGGTCTCACCCAAGCAGAGATAGTAAGCCGATTAGTGCTGGAAACATCAAGCGCAGAAGATGCGCTCCCAGTGATATGATCGCCATCCCCATCAAAACTGAGGGAGTAGTTACCACCAGATGGTGGCGTTGACTGATCGTAATAATATGCACCCATATCCGTAACAGTACCATCTGAATCAAGGTCGCTTTCTGGATCACCTGCATCAATACAAAGTGATGATGACCGCAAGGTGTAGTCGCCATTATCTGGATCAACAAACAGCGGGTCGGCATCGATGTTGCCTTCGCCTTCGTAGCCACTCTGCACATCGGAGTAGGTAACAGACGGGTCATCTCCTGAGTAAACATAAATCTCTCCAGGAGAATCGTTCCATAAGATACAGTTCGCGATGGTCGGGAAAGCGTCTCGGCTTCGGATTCCGCCATCAGGAGCAGTATTCCCAGTTATAGTACAGTTTGTGATGATCGGATAGGATGAAGAAGAATAGCTCTCGATCGCTCCGCCACCACTAGTAGCCGTATTTCCCGCTATGGTGCAGTTCGTGATGGTCGGAGATGAAAGTGTCCAGACCCCGCCGCCCCAACTAGCTGTATTTTCTGATATCGTACTGTTTATGATGGTAGGAGAACATGAATTATAGGAATCTATGCCCCCACCATGTACTGATGCTGTATTCCCTGATACCGTGCTGTTCGCGATGACAGGTGATGAAGAGTTGTTGCAATAGATCCCTCCACCTCCATAGCTGGTAGTATTCCCTGATATTATACAGTCCGTGATGCTCGGAGAGGAAGAGTCGCAGTGGATCCCGCCGCCGCCATTTTCACCGCCATCACCTATAGCATCATTCTCGGATATCGTGCAGTTTGTGATAGTCGGGTTGGAAAAGTATAAGAAAATCCCAGCGCCGTTACTAGCTATATTCCCCGTTATCGTGCAGTTTGTGATGACAGGTAAGGAGTTGGGGGAACAGATTCCGCCGCCGTTTCCTGAAGCCGTATTCCCCGATATTATGCAGTTCGTGATACTTGGAGAGGATGCGTTGGCACATTTGATTCCGGCTCCTTCTACTCCAACATTCGCTGATATTATGCAGTCCGTGATGCTCGGAGAAGAACCTAAACAATAAATCCCTCCGCCATTAAAATTTGAACCATTTTGAATCGTAAAACCTGTCAACACCGCTGACGAAGTTTCACTACTATTAAATGTCACCACACTCCCGTTCTCATTCCCATCAATAATAGTCGTCTCTCTATTTTCGCCTTGAACGACAATATTCTTGCCGTTGTAGTTGATGTTTTCTACGTAGGTACCAGCCTGAACTAATACAATATCTCCATCACTGGCAGCATCAATACCTGCTTGGATTGTAGCAAACGGACTATTTTCACTGCCATCATTATCATCTGATCCATTAGTAGCTACATAGAAGGTGACCGGTCCTGACACATCAGTGCTCCAGGTGGCGCCATTGATTGTACCATCATTGCCATTGGAAGTTTGATCTGTAAGGGTACTACCAGAGCCTTCGTTGAAATTCCAGTAACCTACTAAACCAGATTCATTACCCGTAGGTGATGTTGTCATGTAGGATTGTATTTGAGATTCTGCAAGTGCAACATTCCAAAATGAGATTTCATCAATATTACCATCAAAATAGTATCCGCCAAAATAACGGCCAATATTTATTGGTTCAGATGTTGTAAGCAAGGTCCCATTAGCACTTGTTGTATTCATTAATTGTCCATCAAGATAGCTCTTCATATACTCACCATCATATGTGATAGCCATATTTTGCCATTGATCTAATTCGAGGCTTGATCCTGGAATGCCCACAGCGAAAGTATTATTCTCTGTAGTTTTAATACCCATACCTATATTATTTTCCCATTCACCATAAAAATCAAACTCATAATTGGATCCGTTTTGCCCACCACTACCCAACTTGCTTACAATGGATTCGACATTAGAGACATTGCTGTTGCTTGGCTTAAGAAGCCAAAGATTCAAAGTGAATTGTGATAACCCTGAAAGCTCTGGAGATGAATTGATAATTGCATAATCATTACTCCCATCAAAGCTGAGGGAGTAGTTATCAGCAAATATATTCGCTGAAAATAGAAAAAGGATGCAAAATGGGAGTATTGTTTTTTTCATGGGTCGTGTAACTATTTATTCAAATATTTTTTTCCTGCTAATACAACGCCACTAATAGCCAACCATATCAATCCACCAATGGGGCCCTGGTTAGGAGCACCGGGCAGATCCGGTGGATCCTGAGCTAAAATAAATGTCAGCATGCTTAAAGCAATAATAATGAGTGTGGTGAGTTTGTTATTCATAATCTGTTCCTACTTGAGATAGGTTATTTTTTGATTAAAAACTTT
>Ga0302122_10002894_pt1 | contig 10527 bp, 11 predicted proteins | sample CB21_SCM_MG_FD_203115 | JGI IMG/M metagenome (GOLD analysis project Ga0302122, IMG submission 203115) | Marine microbial communities from Western Arctic Ocean, Canada - CB21_SCM | ecosystem: Environmental > Aquatic > Marine > Oceanic | place: Canada: Western Arctic Ocean | collected 2017-09-28
TATCTGTAATCTCTTTAGCTTTAAGAATCTCATCTGCGTTTGGCGTAAAGTTTAAACCCTGACAACGTAGCCATCCTTGAGAATATTTAAAGGGAAGCAGTAAGTATTTGAAGTTGTACCCATAAGTTCCATTATAAAAACTATTTACGGAGAATATGCCTGTACCACCTGCGGAAAGGGAGGGCTTTTTATATCCCGCTTCCCACATTAAGAATTCCATTGCTGTGCCGTTTTGTTGTTGCTCACTTGGGTTGCCAAGAAATCCAAGTTGTTCAAGTTTGTTAATGTTTAAAGGTTCTTGTTGCATCTTTTTCATGATGGCTGGCACTTGTTGCATAAACTTTTCTGCATCCTGCTTAGTGCTTGGTACATCTTTTGATTCAAAGTACCTACATGGATCCCAAGGCGGACCTTTTTTGGGATCATTCCCATTGGCGCATTCGGCATAAGAAGCAAAGGCGGTGTTGATGGCAAATACTGAGATCAACAAAGATATAGCCACCCAACCTATTTTCTTGACCATCACGCTTCCACCTTTTTGTGAAGTGTGACCATTTGACCATTGGGCTTGATGCCAATGTATTTAATGTCCTTAGCACTTTGTGAATTAAACATCAGCGTGCTTAAGGTCACGGCTATAAAGACAATCGTTAGGATGACAGCGATAAAAGCCAGCCTTTTGTTTTCTATTTTGATCATTTTTGACTCTGTATGGGTTTGCTTACCTACTACTTAAATCGATTTCAGGTAGTGCTATCGAGAAAAAAATAAAAAAAATGCAAAAAAAACAAAAAAACATTCGATAGCACTACCTAAAATCCGAATCATGGACGTAAGAAAGAGAAAAAATGTCACAAACACTCAGGAATTACAGGCAATGATAGAGACTTTAAAAAGTTTGTTTAATAGAGAGCTTTCCATGTTGGATACAACGAAAATGCAGTGTGCCATCTATGGTGATGCACTTTCAGGAGAAAAAGAGTCCATCCTATGCGATAACGGTGAGCTATCTTCCTCTATTGAGGTATTTGGTAATTCCCAACCTTTATCCAAAGCGGAATTAGTCAAAAATATTGAATACATCTCTGCAAAGCTGAATACCTTTTTCAAAAGAGACGACCAGAGATTAATAGCAACTTACTACAACGACCCAGACGATCACGATTATGTGACCAAGACTCGTGCATTCTTGGATACAAATTGTGATGCCTTATCCTTAGACCTCAAAGATATTCACCAAAGCGACCTCGCTAAGATTCAAGCCTTGACGAGAACAGACCGTTTTATTTTAACGGTGGAGACTGGGGCGAAGTCGATTTTAGGGGTTGATTATGATCGTGGCGAAAAAGAAAAGATCAGCACCGTTAATAGTATCTTTAAAACATTGGGCTTTAGCGCACGCTATAACACCGAAAAAAAGATGAAACAATATGGGCAGAATCCCATGCATTTTAATGGCACATTGTTTCAATCCCACCAAGATAGCGTGAATTCAGTTTTAACCACGCTAGAGAGCAAGGACTTACGCTGTGAAGTATTAGGGGCTAAAAAGATGATGCGCTTCATGCATAAAATCTTTGACCGCTGTGCGCCCCTAAACTGGGAAGTGATCACCACCCCTCAAACAGACGAGGAAATCGAAGCTGATATTGAACGTCAGATGCGTATTGCAGAATTATCCCCCACGAGCAACTTAAAATCAGGCGCATCCACACATTATCATCGAGTCGGTGACGGTTCGTCTACACGTGATGAGGATGATGATATTGCAGATTTGCTTTTACCGCCCTTGGTGACACAAATTGTGGGTGATGACGTTGAGATACATGATGACGGTTTTATGTCTCTGAATGGCATGTACTACAAAGCCATGTATGTGGAAATCCCGCAACAAAAACTTGAAATGTTTTCAGAGCTATCATCAGCCTTGAGAGAGTATCCATATATTATCAGTTGGCACTTGGATGCCAATAAAAAGAAAATCAGCAAAGCGATTGGTAGAGGTTCTTTTGTTGGGATGGCAAGCGCATTAAAAAGTCAGTCTTGCACAGATATTAAAAGAGCCGCCGATATTTTAGGAAGCTATCAAAAAGACGGTATCAAAGCGATGGCAATGTATCGTCTTGCAATATTGACGTGGGGCAAGGATTTGGAAACCTGTAGACGTTCAGCGGATAAGCTCCGTACTGAAATTTGCAAGTGGGGAACATCACAAGTATTGCGCACTGAAAAGGCAAACCCTGTGCAATCTATGCTTGAAACTATGCCATCAATGACTGTGCCTAAAATAAATCGCTCGATTCCTTGCTTAATTGAGGAGGCTTTATTTCAAATGCCCTTTGATCGGGTTAAGTCTCCTTGGGATGAGGGCGCAAACAATTTTATTCTTGCTACAGACCACACTATCTTTCCAGTGCAGCTAGGAATTAAACAGCAGAATTTCCCTCGTTGTATTTTTCTTGGCAAGACAGGGTTTGGTAAGACGTTTCTTAAAAACTCAATGCTCTTAACTTCACTCTTTAAAAAGGACTACCACAAGCTCCCAGTGTTGGCGATGTGTACCATTGGCTATGATGGAGAACTATTTGCCAACACCTTAAGATCATCTTTACCTGAATCTCAACATCATTTAATTATTGCTGACAAACCAAAATTAACTGCAAATTATGCCGTGAATGTTTTTGATTTAGACTATGGCGCAAGACTACCAAGAGCCTTTCAAGCTAGTGTTATCGCAGGGTATTTGGAGCAATGTTTTGCTGAACCTGAGAAAGCGAGATTGTCACAAGATTTTTCAGGCATAGTTAAAAGTGTGGTGCATGAAGCATTTAAATATTATTCGGATGATTCAGACACCGCTAAGATGTACAGCACTGGGGCAGATTTAGAAATTGATGCCTATTTCGATAAGAAAGACATTAAGGCAACAGAAAGGCGTGGCAAGTGGACGTGGTGGGATGCTTTTGATTATTTTCATGATAAAGGAAACACACGTTTAGCCTATCGTTGTCAGATTCAAGCAATGCCCACGATTGGCGACTTAATTCACGTCATGAGTGAATCGCAGTCTATTGCCGATGACGCAAGAGAGGCACGATTGGATGGTCAACCTATCTTTGAGCATTTTAAAAGGCGTGTCGTGGAACTACAGGGCGAGTATCGTAACCTTTGTGTGGCAACCAGCTATAACATTGAATCAGCTCGTGCGGTGATACTGGATTTGGAATCAGTATGTCCTAAAGGTTCAGATGAAAAGAGTGCAGAAACCCCAGCAGATAGAACTACGGCGTTAATGTACCAGCTCTATTTCATGTTTCAAACACGCAAGTTTTTAATCCCACAAAGCGAAGAAGAATTTTTATCAGACACGACCGTTCCTAAAAAATACCATGATTATCATTTTAAAATTATTGAGTCTGAAAAAGGGATACCTAAAATATTTGATGTGGATGAGAAGCATAGGGCTTCCAAAGCTCATGGGTTTAATGCAGAGCTAAACCGTATATTGCGTGAAATGCGTAAATATGGGGCAGAGTTTTCAGGTGCATCACAGAAGCCAGAGGATTGGGATTCCAGCATGTATTCTCAGATTGGGGCGGTTTGTATTATGCAATTAGATGCATCAACCCCAGCAGAAAAAGAGCTTTACCATAAGCTACTTGGTTTCACAGAGGCGGATTTTGCTTTGGCAGATGCGCATCTGAATGGGCTTTGCAAATATGGTCAACCTTTCTTGTTACTTATTAAAGGCGTAGACGGTAAAAAGGGTAGTCGCTCCCTTGTACCGCTTTACCACTGCGCTAACACAAACAAACTATGGGCGTTTAGTACAGACAAAGATGATCATAATTTCAGATCATCTTTAGAGGCTCGCTTAAAACAAGCCGATGTTCCTAATCATATTCGTGCATCAAGAACGATACTCAGTACATTGTTTAAGGCAGGAACAATTAAAAATGCGGTAGAAGCCGAGCTTAAAAGAAATCCCAATAAATCCACCCAACTCATTAAAACAGAATTATTAAACCGTTGTTTAGATCAAGTGCTTAAGGAGCAATCAGTATGAATAAAGTAATCATGTTATCCGTTGTGGGTGTGTCAGTCGCTATGTTGGCAGGATGCGCTCATCAAACTCAAAAGTTTTCAAATTCACCACTGTTCTCGTTGGACACGGTGGCGATACAGACTTCACAAAACGTTCAGGAGCTTTCAGCAATGAAAGCGTCCAGCTTGCATAAAACCAGCACCGATAAGCAGTGGCGAGAATTTATGTTTAATTTGCAGAGCATTCCAAAAGATTTCGCCAAGAAAGAAACTTTTAACTATGTGGGTACGGTGCAAAAAGCGATTGAGGGAATCGCAGGGCTGGCTAAATATAAAGTTTATATTGTGGGAAATGCGCCAGCACAGCCGATTATGATTTCCATTAGTGCTAAGGATCAGGTGTTAATGGACACTTTGAGAGACGTGAACGCTCAAATAGGCGACAAGGCGAGTATTTCCCTTGCGCCAAATGCTCGATTAATCACGCTTACATTTAACCAAGCGGGGTGAGGCAATGATGAAATTATTAGTCAGCACCTTAATTGGGCTAAGTGCCACAGCAAGTTTTGCGGACTTAAATTCGCAGCTCACCACGTCCACCAATAATGGACAAGTGACGATTAATGCCAATGCCTTGTCAGTGTTACAAGGCAGTGAAGCCACAAAGATAGATCATCACCTTGTGAAGCGTGAAATGATTTTGCGCTCTTATGGCTTACGAGTGGGGCAACAGTTTGGCTACGGTCAACAGCTCCAATATCTTCAAAGTAAGATTGAGAAGAAGAACGGTGAGTTAAACAAAATATTTAACTTCAAGTTCATCTTGTCTTACGCCAATGAAAATTCACCTGCCATTAACATTCTCCCACCTGTGTTATTGAAAGCACAGAATTTTGTACAGAATGAAAATGGTCAAGCTATTTTAATCTCTGATCAGCATTACACCCTCTATTCACAGGCAAGATTAGTGACCGTTGTACCTACATGGAGAGACTACCTTATTCATGCTATCCCCAAACCTCAAGAAGTCACGCAAGGTTTTTTACCACATGATGCCAGTGAGCAAAAGGTCTGGGCTAAATCTTTAGAAGATGGCTGGAAGCTCGGCATACACCAAGGTAACGAAGAAATGGAATACCGCATCAATCGTCTAAGCCGAGATTATAACGGTATGGTGACGTACCTTAAATTACTCAACGAGGGCAAGGTATCAGCACCTTATGTCGCCTACACCCATCAATCAGTGGTAGGAAATGGCGAAGCCATGTCTGTGAATCAGAATGTTTTTAGGATCACCACACAATCACAATTAATCACCAATCCGAAACAGTGGAAATTTCTATCACAGGAGAAAATAAAGTGAGCGAGGTTCTAGATGTGACCTTTGATGTCCGACAACACGAGATCATTTATCCCCAGCATTTTAATGGGATGTTAAAGCACGGCACGGACATGGGTGTTTCGGATTTCTATATTTCTTGCCAGCGTCAGATAAAAGGAAAGCTTCATGGTAAAAACCAATACTTCACCAAGTTTGATGTGACCGAAACCCACGTTAATAAACTTTGTGAGTTGATCTACGGTTCTGCTGGGGTATCGGCAAGATTAGTGGGCGATGGTTTACCTTGCTCGTATCAATTCAAGATCAATCAAAAAACCTATCGTTACCGAGTAAATATGATGAAAGCCATTCGAGGGGCTTATATTGTGATGCGCCCCTTAGATGGTATTCCTCCGAAACTTGGCACACTCGGCATGGAGTCCGAAATAATCAAAGCCTTTGTTTCTATGTGCAATCATAGAGAAGATGACACGCAAGGAAAAATGTTTGTGGTAGCAGGTGAAACAGGGTCGGGTAAATCTACCTCTATTTCATCATTGGTGCGCTATATGGTGGAAGAATCAGAATTGCGGGATATTGGATTAAACATTTATTCATCAGAAGCCCCAGTTGAATATCGTTATGATGAAGTGGACGATGGCAGAGCGGTTCTTGAACAATTTGAGAAGTTCAAAGGCTTCACTACCTTTGCAGGCGCAGTGAGAAGTTTCATGAGAATGGATCCCGATGTGATCATTGTGGGGGAAACCAGAGACTATGAAACTTTGGATTCAGTGATCCAAGCTTCTAATACAGGACATGTTGCCGTTACCACGATTCATGCAAATTCAATTAGCCAAATTGTGACCAGAATGGTTGATCTAGCCTCTACGGAAGCCAAAAGTGACTCAGACATTAAACGAGTGCTTGAATCCATTGGAGTGGCTGTTTTTCAGAAATTGATGCCAACTAAAAGCATTGATGGCAAAAAAGGTGGGCGTGTTGCCATTCGGGAATATCTCGTCTTTACCAACAAAGTGCGTCAACACCTTATCGATAATATCCAGCACTTATCTCAGGCGACTCAATACTGCGTTGAAAATTATGGACGGAGTTTTGAGCAGCACAAACTTGAACTAATACAAAGTGGTGTGATCGATGGGTGATTTTTTAACGTTGCGTAATTTCATTTTAGCCATCTCTGCATTGATTGGGGTGATACTCTTTGTGATTACGATTATGCGCTGGGTTGGTTCGGTGAATTCTGAGGTGAGTGGCGCAAAAAGTTATACCACGACACAGCTTATTATGATGTTTATTGTCTCAATGCTTTTGATTTCTTCTGTTACTTATATGGATATGGGTAGCAGAACCCTATTTGGTTCAAACGCCTATACGGTCGCTGCGAGTGACCCTTGGATTGTGGGTACAAACATTAAAGGCGTTCTATCCCAGTTAGGTATTGCCAGCACTGATACGGATAGTCTATCAAGAATTGTTGCCATCTTCTTTATGTCCATGAAAGCACTTGGGCTTGGGATCTTTGTTTTCACGCTATCGCATTGGTATCGATTGTCTTCTGGTGAGGGTGAATTATCGCTCGGTAGCTTATCTGGTTACTTTATTTTATCAGTGCTTTTTTGGAATTTTGGCACAGTCGTACAAATGCTGTCTTATCAACTTGGACATCAAATTCAAATATAGAGGAATATTTATGAGACTTAAAAAAACATTAATCGCATTGACCTTAAGTGCCTCTATGGTGACAAGCTCAGTGTATGCCACAGGCTATCCAGTCGTTGATTTAGCAGCGTTAGTTCAGCTTGCAAACAAAGCAAAAGAAGGGCTTGATCAGTTTAATCAATCTATTAAGCAATGGACGAATCAGCTTAATGCCAATATTCAAGGACAAGCCGAAGCGGTAAACGCCATGAATAACGGCTTTGCCAATTCCATTGTGCGGAACAATCAGGCAATGGATGATCACTTTAATAATGACTTAAGAATGCAGATGCAACCCTCGATGGATGCTTGTGCTACCTATTCTGTCGCCAACTCATTAAATGATGCCGTGTGCAGTTTTTTAACTAATGTCTCAAGTAGTAGCGAAAGCCGAGTGAGCAATTATTTAAATAAAAGCTCAGGCGTACAGCTCAGTGCTTCCGCTCGATCCCAAGATAACGCTAATACGATCATCAACAATGCTGTTGCGCTTAATCATTCAGGCGCAAAAGGTGATGTGAGTAGCAACGTGATTAGAGCCGATATTATGTTGGGTTCACAAGGCGACACCTACGATAAAGACAATATGGCGAGTACCAAAGTCTTTAATAATATCGTCCTTGGGGCAGGGGTTCAAACCGCCCCATCCAAAGAAAATTCAGATAGTCAGCTTGGATATATTGATAACTATCTGCGCCCTAATGCCATGAGAGCTATTTCGGCAAATAGCTTAGACACAATCAGAAACTTGCGAGTAGGTGAGGGAAACAATCCTGATAAGCCATCCGTTATGCAACTCATGCAGAAATTTGTTGATAGTCATTTTGGGACACCAGACGGCAATAAATGGATTCAGGCGGTAACAAATACACAAAAAGATGCCAGCGGATTTATGTCCGATTCTTCTGTGTTGCGTTCCATAGCCGAGATGCAAGCCTTTGGCAATTACCTCTCTATGATGCAATACCAGTCAGATTTACGTCAAGAAACGATTCAAGCGTCCATGCTTGCACTTAAAAACAAACAAGTTTACGGAAACTAAGGAGAAAAAAGATGCGTAAAAACCCAGAAGACAACGAGAACATAGAAGCCAGGGCTGACCATCAGGCAGAGCCAACCGATGATGCAAAAAGTCAGGAGCTATTAGAAGCTGAAGCCGAGCAAGAGGAGCTTGTCAGCAAACTCAACGATAAAATTCATGAGCAAAAAGAACCTGAGGTGGTGGAAGATGATACTCAAAAACAACTTTTAAAGTGGGTCAAATACAGTGCTTATGGCATTGGGTTGACCTTTGCTTTTGTGTTGGGTGGTATGGTTTTCAAAACCACCCCTGCTAGTCAATCCACACTGGTTAAAGTGGCTAACTTGGTCAAGACCGGGCATGACAATGTGATGGCTCTTTCGCAGAACTTGAGCGATGACATGAGTGCGCTCACTGTGCAATTAGATGCCATCAAAAAAGGTCAGCTTCACCTTAATACAGGAATGCAGAGCTTGGGCACGAATCAGCAAAATATTATTGATGCTGTCAATCATCAGAAATCACCTGACCTTTCAAAGATTCAAACAAGCCTTGATGCGATTAAATCGCAACTTAAGGCGCAAAGATCAGTTTCAACGAAGCATTCAGCCACCCTGACATCAGGGAATGAAGCGAGCCATCAAGTGAGCATTAGCTATGAAGCGACCTCACCCAATGGCGCAATCCTGAAAGTGATGGACGGTAGCGACAGTCACTATATTACGGTAACACCAGCAACACGCACGGATTATGGCGATGTGACCTTTGTCTCAAATAAAGAGGTCAAGATAGCAGGTAAGACCGTTCGCTTTAATGCAACTGAGCCAACAAAAATTAGCGTAGGGGGTAAATAGTGGCATTTTTAGCCTTAATTTTAATTGTTTTTGTGCCAGCAATATTCGGCATAGGACTATTCGTTTTAGGAGCTTGCAAGTTTGTACAAATACAACTGAATCCAAAATACAAAGGGTCATACACAAAAAAAGGCTGTACGACATTACTAATTATCGGCATTGCTTTTTTGCTATTAGCAAAGTACATGCTGGGCGCATTTTAAACCAAAGAGGAAAATAACATGTTTAACCTACAAAAAAATAACAATCAAAAATCAACGAACCAAGGAGTAAAAGGAATGATCAATAAAATTAAAGATGCGGTGGCTTATGTGCCAAGACGAATCCATGTGGCAATCGTGATGATGGCGTTAATGCCTGTAGCTTCTTATGCGGATGGCACGGTAGTGACGAGCGGTGGTATTTTTGCATATTTAACGTCTCTATTGGCTGGCGTTGGTCAAGCTAAAACTTTTTTCTGGGGGCTTGCAGGTGCTGTGGGAGCGATTGGTGCAGCTTATGGATTTATCATGTTGATGGTGATCAACTCTAATCCTGATTATCGTGGGAAGATGACAAAAGGTCACTGCATTAAGATGATGTGCATTGGAATCATTGTCGCTAGTGCTTCTGTTTACTTCACTATGATTGCATCGTCATTAGGTGCTACAGATGCAGTTACCAACGCTACCAGCGATACATTTACTGGCTTCACAAGCTAAGGGGATGGAATGAGCTTACTATCGCATGAGATTGTTTCCTTTAAAGGTTACAGGCTTAATGAAAAACCACTCATCTTTGCCAAAATAAACCCATTGGTGATTTTTCCATTCGTGAGTTTGTTTGTATTTACATGGACACCATTATGGGTTTTTTTGATTGTCTTTATTGGCATTATTTGCATATTTGATTTAGTGGACATTAAGGCATCAGAAGCTATTAGAGGATTAAATATGCGCTTTATCAGACGAACCCGAGTGGTGTCTTGTTCAACCAGCAACGAAATACGCATTAGAAATTTACAAAGGATGGGATTATTATGAGAAAATATATATGGACGTTGCCAGTCTTGTTTGTCTTTGCTCAAACTGGATTTACTGCCAGTTGCAACTTCAAACAGCCAGCAATCAATATTGATTCTTGCAAGGTATTGAATCTAAAAAACAAGGTAGAAGATAATCCATTCTTTATGAAAAACATGAATGGCTTATGCGGGAATAATTTTCAGTTATCAGGGTTGCCAGATATGAGTCTAAGTGATGCTATCCCCAGCTTCAAAAACACCAGTATTTGCGGTGCATTGAAATATGTGGATGGTGGAAAGTTGGTATCTCAAATTAACAAATTCTTACACTTCTAGGGGGCATTATGCATAAGCGATATATTGCAGGAAGCCTTTTGTTTTTTTTTGTCTAGGAAGTTACGCCATCCCTGTTGTTGATGTATTGAAAATAGAACAGCGAATACAGGAAGACACAAAAACAGCAACCAGCTTTGCCGATTTAACAAAAGGCTATATCAATCAATGGCTCTCTACGCTTCACGGTGAAGCTGAAAAAGTGGATGCCATGAATAACGGCTTTACC
>Ga0302122_10002895_pt1 | contig 10527 bp, 12 predicted proteins | sample CB21_SCM_MG_FD_203115 | JGI IMG/M metagenome (GOLD analysis project Ga0302122, IMG submission 203115) | Marine microbial communities from Western Arctic Ocean, Canada - CB21_SCM | ecosystem: Environmental > Aquatic > Marine > Oceanic | place: Canada: Western Arctic Ocean | collected 2017-09-28
TTGCGAAGTTATAAAGGTCCCAAAAAAACGCTTACGTGACGAAGGTGCGGTATGGACGTAGTTGGGATTTCAATTACGGGTTCGAGAATGTCAGTGAACGCTGTATTGCAATTAAAGTGCCCAAGAACAGATTTTTAAATGCTTCTGGTGATGGCTAGAAATGTGAACGTGGTTATACCGCAAACGGCAGTAGCTGTTCTGCTGTGAAGATACCGAAGAATGCCCATCTCATTTTCTCCGGCAACGGTTGGGAATGTAATCGACCATACAGAAAGCAAAGGTCTGGTTGCGGGCTTAGATGAAGGGCCGCTCACTCCGCAAATTGAGAACCCTGCGGTAAGCGGCTGGAATATAAAAAATTGATTTCCTTGACTTTTGGCGGTGCAGGGCCCAGTTAATCCCTGCTGATTGTCTCGCGATAGCGCGAAGCGCCTGAATTGGGTGCCACATCCCGGGACCAATAATCAAAAATATAACCCGTTCTGGCCGCGCCCGGAGCAGGGTCAAACGCCAGAAACTGTTTGCGGTGATTAAGCCGTACACACCTACTGGCATACAAGGAATCTGGTAGTGAGTATTAGTAATTTTTCGGAGTTCGGTTTAGCCGAACCCATCCAACGTGCGTTAAAAGAACGCGAACATACGATCCCGACACCCATTCAGGCTCGTTCAATACCCGACCTTCTTCAAGGCCGAGATATGCTTGGTATTGCGCAGACAGGCACTGGTAAAACAGCCGCCTTTGCGCTTCCTATCCTTCACAATTTGGCGAAGGGGGAAGTGAACAATAAATCTCGCAATCCTCGAGCCTTGGTTCTGGCCCCGACCCGCGAACTTGCGATCCAGATTGGTGAAGAGTTCCGGCTATACAGCAAATATATGCACCTCCGCCATACGGTGATTTTCGGTGGCGTTAGCCAGAAGGCACAGGCCACGGCGATGCATCGTGGTGTCGATATTCTGGTCGCAACACCGGGTCGGTTGCTCGATCTCATGCAGCAACGGATTGTAAAGTTAGGTGAGGTGAAATATCTCGTCCTCGATGAAGCCGATCGTATGCTTGATATGGGCTTTGTCCGTGACGTTAGGAAGATCATTGCTGCTTTGCCGCAAGAACGTCAGTCACTGCTATTCTCAGCGACGATGCCTGGTGAAGTCGGAAAATTGTCGGGCGACCTTCTCTATAAACCGGTCCGCGTTGAAGTGACCCCGCAGGCAACGCCGGTGGAGCGCATTAAACAATGTGTGCATCACGTCTCAGCTGACGGTAAACGTAAGCTACTTGAGGATATTTTGTCTGACCCGGCATATGCCCGGGTTATCGTCTTTTCCCGGACGAAGCATCGTGCCAATCGGGTTGCGATGCAGCTTACCAAAGCAGGGATTGAAGCAGATGCCATTCACGGCAATAAATCCCAAGGCGCCCGTCAGCGCGCTCTAAAAAGTTTCCGAACAGGCGATATTCGGGTGCTGGTCGCTACAGATATTGCGGCGCGTGGCATTGACGTTGACGGCATCACCCATGTCATCAATTTCGAGCTCCCCAATGAACCGGAGAGCTATGTCCATCGTATTGGACGAACGGCTCGCGCTGGCGCCAGTGGCGCCGCGATTTCCTTTTGCGATAATACGGAACGGCTTTACTTGCGTGATATCGAAAAGCTTCTCGGGGCCAAAATAAAGGTAATCGGTGACGAACCAGTTGGCGAACCGGTTAAGCCGCCAACCAAATCCCGCAATAATCGCGGCGGTCGTCCAGGGCATAGCCCCAAGAAAACCCGCCATCGCAGCGGACAGGGCTCAGCTCACCGAAAAGGTGGCTCTAATCAAACTGCAAATGCAGGGCGCAAGGCAGCTTAGAGATTAGATTGTTTGATTAAGGACGGTTGGGCTTGCCGACGAAACCGGCGCCAAAACCAGCTTCGTTAGAAGCCCAGCCGCCAGCCACGCGACCACTGAAGATCGACGGTCCAAGCATCGTGCCCTCGAGGCCAGCTCTGCCGTTAATGTGGCCGCCAGCCATGCCGCAGGCTTCGCCCGCTGCATAGAGCCCATCAATCGGTTCGAAATGTTTGTTGAGAACCCGGCATTGAATATCGGTCTTGATGCCGCCAAAATTCTTGCGTGCTAGTGGGAAGAATTGAATGGCGTAGTACGGGGCGGTGTCAAATGGCTTGGATAGCTTGAGCGGTTTGCCGAAGTCCGGTTCGTTCTCCAGCCCTTGTTCGCACGCTTTGTTGTAGCGCTCGATCTCGCCAATAAGGGTCGTTGGGTCGACATCGATTTCTTTGGCCAGTCCCTCCAGCGTATCAGCGCTTTTGATATAGGGTGAATTGGCTAGCAGCTCTTCGACTTTTTCCCGAACGACTTGATCGCCATTCCGATAATAGGGATCCGCGATTTCAAGCGTCGATTTCATTTCTTTGTCGACAATCGCCCAGGCATGCGGGGGTGTTTGAGCGAGCATAGCGGGGCTTGCCGAATTGCCGCCTGAAAGTGATTCATTATGGAAACGCTTGCCTTGTTGATTAACCCAAACGTATCCAGGGATATGGCGGCAGACGAGCCCGCGCTTTTGACCTGGATCGAGGTAATCTGGCGTCGCATAAACATAGAACCAGACATTCTCCATGTGGGTGAGATAGCCGCCGACTTCGGTGATCAGTTTATGTCCGGACCCCGTTGAACCGCGGCCCGACCCCTCCATGACCTTGTATTCTTTGAATTCGGGGCGAGCTTCTAGCACCATGTCGATATTGGAATTGAAGCCACCGGTGGTAACGACGACAGTCTTGCAGCTGACATCTACTTTTTCGTTGGTTTCTGAATTAACACCTTCGAAGCCAACAGCACGGTCGCCTTTCATTTTGATTTTTGTTATTTCAGTGTTGTTGACGATTTCCCCGCCCTTATCGTGGAAGGACTGGATCAGGTTTGTCATCAAGCCGAGGCCGCTACGCTCCGGACGAGTCCAGCGCATGACGGAATTACCTTCTTGCGGTTTCATGTCGACCCAATTGACGCCCTGCTTCTCGGCCCAGTGATACAGATCGTGCAGCGTGTGCTCGATGTAATACCGCGCCCATACGACATCAGCCCCTGGACCGCCCCATTTTATCCATTCCTTGAAAGCCAGGTCAGGACTGTCCTCGATGCCCATTTTTTTCTGGAGGGGGGTGTCAACCATACAGCACCCACCGCCAGAGATAATGGCTGCGCCGCCAAGTTCAGTGGCTTTTTCAAACGCGATGACACTAGCGCCGGCGTCTCGAGCCTCAATACCAGCAGCCATACCAGCGCCGCCGGAACCGATTATAGCTATGTCTGTTTTATACTTTTTTATATCTGCCATCACACAGGTCTCCGGTTAGAAATAATATCGTGTTTTCTCGTTAGCATGGGATATGTCCATAATTGTATGTGGCACGAATGAAGTCCGCTACCCCTCGGCGTTGAGCTCTTCCGGGAGGGGCGCTGCTATAAGGATAAAGGCGACCATGCAGGGCTCGACACCTGGGTTGGTCCAGTTGTGAACGGTGCCGCGCTGGACGAGAACATCGCCTGCTTTCAGGTTAACAATTTCGCCGTCATCGAGTTCCATATCGATCACCCCTGACATGACGACCGCATAGTCGAGGCTGGCTGTTCGATGATTACGAGGGGCGACCCCGGGCTCAAAGCGGGAGATACGAAAGACTGTCCCGTTTGGCACTGTGGTAGCTTCGACGTCTGCAGAGATGTCCTTGAGAGAGGATAGATCTGCCGGGGTCTGATCGGTCGCCCATATTACCGTACTGTGCTGGCCGGCCCGACGAGAAATAACGTTCTCGGACATCTCATCGATGATGACTGTGGCTTTGCCATTTTCGTTATGGCCGGTAACAACCCGACGAACTTCGAGTGTCATGGAATTATCCTTCTTGCTTTAAATTTCCAATAGACGGGTAGGTCGCCGGGATAAAAGTTCAGAAGTCTTTGACGGCTTCGGCAAACTCTTCGCGAATCTTGGCGCTATGCATATAGCGGTAATCTTGAGGGTAATCTTCGCCGGTTTCACATTTTAGCGTCACGAAAGTCGGGCCTTCTTCCTGAAGAATGCTGCCGATGCTGTTTTCAAACCCTGGCAGGTCGGAAAGCTCGTGACAGTTGTTGTAACCAGCAGAGTCAGCCATTCCGGCGAAATTGACGCTATCTTGCCCGGGAATTGGATGCCCGCCATTTGCCTCATAGGTTCCGTTTTCAAAGACAAAATGGATGAGGTTTTTCGGCGCGGCATTTGCGTTCGTTACCAGAGAGCCCAGGTTCATCAGCAGGCTGCCATCACCATCAAGCAGAATTATGCGGCGACCCGGCCAGGCGAGGGCGAACCCAAGAGCGTGAGATGATGTTAACCCCATGGCACCTGAAGAAATAAAGTTAAACGGCCCCGGCCTTATCGCGTCCCATTCGAAGGCTGTTGTGTAGGCTGCAACGACAACTTCATCTTCAGCAATTTTAGTGGCCAGTGATTTAAGACATTCATCGCGTTTGATCATGAGGCTAACGGGGGTCGGCCAATAAGCATCGCGACAGGGCTGGATGTTTCATAGGCATTGTTAATGGCAGGGGAAATTTTCTCGATATCATCATCGGTTTCAATGACATGGTGAACGATACCCATTGTATCCAAAATAGGTTCGATAATTTTGACACCAAAGCGTTTGGACTCCGTGGGCAGGACGCCGGGTTCCTTGCCTAAGAGACCGACCATTAAGCAGATAGGCGTCTGGTATTCGACGGCCACTGCCCGAATAGCATTCATGGAATATAATAATCCTGTGTACTGGATCAGGATCAGGGAACGGTGTCCGCTATAAGAAAGGGCCGCACTTATCCCAATAGTTTCATCTTCCTTACAGGTCCTGACGTGGCGTAGATCTGCATCGGCTGCGATTGGTCGGAGTAATCCGTCGGCTGTTGTCTTATCGGGCACAGTTAAAACAGTTTTTACACCGCTTTCTTTCACTGCCTGAATAATAAGGCTACCCGTAAGGTTTTCTGACATTGTCCGGCTTCTTTGATTGTATGTACAAAGTTTCCAAAGTGGAACATTGGCTAATAGTGTCGCGTAATTTCTTGTTAAAACAAGGCCCGTGGAAAAATTTTCTTGCTCCAAGGCTGCACAATAATAATGGATATTAACCTTAATCTGCTGTAAAAGTGCGACTTTTTGTCTCCAGCGGCCAAAAAATTTAATCTTTTTGTTTCACTTTTTGTAAAAACACCATACGTTGGGGTATGGCTATGACAAACAAATCTAAAAAGCCGGAACCCGAGCGGGTTTATGTGATGAAAAAGCGCGACTGTTTGAAATGTAGCGAGCGTTTCGAAAGCAGTTGGTCTGGTGAACGCGTTTGTAAACGCTGCAAATCTAGTGGTAGCTGGCGCAGTGGCTCTGATTTCGAGGCCGCCTAATCCGATTTCAGACCCGACAGGGTCGTTTCACACATAGACCGCACATAATCTTCAGTGCTAAAATCTATTTCTTGGATTTTTTGCTATGAGGACCAATGTGATGGATCAACCGGTAAGTGTTCAATATAAACCGCTTTCCCCTGCGTGCGGCGTGGAAATTTTCGGCGTGGATTTGCGTGGGAATTTGCCTCAGCAAACAATCGATGACATTCGGGCTTTGTGGAACAAGTATATCGTTCTTGTCTTCCGCGGTCAGGAAATTACCGAAGAGGAACAGCTGCGCTTCGCTGGTCGTTTTGGCGATCTTGGTGAACGTAAGGTGGCGCCCGAGGGGCTTAAAAAACGGACGGATGGCGTGCTACAAAATGATCAACGGGTTATGCTCGTCAGCAACAAGCTGATAGATGGCAAGCCGGTTGGTTCCTTTGGTGACGGAGATATGTGGTATCATATCGACTCCGGATATTCGGAGAATCCGTATACCTATACCTTCCTGTATGGTGTTGAATTGCCATCCGAAGGCGGCAATACGCTTTTCGGCAATATGTATCAGGCCTATGATTCCCTTAGTCCGGAGTTGAAAGAGAAGCTGGCAGGGCAAAAGGCACTTCACATTCATCAGTATGAACGTCGCGCCCGTGTCGATATTTCGGGTGATATCAGCCATATCCCGCATTGGCTCCACCCGGTTTTTGTGACCCACCCTGAGTCTGGCCGAAAATCCATGTTTGTTGACCGGCTCATGACACAGCGTATTGAAGGCGTAAGCCATGAGGAAAGCGAAGCGATCCTTGAGGAACTTTATACGGCGGGTGAAAACCCTGACGTGGTTTATGAACATGAGTGGCAGTTAGGTGATTTCGTCATGTGGGATAATCGATGTGCCATTCATGGGCGTACGTGGTTCGACCCGGAAGAGCCCCGCCTGTTGCGGCGTTGCACGATCGAGGGTGGGCCACTCTATGAAGAGCTTTCAGAATATTCTGACCGCAAATCAGCCTAGCTCGGCTAAGTTTTTATGACGAAATTAATAACGTGACGTTGACGCACACGATTTAGCGTGTTTCGGTTTCGCTATCATCTGTTAATGGAGAAACCTCATGGCTGTTGCCCGTCACCCACGTCCGCCCGAACTCGTCAATGCATCCATCGAAGATATTATGGACCAGTATGTCGCCCGGTTTAAGGACCGAATTCCTGACTGGGAAGCCTTTGAAGACGCGAAAATTGAAGGCTGGAAGCGGGCGCAGCACCGGTTTATTGGCGCCGGCGGATCAGGCAAGCATGGTGATATGAATGCCATACCGCCTCGGGCCCACACTCTGAGCATTATGTATGTCGAACCCGGGCAGGGGAATGCGCCTCACACGCACGAAGTTGAGGAAACCTTCTTTGTATTAAAAGGGCATCTTGATGCCTTTGTCGAAGATGAAGATGGAAACCGCATTACAACACGGCTTGGCAAATGGGATTGCATTACCTGTCCGCCAGGCGTCATTCATGGCTATGACAATACTAGTCTTGAACCCGTATGGTTTCAGGTCATGCTGGGGCGCGGTGTTCCCGAGACAATGGGGTATGCCGATGACGAACTATATGGACGGCGGGGAGATCATCTAAAATCGAACTAGTATTGCGATGTCAGGCGGCTTGGATACCGAGCCGCTCATCCCTCTGGCGGATCCATATGATCGCGGGAAGGGCCAGAACGATCATCCAGCTCTTGCCGACAATTTGGCCGGCTATGAAGTCTAGATTGCCGAACGCCAGATAAAGGAAAATGGCGCTGTCGATGGTTAACCCGACGATGCCGCTTGCAAAGACGGCAAGGACCAACCGTCGCCGCTGCAGCGGCGTATAAACCGCAAAATCTGCAAGCTCCGATAGTAAAAAGGCGGCGCTAGATGCCAAGACAAGTGATGGCGGTGCTAGAAACGCCGACAAAAAGGCGCCAGTAAGGATCGCCGCAATCGCGAACATAGCGCCGAGCCGGCGTTGAACGAGATCGCGTAGAACCAAAGCGAGGCCAATCATCAGAACACCGCTTGGTGCCATGAGTCCGGGGGCGACAGGTATTAGGCAGGGGCCTTTATCCAGGCAAACGATCCCGGCATTGCCGATCAACCAGTTCGCGGCAGGAATGGTAAGGGCAAATGCGGCAAGAAAAATGAATCCCTCGAGCCGAGTGTATTTCGCTGGCGCTATATCTGTTCCTAAATCGTTCATAGTTACTCAGTCGCTTTGTCAGCTTTGACGGTCTGTTCAATAAAGCCCTCATGCCCCGCAGCGCGTAAGGCGCAGGCCGGGCAATGACCGCACCCATATCCCCAATCGTGGCGCGTATTACGGTCTCCGAGATAGCAAGTGTGGCTGTATTCTATAATGATATCAGTCAGTTCGGGGCCGCCAATATGGTCAGCCAAATGCCAAATTGCAGTTTTGTCGAGATGCATCAAGGGGGTGTGTAGTATGAAGTCGGACTCCATTCCAATATTAAGGGCGTCTTCCATCGAGGAGATAGAGTCTTCTCTGCAGTCGGGATAGCCCGAATAATCAACCTCACCAACACCGGCGATGATATGGCGAATACCACGGCGATAGGCTATTGCAGCGGCGAGGGTCAGGAAGATTAGGTTGCGACCTGGAACAAAGGTATTGGGGAGCCCACCTTCTGCAAAAACAATTTCAGTGTCACGGGTAAGTGCTGTTTCACTGATGTTCCCAAGAACCGGGATTGCATGCAGGTGATCGTCTCCCAGCTTTCGATTCCACGCCGGGAATGCCCGACGAACCGCCGATAATACCTCCATTCTGCAGTCGAGCTCTACCGAATGCCGTTGGCCGTAATCGAAGCCAACGGTTTCAACACGGGCGAAGTTATCGACAGCCCAAGCGAGGCATGTCGAGCTGTCTTGCCCGCCGGAAAAAAGTACTAAAGCTGTATCTTCTTGTGACATCTGCTTTCACTAACTCGTCGCAAACCGCCGTGCAAGAGTTTGGTTGTGTGATCACCGAGGTGACAGAATCTGACAGTTCGCCCATAAATTTATGGGGAGCCTGGGCTCGTGGTCTTGGCTTATCATAATATATTGCGTGGAGAAAATTATGGTTCGGTTATTATTGGCGATATTGCTGCCTTGGCTTTCGTTCTTTTTTATTGGCCAAAAAAACAAGGTATCATCTGTATTGTTCTGCAGCTGACCCTGATTAGCTGGATACCAGCTGCAATTTGAGCGGCTTATGCGTTGAGCCAATACAACACGGATAAGAAAATTTCTGAAGTTACAAAAATAACAGCGGCGGACGATGTCGTTATCTTTTTAACCGGCTAGGAAGAGTATGATGCCTAATACAGCTGTATCAACGATCGTTAAAATTGCGATCATCTCACTCCTGGTCGGACTCGCGCTGGCCTTCTTCAATATCTACCCGCGCTCACTGGCAGAGAATCTCGGTGAAACGGTCGTTGATATTTATGAGATCGTTCTCAGCTTCCTCAAATGGTCCTAAAATATGTCCTGCTCGGCGCCGTTGTTGTCGTCCCAATCTGGCTGGTCTTTTTCCTGATCGGGATGGCAAAAAAGAAAAAATAAGCGCAGCTAACTTTTACCATTTTACGGGTTGATCGGCCCGTAGCCGGGGTGATCGGGAACTGGTTCATTCGCCGTTATGACCGTCGTTCCACCGAACCGTTCTTTCCAACGTTCAATAACTTCCGGATTAAAGACGTTATTTGGAACTTCGCCCGCCAATGCTTGAAGCACGGCGTTTGTTGCCCAAATATAGCCGGGGCCGAGTCCACTTGCCTGATTGGACGACACCATATGGGGTGACAGGATTACTTTGTCGCCGAGTTTCTTCAGCCGCGAGCTGGTGTCGATAGGTTCGTCAGCAAACGCGTCGATCGCTGCCGCTGAGATGACGTCATTTTCCAGAGCGTCAGCCAAAGCGGCTTCATCGACATTCGCACCCCGGGACGTGTTCACAAAAATGGCGGTCGGTTTCATTTTTCCGAACTTTTCGGCATCCATCAGCTTTGAGGTTTCCTTGGTGTTCACACAATGCATGCTAACGATGTCGGATTCAGCCAATAATGTGTCCATATCGACTTTTTCGACGCCATTTCGGATAAATCTTTCGTCGTCGATATATGGGTCGTAGCCGATTATTCGCATGCGCCATGGTGCGAAAAGCTGGGCGACACGGGCGCCAATTCGGCCTAATCCTATGAGACCTAATGTAAGGCCAGGGTAGTCGTCGGTCGTCCGGCGGCCAAGATATTGGCCCATTAAACCGGGGTCTCGCCATCCACCGCTTTTTACAGCGGCATCCCGTTGATTGAGTTTTTTGATCGTTGCGAGAATAAACGCAACGGTCCCTTCTGCGACGCCGTAACAGTTGGATTCTGTTGGCGCGTGACAGACGAGAATGCCGAGTTCCGTCGCTGCGTCGACATCGATATCATCAGTACCCACCGTACATTTGGCGACGACCCTTAGGTTTGGGCTGGATTCCATAATGCTGCGGGTGATCGGGCTGGATCGTATGGATGTCCCCATCAAGGCGTCTGCTTTCTTTGCCATCCCGACCATATCCTGTTCATTATCGCCTTGCGGTGAATGCCAGCCGGCCTGTCCCTTGAGAAGGTCACACCCATATTTTTCCAGTTTTTGATGACATTCATCAGCCTGGTCGACTGGTGCAAATATAAAAACTTTGGGATCACTCATATCCGTCTCTCCTGAAGGGGCTAATTGCATTTGGCGAAGCGCATTCGCTGTGGGTTAAACTCAGTCTATCAAATCTTCGAATGCGTGCCAGCGGACGACAACGCGATTGAATCCTCAATTTTCGTCTTAACGTTAAAAATTTGGAAAATCTTTGCGGTTAATGTCCCTTTTAATAACGATCCACTATTAAAGGCCAAGACGTATGTAAGGCACGACCAAAATACATATTTGCTACCCTGGTCACGCGATCAAGGAAGGTAAATGCGAATACAGCAATATTCAATCGCGTATGGAAGCAAACGGAGATGCTGTTCGTCGTTTTACTGCCGATCCAAAAATCGCG
>Ga0302122_10002898_pt1 | contig 10525 bp, 8 predicted proteins | sample CB21_SCM_MG_FD_203115 | JGI IMG/M metagenome (GOLD analysis project Ga0302122, IMG submission 203115) | Marine microbial communities from Western Arctic Ocean, Canada - CB21_SCM | ecosystem: Environmental > Aquatic > Marine > Oceanic | place: Canada: Western Arctic Ocean | collected 2017-09-28
AAGCCACCATAAAAAACCGTAATCAACAACTAAATCCAGGTCTGGATGAACCGTTTTAAGTTGTTCTGGCAGCTTTGGACCAACGTAAAGGGTATTTTTAGACGAAACAAGGCCTTTATTTACACCTAAAAACTCAGAAGAGCCCGTATACCCGATAGCATACCTTCCTGTAGAAGAGTTTTTTCTTGCCTGGTAAAGGTATGATCTGCTTTGGTCAGGAACCCAGGCCGAAACAAAGTAATGTTGAATAAGAGAGGCCCAGCCGCCGGGTGATTGAATTTTGAAGTTTGCATCGTCAATATCGTCAAAGTCGTACTTCTCATATTTTTCTTCTTGAGTTGAAAAAACAGGCCCAAGGTAAGTGTAAGCAAGACCGCCTTCCCCAACCTCTTCTTCGCTTCTCTCTATAACAACATAAGGTGTAACCTCTACATCAACCCCAGGCAAACCACCCTCTATAAAATCTTCCACCTCAAGGTAGTATTTACCGGGATACATTTTGATTTTTCTTTTAAAGACAAGACCGGAAGCCGCCCCCTCAAGTTCATAAATTTTAGAATTCTCATCACCAGAATAAGAGTTAATTTTAGTAAAGTCAGGCTGCAAATAACCCTGTGACTTATTAAAGAATCCACTATTAGCAAAATAAAAATTTTCTCCAGTGGAACCAAATATTCCTAAGTTACTCTCGCCGCCTTTAGAGTTTTTGACATACTTTAACTTCGAAGAAACAAACCTTCCAGACAGGCCGTCAACCTCCATTAAAAGGGTGTCGTTTTCCACAATAAATAATCTGCTCGTGGATATTAAAGTAGTCTCTTTTTCTGGCGTTTTTGGTGTCTCAGAGACGGGGGTCTCAAAAAGTGATAGTGAGTCCTCACTACCAGAATCTATCTTTATTTGACTGGGCATTTCTCTTACGTCACTACCTGAATCCACCGGCATTTGACTAGACGTTTCTTTTGTTTCTCCTGGGGAGTTTGCCTGAGTGGGCCATTGCAACAAAAGGTAATATAGAACTATAGCTATACAGGCTATGAGAACTGTTTTAATTACATCCATTTTCATTATCTCCTGGTATTGGGTCTAGGCCGCTGCCACCCCAAGGGTTGCATCTTAGAATTCTTTTTAAAGATAAAAATAGACCCTTTATAGCACCGTATTTTGTTATCGCTTGTATGGAGTACTCTGAGCAAGTGGGATGAAATCTGCAGTTTGGTCTCAAAAGAGGACTTATAAATTTTTGATACATTAATATAAAAAATATGGGTATTGTTTTCATCTGAGCTTTTCTAATTTTTGCCAAAGGTCTTCAAGTTCTTTTTTTATTACAGCACCGGTGCTAGTGATATTTTTTTTAACCAAAACCACATGGTCAGACGATGTTAATTTTGAAGCATTTACGCTAAAACTCCCTTTAATTTTTCTTCTTATTTTATTCCTATGTACGGCCAGTTTAATATCTTTCTTCCTGACAGCAACCCCGATTCTGGCATAACCTAAATCGTTTTCTTTTAATAGTAGTAGAAAATGCTCTGTAGAGACTTTTGTATCAGGATTTGAGAAAGCTTCATCGAAACCTTCTGAGGATGGTATGGAGCGCTTTACTCCCATGAAACATTAGACCGTAAGAGACTGTCTTCCTTTCTTTCTTCGAGCGCTAAGGACCTTTCTGCCGCCCACCGTAGCATTTCTTGCTCTAAAGCCATGTGTTCTTGCTCTTTTTATTCTACTTGGCTGGTATGTTCTTTTCATTTTTTTACTTTGAAATGTGTAAACGGGTGCGCATAATAGGTTTTTTGGACCAAATTGACAAGCAAAAACAAAAAAACAATCTATTCACATGTTATCCACATTAAATAATTGTTGTTATGCTGTGGATAACTAAATAAATCTGTATATAATCAAATTAATGTCAGAACTTTATTTTTGGAACGAATGCAAAAAAACTTTAGAAAAAGATCTTTCTATTGAAGAGTACTCAACGTGGATAGCGCCATTGTTATTAGAGGAGAACTCTGGCTCAAACCCCCTTTCATACACTGTTTTAGCTCCGAATAAGTTTATTTCAGACTGGGTAGAACAGAATTACGGCCTGTCTATAGAGGAGAGGCTTTCTGCTATAACAAGTAATTCAGACTTGAACCTTGCTTTTGAAGTTACTGCAACCAACTCTGTTATCTCCATAAATGAAACGCTACAACAAAATAAGCAAACAAACATTGAAAAAGGGTATAAAACTATAAAAAGTAACTTAATAGAGTCCTTTAATTTTGGAACATTCGTGGAAGGAAAATCTAATCAAATCGCACTGGCAGCATCAAGGCAAATAGCCAGTGGTTTGAAAAACTCTTATAACCCTCTTTTTATCTATGGAGGAGTGGGGCTTGGTAAAACTCATTTAATGCATGCGGTTGGAAATCAGCTTAAAAAAGAAGACCCTACAAAGAAAATAGCTTACGTTCATTCAGAAAAATTCGTGAGTGATATGGTAAAATCGCTACAATTAGGTGCAATTAGTGAATTTAAACAACACTACAGATCTTTAGACGCACTATTAATTGACGATATTCAATTCTTTGCAAAAAAAGAACAATCACAAGAAGAGCTTTTCCATACTTTTAATTCTCTGCTTGAAAAAGGCAGTCAAATGATACTTACCTGTGACAGGTACCCAAAAGAAATAGACGGCCTTGAGGACAGGTTAAAATCAAGGTTGGGCTGGGGACTTCCTGTCGTCATAGAACCTCCTGAATTAGAAACGCGTGTTGCTATTCTTTTTAGCAAATCCAAGCAAATGGATCAAGAGATTAACGAAGAATCTGCTTTTTTTATAGCACAAAAAGTAAGGTCCAATGTAAGGGAGTTAGAAGGTGCCTTAAAGAGAGTAATTGCTAATTCAAACTTTACAGGGCGACCTATAACCGTAGAGCTCATTAAGGACTCCCTAAAAGACCTTCTTGCAATACAAGCAAGGCAGGTCAGCGTAGAAAATATCCAAAAAACGACTGCAGAGTACTACAATATAAAGCTCAGCGATTTGTTGTCCAAAAGAAGGAGCAGATCCGTTGCCAGGCCCAGGCAAATGGCTATGTTTTTAGCTAAAGAGCTAACTAACTACAGTTTACCTGAGATAGGTGAAGCTTTTGGTGGAAGAGATCACACCACCGTAATACACGCTTGTAAAAAAATTAGAGAGCTAAGGGGGCTAAACCTCGATATTGAGGAAGATTATACAAAACTAGTGAGAGTCTTAACAATTTAACTGATATGAAATTTATAGCAAAAAAATCACAAATAGTGGAAGCACTACAAAATGCAGCTGCTGTTGCGGAAAGAAGACAAACCATACCTATACTTGCAAATTTAAGAATTAAGGCTCATAAAGGCTCTGTAGAGGTAACTGCTACTGATTTAGAGATACAAATTCAAGCAAGCTCAGAGGTTGTTTCTACTGAAGAAGAGGGTGAAACCACGGTTTCTGCTAGAAAAATGTCAGAACTATGCAGGTCCCTACCTGATAATGAAGAAATAAGCTTCAGTCTTTCTGGTGGCAAACTAACAGTCGCGTCAAAAGACTTCCACGCTGATTTTTCTACTATATCAGCTGATGATTTCCCAGAGCTTGAGATTTCTGAAGAACAAACCTCATCACTCATAGGCGCGAGTGTTTTAAAAAGAATTTTAGTTAAAACTTCATTTTCTATGGCTTCGCAAGATGTTCGCTATTACCTTAATGGACTTCTTTTAGAGTTTGATAACAATGAAATAAAAGGCGTGGCCACAGATGGGCACAGGCTGGCCCTGGCAAGTTCAAAGCTAGAAAACAAAGAAGGGCTTCAACTAAAACAAATTCTGCCAAGAAAGGCTGTACTTGAGCTTTCTAAATTACTACCACAGTCTGAAGAGGCGGTGGAACTGAATGTAGGGGCCTCCTACTTTAGTGTTAAATCAGGTAATTTACAGTTTTCTACAAAGCTCATAGATGGTAAGTACCCTGATTATGAGAAGGTTTTTCCTTCAGGAGATCCGAGTTCGCTGAAAATAGAAAAAGAAAAATTACAATTAGCTCTATCGCGGGCCTCTGTTCTTTCCAATGAAAAGTACAGGGGGGTAAGGTTTGCTCTTTCAGAAGGAGGTCTTAAATTGACTGCAAACAACCCAGAACAAGAATCTGCAGAAGAGGTTTTAGACGTGGATTATACAGGCGTACCTTTAGAAATTGGCTTTAATATAGGCTATTTACTAGATGCGTTGGGGTCTGTAGAGACAAAAGACGTAGAGCTTGTTTTTTATGGTGAAGATTCCAGTTGCATTATCAAAGAGCCATCTTCGGAATCTGAAGTTTATGTAATCATGCCTATGAGGCTATAAATGCCAATAGACAGTCTATATTTAGAAAAATTTAGACTCTTCGCCTCAAAAAAAATAGAACTCTCACCAGAAAGGTCCTTAATAGTTGGGAAAAATGGTTCTGGAAAGACAAGCGTTTTGGAGGCTGTAGAAATTCTTTTTTCCGGTAAATCCTTTAGATCTTCAAACACACTGGACTGCATCAAGCACTCAGATTCTTTTTTTAAAATAGCTGCTCTAGGCAAGTCCAATGAAATAGATTTAAGACTAGAGACTTCAAAATCTTCCGAAGGAAGAATTTCCACTAAAAGATTATTGGGAGGGAAGAGGATAAAAAGCTCTGAAGCACCTCTAATCCAGGCAGTATTAGGCAAACATTTAAGGATGGTAGAGGGCGAGCCCGAACTTAGAAGAGATTTTGTTAATAGGTTGATGTTCCACGTGAAACCTGAGACCAATACTTTGAATAATACCTACAACAAGGCACTACAACAAAGGAACAGGTCTTTAAGAAAAAAATTGCCAATTGAGCAATTAAATAATTGGACCGAACAAGTTTTGGAGCTTGGCATGCAATTAAGTAAGGAGCAGTATGATTTTTTTAAGGTCCTTAAAGAGGTGTCTTTAGATTACATTCTTAATGAGACCGAAGAAAACAATATTGAATTCCTGAGGGGTGTAAATTTACACTTTATTTCAGGGTGGGACACTTCAAAGACTATGAGAAAGTGCTTTCAAGACAGCCTGCCAAAAGACATGGCATTAGGCTACACAACCCAAGGGCCACACAGGCAAGATTTTGTATTTTCTGTAGACAAGAAAAAAGCAGCAGCAAACTTATCGAGAGGACAAGTTAAGTTATTGATTATATTAATATTTTTATCCTCATATGATGTTATTAATAGGTTCTCACAAAGAGAATCACTTCTGCTGATAGACGACATAGGATCAGAGATGGATGAAGACAATTTAAAAACTTTATTCAATATTATTTCTAAAGATAAAAACCAAGTTATTTTGACAGCAATAGACGGAAGTTTTTTAGATCAAATGAATGAAAATTTAAAACAATTTAAAAGGATAAATTTATAAAAATAGGCTAAAATGTGCTTATGCCTACCAAGAAGAAAGATTCTTCTCCTAAATCAAAAACAACCACCACCAAGAACCCTAAAAAATCTGTCAATACAGACTATGATTCCTCAAGTATCAACGTACTGAAGGGCCTGGAAGCTGTTAAGAAAAGACCCGGTATGTATATCGGCGATACGGATGACGGAAGTGGTTTGCATCATATGGTCTACGAAATAGTAGACAACTCTATAGATGAGGCTTTGGCAGGTCACTGTGACGAAATATCTGTGAAGATAATTTCTGATGATTGTGTTGAAGTTAAAGATAACGGCAGAGGAATTCCCACAGAAATGCACGAAGAAGGTGTGTCAGCTGCAGAAGTTGTAATGACAAAACTTCATGCTGGTGGAAAGTTTGATGACAACTCGTATAAAGTTTCAGGGGGACTGCATGGCGTGGGTATATCGGTTGTTAATGCACTCTCTGAAGACTTAAAGTTAACGATACATAGAGGCGGAAAAACCTATGAACAGCATTATGCCGATGGGGCCCCAAAGAGCAAGTTAAAGAGCGTCGGCAAGTCAGATAAAACTGGAACCGAAGTAAGGTTTGTACCGTCAGCCACTACCTTCACAAACATTTTATTTGATTTCGAAATTTTACAAGCAAGAATGAGAGAGCTTTCTTTTCTTAACTCGGGCGTAAAGATAGTTGTTTCAGACGACAGAACAGAGAAAGAAGTTACATTTATGCACGAAGGCGGTTTGGCTGAATTTGTGTCTTTTTTAAACAACAAAAGGACAACGGTTAATTCCATATTCCATTTTGTTCAAGAATCCAAAGACGGAATAACGGTTGAGATTTCTCTGCAATGGAATGATAGTTACCAGGAAAATATTCAGTGCTATACAAACAACATTAAGCAAAGAGACGGCGGAACTCATTTAGTAGGCTTCAGGACCGCGCTTACCAGGACCTTAAACAATTTCATGGAAAGAGAGGGCATGAATACTAAAGATAAGGCATCTACTTCGGGAGAGGATGCAAGAGAAGGCCTGGTGGCAATCGTCTCTGTAAAAGTTCCAGACCCTAAGTTCTCATCCCAAACCAAAGACAAGCTGGTCTCTTCAGAAGTTCGCCCGGTAGTAGAGCAAGAAATGTATAAGGCGCTCTCAGAATACTTATTAGAAAACCCTGCTGAGGCAAAGCTGATTGCGCAAAAAATAATAGATGCTGCAAGAGCCAGGGAAGCGGCAAGAAAGGCCAGAGAGCTTACAAGGCGAAAAGGCGTTTTTGAAGGTGGTGGTCTTCCAGGAAAGCTATCAGACTGTCAGGAGAAGGATCCCAGTCTGAGTGAAATTTATTTAGTAGAGGGAGAATCGGCAGGAGGGTCTGCCAAACAGGGCAGGGACAGACATTTTCAAGCCATACTTCCGCTTAAAGGAAAGATATTAAACGTAGAAAAGGCCAGGCTTGATAAAGTTCTTTCTTCTGAAGAGATTATCATCATTATCACTGCCCTAGGTTGCGGTATTAAAGGCGAAGACTGGCAAGAAGAGAAGCTTAGGTATCATAGAATAATACTCATGATGGATGCCGATGTGGATGGCTCTCACATAAGAACACTAATTCTTACTTTATTTTTTAGACATATGCCAGAATTAATAGAGAAGGGTTATATCTACATAGCCCAACCTCCTCTTTATAAAATGAAGAAAGGCAAGCAAGAAAGCTATGTCAAAGACGACGTCGCTCTTAGAGAATTGCTACTTGCTGAAATATTAGATGATGCAAAGCTTGTTCTGAATAAGAAAGGTGAATCCATAAGTGGTCCGGCATTAGGAAAGTTAATCATGCAGCAAGAGCAAGTCCAATTAACAATGGGAGGGCTTACACACACCTATCCCTTAGAAGTTTTAGAAGGCATTAAATACTTAGATCAGATGACTGATTTGGCCGACGAGAAGAAAATAAAAAAATGGACTAAAGAGCTTGAGAAGAATCTAAATATTTCTGCTGCGCAAGGTTCAACTTGGAAGGTGGAATGCCCTTTCAATAAAGAGACCAAGGAATGCGAACCAAGCATTAACTTAACAAAATACGGTACAGAAAAAAGCTGGGAAATAACTAAAGCATTTATTAAATCAAGAGCTTATAAAGACATCACTTCTTTTGGTTCAGACCTGAAAGACCTGATTACGAAGGACAGTCATTTTGAGTTAAGCGGAAAAGAATTTCAGGCTATTAATTTTGCCGACGCCGTAGAGGAGCTTCTAAACGCTTCTAGAAAATCTTTTACTATTTCCAGGTACAAAGGGTTGGGCGAAATGAATGCGCAGCAACTCTGGGATACAACGATGGATCCAGAGACGCGAAGGTTGGGCCAGGTCTCAATAGAAGACGCCATTGCTGCTGATGAAATATTCAATTCGCTAATGGGCGATGAGGTTCAACCAAGAAAAGATTTTATCGATAAAAACGCTAAGTTAGTTACAAACCTAGACATTTAAGCTTCTTTTAAGAGAAGCTCTCGTCCAACTTTCAACTTCATGTGCTGATTCTTTTGCGTTTACAACTTTTTGCGGTTTTCCGATAGTTAAAAATATTGTGCCTGGATACTTAAGGAATTTATGAGCAGGCCAACAATCACCGGAGTTATGAACTATCGGGAGAACCGGTACATCAGACCTAAGGGCGAGCTCAAAACTGCTTCTTGAATATTTATTAATTTGACCTGCTTCCACTCTGGTGCCTTCAGGAAAAAATAAAACAAAAAGACCTTTGTCCAGCCTGTCCCTTCCTTCATCAAGAGCTTGTTTTAAAGCTTCCCTGGGTCGCCCTCTGTTTATTGCTATTGGTTTTAAAAGACCCATGGCCCAGCCCCAAAGTGGAATATAAAGTAATTCCCTTTTAAGCAAAGTGCAAAGAGGGTGGAATAGGTATTGCATAGAAAAAGTTTCCCATTGACCTTGATGGTTGGAGACAATGACGCAGGGTCCAGAAGGCATATTTTCTTTTCCCTCTATGATCACTTCAATTCCACACGTCAAAGATAAGAACCAATTAGTAAACCTTGGCCACAAAGAAAAGATTTTTAATCTATTATTTAAGGATAAAAAGGGCCCAACCGTACAAGCTACTAAGCTTGCCAGCACTCCAGAACCAAGATAACCAATATAAAAAATTCCTGACCTTAGATAGATCATTTAAACATTCTTATCAACTGACAAAATATATCTTGCAGCCTCTTCTAGGTCATTAAAACAATGCTCCGGGGGAGGGCTATTTTTTGTTCCATAAACTTTCTCGCCATAACCCCCTCTTTTTATTAAAAGAGGTTTGCAGCCGTAGTTCCTGCCTGCCAGTACGTCTGATTCTTTATCACCTACAAAAAATTTACCATTAAGCGAGGTTTGAAGTTCTTCTTCAATTTTTTTTAAAAGACCCACCTCTGGCTTTCTGCATCCACACTTTGATTCAGGTGCATGAGGGCAGTGTGCTATGAACGCTATTTCTCCTCCCATCTCTGAAAGAAGTTCTTCCATGTAGTCATGAATCTTATTTAGCTCATCTTCAGAAATAATCTTTCTTTCGATGCATGCCTGATTTGTAGCTATTGCTACTTTATAGCCATTTTTATTTAGAAGAGATATGGCCTCTAAACTACCTTCAATTGCTTCAAATTCTTCAGGTTTTGTTACGTAGGTCATTAAATCAACATTTATGACCCCGTCTCTGTCCAAGACAACTATCTTGTCCATTTAGAACATTAAGTAGTTTTTAAAATACTCTGCTAAATCAGAAGAAGCCATTCTTTGTTGTTCCATTGAATCTCTGTCTCTTACTGTCACTGTGGCGTCTTCCAGCGACTCAAAATCAACTGTAATACAGAGCGGGGTGCCAATTTCATCGTGTCTTCTGTAACTTTTACCAATATTTCCAGAATTTTCTACAACAACCCTGCCTAATTGAAGGGCCTGAAGACTGTTTTTAATATTTTTTGCCAATTCAACCAATTCTTCATTGTTTCGTTTTAAAGGAATTATTGCTGCTTTAATAGGTGAAAGATGGGGCTTGAAAGATAAGACCACCCTTTCTTTTCCATCTTCAAGTACTTCTTTTGAATAAGCTTCATTAAGAATTGCCAAAAACCCCCTATCTACACCTGCAGAAGGCTCTATAACGTAAGGAACAATCCATTCCTTAGTTTCTATGTCTTGAACGGCTAATTTTGCATTAGAGTCTGTGTTTTCTTGCGTATTAGAGGAAATATTTAGCTCACTTTGGTTTTTACTGTGAGAACCTAGATCAAAATCAGTTCTATTAGCTATTCCTTCAAGTTCTTCAGTCCCATGAGGGAATTTATACATAATATCCAAGGTAGATTTAGAGTAATGTGCCAACTCTTCTTGCGGAACATCATAAATCTCTAAGTTTTCTCTATCTATCCCTTGTTTTTCCCACCAGTCTAATCGGTTTTCTAACCAGGTTTTGTGCCAATGCTCATCTTCTCCCGGCTTCACAAAGAACTCTAGTTCCATCTGTTCAAACTCTCTTACTCTAAATATAAAGTTCCTAGGAGTTATTTCATTTCTAAATGCCTTCCCAATTTGCACTATGCCAAAAGGCAGCTTTTTAGAAGTTGAGTCCAAAACATTTTTGAAATTAGTAAATATTTGCTGCGCTGTTTCAGGTCGTAAATAAGCAAAAGAACTACCATCGTCAATTGGTCCAACACTAGTTTTAAACATTAAGTTAAACGGTCGAGGTTCGGTCATATCTTCAGAGCCACAAGAAGGACATTTGGATGACTCAATATGGTCTTCTCTCCAGCGTGCTTTACAGGATCTGCAATCCACCATTGGATCAGAAAATGTATCTTCATGACCCGAATGTTTTAATACTTTTGGATTGGTTAATATCGATGCATCCAGGCCTTCAATATCATCCCTGTCATAGACCATGGACCTCCACCAAGATTGCTTGATGTTATTCTTTAGTTCAACTCCCAAGGGGCCGTAATCATAGAGCCCTTGTAGGCCTCCATATATTTCATTTGATTGGAAGATAAAACCCCTGCGTTTACACAGAGCAACCA
>Ga0302122_10002901_pt1 | contig 10523 bp, 9 predicted proteins | sample CB21_SCM_MG_FD_203115 | JGI IMG/M metagenome (GOLD analysis project Ga0302122, IMG submission 203115) | Marine microbial communities from Western Arctic Ocean, Canada - CB21_SCM | ecosystem: Environmental > Aquatic > Marine > Oceanic | place: Canada: Western Arctic Ocean | collected 2017-09-28
CGACGTTGTCGGAGGCTGTGAAGGAAGCTGGAGCGTCGGTAACTGGCGAGGCTATTCACTTCTAAAGCTTAAGGCTTTTAGATGTGGCGTTAGTCTCGCTCGTTACTTTGTAACTCGGCTCCGAGTCTCCTCCTCTAACTTGTTAGCTCCGGGCGTCGTCTAACGACTTGGTCGCGCGGCGCAGTCTTGCGTTAGTCGCGGTCGTCATCTGATGACTCGGCTCCACGTCGCAATTCTCCCACCCTCTAACTCCCTCCCACTCTGGGACGCGTGAAGGGAGCCGGTTGACGGGTGATTCGATTCGAACGGAATCGTAAGCTGAAGCACGCCTTCGAGTACTGCATGGTCATGGTGCATCGTGATCTTGGCGTGTAGGCGATCTAGAACCTCTGTAAGTACATTCACCAGCCAGTCATCGTTGCCGAACCTCTCTGGCTCGCTGATCCACCATTCTGGAGAGAACAATGCCAACATCTGGGCGACATCTTTCAGCATGTCATCATCTCTATCGGAACCAATGCCATTGAAAACATCATTTGCTGATCGGGATTCCATCGTGAGAACCCCTGTCGATGTGAAGCTAGTGAGACCTTTCATGCCCGTTATCGGCAACTTCTTGCCGTAGTTATCAGCCCAGCCAAGCAAATGCTCGATTGTGGAAAGCATGTCTTTGGCATCTTCTAGTTCAGCGACACGATTCGGGTCGAGATCATCAAGGCGATGTTGAAGCTCAGCTTTAGTGTCGTTCAACTCTTTTTCTTTGGTATCCAGCTCGGCATCGGACAGGACTCCCTTGAGCCGCGCTCGATACAGGAATTGAAGTCGGACTTCCACATCTTTGATTGAATCGTTGAGCGGTTCGATCTCGACACCATAGGTCTCCAAATGCTGTTCGGCATTCCGTAACGAGACCTGAAGGGCTGCCGCAAGGTTTTCAGGACTCTTTCGCGTGTGCGTGCGCGGAATTTACATATTCGTGACAACAATGCCGGACGGTTTAGCAGAGGTTCCCGGCTCCAACGGTATTCCATTCGGATATTGAATAATCCGCCGAATCGTCCCGTACATTGTGGAATTCACCAAATATGAGCTGCCTCGGGCGTGCGCATTGCGCTGGCGGTTATGATGCCCACAACTTCTTGCTTCCGGCGTGATTATCCGCAGGAGCGCAGCATCCACACACAAGCGACTGGAAGACATCGTGAAAATCTCAAATATCGAAGTGATCCGCTTTCGCACCACCACACAGCACCATCCAACCAAATGGGGTTACGGGCGCTGGGGTGAAGTTCGTGATACGACCGAGACCATCACGAAAATATCGACCGACGATGGTGCAGAGGGCTACATGCTCGGTGGTGACGAGCAGGTTATCGACAACATAGTCAAGCCACTGATTCTTGGTGAAAATCCTCTCGAACGTGAGAAGTTGTGGAACTGGATGGACCAGCTGGTGACGTTTGGGCACAGCCTTCCCGAGCACGAGATGGGTATTGTAGACAGCGCACTGTGGGATCTGTTTGGCAGGTCAGTCAACCTGCCAGTGAGTGTCATCTTGGGCGGTGCTCGCAAGAAGGTGAAGGCCTATGCAAGCACGTTCCCGAACTTGGGAGGCCCCGACGTTTACGCAGAGCATGCGATTGAGGCGAAGCGGCAGGGTTACAAGGCTTACAAAGTTCACGCCAACATCTGCTGGGATCCGTACAAACGAGAACCGGCACCTCAGCAGCCGGGTTTCCCGAGGGAAGATGTCGAGATCTGCCGAGCCGTTAGAGAAGCCGTGGGCGATGACATGGTTCTGATGCTCGATCCGTTCGGGGTCTACACACTGGAAGAGTCGATTTGGGTAGGTCGACAACTTGAGAAGCTCGACTACTACTGGCTTGAGCACCCGATGATCGAAACACGGTCGGAGTCGTATCGACGTCTTACTGAAGAACTCGATATAGCGATCCTCGGCCCAGAACATATTCCGGGCGGAGTTTTCACCCGAGCTGAGTGGATTCTCCAGAAGGGTTCCGACATGCTGAGGATCGATCACCATTTTGGTGGGATTACCGCCTGCCAGAAAATGGTTGCGATCGCTCAGGCGTACGGAATCAAGTGCGAGATGCACGGTGGTGGCTGGGCCAACAGTCAGATTCTAGGTGCAACGAACGAAGCTGTTTGTGAGTACTTCGAGCGTGGACTACTACGTCCCGGCTTTGACTATGAAAAACCGGCACCGTACCTCAACGCCATATGCGACCCGCTAGACGACGATGGGAACGTGATCTTGCCGACAGGTCCCGGGTTAGGAATGGATCTCAACTGGGATTACATCAACGACAATCTGGTGAAGAACTAGCGTGATTATGTGGTTGGAGAGGGCAGGTTCCCTCTCCAACTCGGCGTGGTCGTCGCACATCGTAATATTCGCATGCAGACGGTCCAAGAACTCATTCGGTGCTACTCAACAATCGCCCGTCGTTCGGTCTCCACTTCCTCGAACCATGTCTCAAGCTGCGTAAGCATTTGCGTTGCGATCTGCGGGTTGGCGGCGGCAATGTTGTTCGTCTCGCCGGGGTCGAGAGATAGGTCGTATAACTCTGGCGTTGGCGGTTCCGGTATCACCCTTTTTGGTTCTGGCCAATCGAAAATCTCAGTGATGTTCTCGGGGTGATACTTGTACTCGATATCCTTCTCTATATAGTCGTCTACCAGCTTCTTGTCCGCCTCTGAAGCGAAGGCAATGTCGAGGGCAGGACGTACCAGCTTCCAGTCGCCATGGCGCATCGTAGCGTTCGTTACACCTATTGGTGAATCACCGTTAAATTGCCAAAAGCGCCTTGGCTGTTCGTCTGGAGAATCGCCGCGCAAGACCGCCGAAACATCGTGACCGTCCACGGGCTTCTCGCCGACGCGCTCAGTATCGGTAAGTGACAACAGTGTCGGTAGCCAATCCGTGAAGCAAATTTGATCGCTAATCTCGATGTTCTGCGGCAACCCGTTTGCCCATCGAGCGATCATGGGAACCCGGATACCACCCTCGTAAACAGAACCTTTAGCCCCGGCGAATCCGTTATTAAACCGGCTTTGATGAAGAGAAACACCGTTGGGAACCTGATCTGGCCGGTGCCCGAACGCCGGGCCATTGTCGCTAGTGAACATCAGCAGTGTGTCGTCTTCGACCCCAGCGGTTCGAAGTGCTTCACGAACCTTTGCAATTCCACGATCCATCACCTCGATCATGGCGTAGATAATTGCTGTTCCCAGTTCAAATCCCGCATCGACGTACTTCTTCGTGACCTCTTCTGGTGCCTGAAGCGGAGAGTGCGGCGCGTTCCACGTGATCATCAGGAAGAACGGTTCGGATTGGTGGCGATCGATGAAGCCAGCAGCTTCGTCAGCCAGAACGTCGGTCAAATATCGCCCATCCGATTTTTCAAGCGTTCCGTTTCGGTCGAGATTCCAGCGGTAGTAGTCGGCCCAACCACCTCTGAACCCGGCGAACTCATCGAACCCTCGTGCGTTTGGGTGAAAGCGGGGGGCGAGCGCACCGTTGTGCCATTTACCGACCATCCCAGTTGCGTATCCGGCTGCCTTAAATGAATCAGCGATAGTCGATTCGCCCAACGCCAGGCGGTCGTTGCCGAGTACTTCCTGCGGAGTGATGGCTCCAGTGCGAATTGGGTACCGACCCGTAAGCAGAGCGGCTCTCGAAGGCGAGCACACTGCCGATCCAGCGTAGTGCTGAGTCAACCGGATTCCCTGCGAAGCCAACTCATCCAATGCGGGCGTGTGAACACGGCCCTCGGAGTACAGGCCGAAATCGCCATAACCCATGTCGTCGGCGACCATCAGAACAATATTTGGACCGGTCAATTTGAGAACTCACAATTCATCAGTGAACAGGTATAAGTATATTCGTTCCGTAATATAGCAACATCCCACGGCATAGGCGGCGAATGATTTTTCTGGACGCATCGCATACACTTTGCGACATCTGGCCCGAGATGTCAGCGGCATTGGCTCGTCACGGATGGCGCAACTATTCGATCTTCTACGACGGTGACGCAACTCTGTTCGGCTACCTCGAGTGCGAAGAGTCATTCGAAGCATCGCTCGCTGGAATCGGAACTGAAGACATCGCCGGGAAATGGATGGGCGAAATGGGGCGGTTCTTCGTGTTGCCCGAAGGTGCTGATGCCGATCAGGACCCGCTTAGCATGATCGAATGGCGAGAAGTCTTCCACGCTGATTAGGTGCGCAAGTGCTCGAATCAACCTGGGCAACCTCTGTTGATGAAAATCGGGAGAGGCTACTCGGGCAACAACTCCGACTCAAGATGGGTCACAACCAAAAAATCAGTCCACTGGGTAGTCGATTAGCCTACACTCAGCCGTTCTGAATAATCACGCAAATTGGAGGTCCGAGATGCAACGCGTCGGATTCGAAATGAAAATTCACCCTGAAATGGTCGATGAGTACAAAAAGGTGCACGATGAAATCTGGCCTGACATGTCAGAAGCACTGTTGCGTCACGGATGGCGCAACTACACGATCTTCTTCAGAGGAGACGGCACGTTGTTCGGCTATGTCGAGTGCGAGGAGTCGCACGCAGTATCGCAGGCTGGTATGGCGAAAGAAGAGGTCAACACAAGGTGGCAGAAATTCATGAAGCCTTTCTTCCAGTTGCCCGACCCCGAGCATGCCGACGAAAACAAAACGAGCTGGCGAGAAGTTTTCCACGCCGACTAGTTATCACCATGCGTGGCGCGCCCTGTCGTACCGCCAACCCTGATGGGTTTCAACAGAACCCGGGCAAAGTTCTGAAACTTAACCGGTTCGGTTATGTTTACTCAGGTTCTCTGTGAAATTATTAGAATTGACTGCTCCTGAGCAGTGCACGAATTGCCAAATAGAGTCGTTACAAGAAGCGAACGGGAGTACCCGCATATGCCAGATTGGATCCTTGAAGCAATACTGCCCACCGTCGTATTCGGAGGAATGTTTGTTATGTGGGTTCTGATCCCCGCTCCTGAAGATAAAACTGATTTTGCCAGCCGTTTGCGAGCGAGGTTCCGTAAATAATGTTCGGCACCGCTGATCGCAAGCGACTATTAGCTGGTTTGATGCTGCTGGTCATCATCATGGGGATGTTCCTGGCCTTCAACCGGCTGCCTAAGATAGGCATCGTGGGTGAAGATCTCGATGCTGTGACCTCACCAGAGAGCCAGTGCTTCCAAGGGTTCTGTATCGAGCGTGATCCCGGAGTGAGCTTTGTTAGCCGGTGGATCAAGTTCTCGATCTCATACTTGCGGCTGGTAACTGTTGGTATGACCTTCGCCTTCATCACCGCTGGACTTGCTGAGGCATTTCTGTTCTCGAAATCAATTGGCAAAGGTCTGCCGACAGCCGGCGTATTCAGAAGAACTGTGCAAGGGGCTGCAGCCGGCGGATTAATGAATTTGTGCTCTGCTTGCATAGTTCCAGTCTCATCCGCTTTTCACAGGCGAGCGAGCGTCGAGGGCGCAATCGCAATGGTCCAGGGATCGACCACTCTAAACATCCCAGCGCTGGCGATGGTTTTCTTCGTATTCAGTCCCGTTCTTGGATTCAGTCGACTGATCTTGGCAATCGTTGGTGCTCTCATTATCGGACCGATCGTGGTGTTCACAGTTCGCCGAGATCGAGTCAATAGCGTTGAAATTCCCGACACGTATCAGGATCCCGTAGATAGCGCCGGCTGGCGCGAGGTATTGGTTCCTGCTTTTCGGCATTGGGCGAAGGCCAGTATCGGTTATGCAATTCGTCTTTCACCGATCATGATCCTGGCGGGCTTTGCGAGCGGGTTGGCCATTCAGTGGTTGAACCCCGAAACCGTGGCAACATATCTCGGCAACGATGTGCGGGGCGTCCTGATTGCGGCAACTTTTGGGGTGTTGATCAACGTTCCGCTGTTATTTGAAATACCGCTGGTGGCACTGCTGCTGTTGCTCGGGATGGGAACCGCTCCGGCGGCCACGTTACTGTTTGCAGCCGCAGCTGGAGGGCCAGTCACATTCTGGGGACTCGCCAAAATTATGCCCCGGAAGGCGCTTGCCACATTTGCAGGCGCTACCTGGGCTGTAGGTGCGGCCGGGGGCTTGCTGGTCTTGCTCGGAGGTGCTTATTTCTGGGATGATGCAGGACTCAGTGCCCGAGTGGCGAAAGCGGCTGAGAGACGGACGGTGGAAGAGCTGTTAATCGCACCGCCTTCGGATCGATTTGGATTCTACGCTGGATATGAATCCAGCTTCGACGGGACACCGGGTGAAGACGAGTTCGGTCCATTTCAAAATATCGCTTCGCTACTAGGGACTGACGCGCTGATAGAAAACAGATATCCAAGTGTTACGATCTTCGACTTTGATCGCGATGGTGATCTCGATTTTTACGTTACCTCGGCCGAGTCGCATGCGATCGTCGAGATCGCCCGCGGTGGTCCGAACAAGCTGTTTCGGAATGATGGCGAAGGCAAGTTTGTCGACGTAGCCGATGCTGCCGGCGTGACTGCCGCCACCCAAAACTCAACGGCAGTTGGCGTCTGCGATTTCGACAACGATGGCTATCAGGATCTATACGTCGGCGCACAGGGTCGGATTGGGGACGATCTCGACTACCACTCATCAGCACAGATCCCAGAGTTGGCGGCGGTTACGCAGGATCGCCTGTTTCACAACCGGGGCGATGGAACATTTACCGACATTACAGCGACGGCCTTCGCCGATCACATCAATATTCGATCCGCTATGAGCATCGCTTGTGGCGACATCGACAATGATGGGTGGACTGACATTTATGTCGGCAACCGGGCAGATCAGGATTTCGTAGATTTCGATGGTGCGCGCCACCACGGTCACTACAACGTATTTTTTCGTAACAACGGCGACCTCACCTTTTCCGACCTGACGTCCGAAGCTGGATTGAATTCACCTTCCGTCCGAATGCACGATCCGGTCGGGAATCCGAGCGAAGGCTTCGACGCAAGCAAAGTTGATGCAAACGGCAACGCTGTCGGTGATCCTGCCGGGCAAACATTGGCGACTCTCCTCTTCGACTATGACGCTGATGGCGATCTCGATCTTTGGGTGGGGGACGATGGCGACCGTCTGAAGCTATACCGCAACGATTCCCGTGGTGATCTTATTTCGTTCACCCGTGTCGAAGATCAAATCGGAATCGATCAGATCGGCCAGTGGAAAGGATTTGCACTCGGCGATTTCGATGGCGATGCCGATCTTGATGTATTCGTGACCAACACGGGATATCACCCTCTAGATCGCGGATCCAAGGGAAAGCCGTCTGGCGATTGCGCCAATTACCACTCAGGCGATACCGGTACATGTTTCCATGCTTTGATCGAAAACCACGTGAACGAAGCTTCTGATTCAGACCGCCATGGCGCTTTCGAGATCATTACTGGAAGCATAAATGTCGATCCGAGTGTGTACTTACCTCCGACGTCATTAGGGGACGATTTCGAACTGGCAGATGACGGTGAGATCGCAGGGCTGGAAGCCTACGAATTCGGATTCGGCACGGCGTTCTTCGACATGGATAATGACGCCGATCAAGATCTCTACTGGCTCGGTTCACTGGATGCCCGCGGGGAAGGCCCAGGGGGAGATTCGGCACCTGGATTTGGAAGAATGTTGCAGAACAACGGCTCTGGAGATTTCCGTGACATTACGGTGGAGTCTAGGGTCATTGATGCGCTAGCCGTCGACTACCTTGGAATCGACCCTGAGTCTCCCGACCCAGATCTCACCGGCCGTAGACTCGGATCTAAGTACCATGAAAACGGTAAAGGTGTTGCCATTGGCGACCTGAACGGCGACGGACGACTCGACATAATCGGCACGAACAGCAACGGCGAAACATTCGATAGAAACGGCGATCGCGTAGTCGTTGGAGGTCCGCTCTTCGTATGGTTGAACAGCGGGACCGACAATCATTGGATTTCATTCCGATTGACGGGCCGGATGGCTGTCGATGGAACAGGTTCCAACGCGGATGCCATTGGCGCCAATATTATCGCTACTCACCCGAGTTCGGGCAGCGAACCGTTATCTCAGGTAAAAACAGTACTTGGCTCTTCTAGTTCCCTGTCGATGAGTTCGACCGACGTTCACTTCGGTCTCGGTAGTTTCGCCGACGAGGGCCTGTTGACAGTACGAATCGAATGGCCGAGTGGGATTGTTTCGGTCCTAGAGGATCTTGAGTTTGATCGTCTCCACGAAATAACTGAGCCAGCTAATTGAGAGCCTGGGATTGTCAGGCGATTTAGCAGATGAAGTATGCATCTGTCTGGGTTATGAAGTACATTACAAATTCGAATATTTATATCCCTGAAGGAATAAACGATGAAAGTACTTTTAGTAGGCGGTTCTGGAATGGTGGGGACCTTCATAACCCCCTACCTAATGAAACACCATGAAATTCGGGTGCTTGATCTGAGAGAACCAACCCACGACGTTGATTTCGTCAAAGGTTCGATGACGAACCCCGATGACTTAAGGCGTGCTCTCGATGGAATGGATACGTTCATCAACGTCGCCATGCTCAGTCCTCAGGGCGGAGCCGTTACCGATCAGAATGAAAAAGTCATCATCGACAACTATCTGATCAATAATCAGGGACTTCACCTCCTTCTGTTCATCGCCCAAGAGATGGGCATCAAGAACGGTGTCTACACCAGTTCAATGAGCGTTCACAACAGAAACCGTGACTTCTACCCCAGCGAAGACGAAGTACCCTTGGACACCCCGAGTGCGTACGGTCTATCGAAGGGTTTTGGGGAACTCATATGCCGATATTTCGCGCGCTGGTTCGACATGAACCTTATCGCCTTACGAATCACCGGACCCCGACCACGTGATCGCTGGTTAGAAGAACGACGCAATACGCCAGACTACGGTGCTGGCGGCAAGCTCTTCATCATCGACGAGGAAGATCTCGCAAATGCCTATATGGCAGCGATTGAGCGCGTGCAAAAGGGTCACGGATTGTTCGATGCCTACTTCATCTCTGGAGATGAAAACGGAGAAGAAATGAACATGTCCAAGGCCGAGCGAGATCTCGGGTGGAAGCCACTCACTCAAACTAGGGTTGAGCTCTAATTCGGTAGTACGTCCCCCGGTTCGCCGGGCAGGGGATGAAGGCATCGAACTTAAAGACAAAGAGGGAGCTCCCAAAACGGGAGCCCCCGATCTCATTTTAAGGTCACATCGGCGCAGAACGTAGAAGGTTAAATTGCAGTTGATAGATATAAGGATTCAAATTGGGTATTGAATACGTGAATTTCGGCACGGCCGGCGTGAAAGTCTCGCGAATGGCTCTTGGGCTCGGATTTCGTGGGCAGTTCGACGAGGACGAAGCGGAGCGGGTAATTTTGACCGCTTTAGATTCGGGAATAAACCTTATCGACTGCGCAAATGTGTATGGCTTCATGGATGATCAACGAAATAATGGTGGAAGCTCGGAGAAGGTCCTAGGGAAGGCGCTGAAGGGCCGACGTGACGATGTGGTGATCACTTCGAAGGTGTTCAGCCCGATAGGTGATGGACCTAACGACCGGGGAGCTTCTCGGTATCACATCATGCGAGAAGTGGAACGTTCGCTGACTAGGCTCGATACCGATCACATCGATGTTTATCTCTTCCATGGCGTATCCGACATGTCGCTGTTTGAAGAGCAGTTCCGCACTATGGAATCACTTATTCAGCATGGCAAAATTCGCTACGTTGGCGTGAGCAATTTCCAGGCGTGGCAGGTGATGCAGGCGCTTCAGGTGCAGAAGCAAATCAACGCTCAACCCCTGATTGCAGTGCAAAATCCTTACTCGCTCATGAACCGCACTCCGGAAGACGAACTGTTTCCGATGGTTCGTGAAACTGGAGTTGGGATCATGGCTTACAGCCCACTTGGCGTTGGGTTGTTGAGCGGAACGTATCGGCCTGATGAAGTTCCAGACGACAGCACGTTGTGGGGATCGAGACGTAAGGGGCAGATCGATACATACATGCGAGGGCGTGCAGGGAAGGTGATCGCTGCTGTTGACGAAGTTGCTGCCGATTTAGGCGTGACGATGCCCCAGGTTGCTATGGCTTGGGTGATGTCGCATCGTGAGATAACGATTGCATTGTCGGGGGCAGATACCGTCGCTCAGATTTCCGATGTAGCGGGTGCGCTGGAGCTGGTGTTGCCGGCTGAGGCGATTGCAAAGTTGGATGATGCTTCAAATGGCATGCGAGCTATTCTTTGACGGGCGCCTAGTAAGCACCGTTTTTGGAGTTACTAGCCTGGGTTCGATTCGATTCGAGTCTAGTTTTGGTCCGAATCCAATTCAACTTGCTGCCGCTCGTCTTTACGAATTCCGTATTCCTGTAGAAACGCTCTGCGAGTAGAAGGCAAATACAGTGTTTCTCGAATCGTGAGCACACCGAGAATTTCGAATGAACCGATCGGGAACACCATCGTCTTTTTTCTTTCGATCGTGG
>Ga0302122_10002902_pt1 | contig 10520 bp, 6 predicted proteins | sample CB21_SCM_MG_FD_203115 | JGI IMG/M metagenome (GOLD analysis project Ga0302122, IMG submission 203115) | Marine microbial communities from Western Arctic Ocean, Canada - CB21_SCM | ecosystem: Environmental > Aquatic > Marine > Oceanic | place: Canada: Western Arctic Ocean | collected 2017-09-28
ATCGTTTCTTTCAAGTGTTTTAGACTTTGATCTGAACTGGGCCTCTTCGATGGATCGTAGCCCTCGGTGATTGCCTCCATGTCGCCCTTGTCTTTAAGCGACGTCGATAGGCTCGTCTGCAGATACATGGGTGCCAGATATATCATTCTAGTGAGTGCATCGACGATAACAATGATCCAGCTTACCTGTTTGCCTCGATGAACAGTAACTGGCATGCGAAACGAGTCAAGAAAAAGCATGTCAAGAGGGCGCGCTTTTGGTATAATGGGTTTGAGTGACGTTTTCTTGGGCGTGCGCAGCCCACCCGCAGGCTTATTGCGAGTTTGTCTGTCAATTTGGTGCTGCGGACTTTTTCTTAAATAATCTGCAATCGCAGCTAGCGTGGGAAGTAGCTGACGTCGTTCTACTTTTTTGACACCCTTTCTCACAACTTCGCGAGTCGGGTAGGTGTATGTGTCACCTTTGTACTGATAAGAATGATTTGTTACTTTTGGCAACTGACCGACTTCTTCAAAAATCTCCCCGTCCGCACGAGCTATTTCCTCGTATTTGTTCATCGCGTAGTGAGTTTTATCTTTTATGATTAATTTCAAGCGCTGATACGTACGCTGGTATCCCTCAGAGTGACCTCGTTCATTAAAATGCTCGTCAAGTAATTGTTTCTGAAATTTTGACAGCGCTAAAAACGCTTTGGGCATGCTGCTTTTGTTTTAGGTAATATTAAATTAGAATCTAGTGATTACTTACTTCCCCCATTAGACTTGCGCCTCCTTTTCGGCGCCGGGTCCGGAGCCGCAGCCGCGGCCTGGACGGGGCGCCTCCTTCTCACCGAAGCCGGAGCCGGCGCCGGCGCCGGTGGCGATGGCGGTGGAGTCGCCGGGGCCGGGGCCGGGGCCGGGGCCGCAATACAATCTAAGTCGCCATATGGATAAAAAGTTGGGACCGCATCTTTCTCTGGATTCATGTTGGCAAACCAGGCATTTTCTTCTTCACTATGCGCATAATCACAGTCGGGGTGTTTTTGCAACATGTACTCTTCAAAGCCGTCCATCCATTCGCACCATTCTTTTGACGGCACTTTGTAACCTGTCCAATTAGGGACATGATGAAATGTGTCATTTATGTCTGGCAGCACGATTTTTGTATGATGATCTAGAAGCTGAGCGTCGTACGTATCACATTGAGCCCAGTACGCTTTTTGCTTTTCCCTCATTTTTTTTTTCTGTTCCTTAATCTCTTCACCTTTTTCATCATAAGCCTCAGCCATAGGATCTAATGTGCTTTGTTCGGCGCACATGAGTCTTACGTCAGCTTCCCAGCACGGAAACTCGTCTCCGATACCGGCGTCCAAATATCGCTTTCTTTCTACAAAGACCCTTTGCCACTCAGCAATTGCTGTGTTGTGTTGAACTTTTTTTTTCTGCTCGGCTTCAGCCAATTTCTTTGCCGCGGCCGCCACCGGATCTTTCGGCGGCCGGCCGCGACGCTTTCCAGTTCCAGACGGCCTCGGCGCGGCGGCGGCGGCGCCGGGGCCCTTGATTGTAATGGTGTATGACATATTTCTACCAGAGATCTCGCTCGCCATCTCTTGCGTGGCCGCCGCGAGCGCTAGCAGCGCCGGTGCCGTCTTTGACGCGGCCTTGGAACCGGTGGCGTCCTCTATGTAGCGCACTTTTTTGCTGATGATCTGTGAATCGATGAGCTGCTTGATCGCCTCCGCGACGTGCTGCCGGTGCTTCGCGTTGCTGGTGTTACCCTCCGGCTCCGTAACAGCCTTTTCCATGTCCGCTACCATGTCATCGACGCTGCGCGTATAGTCCGGCATGGTTTTTGCCGAGCAGGAGCTGGCTTTTTTGTCCGCTGTTTTTTGTTAGGATATACTAGTAGGTTTACGATTTTCTAGTGGGCTGGGACTCTAGTCGGCCTGGGTCGCGGGCGTGCTCGCGTAGTCGTTACTAAGTGATTATTCCTAGCACTGGCAAGAGCATTTTGAGTTTTACCAAGAGGCCCGGTCCCCAGCCCCTAGGGCGGCGGCCGATCGCCTTACTCCCCGATAGCGTCTTAGCAAGGAGACGGGAGCACCGCGCGGAAACGATACGCTCCGGTGGCGTATTATTTGTTTGCGACATCCGCGCCGTATTGTACCATCGCCGGCGCCGGGTGCGGGTGGTACGTCTGGCCCGGCGGCGGCCGCGGCCGCTCGTCGCACGGGCAGCACGGGATGCATAGCGCGGCCGGCCAAAACACAAGGACCGTGAGCAACGCGAGGCAGCAGGTCACGGGCCCGCAGTACTTCTCCCCCGGGCCGTAGGGTTGGGGCGGCGCCTGCTGGATCACAACCTGTCCGGGCTGGACGATTTGAGGCTGCACGACCTGGGGCTGCACGACCATGGCCACGGGCTGCTGCTCCATTGTCAGGGACGATCGGACGCTCGCACGCGAGGAGCCAGTCGAATTGTTAGGATATACTAGTAGGTTTACGATTTTCTAGTGGGCTGGGACTCTAGTCCGGAATAGAGTGTTAACACTCTATTCCGCAAATCACTTACAACTAATCGGCGGCCCACTCCGTGGTCTCCTCCGCGGGCCACTCCTCCCGCACCATGGCCAGCGGGTCGTCGACGGACCACTCCGTCGTCTCCAGCGTCGCCTCCTCCGCCGGCGCCGTCGTGATGGCGAGCACGGGGTTCTGCTGCCCGGCGAACTCCCCGTAGATAACCGGCTCGTCGCGCCGGATCTCCTCGATCCGCGCCCACTTCCGGCGCAGGCGCGCGCGGCGCAGCTCCGCGGCCGTCTGCGTGAAGGGGTTCAGGTCCCGCGCCATCGCGGCGTCCTTCTCGGGACTCTTTGCGTCGAAGACGCCGCCCTCGCGCTGCGCGCGCTTGAAGGCGTAATCCTTCTTGAGGTCCACCTCCTCGGTTTTCGGCTTCCAGTGTGGCGGCGGCGTGAAGACGCCCTCGCGCTGCCGGCGCGCGAACTCGGCGTCGGACGAAGCCATGACTATGACTTATGGGTAGTGTCTGCTGGGCGGTGTGACGTATTGCGCTCGGTGGGCAGCGCGCATACCGCCGGCTGGCGTACCAGGGGTCTCGTATGCGGTGCAGCGCTGTCAGGGCTGCGGTCTCGCGCTCCGGAGCCTGCCAAGATGGCGCTTTGCAAGAGCCAAGTCGCGCTGACGGCATAAAGAGAGCTCGCCAACGTTCGGGCGGGCACCCACCCGACCCGGCAGTCGGTGCGTATGAGGCGTGCGATCAAGATGGCAAAAAAAACGTGCGGGCCAAAAAGCTGGGCGCTAACTCGCAATTGGACTCCAACCATTGTGGAGACGAGCCAGCCTTGGGCCGGCAGCTTTTGAAGCATCGCTCCAACATCATTCGTGGGCGGAACGGGCAGCAAGTTCACCCACCATGGAGCCCATCCGCGTCCCGGCCAAGCCGCCCCGGACGCGCATGCGCGACGGCGCGCCCTGGTACGAGTGCACCAAGTCCGCCAACGTCGTCAAGGTCGACGCCGTGAAGAGCGTGCGGCCGCGCGAGTTCAAGCGAAGGCACTACGGCGTCCGCCGGGACGTCCACGAGGACATGATGGAGCGAGTTAATCGAAAGGCATCGAGACCGGGCCAGCCACACCACGGGGCCGATGCGAGTAGAAGGGCCCTGGACCTGGCGATCCACTTACTACGGTACGAGGAGGAGCACCGCGCGCAACAAGACTGGGCCGACAGAGACGTGAAAAGGGAGCAGGCGGAGTTATTGGAAAGACGCCGTGTAAGAAGGGAGGAACACTTAGAACGAGAACGGGACAAGGCGCAGTTCATGGGGTCCTGGATGAACCAGGGGTACGACGACTGGAAGCGGCAGCAGACGCGGGAACGCCAAAGGGTCAGAAGGGATTTGCGCTTCGAGCTGTCGTTATTGGATGCCAAAAAGCTAAAGGACCAGCAGAAGGACGCGAACGCGTCCCTGGATCAGAAGGGCGGCGTCGAGCGGTTCGAGCGGAACATGACGCGTTTGGGCCTCCAGGCGCCCATTGAAACGACGCGCAGCCCGGTGCGCGAGTCCGCCCAGGTGTACCTGCAGCGTATCGAGGCGCAGGTGGCCGAGACGATGGGCCAGCCCAAGGAGATGTTCGACATGATGTCCTCGTTGAGGGAGAAGGGTTCTAAAAACAGGAACGCGCAGAAGGAGAAGGATAGGAGGCGCCGCAAGATGCACGTCGAGCAGCGCCGGGCGCAGGTGGAGCTGGAGGTTACGCGGGGGGAGCAGGAGCGGCTGGAGGCTTTTGCCGAACGAGCTAAAGCGCAGCGCAAGCTCTCGGAGGCGATCGAAGAGAAGCGGTTCGCCAAGGAGACGCGGGCTAAGGAGGTGACGTTACGGATCGCCCAGGAGATTGAGGAACGAGACAAGAAAGGCGTGGAGGCTTTTGAAATTTTCGCGGAGGAAGCGCGGGAGCGCGCGAAGGAGCCCGACCGCATCGAAGCGGTCCAGACTGTTATTGACGAGGAACGGGCCGCCTCGGCCGCGAGGAAGCACGTGCGCGCGCAGGGGTATGCGAAAGACGCCGCCGACAAATTCCTGGACATGGTCTGCGTCGTCCTCAAGATCCGGGAGGACAACGGGCGGCGGCCCATGCCCTTCCCGGAATACCGCGCCTTGAAGGCGACCTATGTAGGACCACTCCCCTTCTTCGTGGACGACGACAATGGCCCGCCCCCGCCGGGCGAGAAGAAGAAGGCCGTGGCGGAGCGGCTGGCCTTCGAGGCCGGCACGGGCGACTGGTTCTGGGGCGTTTCTCACGAGGAGCGCTTCGGGCGGGACGCCCGGGATCCTGTTGTGTTGGCGACGGAGACGCTGGCGCTCCTGTGCGGCGACGAGCCGCCGTCGCTGCGGCCCGAGGCGCCGGCGGTGCCTTCATTGAAACGCGTGTGCGTGCTGGGGTTTGATGCCGAGGCCGTCGCGGACGGCGGGGCGGCCCTTGGGCTCGCGCCCTGCACGCCGGCCCTCGCGGTCGCGGCGGCGCTCCGGAAGGCCGAGGCCGCCGCGGCAGAGGCGGCGGAGGCGACGGAGGCGGCGGAGGGCGAAGACGGTCCAGCAGAGGAAAAGCCGCCGGGCGACGACGACGAGGCGGCGGCGCCCGCGCCGCCGCTCCAGGCGCGCGGCGCGGACTTGCTGCAGCTGCCCGAGGCCTCGGTGTCCTACGAGAGCGAGGAGGAGGAGGAAGAGGCGGCTCCCGCGCCCGCCACCGGCGACGACGGCGACGAGCTCGTGCAGGCCGAGGACGCGCCGGCCGAGGACCCCGAAGTGGTGGAGGCGGCGCGGCTCGAAGAAGAGGCGCGGCTCGAAGCGAAGCGGGCGCGGGCCTCGGAACGGCGGATCGAAGCCATCGCGATGGCGGCGCCGGACGCGTTGCTAGCGGCCACCGTCGTTGCGTGCTGCGGCGAGGCCGCGGACGCGGGCCGGGGCTTCGCGCTCGGGGGCTTCCCGACGACGGTCATCCAGGCGGAGCTGCTGGAGGGCGCCTTCCGGACTTATGCGTACGAGGCGGCGCTCGGGGCCGCGAGCGCTACGGTCGCGGCGGCCCAGGCGCCAGTTTTCGCGGCCGAGGAATCAGTAAGTGCGGCCCAGGCCGCTCTGGACGAGGCCCAGGTCGCCCTGGACGAAGGGAACGCGTCGCCGGACGAGGAGGCCGACCCGGAGGTCCTCGCGGCGGCCGAGAGCACGCTCGCGGCGGCGCAGGGCGCGTTAGCGGAGGCACAGGGCGCGCTGCGCGAGGCCCAGGAAGTCCTGGACGAGGCCACTGCGGCCAAGAACGCCGTCCTGCAGGCCGGCGACGAACCAGCCGGCGACGCGGCGCCCATGGTAGACGCCCTGATCACGCTGCTTGCCGCGCCGGTTCCCGACAACGAGGACGACGGGGACGGCGAAGAGACGGCGCCGGCACCCGAAGTGGCGCCGGCACCAGTCGACGAGGCCGCCGCCTGGATGGCCGGCCGCGCCGCGCACGCGCTCACGTGGGCGCCCGCGCACCGCATCCTGGGCGAGGAACGCGTCGCTGCTTTTGTGTGCTTGTTGGAGGACGGCCTGGATGACGACGCCGACACGCCCAGTGAAGAAGCAGAGCCGGGAGGCGAGGAGGACAAGACGCTGCTCGATAAGTTTCGCGACAGGAAGCAACTCACGACGGTGCTGCAGGAAGCGCGTGTGGCGGGTGCCGCGAACGCGCGGCTCGAAGCCCGGGAAGCCAAGATTTCGGCCAAGGCCGCGGAGCGCGTCGATATGCTGTCGCCGGCGGCGAAGATCTGGCGGAACCGGGAGCTCGGCGTCCGGGAGGTGGACCTCGAGCGCGCCCGGGCCTCGATCCGGGGGTGGCACAGCGACCTGGAGATGCACGAGTACTGCGCCCGGGCGTACTGCCTGGCCATGGACGACCAGCGGGTCCTCATCCACGCGCACTGCTCCTACGCGCGCAAATCATTTAGAAACGCCCTGCGGGAACCGGACCCCCGCTGGGACGCGTGCCAGAAGGCGGCCGCGCGCCAGATGAACCGGCGGGAGATCACATCTACCGATAAATGTCGCGGGACGCGGTTGGAGCTCACGGACGAATTGGAGCTCGGGCTGGGCGACATCGTCGACGATCGGAAGCGGGCGTTCGACGAGAAGTCGCGCCTCGCGGCGGAGAAAGCCCTGGAGCGCGCGAACAAAGCGTGCGAACTCCTCGGCATCCTGGCGTCCCGGCTCTGCGCCGCGGAGACGACGCGCTTCGCCTCGGGCTGCCTGACGCTGGACGACTTCGAGGAGATCTCGGGCGGCGAGGCGGCCTGCGTCGCGCCCGCGGACGTCACCAAGCGGTTGGCGACGCAATTAATCGCATTGGAGGAGGCGGTGGTCATCGCCGACGACCCAGAAATCGGCGACAAGGTGAGGGATACGGCATCGCTCTGTATACCGCTGGCGGCCATCGACGGCGCGCGGCCGGCTCGCATCAAAGCCCCGCACACCGTGCAGTTCGCGTCGCATTCCGTGCGGAGGCTTGGCGCGATCGTGGAGCGCTTCGACCGGGCGGAGCAGCTGTTCCGCGGCATCGTCGGCGCCCTGCTGGCGCAGCTCGACGCCATGACGGCGGCGCGCGTCCGCGTCGAACACATGCGCGTCGGCGCGCACCTCAGGGCCTTCCGGAAGCGCGTGAAGGCCGACGAAGTGCGGGTGGAGCCGCTGGTCGTCGGGAAAGACGACGAGATCGACGCGCTGCTGATGTTTCGCTGAGTAAGAAGAATAAATAGTTAGAGAGGGCGATATTCGACGGAAGAGGGGAATGGTCCAGGGAGACCAGGCCCGGCGGGTAGCCGGGTGGAGTATTATACTGCGAGTCACGACCGTAGGCGGCCGGGAGCTGTCCTGAGGGAGGATTTTAGCGTAGGTGATCGGATGTCGACTCTGAGCTGTCGGTCTGTAGCGTCAGGACCGACTCCGTAGCGGAGACTTCCCTTTCGTACGCGGGTCGCAGCTGAGACGCGTCGCCGTCGAGCCCGAGGCGGTGCACGTTGTCTAGAAAGATCGGAGAGGGCGACCTGGGCGGCGGCGGGCACACGGGCGAAAACGACGCCGGCGACCTCGCCGGCGGAGCCCACGTCGCCGGCGACGGCGGCCCGCAGCGCCTGTCCATGACATGGCCGTTGGTGTCCAGCAGCGGCGCCCCGGCGTCGAGCGAATCCCGAGACGATTGCATCGGATTCCACGGCGCCGCGCCTATCTCGAACGCCGACCCGGTCATGAGAAAGTTGCTAGGGGCGGCCACAGGCGCCGCTTGCGGGAAGCAGGCCGGAGGCGGGGCCGCCATCTGAACGGGCGCCATCTGGTGGGGCTGGAGCGTGATCGGGATGCGCGGATCCGCCGAGCCTTGCATCCCGCCGGGCTGGAACGGGAGCGCGTGCAGGCGCGGCGCCCCGTACTGCGGCACGGGGAGGCCGTGGGCCGCGGCGGCGTGCGCCTGGGCCTGGGCCTGCTCGGCCGCGCGGCCCTTGACGTAGCTCTGGAAGTCGGCGTGGTAGCGTGTGTCGTGGTTCGTCTGGCCGCAAAAGGCGCAGACCACCATCGTCGTGCACCGCCGCGGGTGGCTCCGCGCGCAGTTGCGCCAGCCGCACTTGAAGCAGAGGGGGATCGTTTCGAAGCTCCGCTCCACGTTGCCCCCGAAGTCGTGCACCGCGAAGCAGGCGCTGTCGAAGCGGATTGCCACGGAGTTGCGCGGTCTTACTAAAGCCACCTTGTACCCGTGGCGCGCGAGGCAGGCGAACGCGCGGCTGAACTGGCCCTTCGGGGACCCGGCGAGGACGACGACGAGGACCTGGTCCTTCGCCGTGGTCGCCAGGGCGTGGTCGAAGAGGTCCACGATGGCGTGGCTCCCCTCGTTTTTGTTAGGGTAGCTCGACGTGTCCACGAGCTCGACGCCCGCGGTGCGCAGGGCCACGCGCGTCGGCGGCGGCAGGGCCACGAAGTCGACGTACGCTTTTGCTGTGTGCGCGCCGGGGTAGAGGGCCGTGACCAGGCCGCGGAGCTCCTGGGCAGCGCTCGGCGAGCCGGGGCTGCCGTCCGCGAGGTCCCAGATGATCGCGGCGCCGGGTCCGGTTTCGGGCGCGCCGAAGACGGCCGGCGCCGGCATCGGGGCCACGCCCGCCAGGGCCTCGGCCGCCGTCGGAGCAGTCTCGTTGAGCGAAACCCGCGGCGTCCCGTAACTCGAACTCCGACTCAGACTCGGAGCGGTCCCGCTCAGCGACTCCCGCGGCGTCACGTAATTCGGCGCGTTCCCGCTCAGCGACTCGCGGGGCGTCACGGTGCTGGTGGAGGTCGTCTCGCGCTCGCAGGCCGAGACCGCGTCGGCGATGGTCGTGAACTCGACGCCCAGCGCCTCGGCGACCGCCTTGACGTCGGTGGCCAGTTTGCCGGAGCCCTCCAGGCCGACCTCGTCGAGGAGGCCCTCCACGCAGTCACGCAGCGACATAATTTGGCTCCTCGGGCGACCCGGGTCAGCGCGCGCGCGCAGACCCTTTTTCCTGGGCCGCGGGGCGAGCGCCGGTCAGGGCGTCACGCGCATGTCTTTGGCGTATGCTCGGGCCGCGCTCTACCGGCGGCGGCGCGCTACGGATCAAATGCCACCTGAGGAATTTTTCAGGTCTCGTGCGTCGACGCGGCGGCTGCGGCTCGCTTCGCTGCTTCGCGCTTGTCGTGAAGGTGTGAAGCCACCTAGTGTAGAATCGCGCTCCGATCCTACGCCTAAATGGCGAGCATGGACGCCTAAAGTTTACCAACTTCACCTGCGCGAGAGATTTTTTGGAGCTCTCGTGGATGGGAAGCCTGAACGGCGGAAACACGCCTCCGACACGCCGGAACACTCCTCGCCGACCGTCCGACGTCGTCAACGAACGAAGTTCCCGACGCCGCGCCCACGCCGGTCGTTCTGATAACTAAGCTTACACAGGTAAATGGCGTCACGACACCGTGCACGCACAAGACGCTTCTGGATCGTCCGTCTGGCGCAGGTAGGCGCCGGCGAACTCGAAGCGCTGCGCGAACTTGGGGGGCAGGCGCGGCTCCACTTCCAGCACCCACGACCAGTACCGCTCGACCTCCCGGCCGTCGTGCGGCAGGATCCGTTTGATTTCACCGCAGCATAAAGGACATAAAGGCCACTTGCCCTCTTCCCTCGATTCGCCAATCCCGTTCTCCCGCAAGCACCCGCGACACACGCACTTGTGCTCGCAAGGGAAGAGGATGTCATGAACGGGATTCCGGTGGCACATGACGCACGTCGGGTGGCCATCTAATTTGCGGTACTGCGCCTCCAGCTTGTAGGCGTCGGCCAATTGCACGTAGTCCTTGTTCTGCTTCCTTGGTTTGGGTTTCCTAAGCTTCGGGGACGCCGGCGCGGCCTCCCAGGACTCGATGGACGAGTCTTCCGGGGCCTCCACGGCCCGGGACTGGTCCTCGTCCTCCTGTGTCGCGTAGGCCGTTTGCTCGGTGGGCACCTCCCACTGCGTGAGGTTCAGGGCCTCGTGGTGGTAGTAGGCGTGCTGGCTCGCGTCGTCCATGTGCTCGGCCCAGCCCGCGGGCAGTGGCTTGGCCTCGTCGGCGGGCCAGCCCTCGCCCTCTCCTGGGAGCGTCGCATCATCATTGACTGGGAGCGTCACCGACGCGGCGTCGTCATACTCATGTAGGCGCGTGGCCGCCGCGGCGGTGGCGTCGCCGGGCGCCGGCGCCGGGGCCTCCATCCGACCTGTATCTCAGCAGCCCATGCTCGTCGCTGCTCGTCGCCGCGCCGAGGGCTGCCCCGGCGTCGAGGCGGTGTCCCGGTCGGTGACTGGCGCCTCACGACGCGGTGTCCTGGTGAATAGAACTTGGCCGCTCTCTCGCGTCGGCAATACGCCGCGTTGCGCCGGGAGATGCAGCCGGCAAGTTTGATGCGGGAGCGATCGTCGACGCCGTGCGCGGGGGCGGAGGCCTGGGGGGGGGTGGGAGGGGCTACCC
>Ga0302122_10002904_pt1 | contig 10515 bp, 8 predicted proteins | sample CB21_SCM_MG_FD_203115 | JGI IMG/M metagenome (GOLD analysis project Ga0302122, IMG submission 203115) | Marine microbial communities from Western Arctic Ocean, Canada - CB21_SCM | ecosystem: Environmental > Aquatic > Marine > Oceanic | place: Canada: Western Arctic Ocean | collected 2017-09-28
TTTCTGACATGTAGACTCTGCTTTTTAAGGTTTGTTGATAATTAGGAATGAAATGAAAGGGTTGGTTACTGGAGGAAATTAGAGTGAATGGCTTTAGTTGAAAGCAGGGACCGTTTCGAGCGATTCGGTGCGGCATTCAGGACAAGTGCCCCAGAAGATTACTTCCGCTTCATCAATCAGATACCCCGAATTGTCGCATGCAGTTAGACATGGAGTGTCACCTGTGGCGCAATCGACATCAGCAGTAGACCCGCAGTCACGGCAGATGATGTGATGGTGATTGTCGCCGACACGATCTTCGTAAAGAGCTGGCGAACCGGCGGGCTGGATGCGTCGGATTAGGTGTTTTTCAGTCAGAACTCCCAGGACGTTGTAGACTGCTTGACGCGAGATAGCTCCGATTTGGATGCGAACGTCTTCAGCGATGGCATCCGCCGTAGAGTGGGGTTTGCCTGATACCGCTCGCATTACAGCCAGACGTTGGGCTGTGACGGGTACTTTGCGTTCGCGAAGGAGCTCTGCGGGATCGATCATTTTTGTAGACTTTGTAAAGTTCTAGACCTTGTCAAGTGATTGGTGCCAAGAAATGATGGGAAGGTTTGGTCATCTCTTCCGATAAGTAAGTTTGAGGGAAGCTCTTCAGTCTCGGCTAGAGTTTCCCAACGCACGATGAAACTTTGAACCGTTAGGAAATTGTCCAATAAATTACTTTTGTAGGGCAATCCGAACTGTAGAGCGTTTCACTAGAGCGTAAACTGGGATGTCGCCTCAGCGAGACGACCTACATTGCGAATATTGTAGGGCGGGTCGCTGACCCGCCAAAAGTTACTCCAAGAAAAATCAAATAAAAACGACCCCCATGAAGAGTGTGAAGACAGCTGTCAGGATGTTTGGCGTTGCAATCGTTTTATTGATGTTTGGCGCGTTCGGGCAAATTCAGAAGCCAAACGTGTTATTCATTTCGATCGATGACCTGAACGATTGGACGGGTTCTCAGGGTGGGCACCCTCAGGCGATCACCCCGAATATGGATCGACTGGCTGGTCAAGGGATGCAGTTCGCCAATGCGCACTGTTCACAGGCCGTTTGCACGGCGTCGCGGAATTCGCTTCTTAGTGGTCTCCACCCTGCCACTACAGGGTGGTATGGTTCGACTTCCGCTATGCGAAAGTCCTACGACGACGTAATGGGCGACCACAAGATGTTGCCTCAGTATTTTAAGGACAATGGTTACAAGACTTTGGCGGTAGGGAAAATCTTCCATAGCGGAGTAAGCGATTACAAAGAACGGACCGATGATTTCTGGGATGAGACCGCGTCCGACTACAACGTGCCGAAAGAACTGAAGGCGAGAGGGGAAGGCTACGGTGGCAGTAAGTTCTATCCATTCCCTAAGGAGGGCAGTCAGATTATTGATCGTTACGGCGCGGATTTTGACGATGGGAATTCCCTTTGCTGGGGCGCATTGGATCGGGAGGATATGCCGGACGGCAAGATGTTCGACGAATTGATCGCGGAGTGGGCAGTGGATCAACTTGAGGAAGACCACGACAAACCTTTTTTCATGGCAGTCGGATTCGTGCGTCCCCACGTTCCTTATACAGCTCCTAAGGAATACTTCGATCTTTACGATCTGGATAAGATCGTTATGCCCGAAGTGCCGGACGATGAAATGTCGGATATCCCTATCATGGGCAAATCGATCGCTTATGGAACGATCAAGACGGGTGATCACTATGCAGTCGTGAACTTAAGCGATTCCTACTGGCGGGAAATGGTCCTGGCCTACCTGGCCTGCGTTTCCTTTGTGGACGATCAGCTAGGGAAAGTGCTCAATGCGCTCGAAGACAGTAAGTACGCAAACAATACAATCGTGGTGCTCTGGTCAGACCATGGACAACATATGGGCGAAAAGAAGCACTGGCGTAAACAATCGCTTTGGGAGGAGTCTACTCAAGTTCCTTTGTTCTTTAGTGTGCCCGGCCAAAAAAAGAGCGGACAGGTATCGAATCGAGTGGTGAGTCTCTTGGATGTCTATCCCACGTTAGTTGATTTGTGTGGATTGCCTAAAGCCAACAAGCTCGAAGGACAAAGTTTGGCGCCGCTCATTCGAAACCCGAATCGGAAATGGGATAAGCGAGTGCTCAGTACTTGGTATTACGGGAATCATGCTGTGCGAAGCGAGCATTGGCGGTACATTCGATACCGTGACGGAGGCGAAGAGCTTTACGATCACCGGAATGACCCAGGCGAGTTTACCAACTTGGCCCAGAATCCTGAATACGCTAGTATCATCGCGGAGCACCGCAAATCGTTACCTCAGACGGAAGTGCTTCCTGCCGGTACATCGGAATGGAAGCCGGATAAATTGGATAGGCGTATCGAGAAGTGGATCAAGAATGATTCGATCCCCGATTGGTTGAAGTGATTTCTTCCCTTTGGGTCTAATACCTCGAAGCTCTTGACGGGCGTAGCCCTTGTTGGCGAAGACTGTTGCTTCGGCTTTTAAAGCAAGTCCGGAGGCCTTGCTCCACCTCCAGTGCTTTTTGAGCTAGGGTGGTACGAGGCGTCCCGACTCGTATTCTCAATCTCTCAAAATGCCTCGCTGACGCAGAGCTACAGTTGACCGACAGGTCAAGGGCTTGCCCTGGGGATACTTTATTTGGAGGGGTGGTAGGGCGTTTTTTCGACGTAGGGCTGGCGCTTGCGCCATGCCGCGTAGTAAGGAGTAATCTTCTATCGCGGCGCAGCGCAAGCGCTGGCCCTACGGTTTTCGACTCGTTGAAGTGATTTTTGGTACGTTTTAAAATGGTAGGGCGGCATCGCCGAGGCCGCAGTTGCGCTTAATTGCAATCAGGGTTCTGCTGCAGCCTCGGCGATGCTGCCCTACCTTTGCTCTACTCTAGTGCACACGCCACCCCTACGCTGACATTATTAGATTTGATGGAATCATGATTTCAATGAATAAGGAGCTCCTCAATATGAAAAAATACCTCCTATCGACTTTGCTGACTTCATTAGCCATTCCCTGTTCAGTCGCAGCAGAGAATCGAGAAGTAGCGGCTCAAATCGTTTCGTTTGGCGAGAAAGGGCAGGTCAAAATGATCTATGATGCCAGGCAACGACCTCAGTCGGTTTACCTGAACGATAAGCTTCATATCGTCTTCAACGGCGGAGCGAGGGCGAGGGATAGCAAGCGTTCAAAGAGGAAGTCTGAGTCCAAGTCGATGGCGATTACCTACGATCCGAGCTCCCGCAGCTTCTCAGAGGTAGTAACGTTGGGAAAGGAATACAGCACCGATCATCATGATGGTCCGGTCATTTGGGCAGACATGAAGGAAAAACTGCATGTGTTTTACGGCTGGCATCATGATCTAGGCACCCATCTGGTTTCCAAGAAACCCAATGGCATTGGATCTAGTCTCGACGATTGGAGAGAGGGCTCGGCTCCTGCTCCCAAAATGTCCTATCAGTGGACGAGTCGCATTTACGATAACAAGCAGTTGGTGTTCTACCGAACGGATGGGCATTACAGCTCTTGGACTTATCGGATCACCAGCGATAACGGAAAAACTTGGGAAGGTCCTGAAAACGATGTGCTCGATTTGGATATGCACCTTGGAATGGATACCGATTGGTCGACCTACACGGCTAAGGACATTAGCCCGGACGGCAATTACCTGCATGTCGGCTTTGTGGCTTACGACGATTATAAAAGGCCCGTATCTTCTCAAGAGAAAGCCAGTGGAAAGCTAGACAAAAGGAGAATGCAAAACCCGCTCTACGATAACCGCGTGCCTAGTAATTATAAGTACAATCTCTATTACGTGAAGATTGATCTACGGACGCATGAGGTCGTGAACGGCAAAGGAGAAGCCATTCAGACTCCAATCGACCGTTCAACCGCCAATAGTAAATGTATGATCTGGGATACGAAATGGCGCGGTGGCGGGATTATTCCAACCATTCGAGTAGATGAAGACGACCAAGTGAGTTTTCTCCACAACATATCGGATGCTAAGCACGAGAAGTCGCTCAGCTATCATTACGTTCGAGGCGTAAACGGAAAATGGAAACATTCTCGAATCACCCACTCGAATCATCATTGGAACAGCGGCTACATCTCTGAGAGTAACGACGGAGTTTTGAGCGCTTTTCTTCTTGCCGGTGACGGCTATTTAGAGGCCGAAGCCGATATGGATAGATACGGAGGCGGAAGCATTGAGGAATGGACATCTACCGATCAGGGAAACTCTTGGAGTAAAGCCCGAGACCTAACGCCGGATAAATTACTGTACCCAGGATGGAAATACAACAATATTCAGTCCGTCAGAAAGCCAGATGGTGCGCTAGTCGATGGAATGCTTCTCTTCTACGGCTGGAAAGGCGAGGGCTCTACGGTGGCAAAAGCCTTCCTTTTGCATGAGTAGAAATTAGATGGGATTCGTGTTGTCGCCGATAGTTGGATTTTAGGGGTATTTCTTTTCTTGTCGAGGTAGGTTTTTGGGCTTCTTTAAATTAGATTTTACGAATTTGAATGGAAAGCCGGATATCGCTCCATTGTTCCAATCCTGCACCGTTTGTCACAAGGCCAATGCAGGTCCTGTATTCGGAAATCTGGATCTTTCCTCTTCCCTCCTCCTTCCTCCTTAAACAATGTCTGACTATTCCGATATAGACTTTGGCGCGACTATTCGCGGTTTTTCCGCAGGCTCGAATGTATTCAATAATCGATGACGGAGAGACGGAGAGTCTTGGAGGTTGAGGGAGGTGAGATTTCGGAAAATTGGGAGAATGGCGTGGCCGCGTGTCTGGCGAAAGAGCCGGGAGAGAGGCCGGAGAATACGGCGGCGTTTCTGGGGTTATTGAAAGGGGAGGAAGTTAAACCACCCGCTGTCGCTGGAGGACACGGAGAGCACGGAGGAAGATGCCTTCGAATACCCTTTTTGCTGGGTCGTCATTTGGGAGATGGAGACAGGATTGTTTCTTAGAGACTGTTTGAAGAAGTCGTAATTAGTCCAATGGTGAATCGTAGGAGCGGGTTTATCCCGCGATTTTCCTCATTCCAAATTTTGTCTATCTAGACTATCGCGGGATAAACCCGCTCCTACATGGACTTATTTACCAGCCTCTTTGTCGATGCATGATCCGCGATATATGAGAAACCTAAAGTCGCTGCAGCGACCCTGTGTTGCCGATGGCAACCTTGACCCAAAATTCTTCAATCGTCAGGGTTCGCGCTGCGAACGTAGCTTGGCTTTCGCCAATTAGGTTTTGAATTGTCTGCTAAACACGCTAAATGAAGCTAAAAGGATGGAGGGCGGAAGACTGAAGGGGAAGAGCGGCTTCGCTCTGCTGGATGGGAGCCTGTCGCATTTCTAGGGGACGGGAAGGTCGGCGAAGAGTTTTGGAAAGTAGAACTCGAGCACCTCGGCGTTGAAGGCCAAGCGGAGGGGGCCTTTAGGAGTGGGCGATTTGAGAAGGCGCTTCGCGAGGCCAATTTGGATGAGTTCGCGTGATGCCGTGGCTTTGAGACCGAAAACGGACTGTACCGCGCCGCGAGGCAGTTCCCCTTCGTGCAGCAGGGCCCGTAGCAAGCGTCCGATGCGTTCCCGGGTCTGCGGGGAGAGATCGGAGAGCTGAAAGCGTGTGTACTGTTCGATCCGGTCGGCAAGGGCCTCAGGAGCGAGCAGTTCGAGCATGAATTCGATCTGGTCAAGCGCGGTCTCCAAAAAGAAAACACAGAACACGCCGAGGCGCGCGTCACTGAGATTGCCGCGTCCGTCGAGGCCCGAGAGTCGGCCGGAGTCGGCCAGAGCCAGCTGTTGGAAGTAGTCCTTCCGGTTTCGAGCAAGTCCTCTGGAGAGAGTCCAAAGTCCTCCGCAGTCGACCTCGCATCGGATCAGTATGGCTTGTGTATGGAGGCGGGCAATGCGCCCGTTTCCGTCGCCAAAAGGGTGGATCCAAGCGAGACGATGGTGAGCGGCGGCCGCGGCCACCAGACGATCGGTGGCGAGAATGCTCGAGTCGCGGTAGGCCGACCGGAAGCGATCCAGAAAAGCGGGAAGCGTCGGGTGGTCAGGGGGCGTGTGCTGGCCTACGTCCACATTGTAGTCGCGCAGGACGCCGGGTATTAGCGGGTAAGTTTTTCCTGAAAGGCTTCGGGTGGACCATTCCGATTGTGGCAGGCTCTCGTAGAACGCTCGATGGAGCCAAGCGATGAAAAGCGGGTCGAAGACATCGAGCCCAGGCTCAGTTGCGAGGCGTTCCCGCAGAGCGATCTCGGCCTCGATGTGGGCCACGCTGAGCAGTTGGTTGCGCTTTGCTTCGCTTTCGGGGGAGTAGTCCTGGCGAAGGGCCTTTTCGATATCCTTGGGCAGCGTTTTATGCCCCTCGATCAGATTCGAGTAGTAGCTATTCATTTTCTGGGTCAGGCGGGTCAGTTCGTCGCGGACCAGTAGGCTGGGCAGAGCACGCCGCAGCTCCCCGGACTTACGGTAGATCCGTGCACTGAGCTCTGCCAGACGCTCTCGCTCCGCACTGGGCATGAGGGGCTCCATGGCGGAAGGTTTTCGATAGATTAAGGTCATTCCGATGTTATAAACGGCTATCTTTACGTTGATATAAACTATTAGCAAGTATCTAATTAACAGTATGAAACGAGAAATATAGGAATAATAATTGTAGAAATACCGGCGATCTAAACGACGATTTATGAACGCAAGGCATCTCTATGTCCGCTAAACCCGCGAAAAAGGCGCCATCGGCAAGGCCCTGGATGCCGCGCAACTCTGGAGTTTATACATGACCCTGCTCGAGGCCGAATCAGGCATTTAGGGCTCTTGAGGTGAGGGGTGAGTGTTGGTGGGGAAGCGCTTTTTACTACGAGGGAAGGATCGTGTTTTGTCGATCCGAAGCAACTTTTCAATGGTTTCGTTTTAGATAAGTCGAAGGTTGCTCCGCTGTCTAATTGTAGGAGGCGGGTTTACCCCGCGATAGTGCGGGTCTATTCGATAAGAATGAAAAATCGCGGTCCACGCTTAGCGGGACCGCTCCCACGCGAACCTATTTAACAGTCTCTAAAGAAAGTTGGGAGCTAACCATCGAGGTAGGAAAAGGATCATGTCTGGGAATAGAATCACGAGAACCAGGAGAATGAACATGGGAATGAGAATGATTCCAACGTCCTTTATGGCATGAACCATTTTGATTTTTCCGAGGGAGCACGAAATGAGAAGACAGAGTCCGTAGGGAGGCGTGACCAAGCCGAATGCGAGGGATATGACTCCGATTATGGCAAAATGTATCGGGTGTATTCCTGCTTTGGTCGCGAGTGGAAGAAGGATCGTTCCTAGTATGATAATCGCGGGAATCGCGTCGATGAACATTCCGATTCCGAGAAAAGCGAGGGCGATGATAAAGCCTGTGGCGATCGGTCCCGTTCCGAAACCCGCTAGCAGGTTTACGAGTTCTTGAGGAACCCGGTAGTAAGCGAGGAGCCATCCGAATGCGGAAGCGGTGCCAATGCAAAAGAGAGAGACGGAAGCCAGGCTCGCAGATTCGTAGAGGACTTTTCGGAATCCTTTGAAATCGATTTTTCGATAAATGAGGCCGCCAAGAATCGCCGAATAAATCACTGCAACTACGGACGCTTCGGTAGGGGTGAAAAAGCCCATTATAATACCGCCAACGATGATCGCTGGCGTCACCAGCGCGAATGCGGCTCTCCCGCTTGCTTGAATGAATTCTTTGAAGGATGCTCGCTGATAGATGGGGTAGTTGCGGGACTTGGCATAAATGAAAACGGTTGTCATCATGAACACGGCCATGAGGAATCCTGGAACGAGTCCCGCGAGAAATAGGCCGCCGATTGATACGGACATAAGCCCTCCCCATACGATCATGAGAATGCTTGGCGGTATTATAACTCCCATTACAGATGAACACGCAGTGATGGCGACCGAGAAGCTCGTGTCGTAACCTTGCTTTTTCATGGCGGGAATCATCAGAGAGCCAATGCCCGCTGCATCCGCAGTCGAGGAACCCGAAATTCCGGCGAAGAGCATGCTTACCATCACATTGATATGGCCGAGTCCTCCGGGAAGGTGTCCAACGGAAGCGCGAGCGAGACCGACTAGACGTTCCGTAATCCCGGAAGCATTCATTAGGTTGGCGGCAAGGAGGAAGAAGGGAACTGCTAGCAGGATGAACGCATTGTATGATTTCCACATCTCCTGCAGCAGCACGATAGGGGTCATGCGAGGATCGAGAATGAAAACGGGGATGCAGGCTAGTCCGAGCGCGAACGAGACCGGTACCCGAAGCGCAATCAGCGTGGCAAACGCTCCAAATAGGATGAGCGAAACTTCTCCTGCGCTCATAGGGGTGACCCCTTCCCGGGGTTCCTCATCATTCGAATGTCTTCAGCTATTTTTTCAGCCACGAAAAGAAGCCAAGTGAATCCTGCTAAGGGAAACGAGATATAAATGCTGATCATGTTTATCCCGCTCATTTCAGAGTTTTGAATGTATCCAAGTTGAGCAAATTTTACGCCGTAGACGGAGAAGAACAAGGCTAAGACAGCGATCGCTATATGGACGATTAGGTTTCGTTTTCCTTGGCTTCGTTTTGTTTTGGGCTGAGGCAGAAGATCGACATCGAAATGGGAGTTGTCTCGAACGGCGATCATCGCTCCAATCATGATGATCCATACGAAGCAAAACCGAGCGACTTCTTCAGTCCAAATATAGCGCGGGATAATCCCAGTGTATCGGGAGATGATCTGAAGGGAAACCGGAAATATCAAGAACCCCATTAGGACGGTCAATACGCGCCTTAGTAAGTGATAGTAGCTGTCTATGAACGAAGCCATTGAGATCGAGATCAGTTGCGGTTAGCGTAGACTGTTCACTCGTTCGAGCACGTCGGTAGCGTCGACATCTGCAGCGAAGGCCTTTTTGATCGGTTCTACCAGCTCGAGAAGCGTATCTCTTTCTGTGAATACATGTGTTCTGAGCTTCCCTTCGGATTCCATTTGCGAGAGCAGCTCAGAGTCTAGATTCGACTCGATTTCACGTCCGTAGGCTCCTGCTTCTTTACCAGCCTTGATGATAGCCGCTTGCAGGTCTTCGGGAAGACTTCGGAGCATTTTTCCGCTGAAGCAAAGGGGCCGAACGGTTATCGCGTGTTGAGTTAGCGAAATGTCGGGGCCGACTTCATAGAACTTCATTTGCTGGCTGCCGGCTGCTTCGTTCTCTGCGGCATCGATGACTCCCGTCTGTATGGCATTGTAGATCTCATTGTAGGCGATGACGGTAGGGGATGTGGTGATGGCTTGGAAAATCTTAGTTTGTATCGGGGCTCCCATGACGCGGATATTAAGCCCTTTTAGTTCCTTCATATTTCTCACGGGTTTGTTAACGATGAGATGCCGTGTTCCGCCACCAGCGTATCCAATGAGCCTGACATCGGCCTTTTTTTCGACGTCATCAGCGATTGGCCGCAGCGCGTTTCCATCGAGCACTTTGTTCCAGTGATTCGAATCTTTGAAGAGGAACGGCATGTCCATGATTGGAGCGGCTTTAGAGAAGGTAGACATGTGGGAGGGAGAAACGATCGCGAAATCTACGCTCAGGCCCTGGCTCATGTAGGAGAAGTAGTCTTTCTCCAGGCCGAGCTCGCTGTTTCCGTAGATCTCAATGCGAATCGGCTTGCCGTAGTATTTCGTTACCAGCTCTTCGAATTTCCTCAGTGTTTTGTTATAGGAGTGGTTCTCGTCGAATTGAGAGGCTCCGCGAAGGACGATTGTATTGTCCCTTTCGGAACAAGCAGACAAAAATAGCCCCAGTAGCGAAGCGAAGATAATGGGTAGGCAGAATTGCGGGAAGCGGAGTTTCATGAAAATATCTTTGGCGTGGAGGCTAGAATGGGGCGGGGCAGTTTCTGATCTAAAAAATTATCCGGAAACGACTCAAGCCTATGTTGGCGATTTGGCGAAGCTTTTATGCGCCCTAGTCTGATGTTCAGAAACGATGTGACGGCTTTTTAGAGACTGTTAAAAAAGTCAGTGTAGGAGCGGGTTTATCCCGCGATTTTTCATTTTTATAGTGTAGACACGAATTATCGCGGGGTAAACCCGCTCCTACAATTAGGTAGCGGAACAACCCTCGACTTATTTAACGGCCTCTTATTGAGACTTGCTCAACATGCCTTGGATGCGTTCCAAGTTTCCCTTAGCGTAATCCAATCCGAGTTTCCGGTTTTTGCCCGGGCCGGGCTCGAATACGAGCCAACCTTGATATCCAGAGTCGCTGATAGATTTGAGCGTTTAAGAGTGGAACCGAGGTAATCTTCATGTAGATAATGCGAAGAATTAGGGAGCAGGCACCATCGGCCTTCTGAATGGTCAAACAAATTTACCCATAATAAGATGATCAAAATGAACAATACCCACCGATATCAAAAAGGAGGTTTCCGCCTCGGAATGATCCGCTTGCTGGCTAGCATAATGTTGCC
>Ga0302122_10002905_pt1 | contig 10512 bp, 8 predicted proteins | sample CB21_SCM_MG_FD_203115 | JGI IMG/M metagenome (GOLD analysis project Ga0302122, IMG submission 203115) | Marine microbial communities from Western Arctic Ocean, Canada - CB21_SCM | ecosystem: Environmental > Aquatic > Marine > Oceanic | place: Canada: Western Arctic Ocean | collected 2017-09-28
AGCCATGAAGGACGTGCCGTTTCAGGAGTTGTTCGATGCGACCGGCAAACCGTTGGAGGGCGAGGAGGCCGACCACGAACGAGCCATGAAATATGAAGAATGTCAAAATCAAAAAGAACAGTTCGAGAAGAAGCTGGAAGAGGCCAAGTTGAACGCGCAAGAGGTTATTCGCGATCGAGATCAAACACTCATCGTCTTAACATCAATGGACGAGGACAAGTCCTGGTCCGGCCACAATAATGGCACAAAAGCCTGGTACGTGTCTTTCCAGACGGATGAGGCCTGGCAGCTGGAGGAGTGGATCTCCGGCAAACAAGACTGGGACGGCGTCAAGCTAGCCGTAGCTCATGCCGTCGACGCGCAAGAAGGCAACTACAAGGAAACCTTGCCGCCCTGGGCGGGTCGAGGCCTGGTGCCGGACGGCTCCAAGCCGTATCTCCCGGACTATCGGGATTGTGTGGTGAACATGGCCGCGGTCTACGTTCGTAGGGTCGAGCACGGCTTTGGCGTCATGAAGAGCGCACCCGGGAACGATTTGCCCTTCGACGGGCCTTTTAGATATTACCACGGCCACTTCCACGGGGGGGATAGACATGGGAGAGGTGTGGAGTACACGGACACCACTGTCTTCTCAGGTACTTATAGGAAAGGTATGCGGTGGGGTAAAGGGCGCATGGACTACTGCGGCGGCGACGCGTATGACGGCGACTTTGGGGCCGAGATCAACCTCAGGAAGTCCATACTACCGGCGGGCAACCCCTACGAGTCCGGCGTGCCGCACGGTTTCGGTAGGCGTGTCTTCGCCGACGGGTCTGTTTATGAGGGCCAGTTCAAGGAAGGGAGGATTACCGGAATAGGCCGGTACGAGTCCGCGCTCGGCGAACTGCAAGAAGGTAGTTTCGAGGAGGGCATGCTCCAGGGCAAGGGCAAGGTGCGCACTATAACTGGAGAAACATATGAGGGCGATTTCGTGGACGGCGAGTACCACGGCTTGGGGACGTACACGCATAAAAAGCGAGGCGAGACGTATGACGGCGCGTGGCGGCGGGCCCAGCGAAGTGGCCGGGGCACGGAGACGTTCACGGACGGCTCGGAGTACGATGGCTACTTTTTCTTGGACAAGCGGAGCGGCCACGGCGTCGTGAGATATGGCAAAGTCGGGTATGTCAAACCTAAAAAAAGGCGGGGCGACCTGAGTCCTCGAACAATTGATCGACTAGATAGGGAGGAACTCGAGGCCAAAGAGAAGGCTCGGGAAGACGCCGAGAACGCGCGCGTGTCGGACAAGATCGCTCTCAGCGACTTCGAGCACCGCTACGAGGGCAATTGGTTGGGCGGGTTCAGCAGGATGATGGGCTCGCACTTTTTCTCCAATTCGGGCAACTACTACTACACGATGGGGTCGGCGAAGACCTACTATCCTTTCCTCGCTTCTCTACAACCGCGGCAAGAAAGAAAACGAGCGAAAGATGCTCGGTTAAGGCAGAAGCACATTGACTTGGACCGGGCGTTCCGGGAAGAAATAATAACCAAGAAGGAAAAAATGTTCCGCGGGCAACGGAAGCACGCCAAGAACGCCATCAAGCAGGACCACGCCGAGCCCTTCACGGACTCGGCCATCGAGGCCCGGAAGACTCTTAGACGGATGCGTCTGGAGAACCTGGTCGAGAAGGCCAAGATTACGGTGGCGCACGCCAAAGCCGTCGGGAGCACAAACCGCCTGGGCGAGGCCGTGGCTTCTGTCAATGACGCGGCCCTGCCCCACGAGGACTGGGTCGCGGGCAACCCCCTCTCAGCGGCCGTCAAGTCGGACTTCGAGGAGCTCGAGGAGCGGCGGCGGACGCTCAATTTGAAAGCGAGGTTGGAGGTGGCCCGGCAAAAAGTTATTCGGGTGGAGGAGGCCCAGAAGGAGAAGCTCGGGGGCGGCTCGCGACCGGGGACGGCCGCGTAAGTTATTTTGTGTGATTGCGCCCGCGTGCTGCCTGGAGGGGCCGGGGGGTGGGCGGAGTGGCTGGGGCGCGCATCGCCGCCGTCGCGTCTCGGGTTTTTTTCTATAGTCGATTCGGGTTTTGGGTGGCGGACGCCTAGGGAAGGGTAGGAGGAGCTACCTCCCGCAGGCGGAGACGCAAGCTGACGCGGGTGGTATTGCACGGGTTAGGAATGCATCGTGAAAAGCACAACAAAAAGACGTAGCGTAGCGTCACTGGCGAGCCGGCGGACCGGGTTTAGGCGGGCACAACAAAAAGACGTGGCAACGCGTCACTGGCGAGCGGGCGGAGCAAATATCGGGCGTTGTGCGCGTTGTTTGGGACCATATGCGTTTCGCGGGTTTGACAATTGCCGCGGCGGCCCTCGCCGCGATGGCATCGGCGAGCTCAGTTTGCCAAAATGAGCAGTACAAAAGAAATGTGTGTCCGATTTACTGTACCAGCACCCTCGCCGGGCAGTGCTGCAAACACCACGGCGCGAGCGCCAGACCGCGAGGAATTAGTGTTGCCGATCATGGGCTTGTTCGCCGAAATTTATCGCGACCGCCACGGCGAAACTAAGGACCTGTACGACGTCATGTTCTCCGCCGGCGCGACGGTCGACGATTACTTCCCCTCGCACTTCGACTACGCCACGCCCTTCGGGCACGTCGTGCGGCGGCCGTTGTTTGGGGACTTGCCCCGGGCGATCATGGACCGCGTCGGCCGGGATCAAGGCCTAGAGACGTCGGCGTCGACGTATTTGGTGCCCGGGGCGGACGCGCGCTGCTCGACGCCGCTCGGCGAGGCCTTGTCGAACCCGCGGAAACTAGGCCGGCCGCGCCTCTTCCGCCAGCGGACGTCGACGCGCGCGCCGGACGACCTCGATGCCCTCACGGCGACGTCCTACGCCTCGTCGACGCGCGCCTCCTACGTGACGCCGACGCCGGAGCACGTTTCATCACGCGAGTCCTCGTCGGACTCGCCGTGCTGCGCGTCGACGGGGCCGCAGCTCGAGGAGCAGGTCACCAGCGCGCACCTCGAGGAGCGGGCGTCGAAGCAGTCCGCCGTCGTGCGCCTCGCGTCGGCGCTGATGCTGGACGACCCGGTCTCCCCTTAATCCCTTGTTTCGTGTGATCATTCACAATTATATTTAGTCACGGTCCATTCAAGTTTGTCACTCCCCAAGCGAAGAGTCTGCGAGCGCTGCATCGTCGTAACGTTTCGTAGGGCAAGGGGCTTCTAGTGGCAACCAGAACCCCTTGGATAGCACGCCGTCGTCTTCGAGTAATCCGGGCGTAGCGATGATGTGTACCTGGACGCCGCCGGCAGGAAGGTGCCGCTTGACGAGCGCCGCAAACTCAGACGCCGTTCGACAGGGCAGCGAAACGTCTAAGACGGTAAGTACCAGCGCCTTGAGCGACGGAGGCACGTGCGCGAACACGTTGTAATTCTCCGGGCGTTGCCACGAATCGCCCCCTGTCGCGTCGCCTCGGTAATCCGCACTCACTGCCAAAAGTTCGAGAAGCGGACAGGCCGCTGTGACCTCGCAAAACGCGGTTTCCAGCACTCGAATTGGAAGACTACAACTGGGGTCCAGCTGGAGGTGTCTCATGCGCGGTAAAAAAATCGCGGGCACTTGTCCGCGCGTAAAACTAAGGATGCTGATGGACGCTAGGCTGACGAGATGCGCCGCCCGCGCACGGTCGAGGGGCGTTCTGACTCTATCAGAGTCTTAGTCATCTCGGGACAGACTGCGAGATCCATCGTATTGTCATCGTCGTCGTCCGGTGGAGGAAAGATCGGCACCGCCCAGTCGGTCAACGCGAGTTGACATAGGTCTGGAAACTTAGTGTAGATTGCGCGCGTGTTTTCTTCGCACAAGAACCGGACCCGATGTGGCGACGAGAGGGCATCCGCACAAGAACCGAACAACGTCTCAAGGGCCTCCGCACCAAACAGCGGCCGTAGCGCATTTTCGTCTGCCGCGTAGCTCCCCTCGGAGTTCACGCCACAAGCGACTATTTGCACGCTCTTCAACCGGGAAAATCGTTGCCCGGCAAGGCCGCGCCCGAGACAGTACGGCTTCGTGACCGCGGACTCGTCCGACTCGACGCTGAAACTTAGGTCCGTCAAATAAACCTTTTCCGTTTGCTGCTCGACCGCGCGGCGGATGCCCGGCGGGGCGCGTTCCCACGCAGAGCAGAGGCGGGCCGATAAGGTGGTCAGTCGCGTCGAGAGGGTCAACGTCCGCCAGAGAGCCGGCGAGTGGCACGCGTCCAACCAGGCCTTATTCACCAAGGAAAAGCGCCGTGGAGCTATATCGTTCACAGTTTCAAGGTGGTTGAACTCGAGCACTAGCGCGATGATGTCTACCGGGAGCCTCGGGGCCGGCAGACGGCGTGCCCTCGTGCGCTGCGCAACGCATGCCATCTTGCTGAGCAGCGTAAGTTTATGAGGTGCTGTGCTTGTGGAGCGGTGACAAAGGGCTGGGCTGTGGTGTGCTGGGCAGACGTCGTTTAAAAGGGTCTACTCTTGTGCCTAAACCCGTCAAGTAATAGGGTAATAGGGTCACCGGTCGTCACCGGTCACCGCAGCTCTGAAAGCACAAAACCCGTAGAACGGGTTTTCGCGCCGCTCGAGTTTTGATCTTTGCTTGCTAGCAGCTGACGGCGGCAGACGCTGTCAGTCATTTATCAAAACGGTGTCGCCGCGAGCAGCACTTGGAGTCATGCTGCTGCTGGCGAGCCGCGTGAGCAGGGCCGGAGGCCTCGCATCGCTGCGCGTCGGCGTCGTGGGCCGGCGACGGGCCCAGGGCGCGGCGCTGGTGGGCGGCGTCGCCCTCATGGCAAGTAAGGAAGACACGGCCGCCTGCTCGCCCGGCCAGAAGTGCCGCGTCGCGTCGTACAACGTCCTGAGCTCCAAGCTCTGCGAGCCGGGTTACTTCGTAAAGTGCGCCAAGGAGAATTTGGACCCGCCCACGCGCCTGAAGCGCGTCCAGGCTCTCCTGGAGCAGGAGACGAAGAAGAAGGCCGTGGTCTGTTTACAGGAGGTCTCGCGGGAGTGGTCCGGGGACCTGCACGCCTTCTTCGCGAAGCGGGGCTACCAGTTCACGACCGGGTTGTACGGGAACCCCTTCAACGGCTACATGGGCGTGGCCGTGGCCTGGCCCCAGGACAAGTACGAGCTCATAAACGTAGACTGCGCTCGACTCTCGGACGACGTGCAGGAAGCTCGGAAGAAGTGGGAGCGGCCCGTGGAAGTGACCGGTATACGGAAGTTCGCCTCGAACCTCAAGAAGCGCGTCGGCAACGCCCTGACGGCCCTGACGTCCTCGTTAGAATACGAGCGGCCGCCCTTTGATGGGTGGAAGGAAGCGCGGAAAAAACACAACGTGCTCGTGACGGCCACGCTGAAGCCGAAGCACGGCGAGGCCTTCTGCGTGGGGACCTACCACATGCCGTGCCTCTTTGGCTCCGTCCATAAAGAAAGGGTTATGGTCATTCATGCAGCTTTGGCCGCGAGGCGGGTCCAGCAGGTGGCGGCAGGGAAGCCTTACGTGTTGTGCGGCGACTTCAACGTCAAGCCCTATGATGCGTGCTACCAGATGCTGACCCAGGGGTCGTTGTCCGGAGAATTTAATGACTACAACCCCACGAAGCCCGAGGGCGACGTGGTGGCGAACACCTTCGCGGCAACAGTCACGCCGCCCTTGGAGTCGGCCTACGTCCTCGCCAACGGCAAGGAGCCGGACTTCACGAACTTCGCCTACACCAAGAACATGGGCGCCGACATGGACGCGTTCGTGGAGACGCTGGACTACGTGTTCCTGGGGCCCGGCTGGCGGGTGAACGGGGTGCTGGAGACGGTGCCCGCGGGGGCCATCGACCGCTCCAAGCCGTACCCTACGTTAGAGCAGCCGTCGGACCACTGCATGATCGCGGCGGACCTGGAGCGGGAGTGAGCCCGCGCGTAACTTTGTGCCCGGCTTTTTTTGTTCTTTGTTACGGTGCGGGGGGGACTAGTGGGGGGAGACACGACGCGTCGTCGATTCATCGGCCGGGCTAAAAACCCGCACGTTTGTCCTGGCTACATTCGCGTCGACTGCGTGCTGCTTGTTCGTCTCCCGTTCTCTGGTTCCCATTCTTCGGTTCTGGACATCCCGAGTCGGCCGCTAAAGTACGGGTCGCGACTAAGGTTGAGCCGCGCCGCCGCACGCACTGCTACCTGTGCTCGGCTCACGTGCAACCAGGCATCAACAGGGGACTCGCAGTAGCATTTTGCTGGTGGAAAGAGCTCCTTAAGGCCCGCGATTCGTGAGGCTTGGCGCTAGCGGAGCAGCAGTGCACCGCTCGCCTCAGAACGAGCGCGCATAGCAGCTGCGCCGCAGAAGCGATGTGGCGCATATGCGCCGTCGCCGCGACGGCCGCCGCGCTGCAGGCGCCGCGGCCAAACGCACAAATCAAGACGCCCGTCGCCGTCTCCACATTAGAGGTGCCGCGCATCGAGGTCCCGGCGGACGGCAGCCCCATGCGCAAGCCCATCGCCACGCCCTGGGACGAGAACAAGCAGATTCTGGAGGAGCAGCTGGGCTTCAGCCAGGAACGGCTGAGCGGCTACGACGACGTCTCAGAAGAGTCTTTGACGGACGCGTATGAGATGATGCAGTTGTGCCGCCAGTTCGAGAACGCCTGCGCCCAGTCGTACATGCAGGGGTCCATTCGCGGGTTCATGCACCTGGATAACGGCCAGGAGACCATTCCCGCTTTAGTCGCGGATGCCTTAACCAAAAAAGACAAGAAGTATTCCTATTACCGGGAACACACGCACGCGTTAGCTTCTGGTGTCCCCCCGAACAAGATCATGGCCGAGCTCTTCGCGAAGGATGGCGGCACGTGTCGAGGCACGGGCGGCTCGATGCACATTTTCGACGTAGAAACGCACTTCCAGGGCGGCTGGGCTCTGGTCGCGGAGCAGTTCCCGTATGCTGCCGGTGCTGCGCGCTCTATCATGCTCGACCGCCATTTAGGACTGACCGTGAGTAAGGCGGACGGCGGCGACGACGATCGCTTGGCCATTGTGTTCTGTGGGGAAGGCGGCTCGCAGAACGGAAGACTCGCGGAAGTCATGAACTGCGCCGCCAAGGAAAAGCTGCCTCTGTTAATATTATGCATCGACAACGGCCGGGCCATCAACACGTTCACGCCGGACGTCGCCCAGAACAGTGAGGTGTGGAAGGCCGGGGCGCACTACGGCGTGCCCGGCGCGAAAGTCGATGGTACGAATTTAAAAGACGTGTTGAGGACGGGCCGAGCGGTCGTGGATTATGTCAGAGAGACGTCTTCTCCAGCTATTCTGCAAGTCCATACATACAGATTGCAAGGCCACTCCCCGGCGGACCCGGAGCACGAGAGAGGCAGGAAAGCGGAGAAGAAGTGGGCGCGCGCCGAGGCTGACCCCCTGAAGATCTTTGAGGCCACCGGGGCTCTAAAAGCGGACGTCATGGAGGGGCTTAAGAAGAAGGCGTCCGTCGTTGTGAAAGACGCCGTGGCCTTCGCCAAGGAGAGCCCGCCGCCGCCGCGGGAACTCGCCAAGGAATTGGAGTTCCCGGACCCGGCTGATACGGATTATAATAAACAAACGATCAACAGCGATAGCGAGGCGTTGACCAAGGCGTCGGTCGAGCCCGCGAAACTGATCGCGTGCCAGGAGCGCATTGCGATGTTGCAATCGCTAGCCAAGGACCCCGGGCTCAATATTGGGGACGCCATTAATCTAGCCATATTGGAGGAGATGGTGCGCGACCCGAGAACCACCATCCACGCCGAAGATCTCCAAGCTGGGTCTTCGTATGATATCCCTAGACAGACGCAGCAGACCTTCGGTTCGTTACGAGCCGCCGACGAGATCATCGATGAAGGCCACTTTATAGGAAAAGCGTTAGGCGAGGGCATGAACGGCTACCGGCCGATCGTCGAATTGATGAACGCCAACTTCGGCATCTATGGCATGGCTGAGCTGTCAAGTGCGGGCAACACGTACGCCACCACGGGCGGGCAGTTCAAGATGCCCATGACTGTTGTTGGTGCTGGTGGCACCGCACCCAATCAAGCACTAGGAGCGGAGCACTCGCAGCCGTTCCACGCTTATGTGATGGGCATCCCCGGGTTGAAGATCTGCACGGCGGCGACGCCGGACGGCGCCTATGGGTTGTGCAAGGCCATGATCCGGGACGACGGCCCGGGCATGCTCTTCACGCCCGTCAAACTCATGAAGGACGCCAAGGTGCCCGTGGACGTCGGTACGTGCTTGCCGCTCAACAAGGCTCACTTGATGTCGAGCGCGTCGGACGCTTCGGTCGCGGCGTCCAAGGCTGTTACTGTCCTCACTTATCTACACGGTGTGAGGGAGGCGGTGAACGCCATCCCCGAGATGGAGGCGGCGGGCCACGAGATGGACTTGATCGAGTTGCGGTCCCTGAAGCCTTTGGACCTGGAGACTATTAGAACATCATTGCAGCGGACGCACAAGCTGGTTATATTGGACGAGTCCACGAAGACGGGGGGCGTCGGCGCTTCGATCTCGGCGCTCGTGGGCGAGGAGCTGTTTGATGAATTAGACGCGCCGATCAAGCGCCTCTGCATGGACGACGCGCCCGTGCCCTACGCCTCGTCCATGGAGCTGGCCGTCGTGAAGCGCGGCAGCGACCTGGTCATCGCCGTGAAGGAGCTCGTCGACTACGTCTGATTTGCCGGGGGGTAACTTGGGTACGTAGTAGTCCGTCTGGAGGCCGCTCTTCGTAGGGATGGAGCCGGAGAGTCGCGGCGGCCCTCCCGATCGACTACTAGTGGCCGTCTAGCTACCCTTCCAGACTAGCGCTCGATAGGCCCTAGCCACGGGACCGGAGCCTTGGAGGGGGGGGGGCGGGGCCACGCCCGGCAGCGCCAAATAGGTACGGGTTTCATCCAAACTCATCTGCAACTCGTCGGCCTGCGCGGATACGCGGCGACGGCGTCGAGAGCCCTCGAGAGATTGTAGTTGGGACATTCTGTACGCCATCGACGGTTCGTCGGTCAGAAACGAAGAGATACTCCGCTGCAACCGGCGCATGTGGTCGGCCCGCCAGAGGTTTTACTCCGGCGACCAAGCCGAGGAACGACTAGGACGTCTGCAAGCCCGCTTGGCACGCCGCCGCGCTGGATTGCCCTCGCGAGCAAGGCCAGCTAACCCCGATCGTTGTCCGACGCTCGCACAAGTAGCGCTCGGACTCGCGGTCGTCTACCTCGTCTCGCGATGCGTGCTTTTTTGATGGCCGCGGTTGCTCACGCAAGCATCTCGCACTTCGAGACGACGCGGCTGCTCGGCGGCGCGCTCGAGGACATCGCCGCGACGCTGCGAAATCAGCGAAGCGCGTTCGCTTCGGCGGAGCCGTTCCCCACCTGGTCCTCGACGGGCTCTTCCCTGCCGAAGTGGTGGACGCGCTCGCCGCGGAGATTCCCGAGCGCAGCAACAATTGCCACGCTCGCGGCGTGACTTGCTTTAACCGCAATGGCTTTGAGAAGGGCAAGGTCCAGACGGCAGAATTACAAGGCATGGGGCCGCACGCGAGAGCTTATATGGAGTTCGTGCGCTCGGCGGCGTTTCGGCGGGCGCTGGAGGGATTCACGGGCTTCGGTGGCGACCTCCCCCGAGTGAACGACGAGCACAACGAGGGCGCGGGCATACACACCACAGGTCCGGGCGGCTACCTGAAGGTGCACGCAGATTTTAATGGCGATTTTGGCCGAGGCGGTCTGGCGCGCCGACTCAACACTTTCTTATACCTGAACCCGGATTGGGACGACACCTACCAGGGCCACCTGCAGCTCTGGAGTAGAAACATGAGCAAATGCGCGAGGGAAATTAGTCCCATCCTCGGCCGCTTCGTCGTCTTTAAGACGACGGATTTTTCCAACCACGGCCATCCGGTGCCCTTGAATGCCCCCGAAGGCCGCGTGAGGCGGTCGATCGCGGCATACTTCTATACCGAGGGAAACTTTCGTCGCGATGCGCACGAGTGCCTCCGCCCGAATTGTCCCTCCGGCGATCATACGCGTTGCTCCTGCCCCTGGCATAACACGCTATGGAAGGACGCGAAATGTGCTTTGTGCTTACATCACACTATGCACAAGCCTACGATTAAGGCGGACGGCCGCGGCGCGTGCGGCGTCGGCATGCTCCGCAAAAGGAAGCACGTCGTACACCCCAACGGACTCGGACACGGGCCCATGCACGAGGCGCTGGCCCGTTTCCACGGCGAGCACGTGAGCAACTGATTCTCCCCCCCGGGGCCCCGCCCACTAGTCCTAGCACCGTAACAAAAATTCCTTTAGCAACTCAGGGCCGGGCCTGAGGCTGATTGTCAAGATATTGAGTCTCCCGAGTCTCCCAGGCCGGGCGGCGTCTAGAAGTATCGTGTATCTAGATAATATGAAAAGCCCTTAAGCTGGCCGGCTACTACCCGTCCAGCAGCGCATCGAGCTTCGCGGAGTCCTCCGCCGACGCC